>Ga0187781_10000324_pt1 | contig 34224 bp, 25 predicted proteins | sample 0715_SJ02_MP02_2_FD_132447 | JGI IMG/M metagenome (GOLD analysis project Ga0187781, IMG submission 132447) | Tropical peat soil microbial communities from peatlands in Department of Meta, Colombia - 0715_SJ02_MP02_20_MG | ecosystem: Environmental > Terrestrial > Soil > Wetlands > Peat | place... | reverse complement strand
GTCAGGCCGAAGTAGTCGCGGCCAGCCAGAGGGATTTCCTTCACAAATCCACTGTCGATCTCCGTTCCCAGGGTCGCGTTCTCGGTGTCCAGCAAGGGCGCGGTTTGAGTAACTTCCACGGTTTCGCCGGCCGCTTGGGGATGAAGGACGAAGTCCACGGTCGTCTGCTGGTCCACCTGCAATACAACGTTCTTCTTCTCCGACACACGGAAACCTTTGCTCTCCGCTTTGATGGTGTAGACTGCCGGCACCAACCCGACGATGAAATACTGGCCGTGATCGTCGGTGTGGCTCGTCTGCGCAATATTGGTGGCGTCGTTGGTGATGGTAACGGCGGCGTTCACCACCACGGCCCCGGTCTGATCCGTCACTTCGCCGCGAATCTGAGCCCGGTAGGCGGCCTGTGCGGCGGCCATCGCCGCGACTAGAAGGACGCTTGAGAGAACGAAAACGAGACTCCGTGCACAGTTCTCACCTTGGCCAGCGACACGCATAGGGACCTCCCACGTTGGCTTTCATATTATTACGACTGAATACTTTTACTTTCGTTTATTGCCGAAAGTCAAGATCAAAATTGTGGTTGCCACCGCATGCGCAGGAAATCCGCCCCGGATTGTCCCGCCGCATTTGGCAGAGCCCCGGCTAGGAGACAGGGCTGCTTTCTTCTTGTTTCGTGAGGTTTCGTTCGGTTACTCTCATCCGCTGGAAGTTCTTCAGACTTACTCAAGGAAGATCGCATGTCCCGTCTTATTGGCTGTTGCCTTTCCCTGACGGCTGTTCTTTTTCTTGCCATCACTCCGCTGCAGGCTTCTTCCGTCCAGGCTTCATCGGAGGGCGCCACTCTCATTCTTTCCAATGAAGCCATCGCTGGAAGTTGGTCCGTTCGCGACGGGTCGCTGCGCTGGCAGAGCCTGGCCAACCGTTTCACCGGAGGCACCCTGTCTTTCGACGGCAGCGCGTTTTCGCTTGTGCCCAGAGAAGGTCCAGTCCTGCGCTCCGCAGACTTGAAGATAGTGGGCGCTCCCGCGCTCGAAGACCTGCCGGCTTCGCCATCGTCTTCCCGGGCCGCGGATGACCTGCCGGGAAGGCAGATTCGTATCGAACTGGAAGATCCCTTAACCAAAGTCCGAATCAGCTGGAGAGCAACGCTCCGCGAGGGCGCGAACTACATTCGCCAGGAAGTCACGATCCATGCGGGCCAGCAGCCTTTCCCGCTTACCGCAATCGACTTGGCTGACTTGACTGTTCCTGGCGCCGTCGTCTCGGGACAGGTGAAAGGCTCTCCGGTCACGGCTCGCGACTGGTTCTTCGGTTTCGAACACCCGCTCTCCGATTGCCGGGTTCAGGGCGATCGTGCCTCTTGCTGGCTGTCGCGGGAACTCCCGCTGCAAGCGGGACAAAGCGTGACCTACTCCGCGGTCTTCGGAGCCGCGCATGCCGGGCAGTTACGCCGCGACTTCCTCAAATATATTGAACTCGAACGCGCTCACCCGTACCGCACGTTTCTGCACTACAACTCCTGGTACGATCTCGGTTATTTTGACCGCTACAACGAGCAGGGCGCGCTGGCGGTGGTCGAGAGTTTCGGCGAGCAACTGACGAAGCGGCGTGGCGTCAAGCTCGACAGTTTTCTTTTCGACGACGGCTGGGACGATCCCACGACTTTGTGGAAATTCAACCCTGGCTTCCCCGATGGCTTGACGAAAGTCGCCCAGACTGCAGCCGGCTTCGGCGCTGCACCAGGAATCTGGCTTTCTCCCTGGGGCGGCTACGACGGGCCCAAAGATCAGCGCCTGGCCTCGGGGCGGAAGCAGGGACTCGAGACCAACGAAGGCGGGTTCGCGCTTTCCGGGCCCAAATATTACCGCTACTTCCGCGATACCTGTCTTGATCTCATTGAAAAGTACGGCATCAATCAGTTCAAGTTCGACGGCACTGGCAACGCCGACGAGGTCATCGCGGGCAGCGAGTTCGACAGCGACTTCGACGCCGCCATTCATTTGATCGGAGAACTACGCTCGAAAAAGCCCGACCTCTATGTCAACCTCACCACCGGAACTTATCCTTCGCCGTTCTGGCTGCTCTATGCCGATTCGATCTGGCGCGGCGGCGATGACCACAGTTTCGCTGGCGTTGGCTCCAGCCGTCAGCGCTGGATTACCTATCGCGACTCGCAGATTTATCGCGGCGTGGTTGAAGATGGGCCGCTGTTCCCGCTGAATTCGCTGATGCTCCACGGGCTGATTTATGCGCGCCACGCCGAGCGCCTGGGCAGCGACCCCGGCCACGATTTTCCCGACGAAGTTCACTCCTACTTCGGTACCGGCACCCAGCTGCAGGAGATGTACATCACCCCGTCGCTGCTTTCTTCCGACGATTGGGACGTGTTGGCCGAGACGGCCAAGTGGTCGCGTGAGAATGCTTCGATTCTCAAAGATACGCACTGGATTGGCGGCGACCCCGCGCGGCTCGAGGTTTACGGCTGGGCGGCCTGGTCGCCGGATTATGTAGGGCCGGCTCTCCGATCCGGCCAGGACGGGTCGAAGCCCCGTCCCCACATCGGCAAAGGGATCGTGACCCTGCGTAACCCGAGCGACAAACCGCAGGATTTCACCACGAGCCTGGCTGCACTGTTGGAACTGCCAGGGGACGGCACTCGCACCTTTGCCGAGCGAAGCCCATGGAAAAACGACAGCACCAAACCGGCGCTCACTCTTCCCGCGCAGGAGCAACACAGATTTCACCTTGAGCCGTTTCAGGTGCTGACGCTGGAACTGCGGCCGGTATCGTAGAGGGTCATGTGGGGACGGCCGCCTCGGTTAGCCTGCCCTGAGCGAGCGCAGCGAGTCGAATGGGTCCGGCCGGGCGCAGCCCGGCAGCTGTGTGCGCGGCTGGCGTATCTTTGAAATGATATCGGCAGCCATTGATCCCATGAAAGCCGCGATCCTCACTTCGCCGCAGCCAGTCGCGCAACGTCCGCTGAAAATCGCGGAGGTTCCGGATCCACAGCTTAAACCGGGACACGTTCTGCTGCGCGTGCGTGCCTGCGGCGTCTGCCGCACCGACCTGCACATCGTCGAAGGCGAACTCCCGCCCAAAGAGCCGCAAATGATCCCCGGCCACCAGATTGTCGGTGAGGTTGTCGGCGGCGCCACAAAAGAAATCGCTCTCGGCTCGCGGGTTGGCGTCTGCTGGCTCGGAGGGACTGACGGTACCTGTCCCTATTGCCGGCGCGAACTCGAAAATCTCTGTGACGCACCCACGTTCACCGGATACTCCGTTCCTGGCGGATATGCGGAATATGCCTTAGCCCGCGCCGACTTCGTTTTTCCATTGCCGGAAGCTCTCGATGATCTGCATGCCGCGCCGCTTCTCTGTGCAGGAATCATCGGCTTCCGCAGCCTGCGCGTGGCCGGAGTCGAACCCGGCGAGCGCGTCGGACTATTCGGTTTCGGTGCGTCGGCGCATCTGGCGATTGCGGTTCTGCGGGCATGGAAATGCGATGTCTATGTTTCGACGCGCGGCGAATCGCACCGCAAGCTGGCGGCGTCGCTGGGCGCGGCGTGGGTGGGAAGTGAAACCGAAAAACCGCCGGTGGAACTCAACCGCGCCATTACATTTGCCCCAAGCGGGGACGTCGTCATCGCCGCACTCAGTAGCCTGCGCAAAGGAGGAGTGGTTGCGATCAACGCGATTCATCTCGACCGCATTCCGCAATTCGACTACGACAGCTTGCTCTGGGGAGAACGCCAGTTGCGCAGCGTAGCCAACATGACTCGTGCTGACGCCCGCGACTTCCTCGCCCTCGCCGCGCAGATCGGCCTCAAGCCGAAGGTGACTGTGTTCCCTCTGGATCAAGCGAACGAAGCGCTGCTCGCGGTGAAGAACGACGCGGTCGACGGCGCGGCCGTGATTGTGCCGTAGCAGCTGCACAAAAACGAACCGGATCGGCAGAATTGGGAAGGGCACGAGTTCACTCGTGCCGATAAGCCCTTGAAAATACGTCCGCGCTTTAGCGCCTGAGGTCACTTTTGCCGCGCCATAGGACTCGTTCCTCAGCCCGGTAACGAATCGAAATGAGGCAGATGAGCGCTATCGCCTGTCTGCGACAATTGACTTAACGCTCTGGCTCTGGCACAGTTGCGCCCATGATCTGGATCGTATCTCTTCTCCTATCGTTCACATTGGGCACCAGCCAAACGCTCCCGGCGACGGGTCGTACACTGGTTGCCGAAGGCGACTATGTTGCTCAGACAAAGACTGGTGATAAACCCCTGTCGCACTGGCAACTTTGGCATCTGAGCGATGGCGGCTACGAGGTCGTCGACACGAACGTTAAGAACGCATCCTCGGTTCAGATATTTCGCTTTGACTCTCATTTCCTGCCGATTGGATACATTAGGAAACTAGGACCGGTCTCGAAGACACAGAATTCAAATGTTGCGACGCTTCCCGGCTGGACGATTTCCTGCCAGTACGAGAGCAAAGAACTAAGTTGCGACGACCAATCATCTGACGGACGCAAATCGACTACATCGATAGCCGCTGAAGCCCCTTACGTCGTTACTGGCGAATTCTATGACCTAGACTTCGCATGGTTTATGACCGGCATTGTCCATTTGGCCTCCCGCAACGGCACCAAGGATGGCGTCGTCAATGCCTATGCTCTGACGGATGGAGCTAAGGCCGGTGACATCGGCCTGGAACCTGACAGCCCTATAAGGTCGTGTTTACCGGCGAAGAGACAGCAGAAGTCATGGGCAAAACGCAGGTCGTCAAGAAATACGAATGGGAATCGGATGACATTTCCGTGTTGCGGGTTACTTCACAGGGCTTGGTCGTTAGCCTAACCACGAAATCAGACCCGGCAATTGGATTCGCGATGAGCGGCTATAAAGAATATGAGCCTTGGGGGCCGAATCGCTGACTGTCGTTAAATCCGGATCTCACTCATCGACCTAGCCCAGAGGGAAAAGCTTCTCCGGGGAATTGCCCCTGCTGGGACGGTACCTAGTGTCGCACCGCAAATGCCGCAATAAACAGCATGCAGAACACCACCGCCTGCCCCAGTTCACTCCAGCCCAGCCGCCGCACCACCAGCGGCGCAGGCTTCCGGAAGAAATAGAAAAATCCCCGGAAGAGGATTGGCACAAACGCAATCAGCGCCAGCCACGGCATCAGTCCGCGCCAGCACGCTCCGCACAACACGGCCGTCATCACAACCTGTCCCACCGCAAACGTCCATCCCCGCGCGAACTTCGAACGCACACCCTCAACCCGCGCCGTGTGAATTCGCACCTGCACGTAATGAATCTGATTGCCGGCGAAAATCAGATTTGCCAGCCAGAGCATCCACGCCGTTGCGCCGAATTTTCCGGTGATGACGTAGTACGCAGCCGGCGCCGAAGAGCTCAGGCCGACCGTCCCGACGATTTCTGAGAACATGCGGATGCGATGAACGGACTGTACGCTCAAGGGCCGCCGGGCTTCGCCCGGCCGGACGGGCGAGGGCGCCCGTCCCCACATGAGCCTGAGCAGCGCTTGCAGAATGAATGCCGCTGCGGCCGCGGCCCCAATCAGCCACAAAACGGGATTTCGCCCATCCCATAGCAACCTGCCAAGAGCCAGCGCCGCTATCGCGCCCAAGGCGGAGATCACCGACACGACCGCCCGCCGCTCATCGTCCGACTGCGCCCGCATGGCGGACGTGCCTAATAAACTTTCCGCGGGAGTTCTCAACCAGAACAGGGCCAGCGCGGCCACCAGCAGCAACAGGACGGGAATAACGTGGGTGCTTTCGCGGAACGCGACGCCTGCACCCGTGATCAGCGGCACCAGCAGCAATCCCCATGCGCCGTGTTCGCGCGGAACAATCAACGCCCGTCGGCGCTCCCGCCGTGCATGGTCCATCGCGGTCAGATCTGCGCTCCGGATTGCCCCATCATCCACCGCCAATTCTGCCTCCCACAAAAATCCCCACTTCTCACGCCTAGAACGCGCGAGAAATGGGGCACCCAGATTCCTGTCGGCTAACGTCCTCAGCGCCATCCAGTTGTTTGGATGTGCTGCATGCCCTTGACGGCTCGCATATATTGCGCCCGCTCGAACGCGGTCGGATCAGGACACTTGCTCTGGCTCATGCTGCCTTGCATCTGGATTACGGACTCGTACTCGTGTTCTTCCATCCACTCGCGCAGTTCGCGCTCCACATGACGCAGGTGGTTCACGCCGTGGCGCATCAGGGCCGAGCACAACATGGTGACGTTGGCTCCGACCATGAGCAGTTTGATGACGTCTTCCGCGCTGTGCACTCCACCTGTGCCCGCCAACGCCGCTTTTACCCGTCCGTGCAGAATCCCGATCCAGGTAAGCGGCAGGCGCAGCGCCTGCGGCGTGCTCAACAGCACGTTGGGCCGGATTTCCAACTCCTCCAGATCAATGTCCGGCTGGTAAAAACGGTTGAAGAGCACGAGCGCATCCGCTCCCGCCTCATCGAGACGGTGAGCGATGTTGGCCATGTTGCTGAAAAACGGGCTCAGCTTGACGGCCACCGGGATCGAGACTGCTGACTTGACCGCGCACAGAATGTCCACGTAAGTCTTTTCCACCTCATACGCCGTGAGGCGCGGGTCGGTGGGAATGTAATAAATATTGCACTCGATGGCATCGGCGCCCGCCCTCTCGATGTCGGCCGCAAACTTCGTCCATCCGCCCATGGTTGAGCCGTTGAGGCTGGCGATAATGGGAATACTCACCGATCCTTTGGCCTTGCGGATGTGATCCAGATATCCCTCGGGGCCAGTGTGGAACTCGCTGGGCTGGGGGAAATAGGTGAGCGATTCCGCGAAGCTCTCGGTGCCGGCATTGAGGTGATACTCCAGATCCATTTCCTCCTGCCGCAACTGCTCCTCAAAGAGCGAGTAGAGAACCACCGCCGAAGCGCCTGCATCTTCCAGCCGGCAGATGCCGTCCGCATCACGCGATAAAGGAGACGCGGAGACCACGAGGGGGGAGCGCAGTTTCAGACCAAGATAATTTGTCGTGAGATCGATCATGTCTTCCTCCTCAACCCGGCTCCTCGCGCGGCTAGCGCGCTCCCGTTGGCGCGGGCTTCTCCACGGCTGATTTTTCTTCATCAGCCTTCTTTTCCGCCGATTCCTTTGCCCCGGGCTCCGGTTCCATCTTGCGGCTGGCCAGGTATTCGTACATGCGATAGCGATGGTCCGCATCCTGCTGCGCCAGTTGCCATAGACGCTTCGCGTCTTCCGGCTTGCTCTTGGTGAGCATCTTGAAACGGGTCTGCTGCAGCAGGTACTCCTGCACTTTGCGGGTGGGAGCGCGGGAATCGAGCATCAGCGGATTCTCGCCCGCTGCCTCGCGTTCCGGATGGTAGCGATAAAGCAGCCACTGGCCCGATTCGATTGCCACCTTCTGGTCGGTCATCGCCGTCGTCATGTCAACCCCGTGCGCGATGCACGACGAGTAAGCAATGATGATACTCGGTCCGTCGTAAGCTTCGGCCTCCAGAAAAGCCTTGAGCGTGTGCTCGTCTTTCGCGCCCATGGCCACGCTCGCCACGTAAACGTTGCCATAAGTCATGGCCATCAAGCCGAGATCTTTCTTCGGACCCGGTTTCCCGCCGGCGGCAAATTTGGCGACCGCGCCGCGCGGTGTGGACTTCGACGCCTGCCCGCCCGTATTCGAATAGACTTCGGTGTCGAGCACCAGCAGGTTGACGTTTCGTCCGCTGGCCAGCACGTGGTCGAGGCCGCCGTAGCCGATGTCATAGGCCCAGCCATCGCCGCCCACAATCCACACGCTCTTTTTCACCAGCATGTCGGCCACGGCAAGAAGTTGCCTGGCCTCCGGCGAGTTGAGCTTCTGCAGCCGTTCTTTGAGGATTTCTACCCGCTGCCGCTGCTCGAAAATGTCGGCTTCGTCCTTCTGCTTGGCGTTGATCAGCGCCGCGGCCAGATCGTCGCCGACTTTGCCCGCCAATCGCGCCAGCAGTTCGCGGGCAAACTCTGCCTGCTTGTCGATTGAAACTCGGTAGCCCAGGCCGAATTCCGCATTATCTTCAAACAGCGAATTCGACCACGCCGGTCCGCGGCCGTCGGCATTCTTGGTGTAGGGCGTCGTCGGCAGGTTGCCGCCATAAATGGATGAGCATCCCGTGGCGTTCGCGATGATGGTCCGGTCGCCGAACAGTTGTGTGACCAGCTTGATGTATGGAGTTTCGCCGCAACCGGAGCACGCGCCCGAGAACTCGAACAGCGGCTCCTGTACCTGTTGCTGGCGGATGGCGCCGACTTTGATCTTTCTGCGATCGAGATCGGGAATCTTCAGGAAGAATTCCCAGTTCTCCTTTTCCGGCGCGCGCAGCGGCGGCTGCGGCACCATGTTGATGGCTTTCAGCCGCGCCTCGCTCTTGTTCTTGACCGGGCACACATCCACGCACACGCCGCACCCGGTGCAATCTTCCGGAGCCACCTGGATCGTGTACTTCATGCCCGCCCATTCCTTGTCGCGCGCCGCGCACGACTTGAATGTGGCGGGAGCGCCCTCCAGATGCTGGCTGTCGTACACCTTGATGCGGATCACGGCATGAGGGCAGACCATGGCGCACTTGCCGCACTGGATGCAAATCTTCGCATCCCACTGCGGAATTTCCAGCGCAATGTTGCGCTTCTCCCACTGCGCCGTGGCCGTGGGGAAAGTGCCGTCGCAGGAAAAGGCGCTGACGGGCAGTTCGTCGCCGCGGCCGGCATAGATCGTACCCAGCACTTCGCGTTCGAACTTGGGCGCGCCGGGGAAAACCTCCGGTATCGAAATCTTGCTGGTCACGGCGGCAGGAACTTTCACTTCATGCAGGTGGGCCAGGGTTTCGTCCACCGCCTGCATGTTCTTCTTCACCACTTCTTCTCCCTTGCGTCCATACGTGTCGCGGATGGATTGGCGAATCGCCTCGATGGCCTCATCGCGCGGCAGAACCTTCGAAATGGCGAAGAAGCACACCTGCATGATGACGTTCATGCGCGAGCCCATGCCGGCGTCTTTCGCAACCTGGTAGGCGTCGATCACGTAGAACTTGGCCTTCTTCGCGATCAATTGGGACTGTACCTCGCGCGGCAACTCGTCCCACACTTTTTCCGGCCCGAACGGACTGTTCAGCAGAAAGACTCCGCCGGGGACCAGGGCGCTGAGCATGTCGTAGCGCTCCAGGAAAACCCACTGGTGGCAGGCAACGAAACTCGCCTTCGATACCAGATAGCTGGAGCGGATCGGCTGCGGCCCGAAGCGCAGGTGCGAGACGGTCATCGCGCCGGATTTCTTCGAATCGTAGACGAAATATCCTTGCGCGTAGTTGTCGGTGTTTTCACCGATGATCTTGATGGAGTTTTTGTTGGCGCCCACCGTTCCATCCGCACCCAGCCCGTAGAACATCGCGCGAACTACGCTGTCCGGTTCGGTCGAGTAGGTCGCGTCATAGTCGAGGCTGGTGTGAGTGACGTCGTCCTGAATTCCAATCGTGAAATGATCTTTTATTGGACGATCCGGCTGCTTCTGCTTCAGGTTGTCGTAAACCGCCTTTACCATCGCTGGAGTGAATTCCTTGCACGACAGGCCGTAGCGCCCGCCCACTACTGCGGGAGCGGTCTTGAGCTTTCCGTAGCCGAGCTTCAGGCCTTCATGCAGCGCGTTCACCACATCGAGATACAGAGGTTCGCCAATCGCGCCGGATTCCTTGGTGCGATCGAGAACCGCAATCTGGCGTACGGTCGCAGGGAGCGCCTCGAGGAATGACTTGACCGAGAAGGGCCGGTAGAGGCGCACTTTCAGCAATCCGACTTTTTCTCCGCGCGCATTCAGATATTCGACCGCCTCGTGCGCGACCTCTGCGCCCGAGCCCATCACAACAATCACGCGTTCGGCATCGGGAGCGCCGACATAGTCAAACAGGTGATAAGAGCGCCCCACCACCTCGGCGAACTTGTTCATCACCGCCTGCACTTTGGCGGGCGCGGCGTCGTAGTAGGAATTAGCCCTCTCGCGAATCTGGAAGAAAACGTCCGGGTTCTGCGCCGTGCCCCGCAGCACCGGATGATCGGGCGAGAGTGCCCGCTGCCGGTGCTCGATGACGCGCTCCATGTTCACCACCGCCCGCATGTCGTCTTCGGTGAGCATCTCGATTTTGTTGACTTCATGCGAGGTGCGGAATCCGTCGAAGAAATGCAGGAACGGGATGCGGGTTTCGAGCGAGGCGGCATGCGCAATCAGCGCCAGGTCCTCCGCCTCCTGCACCGAGTTCGAGCACAGCAGGGCAAAGCCGGTGGTGCGGCAGAACATCACGTCCGAGTGATCGCCAAAAATCGACAGCGCATGCGTGGCCACGGTCCGCGCCGAAACGTGAAATGCCGTGGGCGTCAGTTCGCCCGCAATCTTGTTCATGTTCGGGATCATCAGCAGCAGTCCCTGCGATGCGGTAAACGTCGTGGCCAGCGACCCGGTCTGCAAGGCGCCATGCACGGCACCCGCGGCCCCGCCTTCACTTTGCATTTCGATCACATGGGGAACGCTGCCCCAGGCGTTGGGTACGCCCTCAGATGCCCACTGATCCGCCCACTCGCCCATCGGCGAGGAAGGGGTGATGGGATAAATGGCGATGACTTCGCTTACACGGTATGCGACATGGGCCACCGCCTCGTTGGCGTCCATGGCCTTGAATTTGCGCTTCATTGACATCCCCTTTTCGGATTATCGCCGCCGGCCACTGGCATGACCGTTACGATGATTTCAGGATGCAGCATCGGGGGCAGATCTGTCGGGACGCAGGTTCACACCCTTATGTGATTACAATCACATACCTCTCGGAAGGCCTTTTGTGACTGCAAGTTGGAGAGGACCGAATCGGGTTTGCCGGTTATCTTGTCCGCATCGCAAACCAGAACCAGAGAAGAACTAACCCCATCGTGACCCACCCGACGACGAGCAGGAAGCTGAATCTGGCGGGATGTTGCGATTTGTCTCTCGTATCCCAGGAGAGCCAGAGGAGCACGCGGATCAAGACCGCGACCAGGACGAAGATCGCCGCGAGGACAGTTTTCACTGTTTACGGCCCCACCCCTCCGTTATGGCAGTCGGCGCAATTGACTTGAGCCATGTCCCCAATGTCCACCGGATGCTGGAACGTGGGCGCCGGCCCTTCGCTTTCCGCCATCATGGTGTGGCACTGGTTGCAGTCTTTGCCGATCGCGCGGCCGTCAGCGCTGACGTGCTGGCCGTCGTGGCAGCGGAAGCAGCCGGGGTAGTAGTAGTGCCCCAGGTTGTTGGGATGGGTTTGCCAGTTCAGTTTCATGTCGGGGAAGGTCGTTCGGCTGTAGATCTGCTGAATCTCGGTCACCGCGTTACGAATTTCAAGCTGCTTCGTCTTGGCCACAGCCGGATACTTGCTCTCGTAGAAGCCTTGAAGCCCGTTCGCAATCCCCCGCAGGGCTTCGTCGCTGGTATTGTAGGTCGCCGACAGCACCGTTACCGCCTGCTGCTTCAGGAAGGGCAGGGAAACATCCAGACGGCTGGCCATCAGAGACTGATCCACCGACTCGTCCGGGGGCACGTAGATGTGGGTCGGGCGGTTGTGGCAATCCACGCAATCCATGTGGTGTCTGTCAGCCTTTGCAATCTGGTCCTTGCTCAGGGTTGAGTCCTTGGCGTAATACTCGGTGACCCGTCCCTGCATGTCCTCGACCCGGACGTAGGGGATGATCTGTCGCTTCTCATCGGCGGCGACGTAGTCAATCCGGTTGCCGATGTTCATGTGCCAGTGGATGCCTGAGGGAACGCCGGTGGTGGGGTCGCCGCCGCCGGTCTTGATCAGCATCCGAATCTGGTGCAGGGTGTTCTTTTCATCGTTGGCATAATGCGAAAAGATTTTGAGCTGTCCGCCATAGAACTTCTTGGGCCAGTGACACTGCTCACAGGTTTCCTGAGCCGGGCGCAAATTGTGCACCGGCGTCGGGATGGGCCGGGGGAATGTATTGAAGATCGTGGCAAACACCTGCCGGCTGCCGGAAAGTTTGGACTTCACAAACCAGGTCGCACCGGGCCCCACATGGCAATCCGCGCAGGCCACGCGGGCATGAGGAGAAAGTTGGTAGGCGGTGAATTCCGGAATCATCACCGTGTGGCACAACTGTCCGCAAAATGAGGTGGACTCGGTGAACTCGTAAGCCTTGTAGCTGCCCGCCGAACTCACGATGACGAACACGACCAGAAATGTGGTGAAGGAGATTACGGCGCTGCGCTGGGTCGGATCGTTGAGGTCCACGCGGGGATAAAAGGCCGACGGCGCGAGATGTTTCCGGCGCTCCAACAACACTCCGGCCAGCATCATCAGCAGGCCCAGAATCAGGAAGCCGGGCGACACCATGTAGGCCAGAATGCCGATATACGGGCCGGGTTTGACGGCGATGGCATCAATGAGAACAAAAATGAAGATGTTGGCAATGGCGACGATCGCCAGTGCCACTCCCGCCAGGCTGACCGGATTGCGCAGCAGCATGCGCGCGCGGTGCCAGGGCTCCACCGCAGGGGGTGGAGTTTTCTCAGTGTCCATGTTTGACCTCGGCTGAATCGGATTCTTCCCCAGTCACAGCCTCAACCGTTGCTTCGCTACTGCCATCGGAGGCTTTGATCAGCGGCGCGCGGTCCAGGCCATGTTCTTCCCGGTAGTGGTGCAGCGTCATTTTACCGTCCCACCACGCCCAGTTCATCGGGTAGACGTCCGGGTCGAGGAAAACCTGGTAGAAGTGCCAGACCACGATGGCCAGAGTCGCCAGCACCGCCTCGTAAAAGTGAATTGCGGTTGCGACATCCAGCCACCAGCGAGGCAGATGGTTCCCGACCACCACCTTCGCCCACAGCATCACTCCGGTCACGGCCATTACGATCATGCCCCACACCAGCGCCCAGTACTCCGCCTTTTCGGCGTAGTTGAACCGCGGAAACTCGGGCTTGTTCGTGGTCAGACCCAGGTAGTAAGAAAGATTCTGGCGCGCGCTCCGCACGTCGTCCAGGGTGGGGAACAGATCGCGCAGCAACCTTCGCCCCTCGCGCGCGAGAAGGATGTCGAACATGTGGTAAGTGCTCACGCCAATCAGGACGACGGCGGCGATGCGGTGCAACAGGTGCCGTTTGGCCTCACCCAGCGACAGCATGGAGGCGAACCACGAATCGGGGAACTTCAGCGCGAAGCCCGTCAGCACCAGCACGATGAAGCTGGTGAGCAGCGCGGCATGCTGCCAGCGGAAGTGGAGCGGCATGCGCTCCACAAAATATTGCTCGGTCTGGCGCCGGGCCAGAAGTTTGGCCCGCCATATGATGAAGTTGTGGGCCAGCATGCCGCCGATCACGGCGAAGATCATGCTGAGATAAAAACTGCGAATCCAGCGCACGGCTTTGCTCCCGATGTCGGCCGAGAGCGGGGCGTCGACGTGGACTTTCGCCGAGGCGAACTTCTCGGTTACGCCGGGATGGCACTGCCCGCAAGTGCGGGCGAGGTTGCCCGGATAAATGGTTGAACGCGGATCGGTGGAAGGGAAGATGCTGTGAGTCCCGTGGCAACTGGCGCAATTGGCGACCACTTGCGATCCGCCCCGGGCCGCCAGCCCGTGGTAGCTGGCGAGATAGGTCGTGGAGCGCCGGCCTTCCACGCCCAGTTCCTGGGAGAGCCGCACGCCTTCGTGACAGCGGGCGCAGGTGGCCTGGGCCACGTTTTGCGCCGTTATCGGAGAATTCGGATCGAGGTGTGACTTGATGGTATGAATCCCATGACAATCGGTGCACACCGGCGCTTGCGAGATGCCACGGCTCACCGCCTGGCCATGAATGCTCTGCAGGAACTCCTGCTCGACGGCGGTATGGCACTTGGCGCAGGTTCCCGGAACATTGAACTTGAAGATGGACGATTTGTCGTCGCTCGCCGGGCGAATCTCATGAACTCCGTGACAGTCGGTGCATACCGCAGCCTTGGTGGATCCGGCCGCCACCGCTCTGCCGTGCACACTCTCCTCGTAGGAATAGTAGGGTTGCGTGCTGAATCCGGCGCGCTCCATGACGAATTTTTGCGCATGGCACTTGGCGCAGGTGTTGGGAATGTGAATGTGGTTTACCGGAGAATTCGGATCGCTGGCCGCTAGAATCTGGTGCGGGCCGCCGTGACAGGCGGTGCAAGTGGGAGCCTGTCCATCGCCGTCCTTGCGGGCGGCGGCGTGGACGCCGAGTTGATAGCCGTGAACCGCATCTTCGTGGCACGAGGCGCATTGCGTCGGCAGGATTTTCTCCGCTGCCTGAACTTCGTGCGCCTGACCATGACAACTGGCGCAGGCGCTGGCGCCGGTTCCCAGAATCGAGTGGACGCTCTTGGGCAACTGGCTGGCTGGGTCTTCATGACAAGTGCTGCATTTCGGCAGCCGCATTCCCTTAGGATGGGGATACTCTTTGACCCCGACGTGGCAGTCGGAACAACTCAGCGCCGCGTGCATGCTGTTCTTGAACTTGGCGGCGTCGACGTGCAGGCTGCGGCCCGATCCGGACTTCATGCCGGCTTCCCCATGGCAGGCCAGGCATTCCTGGTCGGCGGCTGGAAGGGCTCGGGCCCACGACTGGCCTAAGGACACAGCAAAGATCAGGCCGAATTCCAGCGCGATCGGCCATCGGGAACGTTTCACTGCCATTATCCATCACTCCTTCGTAGTAGCGCGCACGGCCGCAGGGCAGGCCCGCGCCGGCAGCGCTACTTGTACGCAAAAAGCATCGCGTAGATGATCCACACCACGATGCTGAAACCGATACTCAGCGCGATCCAGGCAAACGCGCGGATGGTTCGCACCACGATTTCCGGCTGCGGTTCTTCCAGATGCTCCTGCAGGCGGCCGGAAGCCACCAGAGCTTCGTATTCCAAAGGCTTGTCGCGCTTGAGCTCCGCCAGGGGCATATGGCCGGTGAAGATGGTCGTGTCCATGGGGAATTTTTCCGGCCGCAGGTGCGTATTGAAAAAATGCACAGTGAAGATAAAGCCGGTGGCCAGCAGGGCTTCGTCGCTGTGGATGACCGTGGCGATGTTGATGAACGAGCCCGGCAGAAAGCGCGTGAAGAAAATCGGAAACCAGAGGGTCAGACCGGTCGAGCCGATGACGGCGATTCCCCAAAACACGGCGAAATAGTCGAACTTCTCCCAGTACGTCCAGCGCCCATATTGCGGGCGCGGGCCCATGCCGATAAACCACTTCATCGTGGCCAGGAACTGGCGCAGGTCCTGGCGGTTGAACAGCATGGTGTCTGGACCCAGCACCAGCGAGCGCCAGGATTTGTGCTCGCGCTTCTTCATTTTCACCAGGCTGTACAGGTGAGTGATGAAAACCCCGAACATCAGCAAGGCAGCGGTGCGATGGATAAAACCGGCGACCTGGAATCCACCCAGAAAACGCGAAACCATAGCCGCCCATCTGGTGTAGGAAAACTTCAGGGTCAGTCCAGTCGTGGCCAGGCTGAGAAAGCTGACGATCATGCAAGCGTGCAGCGCGCGCTGCAGACGAGTGAAGCGGACGAATTCGCGCTCGGGACGCTTCCACTCCGGTTCGAACTGGCCTGCGGAGCGTTGTTCGAAAGTCTGGAGACCAAGATCAGTCGGCACGATGGTCCTCCTCGGCAGTCGCTTTGCCTTCGGCGCCCGCGCTATTCGACCGCGCGGCTTCTTCCCCTGCTTCCTCCGCCTTGAGACGGCGGCGCATTTCGAGAGCGCGCGGGAGCCACAGCAGGGTGTGCATGCCGCTGATGACGAAGGTCGAAACCAGAAGCGTAGTCATGCCCCAGAACGTCCAGAACAGGAACGGGTACTTCTTGGGATCATGGTGCGTGGCATGGGTCAGATAGCCGGCGAACCGGCGGGTCGCGGTCGCGTGGCACTTCTGGCAGGTCCCCACCACGTTCGCCCGGCTGAGATGCGATCGGGGATCGGCGACCGGGAGAATGTCGTGGGCACCGTGGCAGTCATAGCATTTCGCCGTCTTGGTGTAACCCAGGCGCGATACCTTGCCGTGATAGGTGTCGAAGTAGGTCTTGGCGATCTCTTGGTGGCATCGGCCGCACTTGTCCATGATGTCGAGCATGAAACCGGTTTCGTCCGTGCGGCGGATGGTGTGCGCGCTGTGGCAATCGTTGCAGACCGGGAGATCCTTGTCGGTCTTGGTCACCAGGCGGGAGTGCACGCTCTGTTCGAACTGCTCTTCGATTCCGTGGTGGCAGGCGCCGCAGGTGGCCGGAACATTCTTCGGGTTGACCGTGGACTGCGGGTCGCTCTGGGGCAGGACCATGTGCGCCGTATGGCAGTTGGTGCAGGTAGCGGTCACGGTCAGGCCGCTCTTGAGCAGGCCCTTGCCGTGAATGCTTTCCTGGTAATGCTGGATGATTTCGTGCTGCGTTCCGACATAGCGGACCGCGGCTTTGTGCCCTTCGCGATGGCAGATGCCGCACAACTCCGGCACCCGGGTTGAGAAGGTCCTGGATTCCGGATCGCGCTTGTCCAGAATGCGGTGAGTACCATGACAATCCTTGCAACTGGGTGCGTTGGGATCTTTGGCGGCGAGAAGCTGGCCGTGCTTGCTTCGCTGGAACTGCTGGCCCTGATCTTCGTGGCACTTGCTGCAATCCACTGGATGAGTGATGGTCTCGCAGGGGCGGACGCGCGAAACATTTACCTCGGAGTGGCACTGGCTGCAGGAAACCGGAACGGCCTGGGTGCGTGGATGCGCGTGGCGCGAAGCCGCGATCTCGGCGGCGGAGACGAACATGCTGCGGCCATCGGCCGCCTTTAAGTGTTCATTGGCGTGGCAACGCATGCAGTCGGCGTCGGCCATGCCCTGGGCATAGTAAACGTTGCGGATCTTGTGCGGCTGGTGGCAGTCCACGCAGGCCGGCAGGACGTGCGCTTCTTTCTCCCACAGTTCCCCTCGGATGGTCTTGCGGTGCACCTCTTCGATTTCGCGGTGGCACTGGGTGCAGGTGGCAGCGATGTTGCGGCGGTTGATCGAGGAATTCGGGTCGGTGTGGGGCAGGATGTTGTGCGGCGTGTGGCAGGAGGCGCAATTGGGCGCAACGATCAGACCCTTCTTGAGAAGCGCCTCGCCGTGAATGCTCTCGGAATAGTTCTCCAGGATGTTGTGCTGATCAATCTGGCGGTTCACCTGAACCGGCGTGCCCTCCTGATGGCATTTTCCGCACAGGAACGGCACTTTCAATGGAGCCACGGCGGAGTTCCTATCCTTGACCGGCACGATGTCGTGATTGCCGTGGCAATCGACGCAATGCGGAGCCAGGGTGTCGCCGCGGGCGATGGCTCTGCCGTGCAATGAATGCGAGTGCTGTTTCTGCTCGTCGCTGTGGCAGGTGCCGCATTCGACGCGCGCCAGCGGCGTGGAGTGGGGCAGATCCTTGCCTTCCAGATCGGCGTGGCACGAGGTGCAGGAAAGAGATCCGTGCACGGAGGAGGAGAACTTCTTGCCATCTACAAACAGAGAGACGGTGCGGTTCCCGCGTTTTGTAGTCAGTGTCTTGTCGCTGTGGCAGGCGAGGCAGTCGTCGGTACTGGGACTCTGGGGCGACGCGGGTGCGGAATGAACGACGCGGGCTCCTGAAAGCAGGGTGAGAGCGATGACAAGCGCAAAAATACTCCGTATTGTCTTCGTTGCCATGCTCTCACCCGCCAATGCTTCAGAATGGAATGATTTCCCAGCTGCGGTGGCCAGGCCGCCGCCCTGGCATCTCTACTTCGCCAGGCTCCGAATATAGGCAACCAGGTCCTTGATCTCCGTGTCCTTCAGTTTGCCTTCGTAGGCGGGCATTTTAGGCGGTTTGCCCTTGGTGATGATTTCCGTCAACTGCGCGTCCGTTTCGGCCTTGACTTCGGGCGACGCGAAATCGCGGGTGCCCATCTTCCCGCCCTTACCGTCCGGGCCGTGGCACATGGCGCACTTCGCCTTGTAGGTTCCCGCCGCATCCTGGGCTGCAGCCGGTCGATTGCAGAGTGCGACCACGCCCACAGCCAGCAGAATCACCACGCACATGCGAAAGAAGAGATGTTTCACGTTGCTTCCTCCTGGAGATTTTTTTGGCAGACATCGAGCTAGGATAGTCCGAGCTTCGGTGCCACGTCCAAGAGCCAAGACGCGCTCCGCAAAGTGCAGTTCGCATGCATCCTGGAAAACTTGTTCGCAGGCGTAGGGTCGCATGCCAGCGCAGGCGGACCTATGGCAGAAGTCACCTTAGCCTGTGACACAAATCACACCTCTTTCTTACTTCGTTTGTGACAGTTATCACGACCCTGCGTGCGAGTCCGCACTGCGGCGGCTGAACTGGCGGCTTACGATCGCGCCATGCCGAATCCGTCGACTCCGTTTCTGCCCGGCCCGGCTAGTTCTCTTGCGGTTCCGGGAAGTGGATCCAGTCAGACCGCCAGCGCGCCCAGCTTTCAGTTGCGGCCCATGCAGGTGACCTGGGAGATGACTCAGGCCTGCGACTGGAAGGCGTCGCACGCCCGTGCTGCGGCGCGCGCGGCTCGAGACAAGCGGGAATTCTCCACGGCCGAAGCCTTTCATCTCATCGAAGAAGTGGCCGATATGCATGTGCCTCTGCTGGTGCTGACGGGCGGCGATCCGCTACTGCGGCCGGACCTGTTCCCGATCGTGGACTTTGCTTCGCGCCACTCGGTTCGGACGTCGCTGACCCTGCCTCCGACGCCGCTGCTGGATGCAGGAATCGTCGCGGAATTGAAAGCCCGCGGCTTGATGCGCCTTTCCTTCTGGCTGCATGGTTCGACGGCGGCGCTCGATGACGGTTACTGGGGCGTCCCCGGATGCCACCGGCGAACGCTCGACGCCATCGGATCCTGCCACGAAGTCGACCTGCCGGTGCAGATCAATACCACCCTGGCCCGGCGGAACCTCCATGATCTCGACCCCATGATCGAACTTCTGACCCGTCTGGACGTGGCTCTATGGAACGTGTTTTTCTTCGTTCCGGCCAGCCGCCAGCAGGCCCAGGAGATGATCAGCGCGGAAGAGCACGAAGCAGTCTTCGCCAAGCTCTACGAATCTTCGAAGCGGGTTCACTTCCAGATCAAGACCACCGAAGGCCAGCACTACCAGCGTTATCTTCTGCAGCAACGGGCCCGGGAGTCACGCGGCCGCATGACCGAAACCGATGTGATCACCTGCGCGCCCAAGGGAGTGAACGACGGCAAGAGCTTCGTATTCATCGATCCCACGGGCCAGGTGTATCCCAGCCGCTTCCTGCCCTTGTCGGCGGGAAACGTCACCACCCAGTCCCTGGCTCAGCTGTACTGCGAAACTCCTCTGTTCGTTGCGCTGCGCGACAGTTCCAAGCTGAAGGGCAAGTGCGGACGCTGCCCGGCCCGCAATGTCTGCGGAGGATCGCGCGCCCGGGCCTACGCGATGACCGGAGATCTTTTCGCCGAGGACCCCTGCTGCGCCTACGAACCGCAGTTGAACGGCTGATGGTTGGTTATCCAACCGGCCGCACCGAAGTTGTGCCCTCGATGGCCAGGCCTTACCGCCAAATTCCGATCCCGGCAAGACTGCGGCACGTTTAAGCGATGAAACTGACTGCCCGGAAGAACCAGCGGCGACCATCATCCCGGTGCCGTGCCAGACGTTCTTGGGGAAAATTGTGACTACCATCACATGCGAGCGTGATTCGGATGGGGCATGAATTCCCTCCGCACTCCGCCAGGGTCCAGGTTAATGGCGACATCGCGAACCAGTCGCGGTTCGTGAATATTGTGATTCAGCTCACTCCAGCACGTGATGATGACCGCAACGCCCGCTCCGCAACTCTCCCGAAATCGAAGGAAATCGAAGGAAATCATGGGGTGGCGTAGGCGGGTTCTCTAACTCCGTGTGACCCCAATCACATTTCTCCGTGACCGAATATACGGAGGTTCCGAGCCGTCTCTGGCATCCTGACCTCCAAATTGAGGTGCCCTATGACTAAGGACGATCGTGATCTTCTGGATGTCCTTCGGTTCGAACTGAGCTTCTTGGAAGACGGGGGTTACGGACGCTCGCCCCACTCACCGTGGCGCGCTCCCTCTATTTTTGAGGACTCGCCGATCTGCCCGAATTTCTGCGACCCGGCGCGGCCGCACCCCTGTGAGACCTGTCTGCTGGAGAAGTTTGTCCCCGAAGCGCTCAGGGGTGAGAGCGTACCCTGCCGCTTTATCCAGCTGACGGAACAAGGGCAGACAGTAGATGACTTCTATCGCACCGGCAGTCAGGTGGAACTGGAACAGGCCCTGGCCAATTGGCTGCGTGCCCAGATTGCAAAGATCGAGAAGGAGCGAGGGGTTGCGGCCAAGATCGGAGTGCCCTAGAAACTGCCGGCAGCCGCGACGTTGCTCGTCGTGCAGGTCGGACAATTCAGCGAGGTCGCCACAATGAAGCCTGCAAGTTTCTCCCAAGGAGCGGAAGGAATTATGAGTGAAGAACACGCGTATCGAGTTGCAGCCTGGTGGACTTCCGGCCGCACTGGGCTGGCCAAGTCAGATTCGGCGCCCAACGCCATCCATTTCACAGCTCCTACGGAATTCGGCGGCCTGGAGGGCAGGTGGACACCCGAGGAGCTTCTGCTCGCCGCCATCGCCAGTTGCTACACTACGACGCTGCGCGCGATTGCAGGGACGGCCCAGTTCAATTTCACCGACCTGCAAGTGGAAGCCAGCGGTACGGTGCGCAAGGCTGAATCCGGTTGGACTTTCTCCCAGATCGTGGTGCGTCCCAATCTTAAGATCACTTCGACCGAGGAACGGGAGCGCGCCCTGGAACTGCTGAAACGGGCGGAAAAATTGTGCCTGGTCTCGCGCGCCATCGGAACCACGCTGAAGTTTGAGCCTCAGCTGGAGATTGTCAAGCCGGCGCCGGCGGTGTGAAAAAGGCGGATGACTGCTCGTTACGCTAGAGTTCCAACTGAGCCGAAATCGAAGATGGATCTTCCATCGGCCGGAGCATGAATCCCGTTTTCTTGAAAATGGCTTGTGTGGGCAGATTGTCCCGCAGGATTTCCCCCGCCAGTTTGCGGAATCCTTCCTGGCGGGCGACGCGGGTCACTCCCGCGAGTAATTCCGTACCCAGTCCACGTCCCTGCCAACGATCCGAGACCAGAACGGCAGCCTCGGCTTCCCTGCGGTTGATGGCGCTGAACCGGCCCACCCCCAGAACTTCGTGCTGGCCGGTCTCGGGATTCCTGCGATCCGCCACCAGCGCGAAGCCGCGATCGTAGCTGCCGAAGCAGATCCGCACCAGCCGTTCGTGCTCCACCCGGGTGCTCAGGCTCAGGGAGCAGAAGTAGCGCAGGTAGACGCTGCGCTCGGACAAGGTTTCGTGGAACTTTACCATCAGCGGCTCATCTTCCGGACGGATGGGGCGGATGGTCACCGGGGTTCCGTCCTTGAGTTGAAATTCCCAGACATACTGCGCTGGGTAAGGCCGGATGGCAGGGCGGGGTAATTGATCCACCGTCATGGTGGAATCGTGCACCACCACCCGAGCGTCGAGCGCCAGCAAATGCTCCGGCGACGCCAGCAGCGGATTGATGTCGATCTCCCTGATCCAGGGCTGCTCGACCACGAGTTGGCTGAACCGCACCAGCAAAGCCTCGAGCGCCACCAGGTCCACGGCTTTGCGGCCGCGCACGCCCTTCAACGCCGCGAAGATCCGCGTGTTTTCCATCAAGCGCTGCGCCAGGGTGGTGTTCAGCGGCGGTAATGCCAGGGCGCGGTCGCGGTAGACTTCGACCATGACTCCGCCCGAACCGAACAGGATCACCGGCCCAAACTGCGCATCGACCGTGCTGCCCAGAATCAGCTCGTAGCCGTCGCGCCGCACCATGGGCTGGACTGTAACCCCGGCAAAATGTTCCCCTCCTGCCTTCTCCGTAACCGCAATCTGAATGGCCCGGTACGCGCCCCGTACCTGCTCTTCACTCTGCAGCCGCAAACGAACGCCATCCACGTCGGTCTTGTGAGCGATCGTGTTCGACAACAGCTTCAAAACGACGGGGTATCCAATCTCATTGGCGATGGCGACCGCCTGGTCTTCGTTTTCCGCGGCGCGAGTCTCCACCACGGGAATTCCGTAATGCGCCAGAAGCTGCTTCGCCTCAAATTCATTCAATAGCGTACGCCCGCTCGCCCGTACCTGCCGCACGAAGTCGGCTACCTTACGGCGCGGATCAACAGCCGCTTCCGGTCCTTCGACCAGGGCAGGAGTCTCGTAGAGCCCCCGCAGGTTGTAGGTGTAGCGCCACATATAGGTGAAGGCGCGGGCTGCCGTGTCGGGATAGGAGAACGTGGGAATTCCGGAAGTGTTGAGAGCGGCCGTCCCTTCCGCGACTCCCGGACCGCCCATCCAGCTGGCTAGCAATGGCTTGCCCGAACCTTGGGCATACGCTTTCATGCGTGTGGCCACCTCGGTCGGATCGGCTCCTCCCTGGGGCGCAATGATGGCCAGCAGGGCATCGCCGCCCGGATCCTTCACCGCGATGTCGAGCGCCTTCACATAACGCCCGGCATCCGCGTCGGCCAGCACATCTACCGGATTCCCGTGGCTCCAGTGCGGAGACAGAAAGCTGCTCAACTCATGCACGGATTCTGCCGAGATCTGCGCCAGTTCGCCGCCGGTGGCGACCAGCGCATCCGTGGCCAGCACCGCCGGGCCGCCGGCGTTGGTCACAATCGCCAGCCGCGGGCCGCGCGGCCGCGGCTGCTTGCTCAACACCTCCGCCATGTAGAACAGATCGGCCATGTTCTGCACGCGGAGCACGCCACAGCGGCGGAAGGCCGCTTCCAGAACGTCGTCGCTTCCGGTCAGCGCGCCGGTATGCGATGCCGCCGCCCGCGAGGCTGCCTCCGACCGTCCGGTCTTGATGACAATGATGGGTTTGCCCAGCGCAATCTCCCGCGCCGCGGAGAGAAACGAGCGGGCGTCTCCTACCGACTCCATGTAAACGAGAATGCTTCTGGTATGCGGATCGTCGCCGAAATAGTAGATGAGATCGCCCCAGCCCACATCCAGCATGGAACCGGTGGAAACAATAGCGCTGAACCCGACGTGCTCGCCCTGGCTCCAATCCAGAATCGCCGCCTGCAAGGCACCGCTCTGGCTGAGGAAAGCGACGCTGCCTTTCTGCGGCATGGTCTTTAGGAAGGTGGCGTTCAGTCCGATCGTCGGATTCATGAAACCCATGCAGTTGGGCCCGATCAAACGCAGCGATCCCCGGCGCAGATGCTTCTGAATCTCGTCCTCCAGCGCTGCGCCCTCCCGGCCCTGCTCGCGGAATCCGGCTGAGATCACCACTGCCGATTTCACGCCCGCGTCCACGCACTCTCCGATGATCTGGGGCACAGTTTGTGCCGGCGTCACGACCAGCGCCAGATCGACTCCGCCGGCGATGTCTGTGATCCGCGGTACGGTCTTGATTCCAAGTACTTCAGCGTGGGTGGGATTAACGGCGTGGACTTTGATGGGGAACTTGCTCGCCAGCAGGTTTCCCAATACGCTCCGGCCTACCGTCCCGGGGCGGTCTGTGGCCCCAATCACAGCGGCAGAGCGGGGAAGGAACAGCGACTCCAGCCCGGCGCGTGCAGGGGGCGCCACGAGGGAGAACTTGTCGATGGGGGACGGCACGGTTGGACTTGATGCCTGGCTCACTGAAATCCTCCCTCTAATGAGGATGTTGCCATTTTTTCATAACTCGGGCGAGCCCGGCGTTAAGTTTTCCGCCTACACAAAGGTGATGCTGGCACAGTTTTCCATCTCCGTCTGTGATTCGCCTATACCCTCAATCACGCGGGGTCGTGACCGTGATCACAGGGCTTGGTGCTACAATAAGACGAAAGGGAAGGTGCTAAATGCGCGCCCCTTATGGTCTAAATATTCTTGATAACTGCCTTAGCTGTCCGGTGCGGGAGGAGCACCTGTTCTGCAATCTTTCCGTCCATGCCGGGCAGCGACTGAATGAAATCAAATCCACCGCTGTTTATCCCAAGGGAGCCATGCTCTTCATCGAAGGGCAGCAACCACGTGGCGTGTTTGTGCTCTGCACGGGCAAAGCCAAGCTTTCCACTTCTTCCCGCGAGGGGAAGACCATCATTACGAAGATCTCCGAAGGCGGAGACGTTCTCGGCCTGAATGCGGTCATCTCCAACCGGCCGTACGAAGTCACCGCCGAGATGATGGAGCCAGGGCAGGCCAACTTCATTCCCCGCGATTCTTTGCTGCAATTCCTGAAAGAGCAAGGAGAAGTGGCCTTGCGCGTAGCCGAACAGCTGAGCCGCAATTACTACACCGCCTACGAGGAGATCCGCACCCTGGGTCTTGCCACCTCGCCGTCGGAAAAATTTGCCAAGCTGCTGCTGTCCTGGTCAACCAGGACCACACAAAACGACGGTTCCACGCAGGTCAAGCTCACCCTGACCCACGAGGAGATTGCCGAAATCATTGGGACTACCCGCGAGACTGTCAGCCGCCTGTTTTCCGAATTCAAGAAAAAACAGTTGCTGCATCTCAAGGGGTCAACCCTGGTGATCCGCAACCGGCCGGCACTGGAAAAGATCGTCCAGTCCTGATTTTGTCGCGCGGATAAGGGCGTGGCGGGCAGTTCTGGAAACTTGACGCCGGGAGAGCGACTCTCCATGGCGCGGTGTGTTTTTGTACCCACAATTCAGCCATCGTCATGGCCAGCGGAGGCAACCCGTCCTCTCAGCTTTCTTCTCAAGTCATCCCTGAACGCAGGCTCCGACGCCGGCGTCAACGAGGGCGGTCCGGCTGGTGCAGTGGCCGAAGCGAGAATCACCAGCTTGGCCTCCTTTCCTCCCCAGACCACTGTCATCAGTTTCGAGCACTTGTCGCAGAGCCAGAATCGCTCACCGAGAGGCGGATAATCATTTTCGGTGGCCATTTGCACTTCGGGAGTGGGGGACAGAAGAAAAATCTTTCCCTGGTGGAGATAGCGAAAAACCTCAGAACACTCGGGATTCGCGCACTTCGACAGCATGGCACGGTCCCCCACCGGGCCCCTTAAAGTTTCAAGACATTTTGAGATATGCTACACCTTTTTCCGGAAATAAAGTGACTGCAGGCACCGGTCCGAGTGACGCTCATCACCAGCAAAAGTTCCTCGGCTTCCCACCCGCGGAGCGGACTGAGGCGGGAACTCCCAATGTTCCCTGGGCAAGGTCACAAACGGCGATCGTCGGCTCGGAATAATGGAGTCAACCGCTCGTGCAGAGATTCAATCGCCTGAAACAACTCCGTGAGTCCCTCCGTCCCGAAGTCGACTTCCAGCGACTGCAGGTCAATGGTCAGGTCCTTGGCCATCTGCGTAGCCCGCCGGACTCGGTCCTCGGAGAGCGTGCTCATGACTGAGTACGGGTCGCGGCGCTGCTGCTGCAATCCCATCCACATCTGCACTACGCGCGCCGTTTGCCGGACGCTGTCCACCGCATTGCGGAATTCGCTCAGAATGCGGGGAGAAAAGTCGCCGGACACAATCAGTTGCTCCAGAGTCTTTAATTCTTCGGTGGTCCGTTGCAGTCTCTCGGCGATAGACCAACTTTTTGTCTCAGCTGCCATGCCTGGTTTGCTCCTGCCGACCCGAGCCTGGAATCGGCGACCCACATGCCGCACCATTTGCGGCGACGATTCCCCTTCGACTTGCCTATCGGCATGCATACGAGAAACTTCAGTTTCCTCCCGGTTAGAATGTCTAGGCGGAGCGATGGCGGCTGGCGCTTGCCTCCCGCGCCTTCTTTTCGAACTTGTACACCCTGACACGATGACCCAACTTGATTGTGCCGCCCTGCTGTTCGATATGGACGGAGTCCTGATCAACTCCACGCCTGCCGTGTCTCGCGTTTGGGCACGATGGGCGGTAGATCACGGATTCGACCCCGATGAAGTCATCGCCCATGCTCACGGCCGGCCCAGTCTTGCGACCATTCGTGAGTATTTGCCCAACTCTGATCACCAAGCCGAGAATCGCGAGGTCGAACGCCGCGAGATCAAAGACCTCGAAGGTGTGGTGCCTTTGCCGGGCGCGCTTGACTTGCTGCGCAGCCTTCCCGGGAACCGCTGGGCCATCGTGACCTCCTGCACCCGGCCTCTGGCCGAGGTCCGCATCCAGGCCGCCGGCCTGCCGTTGCCGAGGAACCTGATCACCTCAAACGACATCACTCACGGCAAGCCGCATCCCGAACCCTATCTGAAAGCGGCTGCCATCCTGGGTTTCCCGCCGGCCGCCTGCATCATCTTCGAAGACGTTCCCGCGGGAATCCGCTCCGGCAAGGCCGCGGGCGGGAACGTGATTGCCGTCACCACTACCGTCCAGGAACCTGATTTGCGCGCTGCCGGTGCTGACTGGGTGCTCGAGAGTTGTGCGAAGGTCCGTTTGGTTTCCTCCAACGAAAAACTCAGGCTCCATATTGCGGAGAGCTAGCCCGGCTGCCTTTGGCCTTCAGCGACGCCATCCGGCTCCGGGGTGCAGTTCAGTCTGGAGAGGTATCTTGCGCGGGCCTCACCCACGTCGTGCAACTTGCCCTTGCCTGGGAGTAGACTAACCCGGACCCAGGGAAATCACTTGTCAAGGAGAAGTCATATGAAGAATCGCTCGCTGATTCTTTTTGCCGCTTTGCTGGCTCTGGGTGTTCTGAGCGTCGCCCAGGATGCACAGCGCGACCAGCCTTCGGCTCGCGCTCAGGAGCGGATTGCCCGTGAAGTTCGCCACGAGCTGCTGATGTTGCCGTACTTCGGCGTGTTCGACAACATCGCCTACAAAGTGGACGGCTACAACGTCACCCTCCTCGGACAGGTCGTCAGGCCGACCCTCAAGTCCGACGCTGAAAATGTCGTGAAGCACATTGAAGGCGTCGAGAAGGTGGATAACCAGATCGAGGTGCTTCCTCCTTCGCCCATGGATGAGCGCCTTCGCATGAGCCTGTTCCGCGCCATCTATGGCTATCCCGCGCTGGAGAAGTATGCCCTGGGAGTGCAGAAACCGATCCGCATCATCGTCAAAAACGGCCGCGTGACCCTGGAGGGCGTTGTCGACAGCGAGGCGGATAAGAATCTCGTGAACCTCCGCGCCAACGGTGTCTCGGGAGTATTCTCCGTGACCAACAACCTGCAAGTTGTGAAGCCGTGAGGCAGACTCCATGGCGCGAGGGGGCGTGATTTGTCGCGTCCCCTTGCACCTTCCGGCGGACCGGTGCTTCTTCCTCCCGCGTATAATGCTCCCGAAATCGACTTCCAACCACAGGAGCAATCGGAGGAACGTCATCATGAGTTTTCATGCCATGAACCGCCGTACTTTTCTTCAGACCGCGACTACCGTGACTGCAGCCGGTTTCCTGACCAGCCGGTTCGCCATTGCGGCAGGCGATCACAAAATCGAAAAAATCGGGGTACAGCTCTATACCATCCGGGACGAGATGCAGGCCGATTTCGACGGCAGCCTGGCCAAAGTCGCCGCCATCGGTTACAAGGAGGTCGAATTCGCCGGATACTTCGGCCGTACGCCACAACAGGTCCGCGCCGCTCTGGAGAAGTACGGACTGACCTCACCCGCCTGCCACCTCGATTACGACCGGCTTGCGCCCGACAAGTGGCCTGCCCAGATCGAATCGGCCAAGGTGATCGGCCAGGACTACATCGTCAATCCCTGGGTTCCCGAGCAACTACGCAAGACCGACGACGACTGGAAGCGCGTTGCCGAGACCTTCAACCGCGCCGGAGCCGAGAGCAAAAAGGCCGGCGTCCAATTCGCTTATCACAATCACTGGTTCGAATTCCTGCCGGTGAACGGCAAGCTGCCTTACGACACGCTGCTGGCCTTGTGCGACAAGGATCTGGTCAAGATGGAAATGGATCTCTGCTGGATCACTGTCGGGGGCGGCGATCCGCTCAAGTACTTCGATCGCTATCCCGGACGCTTCCCGCTGGTGCACGTCAAGGATGTGAAGAAAATTCCGCAGGTCACGACGGGAGGCGGGCAGAATTTTGGCGACACCGTGGATCTGGCCGCTGTCGGCAGCGGCATCATTGATTGGAAGAGGATCTTCGCTCAGTCCGACCAGGCGGGAATCAGGCATTACATCGTGGAGCACGACAAGCCGGCGCACCCGTTCGCAAGCATTACGACGAGCTATGGGTATCTGAGTAAGCTGCGCTGGTAAGTGCTGAACGCTGTCATTCCGATCGAAGCGAGGAATCTGCTTTCGGGCTGCCGCAAACGAGTCGCCTGCCGCGGCAGGCCCATCTTTTTCAGCGGAGCGGCGCAGCGGGCTCCGCTGAACCTCTTCGGACAACCCTGCGGTGTACCGTGGGACATGGGCGGACGTGAGGTCCCAATTACGAAGGTAATGGCTGCCACGGGGCCCTCTTTGTGGCATCGTAGGGGTAGTGGCAAAGTCAGATAAAGGTGAGTTCTTCGATTGGGACGAGGGACGCGAGGGCTACGTTGACCGGCCCGTCGTTGCTTACGTCGCAGCGGCCAAGCCTGCCGTTCACGCTGGGCCGCACGACAAGCATTCTCTCGGCCAGCGCGAAAAGCATGCTCTGAGCATTCAGTGGGAAGAGCGTGTCGCCAGCCTGATCGCTGCCGCTGGAGCCATCTGGGCGGCGTATGTTGCGACCGTAGACTATACCCAACTCTGGCGGGTGCAGATCATGCCCCCGGGCCCCGTGGAAGTTTGCGCCTTAGGTGTCCTCGCCTGGCTCCACGCCAAATGGCGCCGTTCTACGCAAGGCTGACCAGGGCAGGCTGCTTCCTCACCCTCTGGAAATCTCCGAAAACGACCGCTGGCCGCCTCATAACCGCACCTCAGCCTTTCCCGAATGGCGCTTCCAGCGACGGACTCTGTGGGGTGAACAGTTCCGCTGCATCTTCGGTCACATGCATGTCATCTTCGAGGCGAATGCCAAACTCGCCGCGAATGTAAATTCCCGGCTCGTTGCTGGTCGTTATGTTGGTCTGCAGTTTGGTCGCGTTGCCCCGGACCAGATAAGGCCACTCGTGCCCGTCCATACCCAGGCCGTGGCCCAGACGGTGGGTGAAGTATTTATAGTCAGGACCATACCCTGCGTCGGTGATGACTTTGCGCGCTGCCGCGTCCACGGCGCCGCACTCGTTCCCTGGATGCGCCGCCGCCAGCGCCGCCGATTGGGCCCGGTGCACGATGTCGAAAACCTGCTTCATCTTGTCTGAGGCCTTGCCCAGCACAAACGTGCGCGTGATATCGGATTGATAGCCCTCGACGGTGCAGCCGTCGTCGATCATAATGATCGACCCTTCGCGGATCGTCTGAGGCGTTGTCGATCCGTGAGGCGAGGCGGAATATTCGCCTACGGTTACGCTCGCTCCACCGGCAAAACCCGTCCGGTCGTAGGCCTTCTCGATCAGAGCTGAGACGTCACGCTGTGTCATGCCCTCGCGCAGCGCGAGATACACCGCTTCGTAGACCGCCAGCGTGACCTGCGCAGCCAGCCGCATCAGCGCAACTTCGTTAGCGCTCTTGATCATGCGGCAACCTGCCGTCACCGGCGTAGCGCTGGCGAGCGCGGCCTGGGGCGCCGCTTTGGCAACACCATCGACGAAGACGAAGCGCATCGTCTCTTCCATCCCGAGCCTGCCGCGGACGATGCCACGATCTTTCAATCCCAGCGCGACGAGCTGGTACGGGTTCTCATCTTCCTGCCAGGTGCGCACATCGGCGTGGTCGCCCTCCGGAGCGTTGACGATCTGCTCATGCGCCCGTCCTTCCTCAAACGCCGGACACACATAGAACGCCGCGCCTTTTGCCGGCAGCACCAGCGCGAACAAGCGCTCGCCGCCCCACCAGCGGATGCCGGTGAAGTAGCGCAACGAAGTCCCTTCCATCAGCACGATGGCGTCGAGCGCGTTCTCGGTCATCAGTCTGCGGGCGCGCTCCTGCCGTTCGCCGCGTTCTGCGACTGTGATCGGCGAGGCTTCGCTCTTGCGCGATTTGAGCCGCTCGAGCGAGGGTGGCAGGGAAGCATCCTCCGGACCTTCTCGTGCGGAGGCCAGGACGGAAGGTGACGTGGCAGCCGCACTTGCCGCTATGCCTCCCATCTCGAGGAATCGTCGTCGCGAGATCATGAACCCTCCGGGCTCGTGGAATGTAGTCTGGCCATTATAGGGAAATTTAGGATTTTCGATTGCCAGGTATGGACTTTGGAATGCATCATTTGGCAACCTTGAGGTCGTCCTTCTAGAGGTCCTTTCGCCTTCATGATGTGCTTGGCCCAGCCACGACGCACGATCAGACTCGTCGCCCGCGTAATTCTGTGTTGCATCCTGCTCGCGTCTGCTTACGGCGCACCCTCGCTGACTGAGTTCGCCGAGTCGGTAAATCGCGCCCTCGCCGGGCAGCCTGCCGCTGCCGTGGTCGTTCGAGTGCGCGATCGGCGCGTATTGGCTGCGTACAACCTCCCGGTTCTGCGGCAGCGCATTGCCACCCCCGGCTCGGCGATCAAGCCGTTTGTGCTTGCCTTGATGCTCGAAACGAGCTCGGTTCGTCCTGAAGACGTGATTGCCTGCCGAAGAAATCTGGTGATCGCGGGAAGAAAGCTGAACTGTTCTCACCCTCCCGAGTTCACCACGTTCAACGCGGAAGAAGCGCTCGCGCTCTCCTGCAATTCCTATTTTGTGACGGCGGCGGAGCGGCTGCAGCCGGGAGAACTGGAAAGGCGATTCTCCGAGCTCGGTTTTACCCAGCCTTCGGGCTTGCTCCCCGGCGAGGGACAAGGCCGTCTCGTTCCTGCCAGAAGCCTTGCCGCGCGCCAACTGCTGGCGATCGGAGTGGCCGGCATTGAGATCACTCCGCTCGAACTGGCATCCGCCTATCTGCAATTGGCGCGACTCGATCCTGCCGCGGCCAGCTCGGCCGAACAGGTGGTCCTCGCCGGGCTGCGCGCGGCGACCGATTACGGATTGGCGCAGAATGCCCGGACCGATCAACTCCTGGTCGCAGGAAAAACCGGAACCGCCAGCGATCCCTCCGATGCGCACACTCATGCCTGGTTCGCGGGATTCGCCCCCGCCGACAAACCCGAGATCGTGGTCGTCGTCTTCGTCGAACGCGGGCACGGCAGCGTGGAAGCGGCCAATCTCGCCCGGTGCATTTTCCGGGCCTACGAGAAGCACAGGCCATGACAATGACGATGGCCATGACAACGACAATGGCAATGACAACGACAACGACGCGAGTGATCGGGATTCTGCCACTCCTGCTGGTCGCGTCATTCAGCGCGGCGCAGCAGCCGGACGTGCGGGTCCATCTCCTGTCTCGCTACCGTTTGTCAGAAGTGCAGGTCACCCCGGCCAAGGGAACCACCGTCATTCTCATCCTGAATTCTTCACCGAGGAACTTGACCGACGAGGTCACGGTTCGCGCCCGGAAAAGTTCGGTCGAGATTTCCGGCACGACCGGCGCGAAACTCACTCTGAACGGGACTTTCGGGATTGTCAGCGGGAACGCGCCCGTCCAGCGCATCCACGGCGAGATCGAGATTTCAGCTCACGATAATGTTCTCTCACTGATCGCTGCCATCCCGGTCGAACCGTACGTCGCGGACGTCCTCGAAGGCGAAACTGCAGGGGAGATGCCGCCCGAAGCCCTGAAGGCTCTGGCCGTCGCCATCCGCTCCTACACCACTCGCTTTCGCGAACGCCATAAAGAAGAAGGATTCGATTTCTGCGACACCACGCATTGCCAGTATCTGCGCCTCGATCCCCGGCCCGCCGTTGTCGCCGCTGTGAACGAAACCGCGGGAGAGTTGTTGTGGGACCGCGGCAGTCCTCTGGCCGCTTATTACCACAAAGACTGCGGCGGGCGGACCGAAGCCGCCGCTGCCGTCTGGCCCGATCAGGCTTCGCCCTCTCTCATCTCGCACGACGATCCCTATTGCCCTCGCGCGGCTCAGCCTTGGCGATCGGAAATCTCGCATGCGGATCTCGATCGCGCCCTCGCCGCGGCCGGCTTACAGGTTCCTCCAGGATGGAACCACATCGTAGTTACAGATCGCACGCCTGCGGGTCGTGCCCGGACTTTGCTGCTCACCACCGGCGCCGCGCAGCCAAGCACGCCAATCTCCGCGTCTACGCTGCGCTTCGCGGTTGGCCGAAGCCTGGGCTGGAATAAGCTGAAAAGCGATTGGTACGAAGTTGCCGCCGAGGGAGACCATTTCATCTTCAGTGGAAAAGGTGTGGGGCACGGTGTGGGGCTGTGTCAGACCGGCGCCCGGGAGATGGCGCGCGAAGGCAAAACCTACCGCGAGATTCTCGCCTTCTATTATCCCGGCGCCGCCCTCGGACGCTCGGCGCAAGGCATTCCGTGGATCATCGCCCACGCGGAAAAATTCGACTTGCGTGTGGTCAATGCGGGCGATGGCGCCCTCGTCCGTCCCGCGGCGAATTCCGCGTTGGACTGGGCAATCGAGAGGAGCGGACTGTCTCTGGGCACGCGGCCGACCGTCGAGGTGTATCCCACCGTGGCGATGTTTCGCGATGCGACCGGCGAACCCGGCTGGGTCGCCGCCAGCACGCGGAAGGATTCCATCCGGCTGCAGCCGCCCAGTGTCCTGGGGGAAAGACTCGAAGCCGTGCTTCGTCACGAGTTTCTGCATCTGCTGGTCGAGAGTAATGCCAGGCGCGGCACACCGCTCTGGTTTCGTGAGGGGCTGGTGGTTTACCTCGGAGGCGATCCGCCCGCAGCAAATGAAGTGACCATGTCGAGCGATCAGATCGACGGCGTGATCCGTTCGCGTCACTCCGATGCCGAAGTCCGCCAGGCCTATGCGCAGGCGGCGGCGATCGTGCGGGATTTGGACCGGGAATATGGTCGGGAAACGCTTAACCAGTGGCTACGAAGCGGATTGCCCGCCCAGGTCCGGGCTGGCACGATGCGCGATCAGAAAACAGCTCATTAGAGCATCTCCGGAAGTGGTCTGATCTATACATCTGTCATCCTGGGCGAAGCGAAGGATCTAGAGCTGGTTTCATAAACAGGTTTTGGTAAGGGCACGGCTTCAGCCGTGCGCCAGGACCACAAAAGACGCGGGCTTTAGCCCCTGAGGCCTGGCCTTCACCTCCGCAAGAGCACTTATGAAACCAGTTGGCTCGGTTGACATCCTGGTAGCGCCGGCATCTTGCCGGCTGTCGCGGGGGCGTCTCGCCCCCGTTGATGGCGGCGGGACGCCGCCACGACAGCCGCCGGGACGGCGGCGCTACGGTTTGCTCCTGCATTCCGACCAGCATGTCAACCGAGCCAAACCAGCTCTATGCACTCGTCGGCCGGTTGCATAAGTCCCTTCGGCAAGCTCAGGGCGGGTTCTTCGCGGCAAAGAGCGCAGCTGGCACGCCCTGCGCCGAGCTTCCTCTGCTGACGAAATACCCCAGCATTCCTGCCGTGACCAACCACGCCGCGGTTGCCAGCACATACGCCGCTCCCAGGCGCAGCACCAGGCTCACCGTTTGCTCATTCAATGTTGTTCCCGGCGTCCAGTTCACAATCAGACGAGTCACCCAAACGCCCGCCAGCCCGGTGACCGCCATGCTTAGCCAGTATTTCCAGCGGCCCAACGTGCGCAGGCCGGCCAGCGAACCGACGCCAATCACCCTGGCTGAAATCAGCGGAAGTAAAATGGACGGAATCACATACCACTCAAGAATCAGGAATACGTATGCCAGAGCGTTCCCGTAGCTGACCGGTCCCGACGTCGGACGCAGGAATGACGGCGCCTTCGAATACACATAGCCTGAAATCTGCCACGTTTTATCCGTCCAGCCTTCCACCACTCGCATGCACCAGAACAGAATGAAGCAGCCAATCGCCAGCCACAGCAGCCGCCAGATGTTCGGTGAAAACGCCTCGCGAAATTTCTCCCGCACCGGTTCGGCCCCGTAGGCCAGCGTTCCCGAATGAATCCAGAGAAAAACAAGAACAATCAGCAGGGCTGAAATTGCCGCAAAGAGTAACTGCCAAACGTGTGCCTCGGGAATGAGCAGCCACATGCTCGCCGCGGTCAACAGTACAGCGTTGCCCACCAGGTGGAGCGCAACCAGCCGCGGGTTGCGCAGCAT
>Ga0187781_10000323_pt1 | contig 34274 bp, 29 predicted proteins | sample 0715_SJ02_MP02_2_FD_132447 | JGI IMG/M metagenome (GOLD analysis project Ga0187781, IMG submission 132447) | Tropical peat soil microbial communities from peatlands in Department of Meta, Colombia - 0715_SJ02_MP02_20_MG | ecosystem: Environmental > Terrestrial > Soil > Wetlands > Peat | place... | reverse complement strand
CATGCCCCAGGGCAACTGCACCTCGTCCACAAGCATGATCAGATCCGCGAGCGCCAGCGAGTACCGCTCGAGCAGCATGCGCATGGCCACACCGCTCAGGTTCATCATCGTCTGCGGCTTGGCCAGAATCACTTCGTGGCCGGCCAGCTCGCCGTGCCCCGCGAGCGACTTGCCTTCCGGCCGCGTGACGCGAATCCCGGTGCGTTCTGCCAGCGCGTCCACGGCTAGGAAGCCCATGTTGTGCGGCGTCCACTCGTATTCGGGGCCGGGATTGCCGAGGCCGACGATCAATCGCATCGTGAGTAAATCCCCAGCAAAAACCGCACAGGCAGGAGTGCCTGTGCCACTGCAACCATTACTTTTCTTTGCCCTTCTTTTCGGGCTTTTCCGCTTTCGGAGCGGGAGCCGCTTCCCCGGCGCCCTCTTCGCCCTCTTCCACTTCCTTCTTGCCCTTCTTGATCACTTCGGGCTCGGCTGGCGCCGTTTCCGCCGCGACGGCCGCTTCCGGCGTGGGCTCCTCTTCCTTCTTGAGGGTCACGACGTGAGCGAGCACGCGCTGGGGATCGGTGAGCAGCTTGATCTTTTTCGGATCGAGCGGCAAATCGCCGGCGCGAAGCTGCTTGCCGATGAGGAGATCGCTCACGTCCACCTTGAATTCGTCCGGAATGTCCGCGGGGAGGCATTCGATTTCCACTTCGCGCGTGACCATTTCGAAGATGCCGCCCTGCATCTTTACGCCCTGCGGCTCGCCGATCGTGTGGACGGGGACTTTGACGCGCATGCGCGCGTCCATGGCGATGCGGAGCAGGTCGACGTGCAGCAGCGAACCGCTCACCGGATCCACCTGCCAATCTTTCACCATGGCTTTTTCTTCCGCGCCGCCGGCCACGCGCACGGAAAAGATGGTGTTATGGCCGGTTTCGGAGCGAAGAATGCGGGAAAGCTGCTTGGTATTGACGGTGAGCGAAATCGCATCTTTGTGGGCGCCGTAAAGCGTGGCCGGGATCATGCCGGTGAGACGCATGCGGCGGGCCGCGTTTTTTCCGCGCTCTTCGCGGATTTTGCCTTCGACTGTGAAAGTTTCCATTTTCGCTATCCTCAAAAACCTCAGGTCTGAAGACCTGAGCTACATTGCGTTTCTCAAATAAACAGCTCGCTGATGGAAGTCTCCTCGTGAATCGACTGAATGCCGCGCGCCAGAAGTTCGGCAACGCTCAGCACTTTGATCTTGGGCACGCGGCGGGCCGCTTCACAGAGCGGCACCGAATCCGTGACCACCACTTCCTCGATCTGGGACTTCACGATGCGATCGACCGCCGGGCCGGAAAGCACCGGGTGAGTGCAAGCGGCGAAAACGCGCGTGGCGCCGTGTTCGAGCAGCGCTTCGGCCGTCTTCACAAGCGTTCCGGCGGTGTCGATGATGTCGTCGATCACCAGCGCGGGGCGGCCTTTGACGTCGCCGATCAGGTTCATGACTTCGCTGACGTTGACGTCGATGCGGCGCTTATCGACGATGGCCAGCGGCGCATCGATTTTCTTCGCGAAATAACGCGCGCGTTCGACGCCTCCCGCATCGGGTGAAACCACCGTGAACTTGCCCAGGTTCTTCTTCTGAAAGTACTCCACCAAAACCGGCGCCGCGAACAAGTGATCCACCGGGATATTGAAGTATCCCTGAATCTGCGGCGCATGCAGGTCGAGCGAAAGCACGCGGCTCGAGCCGGCGGTTTCGAGCAAATCGGCAACGAGTTTCGCCGAGATCGCCACGCGCGGCCGGTCTTTGCGGTCCTGGCGCGCATACGGGTAATACGGAATCACCGGCGTAATGCGCCAGGCCGAAGCGCGCTTGAATGCGTCGATCATCAGCAGCAACTGCATCAGGTGAAAATCCACCGGATGGCTGCACGGCTGGACGACGAAAACGTCCGCTCCGCGCACATTTTCGAGCACCTGGAAGCGCGTCTCGCCGTCGGAAAATTGCCCGTGCTCGGCTTTGCCGCGCGGCACCATCAGGTAGCTGCAAATCGCGTCGGCGAGCGCGACGTTTGCCGTGCCGCAGAAAATCTTGAATTTGTCGTCGGCCAAAGTGCTCCCCTTCAACAGGTCACGCGCCGGTCACACGCCAGCGCAATGCCCGGCCATACTTTTCCCTGGAAAAAGTTTCGACGACGAAAACCGAATCTTCCGGGAACGCCCGAGCGGCTCGGCGCGCCTGCGCTGGGTTTCGGTAAATTCCAAACACCGCCGACCCGCTACCCGCCAGCGCGGCTTCCGCAGCTCCTCGCTGAAGCAAGGCGTCCCGAATATCCCTGAGACGCGGGTGGCGGCCGAAGACGGGCCCCTCGAAATCGTTCGAGACGCCTGCCCCCTGCCGGCTCCAGCACAGAGCGCAGAACCCCCAAATTTTAGGGGCTGCGGAGCGATTTGTCAATTCGGCGGAAAGCCATTGGTAGGCGTCTTTGGTGCTGACGGCGATGTCTTTCGGCGAGACGACCAGGATCGTGCGCTTGGGCGCGTCCGGCAGCGGGTAGATTTCGTCGCCGCGGTTCACAGCCAGCGCCCGGCCACCAAACAGGAAAAATGGGACGTCGGCGCCCAGCCCGGCGGCAATTTCCATGAGGCGCTCGAGCGGGACCTGCTTTTTCGCGAGCCGGAGCACTCCGATCAGAGCCGCGGCTGCGTCGCTTGAACCGCCACCGAGGCCGCGGCCAACGGGGATTTTCTTCTCCAGGCGCGCACGAATGCCGCCGCGAAACCCGATTTCGCAGCCGATCGCTTCCAATGCTCGATAAACCAGATTTTCGGGTCCCGAGGGAAGCGAGAGATCGTTCGTTTCCAAATGGATTCCGGGAGCCGAGGTGGGGGAGAGCTCCAGGGTGTCTTGCAGGGAGATGGCTTGAAAAATCGTGCGCAGCTCGTGATAGCCATCGGGCCGGCGGCCGAGGACGTGCAGGCAGAGATTGATTTTTGCGAATGCGGGCACGCGCACTCCGCCGGATTTACCGCGGGTCATGCGGGGGAGCTTACTGCGGTTTGCCGTTTTCCGGAGCGGATTTCTGCGCGAGGCGATGTTTCAGCGTCCGCAATTCGGCGTCGAGCTCATTGACCTTGTCCGCTTCGTAATCGGCGGGCAGCGCGCGCTGCCATTCGGCCAGAGCGCGTTCCCAGGTTTCCGCGGCGCGATCGGTGCGGCCGAGCTTCATGTAGACGTCGCCGAGATGGCCGAGGATGGTGGGATCGTGGCTCGAGCGGCCGACGGCTTTGCGCAAATACTCTTCGGCTTCGGCGAGCTTGTTCTGCTTGTAATAAGCCCAGCCGAGGCTGTCGAGGTAGGCGCCGTTGTTCGGCTCGGCCGTCACGGCACGTTGAATGAGGGCCGTCGCCTCATCCAGGCGAATGCCGCGGTCGGCGAGCATGTAGCCGTAATAATTGAGCACGGGCGCATTATTGGGATTCGCCTCGAGCACCTTGCGGAACTCCTGCTCGGCGAGATCGAATTTTTTCTGGCGCTCATAAATGGCGCCGAGCATGAACCACACGCCTTCTTTTTCCGCGGGATCCTGAGTCATCTGCTCGGCCTTGCGCGCCGATTGCTCGGCTTCGGCGTATTTCTTGCCGCGCTCCTGCACTTGCGCAAGGTCGAGGTAGATTTCCTGGTCGCTTGGATTTCCCTGCAGCAGGCCGTTGAGCAACTGGGTCGCCGCGGGGGTATCGCTTGTCTCGCCGTAGAGCATCGCGAGGGTCACGGTGAGCGCCTGGTCTTTGGGGGTTTGCTGGAGGGCCTTCTTGGTTTCGGAGATGGCGCGGTCGATATCGTGGCTTTCGCGATAGACGTCGATCAGGAGCATCTGCGCGCGCCGCGCCGCATCCGGGCCGACCTTGGCCATTTCATTGAATGTGCGAATGGCGGCGGGAAAATCTTCCTGGTCGCGATACATCCGGCCGAGCTGCTCATAGAGAATGGCGAGCGCGTTCGGATTTCCCTCGTTTCCGGGCTGGTTTTTGATTCCGTTGATGGCGTCGGTGAGGACTTTCACGGCGTCGTCGTAGCGGCCCTGGTCCTCGTAGAGAAGCGCTTCGTTGTAAAGCACCTCGAGGCTTCCCGGAGCAAGCTGCTTGGCGCGCAGCAAGCTCGACTCGGCCAGATCGAATTTCCCGAGGCGCCGATAGAGCTGCGCCATGCGCAAATAGTTTTCCGCAGTGCCGGGCTCCAGCTCGGATAATTTCTTGAACTGCTCGAGCGCGGCGGCGTATTTGTCCTGCGAGAGCAGCGCCTGCGCAAGCCCGTGGCGGTGGCCGACGTCGTCGGGATCGCCTTCCACAGCCTGGCGGTAAGCCCCCTCCGCGCGCGCGTAGTCTTTCGTTTGCGAGTAGGCGTCGCCGAGCAGATCGTAGAGATCCGGGGACGACGAACTGCCCGCAGCCTTGTTGAGCGTGTCGATGGCTTCCTGCGCGCGTCCTTCGTCGATCAGGAGCTGGCTCAATTGCTCGAGCGCGGGCCCATTATCCGGGTCGCGCTGCAAGAGCGAGCGGAGAACCCGTTCTGCCTGGCCGTGCTCGTTTTCAAAGCGATAGAGGCGCGCGAGCCAGAGCGCGGAATAGGAATCGCCCGGCGCGACTTTCAAAATGGCCTGAAACTGTTCGATCGCCTTGGTCAGGTTTTCTTTCTGGACGTCACCCGCGCTCATGTCGCCCAGCGTGCGGACGTAAACGCGGGCGAGCAGGCGGTGCGCGGCGAGGTCATCCGGATCGATCTTGAGAACTTCCTGCGCTTCCGCCACCGCTTCGCGGATGCGCTCCGACTTGGCGTAAATCTCTGCCAGCCGCTCCATGATCACAGTGGAGTTGGGCGCAAGCTCGAGGGCTTTTTTGTAAAGGTCGATTGCTTCGGTGGCAAGCGACTCGGTGGCCAGGCCGCCGCGATCGGTGACTTCGTACTGTTGCTCTTTCAGGTGGCCGAGCGTGAAGTAGTAGAACGCGTCTCCGGTCAAAGAGTCGGCACTCTGCTTGTCATGCGGGGCCGGAGCGGCGGCCGCGGGCTGCTGGGTCTGGTCAGGAGCGGGAGCAGGCGATTGCGCCCGGACGGGCGCGGCGACGAACAGCAGAAACAAAAACACGGCGCAGATTCTTTTGTTCATAAGGTTGCCGGCAAAATTTAATTATCGTATACACGCGAGAGGCCGTCAAAGCATTCGCCGCCCGGTGTGCCCCTCCATGCCACATACATGCGACGCACCGAGCGCGCCGCGGGTTGCCGGTAAATGAAGGGTTTCGAGACTTGGCCATTCGTTGGGTTAAGATGTTAGCGGCAAGGCCTCGACTCGTCCCGGAGGCGGCAATGAAGTCCCCGCAACCCAGACTCGGGCGGCGATTGGCATGTGGAATCGTCTTTTTTCTCGGAGGGCTGCAAAGCGCAGCGATGCCGCAGCAGCCGGCAGGAGCCGGCGCCGGAGCGCAAACAGCCTCCGCTCCTCCGGCAGTTCCGGCACCGGCTACTGTTGTCCCCGACTCCACGCAGCCGAAAGCCTCGATCGCGGATTTTTCCTGGCTCGAGGGGCGCTGGCAGGGGACCTGGGGCCCGCGAGTGGCGGAGCAAACTTGGCTCGCGCCAAAGGCCGGCACCATGCTGGGCACCTTCCGGCTCGTGGAAAACGAAAAGGTGCTGGTGCTCGAACTATTCACCCTGGTGCAAAAACCGGAAGGCATCGACTTCTACTTCCGGCATTTCACGCCCGAGCTCGTGCCCTGGGAGAAAACCGACGCGACGATTCTGAAGCTAGCGAGCCTGGATGCGAACAGGGCGGACTTTGAGAATCCCGTCAACGGGCAGCCCAAACACTCGATTCTCACGCGCGTGGATGCGGACACTTACACTCTTCGCTCCGAGATTGTGCCGGAGCAGGGCGATCCGCAGACGATCGAGATTACTTATCACCGCGTGAAAAGCCCCGAGGCAAAACCTAATGCCGGAAATGCCGGACGCCGGTGAAGATCATCGCCATGCCGAGCCGATTCGCCGCGGCGATGACCTCGGCGTCGCGCACTGAGCCGCCCGGCTGAATCACGGCAGTCGCGCCGGCCTTTCCGGCTTCCTCGACCCCGTCGGGAAACGGGAAAAAAGCATCGGAAGCAACCACGCTTCCTGCGAGTGAAAGCCCAGCGGCGGCCGCCTTCATCACCGCAATCTTCACCGAATCGACGCGGCTCATCTGGCCCGCGCCGATCCCGACCGCCTGGCTTTCTCGCGCGAAGACGATGGCATTCGACTTCACATGCTTGCACACCTTCCAGGCAAAAAGCAGGGCGCGGCGCTCGGCTTCGCTGGGCGCGCGCGTGGTGGCGACTTTCAACTCGGCTTCGGCAAGCTCGTGCACATCCGGCTCCTGCACCAGGACGCCGCCGGAGATGCGCTTGAGTTCCAGCTCGTGCGCGGCGGTTTCCTGCGGCATTTCCAGCAACCGTAGATTTTTTTTCGCAGCGAATTTTTCGAGCGCTGCGGGCTGGTAGCCCGGAGCAACGATGCACTCGACGAAAAGCTTGGCCACTTCTTCGGCGGTGGCGGCGTCGAGCGGCTGGTTAAAGGCGAGTACCCCGCCGAATGCCGACACGGGGTCGCACTCGAGCGCCTTCAAATAAGCCTCGCGAAGCGAATCCTGCTCGGCGGCGCCGCAGGGATTGTTGTGCTTGATGATGGCAACCGCGGGCCGGCGAAATTCCTGCACGAGGGCCCAGGCCGCGTCGAGATCCACCAGATTGTTGTAGGAAAGTTCCTTGCCCTGAATCTGTTTTGCAGCCGCGAGGCCTGCGGCGGGGCGTCCGGCCGGGACGTAGAGCGCCGCGGCCTGATGCGGATTTTCGCCGTAGCGCATCGCCTGGCGGCGCTCGAGCGCGACGTGAATTCGTTCGGGAAGTTTTTCGAGAGCGCCGAGGGAGAGGCCGCCGTTGGCCGCGAGGCGTTCGAGTTCGGCCGAGATTTCGCCGTCGTAGCGCGCCGTGCGAGCGTACGCTTTGCGGGCAAGCGCGAGGCGCGTCCCGAGGCTCAACTCTCGCGTGGCGCGCAGCTCCGACAGCAGCGACGCGTAGTCCGCCGGATCCGTCACCACTCCCACACTCTGGAAATTTTTTGCCGCGCTGCGCACCATCGCCGGGCCGCCGATGTCGATATTCTCGATCAGCTCGGCAGCCGTGACTCCCGGCTTTGCGGCGGTGGCGGAAAAGGGGTACAGATTCACGACCACAAGGTCGATCGGCACGATTCCGTGTGCGCCTGCCTCTTTGCGGTCTTCCTCCTTGCTGCGCTGAAACAGAATGGCGCCGTGCACTTTCGGATGGAGCGTCTTCACGCGGCCGCCCATCATTTCGGGCCAGCCCGTCAGCTCGGATACGTCGCGAACGGGCACCCCGGCATCGCGCAGCAAGCGCGCGGTGCCGCCGGTCGAGACGATTTCGATCCCCATCGACGCCAGCTCGCGCGCAAATTCCACCACGCCGGTCTTGTCGTACACGCTTATGAGCGCCCGCTCAATCGCCAAGAAAAATCCTCCTCGGTGGAAGGGCTGGCTAGTGTAAGCGTTCGGAGAATTTTTCGAAAGCGAAACGACGGGTGGAGGGAAGCCGGTCAGTTCGAAATCCGGGCTTTGAGTTTTACGCGGCCGGCTTCGATGCTGACGGTGTATTCGATTTCGTGGCCGCCCTTGTCCTTGAGATCCCTGGTTTTCTGGCAGACGAAGCGCTCGAAATCTTTCAAGCTGGGCGCGGGGGCTTTTTCGCCGGCTTCGGTGCGAGCCTCGATCAGTTTTTTGTAGAGCTGCTGAATTTTCTTTTCTTCGTGCTCGGGGTCGGAAAGCGACATCGCAAACGTGTCGGCGGTGACTTGCTTTTCCGCGGCGGCACGCGTGGCCGCTTCCGCGGCCGCTTCTGCGATTGCCGCGGCGTGCTCTCCGCTTTTCTCGCTCGCCGATTCCGGCGCTGCATTCGCCGCGCGATAGGCAGCCACCCGGGCGCGTTCGGCTTCGATCGCTTTCGCGGCGGCTCCGAAATGGTGCTGGGTGATGCCGGTTTCTTTCTGGACGAGTTTCTTCCGCCACATGTCCTGATACTTCGCGTAGGTTTGCGTCAGGTTGTTCATGCGAAAGCGCTGGCCGGTGCTGAGTTCGGCCACTCGCTCGGAGTAGCGGCGGATGAGCGTATCGACGCGCCACTGCGTATCGGTGGGAGGCCGGGAGCGCCCGCCGCCAAAATACTGCTCGTACTCGATCTTGAGCTGACGGATGTCGCGCTCGATTTGGTTGAGGTCTTCGTCGATTGTGGCCATAGCTCGATTCGAACCGGCGAGGCGAGATTCCAGCGTAAAATCCCGGCGGCGGCGGCGTCAACCGGGGCGTAAGGCGCGATGTCGGAAAGTGAAATGCGAGCAGTTGCGAGTCCGTATCGTGTTGTGTTCCAATACCTTAGCGATGAACCCTCCCGTTGACCCCGCCGCAAAACTGGCCCGCGACCCGGGCGCCCGCCTGCGGCAGATACCCTCGGTGGACGACCTGCTCAGCCGGCCGCGCCTGATGGCGCTGGCGGAAAAGGCCGGGCGGGAAGTGGTGACCGCAAGCGTGCGCTCTGCCCTAGGGGATTTGCGGGCGCAGCTCAAATCGGAGCCCGAAGCCGCTGAGCCGCTCCAAATCGAGGCGCTTGAATCTCGCATCATCGCCGACGCGGCGGCGGCGCTCGCGCCCTCGCTTCGCCGCGTGATCAATGCCACCGGCGTGATCCTCCACACGAACCTCGGCCGGGCGCCGCTCGCTCGAGAGGCCGCGGCGCGGATGGCCGAGACGGTGACTCGCTACTCGAATCTTGAATACGACATCGAAAGCGGAGAGCGCGGCAAGCGCGACGTGCACACAGCGCGGCAGCTCGCGCGGCTGGTGGGCGCAGAAGCAGCGATCGTGGTGAACAACAACGCCGCCGCCGTCTTTCTCGTCCTGAACACGCTGGCGAAAGGCGCCGAAGTGCTTGTCTCGCGCGGCGAGCTGATCGAAATCGGCGACGGCTTCCGCATCCCCGACATCATGGCGGAAAGCGGCGCGATCCTGCGCGAAGTGGGCACGACGAACCGGACGCGCATCCGCGATTACGAGCGCGCCGCGAACGACCGCACGCGCCTGCTGCTGCGCGTCCATCCTTCGAATTTCAAAATTTCCGGCTTTACCGAGCGGCCCGGTCTCGAAGAACTCGTTGCGCTGGGGCGGCGCCTTGGAATTCCTGTGTTTGAAGATCTTGGATCAGGATGTGTTGCGGACCTTTCGGCCAACGGAATCAACGAGCCGCTTGCGCGTGCGAGCAGCGAAGCGGGCGTTTCAGTTGTGTCGTTCAGCGGCGATAAATTGCTGGGTGGCCCGCAGGCCGGCATCATCGCCGGCAAAAAGGAAATTGTCGAGCGCGTCCGCCGCAACCCGCTGTTTCGCGCGCTGCGCGTGGACAAGCTCACGGTTGCCGCGCTCGAAGCGACGCTGAACGCGTATCTGCGCGGCGCGCTCGACGAAATTCCGGCGCTGCGCATGATCCGGGAGACGGCGGAGCAGATCGTGCGCCGCGCTTCGAGCTTCGCGGATCGTCTGCGCGGCTCGCTGCCGACGGAGATCACGCTGGAAATTCGCCCGGGATTCTCGGTGATCGGCGGCGGCTCGACGCCGGATCAGCAGTTGCCCACGCATCTGATTTCGATTGTGAGCCGCCGCGAGTCCGCCAGCACACTGGAAGAGCGGCTGCGCAAGCCTGAGCATGGCGTCCCCGTAATCGCGCGGATTGAAGACGATCGCCTGGTGCTCGATCTCCGCACCGTTGCTCCAGATGAAGAATCAGAACTCGCATCGGCGCTCACTGCAGTGCTGACAGATCCCTCCCAGTAGGCCTCGCCATCCACCGTGCTTGCCTTCGTGGTTCGAAATCATGCGCTCGCGGCGGTTCGCAAGCCGTTGCCTCGCCTGCGCAGCGGATGGGCGCTGGTGCGCGTGCGACTGGCGGGGATCTGCAACACTGACCTTGAGATTCTGCGTGGGTATCACAATTTTCGCGGCACGCCAGGACATGAGTTCGTCGGTGAGGTGGCGGAACTGCGCGGCGTTTCGCAGCGGGTGCGGAAGCGCTGGCTCGGCCGGCGCGTGGTGGGCGAGATCAATATCGGCTGCGCGGCGCTTGGACTTCGTCCGATTTGCCGCTTCTGCCGCCGCGGCTTGAAGACGCATTGCGCCCGCAGGAAAGTGCTCGGAATCGTTGCGCACGACGGCGCGTTTGCAGAGTACCTCACGCTGCCGATTGAGAATCTCCACGCCGTGCCCGGCGCGGTTAGCGACGAGCAAGCAGTGTTCGTCGAGCCGCTCGCGGCGGCATGCGAAATTCTGATGCAAGTGGATGCGCGCAAGTTTCGTGCCGCTGCGGTGCTCGGCGACGGCAAATTGGCGCAATTGATCGCGCGAGTATTGCGCTCGGCGGGGCTGAGCGTCGTGCTATTCGGCAAGCATGAGAACAAACTGGCACTGGCGCGCTGCGCCGGCATTGAAACGCGCAAAGTCCGCGGCGGCGCGAGTGCTGAATTCCGCGCGGGGGGAAATTATCCGCTCGTGGTGGAAGCGACCGGCTCACCGAGTGGCCTCGCGCTTGCGATGCAAATTACCGAGCCGCGCGGGACACTTGTGGTGAAATCCACTTTCCACGGCGCGACGCCTTTCGAGACCTGGCCCATCGTGGTGAAGGAAATCAATGTGCTTGGCTCGCGGTGCGGGCCGTTTAAGCGAGCTATCGCGCTTTTGCGGGCAGGCAAGGTTGATCCTGGGCCGCTTGTTTCGCGGACGTTCCCCTTGGCAGAAGCGCAAGCTGCAATCAGGTTTGCGCAGCGGCCGGGCGTGATGAAAGTTTTGCTGAGGCCCTCGTGTCATGCACGGTAGAACGAAACCGGGCACGGCATGCCGTGCCCCTACGAGGATTTGTGCGTTGCGGAGAATTTGACGTCAAGTGTCCAATCCCGCTTGGAGCAAAGGCGGACAGGCCGGGAGGCCTGTCCTACTGGAACGTTACAAGCGGTTAATTACGCTGGCGACGTAGCCGGCGCCGAAGCCGTTGTCGATATTGACGACGCTGACGTTGGAGGCGCAACTGTTCAGCATGGCCAGCAACGCCGTGAGTCCGCCGAAGCTTGATCCATAGCCCGTGCTCGTGGGCACGGCAATCACCGGCGCGGCCACCATACCTGCGACGACGCTCGGCAGCGCGCCTTCCATGCCCGCCACGCAGATAATTACACGCGCTTCGGCGAGTTTTTGGCGATGCTCGACCAGCCGGTGCAGGCCCGCGACGCCTACGTCGTAAATCGCTTCGGCGCGATTGCCCATCGTCTGCGCCGTCACGAGCGCCTCTTCCGCGACGGGGATATCGCTCGTGCCGGCCGTCACGACGAGGATCAATCCTTACCCCCGCACCGCTTTCGTGCGCGGAATCACGATGGCGCCGGAAAGAGGAAAGAATTTCGCGCGGCGCGCCAGGTGCTTGACTGTCTGGAAAATGTTTGGATTCGCGCGCGTGATCAAAATGTTTTGCGAGGCTTTTGTGCGCAGCATCCCGCGGACGATTTCGGCCACCTGCTTCTTGGTTTTGCCACGCGCGAACACCACCTCGGGATAGCCCTGGCGCAGCGCGCGATGGTGGTCGATCTTGGCGAATCCGAGATCTTCATAAGGCAGGCGGCGCAGCTTCTCCACGCCGCGCTCCATGCTGAGCGCGCCGCGCTTTACGGCTTCAAGAAGATTTCTGACGTCATGTTCGTTCATGCGTGTTCGCTTGCCCGGCCCGATTCTAGCACTTGATCTTATCGGTTCAGTGTTGCACAAATCCGGGCACGGCCTGGATTCGGCTTCGCTCACCACAAGTGCCGTGCCCCTACCAGAAAAATCTGCGGAGCCACGTTCGCTGCGCGCAATTGTGTTAGAGTGGCGCGCGGCCGGAGGATCGCAATCCCCCCTGCGCGGGCGCGGTCCACTCGAAACTCTCGGAGGCGCTTCCATGTGGCTGATTTGGACAATCGTGATTGGTATCCTCGCGGGGTTCATTGCCAGCAAGATTGTGAGCGGCTCGGGCAGGGGCCTGCTGATGGACCTGATTATCGGGATCGTCGGTTCGGTGCTCGGCGGATGGATATTCACGCTGCTGGGGCTTGCAGCGTATGGGCTGATCGGGCGGCTGGTGATGGCGGTGGTCGGCGCCGTGGTGCTCCTGCTGCTGGTGCGGGCGATCAAGAAGGCGTGAGCGCCAAGCCAGGCATCGCTTGACATTCGCAAAAACGCCTGCCTAGACTCGAAAATTCCTCCCGACGGCGATGCCGAAAACTCAGGGCAAAATCATCACAGTCGGTGTGACGGGCGCGAGCGGGGCAATCTACGCGCAGGCAATTCTGCGCTTGCTCGATGCCGACCGGCGCGTCGAGCGCGTTTACCTCGTCGCGAGCGAAGCCGGGCTGCGGCTGGTTTCAACCGAACTCGGCATCGTCGCCGCCGACGGGAGAAAGCTGCCCGCGCTTCTTACCGGCACGTCCGCCAAGAAAATCGAATATTTGCCGAATAAAGACATCGGCGCGAGCATTGCTTCGGGCAGTGCGCTAGTGGATGCGATGGTGGTGGTTCCGTGTTCGGCGGGCGCTCTCGGCTCGATTGCCGCGGGCACGGCCGGGGATTTGCTCACGCGCGCCGCGGACGTGTGCCTCAAAGAACGCCGGCCGGTTGTCCTCTGCCTGCGCGAGACGCCCCTCAACCGCATTCACATGGAAAATATGCTGCGCGTACACGATGCCGGCGCGACGGTGATGCCCGCGACGCCGGCTTTTTATTATGGCCCGAAGACAATCGAAGATATCGTCGAGCAGTTCGCGTATCGCGCGCTCACGCAGCTCGGCTTGCCGCAGGAAAAGCAGTATCGTTGGAAGGGAAACGCAGCGGAGAAAAGCAAAAGATGAAACACAAAGGGCACGGAGAAATGCGAGAGACCAAGGAGACGCTCCCTCGGTGAACTCAGGTTTTTCTCTGTGTCCTCTGTGTTGAGTACCGAAGCTGCCAGATGAGCAAAAGTCGCATTCGCGTAGTGCTCGAAATGATCAAGTTCGAGCACTCGGTATTCGCGTTGCCTTTCGCGCTCGTGGGAGCGCTGCTGGCCGCCCGCGCGGGCAGCGGATTGCCTACCTGGCGGCAGATTTTCTGGATCGTGGTGGCGATGGTCGGGGCGCGCTCGGCGGCGATGACGATGAACCGTATCGCCGACCTCGAATTCGACCGGCGCAACCCGCGCACTCAAAATCGCGCGCTCGCGACAGGCGAGCTTTCCATCGGCTTCGCAAGGGTCTTTACGCTCATGGCGTGCGCCGCGCTCATCGTCGCCGCATGGCAACTGAATCCACTCGCGCTGAAGCTATCGCCGGTTGCTGTGGCCGTGCTGTTTTTCTACTCCTACACCAAGCGGTTCACCACGTGGTCGCACTTTGTGCTGGGATTTTGCCTGGGGATGTCGCCGGCAGCGGCGTGGATCGCGATTCGCGGCTCGCTCGACTGGCGCATGCTGGTGCTTTGCGCTGCGGTGACGCTGTGGGTGGGCGGGTTCGATGTGCTCTATGCGTGCCAGGACATTGAATTCGACAGAGCTGCCGGGCTGCATTCCATCCCGAAGCGATTCGGCATTGCGCGTGCGCTGTGGGCGGCGCGCGGTGCGCACGTGGCGATGGTGGCGCTGCTCATCTGGCTCGCGTGGAGCTTTCAATTGGCGTGGCCAGCGTGGGCGGGAATTGCCGTAGTGGCCGCTCTGCTCGGGTACGAACATTCGCTGGTGAAAGCGGACGACTTGAGCAAAATGAATGCTGCGCTTTTTACCGTGAATGGCTATATTAGTTTGTTGTTCCTGCTGTTTTGGGGTGCGGCCGTCATGGTGATGCGGCCTTGAAAGCGGACCTCAGGGGTTAAAACCCTGAGAAGTCTCGTCCTTTCGGTACGGCTGAAGCCGTGCCCTGACGCCTGCATAAATGGAATGACTTGATGTCAACCGGCGCGCAAATGCAATCGAATTTGCAGATTTCCGATGCCCGGCTCGAGCCGGTCGCCAGGAAAGTGTTCGCGGGGGAGCGGCTATCGGCCCAGGACGGCCTCGCGCTTTACGAGTCGCACGACCTGCTGGCAATCGGCTGGTTTGCCAATCACGTGCGCGAGAAGCGGCACGGGAACATTTGCTACTTCAACGTCAACCGGCACATCAATCCAACGAATGTTTGCGTGGCGCACTGCCGGTTGTGCGCATTCGGGCGCTCGCCGGACGCTCCCGGCGCGTACACATTTGCGCTGGAAGAAATCTGGCAGCGGGCCGGCGAGGGCGTTGCCGAAGGCGCCACGGAATTCCACATCGTCGGCGGGCTGCATCCAGATCTGCCGTTCGAGTATTACCTCGATCTGATTCGCGGGCTCAAGCAGCGCTTCCCGCAAGTGCACCTCAAAGCCTTCACCATGGTCGAGGTGGGCTACTATGCGCGGATTTCGAAGCTCTCGATTCGCGACACGCTTCTGGCCATGAAGAATGCCGGCGTGGATTCGCTCCCGGGCGGCGGCGCCGAAATCTTTCATCCGCGCGTGCGGAAAGTGATTTGCGACCACAAGGTGAGTGGCCAGATGTGGCTGCAAATCGCGCGAACCGCACACGAGATTGGCCTACGCTCGAATGCGACGATGCTTTACGGCCACATCGAAACTCCCGGAGAGCGCATGGACCATTTGCTCCAGCTTCGCGGCCTCCAGGACAAAACGCACGGCTTCGTCGCTTTCATCCCGCTGGCGTTTCACCCGGCCAACACGGCGCTTGCGCATCTTCCCAGCACGACCGGGTTCGACGATTTGAAGACGATCGCCATCTCACGGCTTCTGCTCGACAACTTCGATCACATCAAAGCCTACTGGATCATGCTCACGCCGCGAATCGCGCAGATTGCCCTGCGGTTTGGCGCGAACGATCTCGATGGGACTGTCGTGGAAGAAAAAATCTATCACGACGCCGGCGCCACGACGCCCGAACACTTGACGCGCGCCGAACTCGAACGCCTTATCCGCGCGGCCGGGCGCGTTCCCGTGGAGCGCGATACTCTCTACAATCCCGTCGAGCGCGAGAAAATGCCTCCGCCGCCGAGCCCTTCGGGTTCCAGCGCGCCTGCTGGATTTATACCGGAAACTTCTCTCACCCTAAACGTGTAGTCTTTCTGCCCGGGGGTTTTCTTTCTTCTTGGCGACTCCGTCCGTGGCCTGAAGCAGGATATTCTTGCCTGAGGTCAATCAAGGCTTGACATCACCGAAGTCCTGCGGTTAAAGAAGGCGGTGGCGATTGGTTCCCCGCCCGATTTCCATCGCGAAAAGCTGAGCACTTTCGGCCAATGAGCCCTGACTATACGCTCAGTGAATCTTCTCCTTTGAGCCACCTCCCCGCGGGGGCGGGGGACGATATCGTCCGCCTCATCACCGAAAATTCCAGAATCGTATTCTGGGCGGCAGAACCGACCGGCGAACGAATCCTGCACGTCAGCTCGAATTATGAAGAAATTTATGGGCGGAGCTGTGCGAGCCTTTATGCCGACCCTGACTCCTGGCACGAACTGGTACATCCGGAAGATGCTGCTCGCGTCCGCGAGGAGGCGTGGCGCCCGATCGAGGCGCATTCTTTCCGGGAAATCGAATACCGTATTCTCCGGCCCGATGGATCGATTCGCTGGATCGTGGACCGCGCCTATCCGGTGCTCGATTCAGAAGGAAAGATGGTCCTGGCATTCGGTCTGGCAGAGGACGTCACGGAACGAAAATTTGTGGAGGTCGCGCTGCAAGCAAGCGAGGCGCGCCTGCGAGTGTCGGAGGAAAAATTCTCCAAGGCGTTTCGGGCGAGCCCGGACGCGATTGTCATCAGCTCCCTCGCGGACGGGCGGCTGCTGGAAGTAAATGACATCTTCCTCCAGTTGAGCGGATTTACGAGGGAAGAGGCCATCGGCCGGACTTCGCTCGAACTGGGACTGTGGCTCAATCCGAAAGAACGCGAGCAGATGGTGGCGCTTGTGAAGCGCGATGGCGAAGTCCGCGATTTGGAGATCCGGTTCATCATGAAATCGTCGCAGGTCCGCACGATTCTCACTTCCGCGCACACGATCGAGCTCAATGGAACGCCGTGCCTGATTGCGATCATGCGCGACATCACCGAGCGAAAGCTTCTCGAGGGACAATTGCGGGAAGCGCAGAAAATGGAGGCGGTGGGACGCCTGGCCGGCGGCGTGGCCCATGATTTCAATAATCTGCTGGTGGGAATGCTGGGATACAGCGATCTGCTGCTGAAAAAGCTGCCGGAAGGCACCGCTTCGCACCGCATGGCCAGCGAAATCAACGCCGCAGCCAATCGCGCGCGGGACCTGACTTCGCGGCTCCTGGCCATGAGCCGCCGGCAGGTGCTTCAGCCCAGGGTTCTGGATTTCAACGCGCTCGTTTTGCAGACGGAAAGGCTTCTGCGGCCGATCATCAGCGAAGACATTCACGTCCATCTGCGCCTCGATCCCAAGACAGGCTTCTTGAAGGCCGACCCGGCGCAGCTTGAGCAGGTAATTTTGAATCTTGCTTTGAATGGGCGCGACGCGATGCCGACCGGCGGCACGCTTTCCATCGAAACGTGCAACATTCAAGTCGACGCCGCGTACGCCCGCCAGCACGCGGGTCTGCTCCCGGGCTCTTATGTCCGCTTGTGGGTCGCGGACACGGGCCACGGCATGAGCCCAGAAGTGATGGCGCGAATCTTCGAGCCCTTCTTCACGACGAAGGATTCGGGCAACGGCAGCGGCCTGGGGCTATCGACTGTGTACGGGATCGTGAAGCAGAGCGGCGGTTGCATCACCGTGATGAGCGAACCCGGCCGGGGCGCTGCGTTTGCGGTTTACCTTCCCCGAGTCAACGAAGCTCCTGAGATAAGGCCGCGGGTCCCTCTTCCCAGCAAGCCGCGGGCGGGAACCGAAACGGTGCTGCTGGTGGAAGACGAGCGAGTGGTTCGCACGCTCGTGCAGGAAATTCTCGAGGAATGCGGTTATCGCGTGCTGCGCGCCTCGAGCGGGGCCGAAGCTTTGCGCTTGAATGAAGAAACGCTGGAGCCGATTCAATTGTTGATCACCGATGTGGTAATGCCGGAGATGAGCGGCCCGGATCTCGCGAGCCGACTCAGCACGCTGCGGCCCACGATGCGCGTCCTTTACATGTCGGGCTACACCGACGATGAAGTCCTGACCCGCAAAGGCCTGCCGGAGAACTCCGCTTTCATCCAGAAGCCTTTCACCCCGGACCAATTTCTGTGCAAAGTTCGCGAGACACTGGACGCAATGCGGCGGCTCGAGGGCTGAACTCCGCCCGCAGCAGCAGCCCTTTCAAATCAACCTATTCTTTGGATTGGTCGGAGACGCCGAGGACCTGCACCTGAATCGCGCGGTCGCGCGGCCCATCCAGCTCCGCGAGAATCACGGATTGCCAGTTGCCGAGCGCCAGCTCGCCATCGCGTACCGGCACGGAAAGCGTGTGGCCCAGAACCATCGCGCGAAGATGAGAGTCCGCGTTCTGGCGATTGCATTCGGAGAGTTTGGGATCGTTGTGCCGCCAGTAGTCGATCCGCCCGACGAGCCGCTCGAGGAACGACTTGATGTCGTCGAGCAGCGCTTGCTGGAATTCATTGATGAAAATCGCAGTCGTCGTGTGCAGGGACTGCACCAGCACGAACCCGGCCTTGAGCCCGTGCTTCCGCACCACCTCATTCAAGTCGCGGGTGATGTTGATCAGCTCCAGGCGTTCCCGGGTCTTGTAGCAGAGCGTTTCCAGGTACATCTGCAGCGCGGCCGTGGGACGAACTTCCGGCGCGAGCTTCGGTTTGCTTCCGGCGGCTGTCTTCATTTTTCGATGACTCCTCCGTTCGGCTCTGAAGCAGACCTGCTCATTACGATGCCGGGTAATCGAAGGGGTTGCACACAGTGATTATAGGAATCTGGAACCAGATGCGTCCATCGAAATTGCACGGGCAGCGGGCTTGAAGTACAGTGCGAGCGACTGGCGACCCGGACGCGGGGGCTGAATTTCCGATCGGGGCGCCTTCGTCGCATTGCAAGCGATCTCTGGAGGAGACATGAAGATTGCCGTGCTGGGGGGCGATGGGTATTGCGGCTGGGCTACCGCGCTGTACTTTTCTGCAAGGGGGCATGCGGTTGCGATCGCCGACAGCTGCGTGCGCCGCCAGTGGGACGCCGATCTGGGCGTCCAAACTCTCACTCCCATTCGCTCTCTCACCGAGCGGGTCGATGCCTGGCAGAGAATCGCCTCGAAGACAATCGACGTTTTTATCGGCGATGTGACCGACTACGAATTCCTTTCCTCGATGATTTCGGTCTTTCAGCCGGATGCCGTGATTCACTTCGCCGAACAGCGCTCCGCCCCTTACTCCATGATCGATCGCAACCACGCCATCTTCACACAGATGAACAACATCGTGGGGACTCTGAATCTGCTGTTCGCGATCCGTGAATTTCAGCCCGGTTGCCATCTGATCAAGCTCGGCACCATGGGCGAGTACGGCACGCCGAACATCGACATCGAAGAAGGGTACATCACGATTGAGCACAACGGACGCAGAGACGTGCTTCCCTTCCCAAAGCAGCCCGGCTCCTTCTATCACCTCTCGAAAGTGCATGACAGCCACAACATTTTGTTTGCCTGCAAAATTTGGAAATTGCGCGCGACGGACTTGAACCAGGGCGTGGTGTACGGGACGGTGACCGACGAAGTGGCACTGGACGAAGCGCTCGTGAATCGCTTCGATTACGACGATATATTTGGAACCGTACTAAATCGATTCTGCGTGCAGGCGGCCATCGGATTGCCGTTGACGGTTTACGGCCGAGGCGGCCAGACTCGCGGATTTCTGGACATTCGCGACACCGTGAAATGTATCGAGATCGCCTGCCTCAATCCGGCGGCTCCGGGTGAATGCCGGGTGTACAACCAGTTCACCGAGCAGTTTTCCGTTCTGGACCTCGCGCGGATGGTCCAGGCTGCGGGAGAAAGAATGGGATTGCCGGTCGAGCTCGATCACTTGCCGAATCCGCGGGTGGAAGCCGAGGAGCATTACTACAACGCGAAGCATTCGAAGCTGCTGGATCTCGGGCTCCAGCCTCACTACCTCTCAGATTCGCTGCTCGATTCACTGCTCAACATTGCTGTGAAATATCGCCACCGCGTCGACTCGACCATGATGCTTCCCCAAGTTGACTGGCGGAAGCCCAACAGCGGCACCCGCCGACGCATGCAGGACGCTCCGGAGGCAGCGCCAACAGAGAGAGTGAAGCGGGCAGGAGCGGGAGTTCTTCGGTCCAAGCGATCCGCTGCCCGCGTGGCGGCCAAAGCGACCGCCACCGAGGGATAATTTACCTCGATCTGGCAGACGCCCGGGACCCGACATTCATGGGAACCGGCGCAGAAACGGAATTCAGGCGCGAGAGATTCCTTGCTTCACACGGACGCCACTCAACTGCAAAATCCACAGGCGATTGCGTCAACCGTGCCTGAGGATTCTCACGGCTCCAAAGCCCTGATTCTCACCTTCCTAACGCTCATCTGGCTGCTAATTTATGCCGGCGGAATGTTCCAGCCGGGCCTCTTGGACGACGCCGATTCGGTGCATGCCGAAGCCGCCCGTGAAATGGTGTTGCGTCATGATTGGGTGACCCTCCACATCAACGGTTTGCGTTATCTGGAAAAAGCTCCGCTGATGTACTGGACGATCGCATCCAGCTTTAAAATTTTCGGAGTTCACGATTGGTCGGCGCGATTGCCCTTGGTGCTGGCTGTAGCAGGTTTGATGGCGGCGACGTTCGTCTTCGGCCGCCGATTTTTCGGTGATACCGGCGGATTCTACGGCGCGCTCGCGATTGCCACGGGCCCGGGGATCTATATCTACACGCGATTCCTCATCCCCGAGGCTTTTGTGGCGCTTTGGCTTGTGCTGGGGATGTTTTTCTTCCTCGCCGGATACGAACAGAAGGTCCCTTCGCGGTGGATGTGCTGGGGTCTAGCCGCAACCGTTGCGCTCAATGTGCTGACGAAAGGCCTCATCGGAATTGTTTTTGTCGGGCTCATCATTTTGGCGTTTCTATCGATTCTCGGCGACCTCCGTTACCTAAAAAAAATGCGGCTGCTTTCAAGCAGCCTTGTTTTTCTATTAATCGCTGCCCCATGGCACGTGGTTGCGGCCCTGCGCAATCCAGCCGAGCCGGGTGGCGCCGAAAAGGGGTTCTTGTGGGAATATTTCGTGAACGAGCATTTCCTGCGCTATCTGAATCAGCGCATCCCGCATGATTACGACAAAGTTTCGCTTCTGCTTTTTTGGCTTCTCACGATCGTGTGGCTGATTCCATGGACAGCTTTTCTGATCCCGGCGCTCCGCCAAATTCCCGTGAAATTTCGAGTGCTGCGCGCGACACATGACCTCCGTGCCCACGCTAACTTGCTGCTGCTGATCTGGGCGGGCGCGATCTTGGTGTTTTTCAGCTTTTCAACACGCCAGGAATACTACATGCTCCCGGCACTGCCGGCCCTGGCGCTTTTGATCGGCGGCTGGCTTGCAAATGAAGATGAAAAGAGCCGGGCCAGACAGTCCGGCAGGCGCGCGGCGGCGGCGATGCTCGTGATCGGCGCGGTCTGCTTTGTGGTTGCGGAGGGGCTCTTCCTGGCGGCAAAACCTGTGCCGCCAGGGGCCTCCATCTCCGATGTCTTGATCGATCGTCCCGGCACCTATACTTTATCGCTCGGCCATCTTCGCGATCTCACGCTGCAATCGCTGGGCATCTTTCGCGCTCCTCTGGGCGAGATCGGGGTGTTTCTGCTGGCGGGCACAGCGGCGAACTGGTGGTTCCGGCGCCGTGGCTCGGCCTGCCGCGGGAACCTCGCACTCGGCGCGATGATGCTCGGCGTGTTGTTCTGTGTGCATCAGAGCTACGTGATTTTTTCCCCCGAGCTTTCCTCGAAACCGTTGGCGATAGCCATCCGCCAGCAATACCAACCCGGCGAAATCATTGTGGTGAATGGGGAATATTCGTGGGCCTCCACCGTGAACTACTACACCGGCGTTCAACTCCATCTCCTGAATAGCAAGCGGACCGGCATGTGGTTCGGGTCGCTCTTCGCGGATGCGCCCCGGATTTTCGAGGATACCGTTTCATTCACGCGATTGTGGAGTGGAGACCAGCGGGTCTATCTCTTCACGAAAGAATTCAACAAAGCGGCCGCGCTCGCACAAATCGATCCGTCAACCGTGTTCCTTCTCGCGCGGCAGGGAAACAAGATGGTGTTGACGAATCGCCCCGTTTCACCCGGGAATTCCCCGCCTAATTCTCGCTGAGGTTTGTTGCAACAGGAACCAACAGCCCATCGCGGATGCGATATTCCGCGTCGCGCCAGCGGATGTTCTTGCGCAGAAAGCTGGCCAGCCAAATCCCAAATGCCACCGCGTCCCACAGGACAATCAGCCACATCTTGCGCCCGAGGCCGTGCTGCTTGAGTCCCCAGGCTCCAATCATCCATGTCATGGCGGCACGAAGTAAGAAATAAGACCCCAGGTAGCCGATTGCAACCGCCGCCGCGGGATGCACCGCCACTGCGGCCAGAGACCAGGGCAGCCCCTGCGTCAGCAGCAATCCGAGGTGGCCCCAGGGCCGCATGTGGCGCATCACCACGATCCATCGGAGCCGTTTCTGGAGCAGCTCGCGCATCGAGTGATAATCAACGACGGTCTCGATGCGATAGCGCAGCAGCGCTACTTCATGGCCCTGCTCGGCGATCAGCCGCCCGACCAGAAGATCGTCGGCGGGCCGGTTCTCGATCGCTGAATAGCCGCCAAATTCATTGAGGCGCGCCCGCGTGGTGGCGATCGTCGGGCCGAGCGCGAATTTCACTCCATCAAGTTCCCGCGCCACGAGGATCCCGGCGTAGAAATCCGAGAGCATCCCTACCGTTTGGAGCCGGTCCGTGAATGTCTTTTCCTCCACCGGCACGTAGAAGCAAGTCGTCGCCCCGATTTTCGGATCCGCGAGCGGCGCGACGACGCGGCGCAGATAGTTTGGCCGCACTCTCACGTCGCTATCGCTGATCACCAGAAATTCGTGGCTCGCTTCCGCGACCAGCCGCACCAGCTTCGCTACCTTATCGTTCGAGGCGTTCAATCCCGAGCCAAAGAGCATGCGAATCCGGCGCGCGGGAAAATCGCGCTGAATCGTTTCGATCACTGGCAGCACGGGATCCTCGCGGTCGCCAACGCAGAAGAGGATTTCATACTCCGGATAATCCTGCCGGCAGAGGCTTGCGAAATTTTCGTAGGAGTCCGGATCAAGTCCTCGAATGGGCTTGAGGACGCTCACCGGAGGCGTGAAATCCGAATCCTGCTCTTCATACTTCGGCGAGAAGCCGAAAAAACGCCACGCACTGTAGAGCGCGATCAGATAGTAAGCCAGCGGACAAATCGCAACGATTAAGATGAGGTACCCTGCGGCGGTCAAAAACATCGCGCCTCGTTCCCAAAGTCATCCGGCGGCTGGACCCCCGCCGAAGGCCCAGCGGACTTGAGCGAGCGCGCATTCCCAGCCCCGGCAGCCGGTCAGATGGATCGGCTCCGATTGTAGGGAGGAGAGGATAGGGTGTCCATCAGAATTGCACCGCGATGTGCCTGCTCAGAAATCGAAACGATAGCCGAGAATCATTTTGGCGATCAGGTGATCGGTCGAGCGCGTCATGCCTACCCCCAGTCCGAAATTGATCTCCCATTGCGGCGCGACGTTCAAGTCCACGGTAGGAAATACCTGGTGCATCTGCTGCGACACCGGGTCAAAACCTGTAACCGGCCCCACCGACCCGTAGTATTCAATCCCGCCAGCGATCTTAGGTGTGAAGTCGTAGCTGAATTTGAAACTCGGTGAGAAGCCTACGCCCTGGCGGATATCCGGGCCGTGCCAGGCTCGTTCGAGCGAGGGATTGACTGCCCAGTACCACCTGCCGATCTTTTGGTCCACAATCGGGCGGATTTCCCAGGTCCACGTATCCACGGAGAATTGCCGCCGCTGGTATCCGAGTTCGGTCGAGAGGCTGACGCCCACAGGCCAGTGCCATTTCTCCGGAACCCGCACGCGCGGCCGGATGTGGCTGCCCACCCACTGCCAGCCCTGCCCGGAATGGATGGAGCTGAAGATATACAGGCCGGTTTCGAACCATTCGGTGAAGCCGTGAGTGATCTCGAGAGTTTCGTGCTCCGAATGGTTTGTAGGATAAAGCCCATCGGTTATTTGCTTCGAGCCTTCGATCGTGAAATTGCTGTGGAGCTCGACCATGGTGTGCCCGGGCTCGACCGTTTCGTATTCGTACACCTGGATTTCATAGTTGTCCTGAGCGGCGGCGCGACGTGGGACCCCGACGAGGAGCATGAAAGCCGCGAACGATATGGAGGGGAGCCGCTGTTTCATAGTAAAAATTCTCTCCGGGATTTCGAGACAGCCCGGCTATTTTCGTACTTGTGATTTTCCTAAGGGCCCCTTCGGCGCTTCACGCGTGCGGATGGGCCTTATCGTAAACGGCCGCGAGCTGCTGGATGTTCGCCTGCGTATAGCGCTGCGTGGTGGAAAGCGACGCGTGGCCGAGCAGCTCCTGAATCGCGCGCAGGTCTGCGCCATCGGCCAGAAGGTGGGTGGCAAACGCGTGGCGCAGCGAGTGCGGGTGAAGGTCCCAATTGACGTTGGCGAGCCGCGCGTATTTCCTCACGATCGCGTGGATGGCGCGCGTTTTCAGGCGCCCTCCCCAAGGATTCAGAAAAAGCGCTTGTGGCGCCTGTTCCGGGCGGCCTTTCCGCTGGGGGCGCGAGAGAATCTGGCTGCGCACGGGCCAGTAGGCTTCGAGCGCCGCTTCGGCCTTGGAGCCGAACGGCACAATGCGCTGCTTGCGTCCTTTCCCGAGCACGCGCAACATCCGCTCCTCCCGGCTGATATCCCCGAGGTTCAACCCGACGAGTTCGCTCACTCGCAGCCCTGAGGCGTAGAGCAGTTCGAAGATGGCGCGGTCGCGCTTGAGCATCAGCCTGGCATTCTCTTCACGCTTCGGTTGCGGGGACCCCTTGCGCTTTATCTGGTACGCGCCGTTCGCCAGTCCATCGAGAAAGTTGTTCATTTCTTCGGCCGTGAGCACGCGCGGCACGCGTTTGGGCAGCTTGGGAGTGCTCACCAGCCTCGCCGTATTCGTCTTCATGAACCCTTCGCGCACACAGAATTTGAAAAAAGAGCGCAACGACGCCAGCATCCGCGCCACCGATGATTTCTTGAGCTTGCGATCGTATAACCAGCCCAGGAACTCGCGGATGAGATGGTGGTCAATCCGTTCGACCGGAGGCGGTTTCACGCCCTCCGGCGTCAGAAAAGTGTGGAACTGTGTGAGGTCCCGCCGATACTCGCGGATGGTATTGGGCGAAGCGTTGCGTTCATACCGCAGATAGTTGATGAATTTCTCGATGAGCTGCTTCATGGCCGCGCCCCCGCCAGATTAGCAGGAAGCGCAGGAGATTCAAGCCAACGCTCCTTCACATCCAACCTACAAAAATCAAAAATTCCAGGTTTCGATAACGCATGGTAAGCTCTTCTAGCCGGCTGATTTCCGGCCCGGCAACCCGGCGCGGGCGCGTGCCATCTCACATACCTCGCGTGAAACCGGAGTGTGTGGCAATACGTTAATAAAATGGAACTTGATTCCCCGAAATCCGGAAAACAAAGGCATACATCCGACCACATGATTCTCATCTCGATGGGGCGCGCGGCGAAGCTTCTTCTTTTTACGGCGGCAATGGCTACATGGCTTCTGGCTCTCACTGCTTGCGGCGGCGGCGGCAGCAGCACCGCCACGGTGACCTCCGTCGATATCACCGCAGAGGAATCCACAGTTCCGCTGAACGAATCGACCGATATCACCGCCACGGTCAACCTTTCGACCAACACAGTGACTACCAGCACGGCAGTCACATTTTTGATCAACGGCACTGCCTGCACGACGATCGGGGCGTCGTGCCCGAGCGGCTCGATTGTCCCTTCGCCGGATAACCCGCAGGTAGGTGTCTACACCTCTCCCTCGAAGGCACCGGGAATCAACAACAACACGGTGAACATCACGGCGACGGCGCCGCAAGTGCCATCCAGCACGACCGACACCGCTGTAGTCACATCCAACACTGTGACAATTACCATTGGAAGCGGTGTCGGGCTGGCTGTTACGCCCGTGTCTCAGACGTGTCCGGCCGGCAGCACCGTTTGCCAATTCACGGCCACGCTGAACAGCGTGAATGATCCAGCCGCCACCTGGACCGTGAATCCGGTAGCTGGTGTAAACGTCGGCTCGATCGATTCCATCACAGGGCTTTATACCGCTCCTCCGTCGCCCCCGCCGGGCGGGTCCGTCACAATCACGGCGATGGATCCGGCCGCGAATCCTTCCACCGCGACCGCCACTGCAATCATTGATTATGGCGATGCGTCGCTCAAAGGGCCGTACGCTTTCGCCTTCGCGGGAGGAACTGGAGCGAATTTCGAGGCAGTTTCCGGCAGCTTCGTTGCCGATGGAGCCGGATCGATTGAAAGCGGCATCGAGGACGTCGCCAGCGCCTCCACCGGAGTGCACAAGCAGGTAGCCATCCTGCAAGGCAGCAGCTACCTGGTCAGATCGGACGGAAGAGTGACCGCCACGCTCAAGACCGGCCTGCAAGTCGGTGGGTCCAACGTTCAGACTCTCGACTTCGCGTTCGTTTCCGGCACGCATGCCGTGATGATTCGCTTCGACGCGGGCGCCGCCGCCAGCGGAACAGTGGACCAGCAGAGTCTGGATGCGCTGACGAATTCCCCCTCTTTGATCGACGGGCCTATGGTCTTCGGCGTTTCCGGCGTGGACTCGAGTTTCAACCCCATGGGGATCGCGGGAGAATTCTCGGCAAACGGCAGCGGCGGGATTCCGGAAACCAACACGGTGGTGGACGTGAACGACAACGGGACTGTTACCACGCTCGACCGCACGCTCCAGGGCGGCGCGTCACCTGCCTATTCTTTCGACTCGTCGAATCCCGGCACTGGGCGTGGCACGCTCACGCTGACCAGCACCTCGACCGGGGAGCGCCAGTTCGCGTTTTACATCGTGGACACCACTGAAATGGGCGGGCCGATTACGCACCTGAAGATGGTGGAGATCGACAAGCAAGGTTTTCTCGGGGGTGACGTCTTTCAGGAATTCACCCCCCCGTTCTCGGGTACGGATCTCACTGCGGGGAATTATGTGTTCACCTCGGTCGGCACTTCGGGCAATGGGCCCTACGCAGACGGCGGTGTGTTCACCTCCGACGGCTCAGCGAACATTACGGGAGGTGCGTTCGATGTCAACAACGCCGGCGCCGTGCCGGCGAGCGCCTCGCTGGGCTCATGCCCGTACTCGGTGGACGCGGCGACGGGGCGGCTTGATTTGAAACTCTTCAGCGCAGCCGGCGCATGTGCCGCGGGACCTGCCGCCAATGTCGCCGAATTTGCCACCTACCAGACGGCGCAGGGAACCGCGGTAATGCTCGAGCTCGATGCCGCCGCGGTCACAACCGGCCTCGCCTACCAGCAAACGGCAACAGCAGCCTTGCCCGCCGGAAGCTATGGGCTGCAACTGGCGACGGACGGTGTGGGGCAGAATTCCAACGTCGAGCAGGACGCGACGGGACAAGCTACTCTATCTGGCTTGGCTGTCACCAGCGGCAATCTGGATATCAATTCCAGCTCGCCATTTCCGAACGACCCCTTAAACACGACCAATACTTCCTTCATGGCTCCCGCCGCAAACGGACGCGGTACCGCCGTCGTGGAGGCGACCGACCCCGTGATCACCTTCAACGTGGACTATTACATCATCAACGCTAGTTCTGCGTTGTTCCTCGGCACCGACACCACCCGCGTGGGTAGCGGCGTCATCTCTCGACAATTCTGAGAACCCTTTGTCTGACCCGGAGTAATATGTCGCCGCGAAATCGCGTGCCTCTCCCCTGCGCGAAGCAGAGAGGCCATCTCTCACCTAGGAGGCAGCCATGGGGAAAAATGTCATTCTGGGCGGCCTGGTCGGAGGAGTGATCGCGTACATTGTGCTGTCCATCGTTCACATGGCCACCGGGCTCGGCGAAGTCGGCATCAAGAATCTTCCGGCGGAGGCGGTCCTCGCGCCCGCGATGAAGCTCGCGATTCATGACCCCGGCTTTTATTTTTTTCCGGGCATGGAGGTCACTCCCGGCATGACCAAGGAACAGCAGCACGCGGCGATGCAGCGCCAGGAGCAAAAGTGGCTCGAAGGCCCGACTGGAATCCTGATTTACAGTCCCGGAGGAACCGCGTTTAGCTTCCCCAAGCTTCTTGGAATTCAGTTCGCGATTACGCTGGTCTCTGGATTTCTGCTCGCCTGGCTGATGGCGATGGCGGGGGGTGGTCTTCCGAATTACGGCGCGAAGGTGCTTTTCGCCGCGGTCGTGGCGCTGTTCGCGGGAGTTTTTATTGATCTTCCGTATTGGAATTGGTACGGCTTTCCGATGGATTACACCATCGCGCACACAGGCACGGGCGTTGTTTCCTGGGCCATCGCCGCACTCGGCATGGCGAAGGTAATCAAGTAGGCTGCATCAATTTATTGCGAGTTCATTCATAACGCAGCGCGACCATCGGATCCACGCGCATGGCCCGCCGAGCGGGAAAATAGCAGGCCAGCACCGCTACACCGACGAGCAGCAGCGAAGCGGCCGCATACGCGAGCGGATCGAGCGTGCCTGTATTGACCAGGAAATTGCCCACTACCTTTGCAACTCCCATGGCGATCGCGATTCCGATCACCAGGCCAATCGCGACGAGCTTCAGCCCCTGCGAAATCACCATCGCGAGAATTTTCTTGCGCTGCGCACCGAGCGCCATGCGAATGCCGATCTCTTGTGTCCGCTGGTTCACCGCATTGGAAGTCACGCCGTAAACGCCCACCACCGCCAGCAGCAGCCCGAGTCCGCCGAGTGCTCCGGCAAATACCGCCGCCATTCGCAAGAGAAAGAATCCGTTCCCGCCGTCGAGGGATTCGCTCAGTGTCATCACGTCGAACACCGGCAGATTGGGATCGAGCGCGTGCACCTGGTCTGCAATGGCATGCGCGAGGCTCGCGGGAGCCAGAGACGTGCGCACGTGCAGCACGCGGACCGAGCTGTAGTCCTGCGACGCCGGAACATAAAAATATGGGCGCGGGTCCTCGGCGATCCAAGTGTATTTGCTGTCCCTCGCCACGCCGACCACTTCGACGTCCGGCGCCTTGCTAGAGCCGTAGCGGAAATGATGCCCGATCGGATCCTCGCCGGGCCAGAACTGGCGCGCCATGGTTTCGTTTATCACGGCAACACGCGTCGAAGTGCTCTGGTCCCGCGGCCCGATCTCGCGGCCGCGCACGATCGTCATTCCGATCACGCGAAAATAATGCGTGTCGATTTTATTGTGGGCCATTCGCGGGACCTGGCTTTCCGGCAGCCCTTCCTGGCCTTCTTTCCACACTTCGCCCCAATCGCTGTAATAGCCGAACGGCGAGGAGAAGGCCAAAGTTGCGGCGTCCACACCCGGCAGCGCACGCACGCGTTCCAGCACCTGGCGAAACAGCACGGTGCCGCGCGCTTCGTCGTATCCGAGTTGGTGAACATCCATGGTGAGATCCTGCACATGGTCCGGCTTGAATCCCAAATCCATCTTTTCGGCGCGCTCGAGGCTCCGGAGAAAAAGTCCGGCAACAACAAGCACGACAAGCGACCCCGCCGCCTGCGCCACCACGCGCGAGTTGCGGATGCGATTGTGGCCGGCGCTGCCTGTTAGCGATCGCCCGCTCTCCCGCAGCGAATCGTTGAGAGCCAATCCGGACGCCCGCCACGCCGGCGCAAGTCCGGCGAATATGCCCGCAGCCAGCGCCACGGCTGCCACGTACATGAACACACGCCAATCAAACGCGATCTCCATGCGGATGGGGAAATCGCCCGGCAGGCGGATTTTTTCCACCCATCTCATCACCCACAGGCCGAGCGCGGCGCCGCCGACACCGCCCATGGCCGAAAGCAGCACGCTTTCTGTGAGCAACTGGCGGAATACGCGGATGCGGCCCGCGCCGAGCGCCACGCGAATGGCGATTTCTTTCGAGCGAATGGCCGCGCGCGCGAGCAGCAGGTTCGTCACATTGACGCAGGTGACCACGAGCACCAGTCCCACGAGGCCCAGAAAAAGCCCGGCGATCAACGGCCACGCACCTGCTGCCGAAGGCTCGGGACGCGCCAGAGTTTCCGGGATCACATCCATGCGCAGGCCTTTGTTCGTGGCGGGATATTCTTTTTCCAGGTTGTCGCAAATCACCTGGAGCGACGCGCGCGCCTGCTCCCGCGTGACGCCATTCCTCAGGTAGGCCAGGACGCTGACCCGGCGGTCGTTTCGATCAGTGAGAACCTTGGGCGATTCGGCGGCGTACACGAGCGTTCCCATGGGAACATAGGCATCAGATTCCACGATATAAAATGTTCCATGAAATCCTTTCGGCGCCACACCGACAATCGTTGTCGGCCGTCCGTTCAAGTCCACCGTTTTGCCCACGACGCCCGAATCTCCATTGAATCGGCGCATCCAGAAATCGTATCCGAGGACCATGATCGGATCGGCCCCGGGCGTTTCGCCCTCGCTCGGAAGAAACAAACGGCCTTGTGCGGGATGCAGTCCGAGCATCGAAAAATAATTTCCCTTTGCATAAGTAATGAGCACGCGCTGGCTCTGGTGGTCGGCGCTTAGCCCGACAAAGCTGAGGGCGAACGCCGTCATCTCGGAAAAAACATTATTCCGCGCGCGATAATCCAAAAAGTCGGGATTCGAGAGCTCGTGCGGATCGTCATATTTCGCGTCGTGATTGGCCACCACGACGAGCCGCCCGGGATCTTTCACCGGCAGCGGTTTGAACAGGAACGAATTCACCACGCTGAAAATCGCGGTATTCGCTCCGATGCCCAAGGCCAGCGTGAGGACGGCAATCGCAGTAAATGCCGGGCTTTTCGCCAGCATGCGGATTCCGTAACGAACGTCTTGCACGAAATTATTCAAGGTCTCACCCCTTTGCTGACCGGAGATACGCAGCCGGCGGCGGAAAAGTTCATTCGGAGGGGAAACCGCGCGGAATCAGCTCGAAAACAAATTGCGCGCGAGGAAGAGCAGGTTGGCCGGGCGCTCGGCCAATCGCCGCATGAACCATGGAAACCAAAATGTGCCGTAGGCAATCAGCACGCCGGCGCGAAAGCCTTCTTGCGCCAGCCGCAATTGCTCGGCGCGCTGAATCCCGTAGAGCATTTGAAATTCGAGCTCGCTCTTCGCGATTCTCTGCGAAGCGGCCCAATCGGTGATGCGGCGAATCAGATTGCAATCGTGCGTGGCGATCGCCGCGCGAACACCGGCACTCCGTGCATCAGCACTGAGAAGCCTCTGCGCGAGCGCGAAGAAATTCGCATCTACATCCTTTTTCTTCGGGAATGCAATTTCCGGCGGCTCGCTGTAAGCGCCTTTCACGAGCCGGACCGAAGCGCCGAGGCGAATCAGCTCTTCGACGTCCTTCTCCGCACGGCGCAGATACGACTGCACGCACACGCCCACGTTTCGACGCGCGCTACGTGCCCGCCGGTAGAGCTCCAGCGTTGCGTCCACGTAGCGGCTTTGCTCCATGTCGATCCAGAGTGTTTTTTCCGCCGGGCAGTGCTCGGCGAGAGCCGCGAGGTTTGCAAAGCAGAATTCCGCGTCGAGATCGAGTCCAAGCTGCGTGAGCTTCACGGAAATTTCGGTGGGGAGGGACGCAGCACCGATGCGGTCCAGCACCTCGAGATAGCCGCGCGTGACGCTTTCCGCTTCGGCGCGGTCGGAGATATTTTCTCCGAGATGCGTAAACACCGTGGCGATTCGCCTGCCGGCGAGCTCCCGCGCAGCCGCCAGCGCATCGTCCACTTTCTCGCCCGGCAGGAAGCGCTTCACACCCCGGCGCAGCACGGGAAATCGCGGCGCGCGCTCGCGCAGCCACCGGTTTTCCGATGCAAGCACAATCATGCGCCGCAGCAGGCTCAAGGGCCGACCTCCTCAGCGGGGAAACTCATTGCGGAGAGGTGAGAACTTTCAGAAAGCGATAGTAAAACTCCACGCCATCGTAAAACGACCAGACCGGCAACCGCTCGTCGCGCCCGTGCGAGCGGTCGTCGTTCACATCGAGCCACATCCCGGAAATTCCGTACGTCGGAAACCCTGCGGCGCGCGAAATCGCGCCGTCGCTGGCGCCCACCTCCATCACCGGCACGACGGTAACGCCCGGCCACATCTGCGTGCTGACTTTTTCAAGCGCGCTCATCAAATCGGCGCGCAGCGGCGACGGCGGGTTCGACAGTCCTCCACCGGCGCCCCCAAAAATCGGAGTCACGGAAATTTTCGGATCAGCGACAATCCGTTCGAGCGTCGCCCGAGTTTCCTCGGACGAGTGTCCCGGAAGAATTCTGCAATTCACGACGGCGCGAGCCATTTGGGGGAGCGCGTTGTTTGCATGGCCGGCCTCGAGGCGAGTGGCCACGCACGTGGTGTGCGTAGCGCCGTTATAGAACGGCAGATTCGAAAGGCGCGCAATCGCGGCCAGGTCCGGCGGATCGAGCGTGATCGCTTTCATGTCGGCGCCCACCGGCCCGCCAAAGATGCCCGACATCCGCTCGAAATACGCGCGCGTGACTTCGTTCAGCTCGAACGGAAACTTGTAGCGCTCCAGGCGCGTCAAGCCCTCCGCCAGATGGTAGATGGCGTTGTCCGCCACGGGCAGCGAGCTGTGCCCGCCCGGGTTGGTCACCTTGAATTCATAATCCTGATAGCGCTTTTCGCTCGCCTGAATCGCGACCACGGAGCGCTTGCCATCCACCAACTGGAACGTGCCTGCATCGGGGTTCAAGATATATTCGGCGTCGATCAATTCCCGGTGGTTTCGAATCAGCCAATCCACTCCGTTGAAGTTGCCGCCTTCCTCGTCCGCCGTGAGCGCGAGGATGATGTCGCGGTCCGGTGTGAATCCTTCCTGCTTCATGCGGATCATGGCCATCATCAGGAAGGTGTCCCCGGATTTCACGTCGATCGTGCCACGGCCCCAGAAGTAGCCGTCCTTCTCAAGGAATTGAAATGGGTCCACCGACCAATCTTCGCGGCGCGCTTCGACGACGTCGAGATGGCAGATCAGAAGGATCGGCGTATGCGCGCCCGTGCCGTGCAGGCGGGCGACTAGGTTTCCTTTGCGCTCATTTGGGCCACCGACGAAGATGTCGCTTTCGGAATAGCCGGCATCGCGCAGGCGCTTGGCCATGGCTTCGGCGGCGACAGTCGTGTTTCCGACCGAGTCGGCGGTGTTGATTTCGATGAGTTGCTTATAGATATCGCGCGCGAGTTGTTTCACGGCATCGTCCATTTGCGCCGGGAGGGGCACAGCGACGGCAAAGCGGAGAAAAATTCCAATCAGGAAAATCAGCCGGGGTTTCATGCGGTCTCCAGAATCACGAACGCAAAAGCCTATCAGACGCCGCGACTTGGCGCCACACACCCGATGCTGAATTCAAAAAGGCGGTGGGGAATAGGGTTCGGCCGAAGGCGGCTCGAGGACGAAGATGGCGTAGCGATAGACGGCGAGCTTCGTCTCGTTGTTTCCCTCAGTGGCGGCCAGCACTTTCCCGAAAGCAGCATGGACCTCGTGAATCTTCTCGTCGGGAAGCATCCCGAAGAGTTCGCCGAAATGATTTTTCGCTGTCGTCAGCGGGTCGAGTTCCTTCGCAGTTTTCTCCGCGGGCTGTTGCACCGAAGGCGAAGCTGGCGGCGCAGTTGTGGCCAGTGCGGCTTTCTGTTCGAAGCTGACATAAAAGTCGTAGCGAAAGTGTTTCTCGTAGAGCCCCGCGTAAGCCTCCTTCACTCCGACCGCCGGAGGTTTCGTGGACTCGAGGGCCAGCGCCGTAAAGTCCTTCAGCGCCTGGTCGAATGCGGCGAAAGTCTTGCGCGCAGCGGGCGGCGGCCCTTTGTGTTTCTCCACTAACGCGTTTGCAAGATGGGCGGTGCGCTCATCGTAACAGTCGCCATACACGCGTATGCCGCGAAGGTTGCCGTCAACAATGGAATCGTTCATTGCCACAAGCTTGGCGATCCATTCGGACGAGCTCATCGCTAGAATTTCCTTGCACGTAAGCCCCAGCCGGTCGGGATCGGCTGATTTTTTCTGCTGCGTTTTTGCCTGACCGTACGCAAAAGGTGAGAACAAAACCAACGCGGCAATGAAGGCGCGAAATTTCATCACCCAAATGCTAACTCACTCGCTCTCCTTTTCAGATGGGAACTTGACGAGGAGCGTTTCGCCGTCTTTGGGGGCTTCGGCGCCCGCCGGAAACATAAGCAAGCCGCGGCCGAAGCAGCTCTTGAGGCGAACGACCGTCGCGGGCTTCCAATCTCCGCCGCCCATTTTCACTCCGACCCGGGCGCCCGAATTCGCGTTGAGCAACGATCTCAGGCGCGCTTGATCCTGCTTTTCCTGCTGATGGAATAAAACGATTGTGACGCCCGGCCACGCGGCCGCATGGGCTTCCAACACCCGGCACGCGACCGTATATTCATCGGCCGCATCGCGCGGCCCCGGTTTCGCATGAGCCACGTAGACGAGCCGCGTAGATACTGCCAGGCCAGCAAGGAGCATAAGCATTGCAATTTTGATTCGCACAAAGGACCTCCACTACTGCTTGCGGCCAGGTTTGCTAAAACGAAGCAGGGACCGTTCAAGAAGAATTTCCAGAAGGCGCTTGATGCGCTTCTCGCGCACTGCGGGCGACTTGGCCTGGACGAAGCGCAGGAATTGCATCCGGCCGCCCGGCGGCAGGCGGTCAAATTCCATTTGCAGCCGCGCACGCTTGCGGAGCCGCGCTGCAAGTTCGGGCGGGACAGGGAGCTCGCGCGATTCCGTATCGAGCCGGAGTTCGACACCGACTAGATCGCCGACGTCGGCGCGAGCCGCCTTGCGCAGCGTTGCGTTGAATTGCAGGCGATAGCGTCCGCCGCCCGCCGGCGTGAGCGTGGTGCGCGTGCT
>Ga0187781_10000321_pt1 | contig 34345 bp, 32 predicted proteins | sample 0715_SJ02_MP02_2_FD_132447 | JGI IMG/M metagenome (GOLD analysis project Ga0187781, IMG submission 132447) | Tropical peat soil microbial communities from peatlands in Department of Meta, Colombia - 0715_SJ02_MP02_20_MG | ecosystem: Environmental > Terrestrial > Soil > Wetlands > Peat | place... | reverse complement strand
TTCGCGCTGAATTTCGCGGTGAACGAGGAGATTGAATTTCTGCTCGGTGGCGCCAAGCTCCAAATCGGATTTAAGAGCGACCGCGTCATAGGCGGTAAGGAGCGGGTAGAGCAACTCGTGGACGGATATCGGCTGGTTCTTTTCTAGGCGCGAGCGAAAATCTTCGCGCTCGAGCATGCGGGCCAGGCGGTAGTGGGAACAGAGGCGGACGATATCCTCGCTCGACATTTTGCCGAGCCATTCGCTGTTGTAGCGAACTTCGGTGTTTTTCTTGTCGAGGATTTTGAAGACCTGCTTCAAATAGGTTTCGGAGTTTTCCTCCACCTGCTTGCGAGTGAGAGGGGGGCGAGTTTCCGAGACGCCGGTTGGGTCGCCGATCATGGCGGAGAAATCGCCGATCAGGAAAATGGCGGTGTGGCCCAATTCCTGGAAATGTTTCAGTTTGCGCAGGACGACGGTATGGCCGAGGTGGATGTCCGGGGCGGTGGGGTCCACGCCGAGGTAGACGCGCAGCGGCTTGCCGGTGATGAAGGACTGGGCGAGTTTCTCCTTCAGCTCCTCTTCGCGAATGATTTCCGCCGCGCCCTTGCTCAGGAGCGCCAGTTGCTCATTTGCGGGCTTGAATTTTGGAGCAGTCGCCATTTCGTCTCCGGTCATGATATCGGAAGAATCTTCACGCGCCGATTTTCGATGCGATAGCGGCCCTCGAGCACGATGCGGACGGCTTCGGAATAGATGCGATGCTCTTCGCGCAGGATCCGCTCCGAGAGAGATTCGACCGTGTCGTTGTCCTCGATGGGCACCGCTGCCTGAATGACGATCGGCCCCGCATCGAGATTTTCATCCACAAAATGCACCGTGCAACCGGAAAATTTCGCGCCGTGCTCGAGAGCCTGGCGCTGGGCTTCGAGGCCGGGAAAAGCGGGCAGGAGCGAAGGATGAATATTCAAGATGCGATTCCGGAAGGCGGCGACGAAGAAGGGCGAGAGCAGGCGCATGTAGCCCGCGAGGCAGACGAGGTCAACTTTCTTTTCTTCGAGCGCCGCGGCCACGAGCCGGTCATAGGCTTCCCGCTCCAGTCCTTTCGATGGGATGACACGCGCCTCAATCCCGCGCGCGCGGGCGCGTTCGATGCCGGGCGCGTTCTCCCGGTTGCTGACAACGATGGCGATCTCCGCGTTGGGAATGCGCCCCGCGGCGGCGCTTTCGGCGAGCGCTTCGAAATTGGAGCCGCGCCCGGAAAGCAGCGCGCCAATGCGTTTCTTCATGTCCGGCTGAAAGTAGCATAGTTCGGGGAGGGGGTAAAACGTGGGGGCGAGGAGCTGGCGAGGACGGCGCTGGATTCCAGAGGGGCAGAGGGCGAGTCGCTTCCTGAAGCGCAGTTCACATTCTCATGATTCGGCATTAGACTGCTTACCTTAATGGAAATATCTGCTGTGGCAACTTGCCGACTGCGGCGCCGCGATCCCGGCAGGCGAGGAGACGCAATGAAAAGAATTTCGTTCCTTGCGCTCGCGGCCACCTGGCTGGCCGCACTGAGTGCTTGCGGTGGCGGCGGCACGTACCAATCCTCCATGCCGCCACCGAATTTGGGTGGAGACTTCGATTTGCTCTATACGTTCAATGGAGCGCCTGACGGGGGAACGCCGGTGGGAGGTTTGGTACGAGACGCCAGCGGAAACCTGTACGGCACGACGGAAAACGGCGGAGGATTCGGCTGGGGAGTGGTCTTCAAGCTCGATCCCACCGGCAAGGAAACCGTTTTACATACCTTCACGGGAGGGGCAGACGGGGCGACGCCGCGCGCCAGCTTGATCCGAGATTCAGCCGGCAATCTCTATGGCACGGCCTACCAGGGCGGAGCTGTTTGCGGACAATTTACGTGCGGCGTCGTTTTCAAAATCGATGGAGCCGGCAACTACACCGTCCTCTACACCTTTATGGGCGGGGCTGACGGCGGCAATCCTGAAGCGCCCGTTCTGATGGACGCGGCTGGTGACCTCTACGGCACGAACATATTTGGAGGTGCAGGATACGGGGTGGTGTTTCAGTTGAACGTCGCCACGGAAGTGTACACAGTTCTCCATACGTTTACGGGAGGGGCGGATGGAGCGCTGCCTTTTGCGGGATTGATTCAAGATGCAGCCGGCAGTCTCTACGGCGGGGTATCGTCGGGAGGGCTCGCAGGTGGCTGCGGCGGCGGAGGCTGCGGAGTGGTCTTCAAGCTGGACCCGGCGACTCAAGATTACACCGTGCTTTATTCGTTCACGGGAGGAGCCGATGGAGGGTCACCCGGCCCTGTGGTGCAAGACTCAGCCGGGAATCTCTATGGCAATGCGGGGGCCGGCGGCAACGGATGCTGCAACTATGGAGTGATTTTCAAGCTCGACCCCACGGGCAAAGAGACGGTGCTTTACAACTACGTCGGGGGAGCCGAGGGATGGCAGGATCAGGGCGGCTTACTTCTCGATGGGGCGGGCAATCTTTTCGGCGCGCTTGCTTTGGGCGGGCTCGCGGGCGGATGCAGGGGAGGCGGTTGCGGATTGATTTTTGAGCTGAATCCAGCGACGGGAAAGTACTCCGTGCTTTACACGTTTACAGGAGCAGCAGACGGTGGAGAACCGGTGGATGCTTTAATTCAGGATTCCGCGGGAAATTTCTACGGCACGGCCTCGCTCGGAGGCAATTCCCCGACGGGCAATTCGTGCGGATTGGGTTGTGGCACGGTATTTAAGCTCCCTCCACAATAAGCTTCGATTTGGGGAACCGGGGACGAGCCGAGGAGGGGCAGAGGCTTGACAGGCGGAGTGGGGAGAGGCATGTTTACGCGCGTTTGGATAGAAACTGAGGAGGCAAACCGTATGCAAAGTTCACGATGGATGATGCTGCCTGCGATGCTCACATTGATTTTTTCAGCCGCCTGTTCGAATCAGACGGCGCAACAAGCACCCGCGCCGCCACCCGACACGCGCAAGGCGGATGAAGCGGCGGTTCGCGCGACTTCGAAGGACTGGAGCGCGGCGGCAACAGCGAAGGATCTCGAGAAGACGGTCTCGTACTACGCGGACGAAGCCGTATTTTTTGTGGACAAGGGCGCGCTGGTAAAAGGCAAAGACGCGATTCGCATGGCGTGGAAGGACGAGCTCGCGCCGGAAGCGCCCGGGCTGACGTGGGCGACGACTGTCGTCGAGGTGGCGCGGTCGGGCGACATCGCCTACGAGTACGGCACATACGAATCCACGACGCCGAGCAAGAAGGGCGCGCCGAAGGTCGAGAAGGGGAAATACGTGACCGTGTGGAAGAAGCAAGATAATGGGACGTGGAAGGTGGTGGCCGATATTTACAATAGCGGGGTGTAGGGCGCTACAGAGGGAGCTTGCCCGAATAGGAGACCTGCGGCTTGGCGTGGGTGGCGCGCTCGATGCGGCCGATTAAGTAGAATTTTTCGCGGCGGCGCTTGAGTTCCAATTCGACGCGCGAGACGTCTTTCGCGGGAACGACGAGAATCATGCCAACGCCAAGGTTGAAGGTTTTCAGGAGCTCGTCACGCTCGATTTTTCCGATGCGCGCGAGATAACGGAAGATCGGCAGGACGGGCCAGGAGCCCAATTCCACAACAGCATGTACATTTCGCGGCAGAGCGCGCGGAAGATTGCCGCTGATGCCTCCGCCGGTGATGTGGGCCATCGAGCGGACCCAGCCGCGGGCAAGGATATTTTTCAGGAGCGGCCAATAGGCGCGATGAGGGCGGAGCAGCTCCGGCCCGATCTTATTTTGCACGTCGGCGACGTAGGTATTGGGCGCGAGCTTGGCGACGCCGAAAACGAGTTTGCGGGCGAGCGAGTAGCCGTTGGTGTGCAGGCCGCTCGAGGGGAGCGCGATAAGAACGTCGCCCGCGCGAACGCGGCGTGGATCGAGCTGCTTTTTGCGCTCGACCGCGCCCACAATGAATCCCGCGAGATCGTATTCGGCCGGGTGATAGAAGTCCGGCATCTCCGCGGTTTCTCCGCCGATTAGAGAGCAGCCGGCCTGCTTCGCGGCGCGGCTCATTCCTTCGATGATTTGCTCGACGACGGCGGCGTTCATTTTCCCCATGGCGATGTAATCGAGGAAAAAGAGAGGCTCGGCGCCCTGCGTGAGGATGTCGTTGACGCAGTGATTCACGATGTCGGCGCCGACGGTCGAGTGGATTCCAGTGGCGAAGGCGATTTTCAGCTTGGTGCCGACGCCATCGGCGCTGGCGACGAGGATAGGATCACGCCAGCGCTTGCGGTCGAGCTGGAAAAGCGACCCGAAGCCGCCGATGGGCGCGAGAACACCGCGGCGAAAAGTTTTTTTGGCCATCGCGGCGATGCGCCGCTTGGCTTCGTCCGCGACTGCGATATCGACGCCGGCGTCGGCGTAGCGCATGGAGAGAACCCGCTTCCGGAGGGGGACGGAAAAAAGTATTGCGAACCAAGCTACCTTACAAAGTGCAACGGCCCTAAATAACTTTGCCTCAGGGGCTTCCCGACACAAAACGTCGGGACGCAAACTGCGTGAAAGCCCAAAACCTTCCGGCCCTTAATGTCGGAGCTAAAGCTCCGACCCCCTAGAACATATGGAACAGGCGCTTCCAGCGCACCTCGCTGGGGTGAATCACGGCGTTGATATAGGTGGCGAAGCGCTCGCCCACGTGCCCCGGCTCCCAGACTTCCTCGGGCGCGTCAATGGACATATAAATCAGCAGGGGCGTTCCGATGATATTCGCGCGCGGGACGAAGCCCCAGTAGCGGCTGTCGTAAGAATTTTCCCGGTTGTCGCCCATCATGAAATATTCGCCGGCCGGGACTTTCACCGCGGGCCGGTTTTCGAGCGGGTTCGGCGGATCCTCGCGATAAGGCTCAGCGAGCGGATTGCCGTCAATATAGACGACGCCCTTGCGGACTTCGACTGTGTCGCCGGGCAGGCCGATGGTGCGCTTGATGAAATCGGGATTGCCCGGGAGCGGCGCGCGAAAAACGATAATCTGCTGGCGTTTGGGCGCGCGCCAAAGCGGCACGTGCCAGTCGGTGAATGGGACGCCGGCGTCGTAGCCGATGCGGCTGACGATCAGGTGATCGCCGATGAGCACGGTGCGCTCCATCGAGCCGCTCGGAATCACGCGGGCCTGCACGAGCGTTCCTTCGATGAAGAGGAAGGCCAGAATCACCCAGAACCAGGAGAGGACTTCGCGCCAAACCTGGTCTTTGAGAGTCGCCGGCTTTTTCGCCGGCGCTTTATCCTTTATGACGACGACCGCGTCATCCACCTCAGCCCTCACGATGAGCCTCCACTTCGAGTTGCACCAGCTCAGTCGGATAGCTGCCGGTGTAGCACGACGTGCAGAATTTTCCTTCGGTATCCTCGACGGCCGCGCGGAGCGACTCGAGCGAAAGATACCCGAGCGAATCGGCGGCGAGGAACTGACGGATTTCCGCGACCGATTTTTGCGCGCCGATCAATTCCTCGCGGCGCGGTGTATCCACCCCATAGTAGCAGGGCGAAATCGTCGGCGGGCAACTGATGCGCACGTGGACTTCGGCGGCGCCCGCCTCGCGCACGAGGCGGACAATCTTGCGGCTGGTGGTGCCGCGGACGATGGAATCATCAACCAGCACGACGCGTTGCCCCTCCAACATTCGACGCACGGGATTCAACTTTAGCTTCACGCCAAAATCGCGAATGGCCTGTTCCGGCTCGATGAAGGTGCGGCCGACGTAGTGATTGCGGATCAGCGCCATGCGGAACGGGATACGCGATTCGGCGGCGTAGCCGACCGCGGCAGGGGTGCCGGAATCGGGGACAGGAGTGACGATATCGGCTTCGACGGGATGCTCGCGCGCGAGCAGGCGGCCGAGGCGCTCGCGGCTTTGGTTCACCGGGCGGCCGAAGATGATGCTATCGGGCCGCGAAAAATAGACATGCTCGAAGATGCAGTAGGAGTGCGGTTTTTCCGGCGTGAAGCGGATGGATTCGACGCCCGAGCGCGAGATGCGCACCATTTCGCCGGGCTCGACTTCGCGGACGTATTCGGCGTCGATGAGGTCGAAGGCGCAGGTTTCGGACGCGGCCACCCAGGCGCCGTCGAGGCGGCCGAGGCAGAGCGGGCGGAAGCCGCGCGGGTCGCGGATGGCAAAAATTTCGTCGCGTGTGAGGAGCAGGAGCGAATAGGCGCCCTCAACCTGGTTGAGCGCGTCGGCGATGGCGCCGGAAAGATTGCGGGCGTTGCTGCGGGCGATCAGGTGAACGATCACTTCGGTGTCGCTGGTGGTCTGGAAAATCGAGCCGCGGTGCTCGAGCTTGCGGCGCAATTCGAGGGCTTTCGTCAAGTTGCCGTTGTGGCCGAGCGCGAGCTTGCCCTTGTTGCAGTCAATGACGACGGGCTGCGCGTTCGTGAGCACGGTGTCGCCGGCCGTCGAATAACGCGTGTGGCCGATGGCGGCAGCGCCGGTCAATTGCGCGAGCACGTCTGGCGTGAAAATTTCCTGCACCTGACCCATGGCTTTGTGGACGCGGACTTCGGCGCCGTCGGTGGAGGCGATGCCGGCGGATTCCTGCCCGCGATGCTGGAGGGCGTAGAGGCCGAGGTATGTGAGCTTCGAAGCTTCGGCATGGCCGAAGATACCGAAAACGCCACAGTGATCGTGGAAGCGATCGTCCGAGAGATGCTTGAGTTTGCTCACGCGGCTGACTCCTTAGGCCAGTATCTGTGACGAACCGCGGGGAGTAGTAGCCAGGCAAGAATGCACACCAAGATGAGTATTATTCTCAAGAATTCAGCCCTGATGTATCCCCTTCCACCGAAGTCGTGCAGGCCAATATAAAACAACCATCGAACACACCAGCATAGTGCGAGGGCGGCCAGAAAAAGAGCCAGCACGTGGCCCCAACCCTTCCAATTCCAAATTCCCCACGCGCAGAGAAGAAGAGGAATCCAGAGGACCAAGCTGGCTGGCAGATAATAGGAGAGGTTCTCGCCTCGCAAGATACGGATCAGGAGTGGCACGAACTGGCTGGCATGATAGAAGTAGGACAGCCCCAACGCGGCGAAGGCGCCCCCGACCGGCCAGCGTCCCCAATTGACGACCTTACTCATTTGCTATGCGCGCCCTCGATGGTAGCCCCGAGCGAATCAGACCACGGCTTGCGGAGAGAAGCCATGTCCCCGTGTATCACAATTTGACCGTTATATTGGATGCGAAATTCTCCGCGTGAGACGGCACCGATTTGCTGCGATGTGACTTTATATTGTGCCGCAATCGCGGTGACGCGGGCAAGCGAAGCCGGCGAAAGGGATACGACGGCGCGCGCGCCGCGTTCGGCGAAGAGGGCAATTTCGGCGGGCTCGTCAGCTTCGAGCGCAATGTCAGCGGAAAGAGAGTCGGAGGCGAAGCAGGATTCGGCGAGGGTGACGGCGAGGCCGCCGTCGCTCACGTCGTGAGCGGAGAGGATGGCGCTTTCGGCGGCGAGCGAGACGAGACATTCGATGAGGCGCTTTTCGGCGGAGAGATCGATCGCGGGAGGTGCGCCTGCGACGATTCCATGAATCGTCCTGGCGTACTCGGAGGAGGAGAGGGAGGTCCAATCCTCGCTCGGGCCACCGAGGCGGCTTTCGATCACGGAAAAATCCACCTGCGAGAAATCTTTCGTGAGTGCGGCGAAATTTTTCCAGTAATCGTTTTTCGCGGCTTGGCTGAATTTTCCCGCGCCGTCGAGGAGCAGGATGATGTCGCCTTCGTTACGGAAGGGGGAGGGCAGGGCGCGGTCCGCATCTTCGATGATCCCGAGGACGCCGAGGATGGGCGTCGGGTAGATGGGCTTGCCGAGAGTCTCGTTGTAGAAACTGACGTTTCCGCCGGTGATGGGAATTTGCAGCGCGGTGCAGGCTTGCGCGATGCCGTCCACGGCTTCGCTGAATTGCCACATCACCTCGGGCTTTTCGGGATTCCCGAAATTCAGGCAATTGGTGGCGGCGACGGGTCGCGCGCCGGTGCATGCGACATTGCGCGCGGCTTCGGCGACGGCGTGGATGGCGCCGATGCGAGGAGAGAGCGAGCACCAGCGGCCGTTGCCGTCAGTCTTGATGGCCAGCGCGCGCTTCGATTCTTTCAGGCGGAGTACGGCGGCGTCGGCGGCGCCCGGCCCGCAGCGCGTGTTCGTTTGCACCATCGAGTCGTACTGCTCGGTGATCCAGTATTTCGAGGCGATGGCGGGCGAGGCGAGCAGGCGGCGGAAATTTTCGGTGAGCTCGCTCGCTGGCGGCGCGAATTCGACGAGTGCCGGTCTCGCGGCGGACGAGCCGGGGCGGGGCGCGGGCGGCTTCGCGATGGGGCGCTCGTAGCGCGGGCCCTCTTCGGCGATGGCGTGCGCGGGAATTTCAGCGGCGACGCGGCCGTGATCGAAGACGCGGAGTTTGCCGTCGTCGGTGACGCGGCCGATTTCGATGGCGTCGAGGCCCCATTTGTGGAAGACGTCGAAGACTTCGCGCTCGCGGCCGCGCTCGGCGACGAGCAGCATGCGTTCCTGCGATTCCGAGAGCATGATTTCGTAGGGAGTCATGCCGGTTTCGCGCTGGGGAACTTTCACGAGCTCGATCTCGACGCCCACGCCGCCGCGCGAGGCCATTTCGGAGCTGGAGCTGGTGAGGCCCGCGGCGCCCATGTCTTGAATCGCGACGACCGCGCCGGTGTGCATGGCTTCAAGGCAGGCCTCGAGGAGCAATTTTTCCATGAAGGGATCGCCGACCTGGACGTTGGGGCGCTTCTGCTGCGATTCCTCGCTGAATTCAGCGGAGGCGAGAAGCGAGGCGCCGTGGATGCCGTCGCGGCCGGTTTTCGCGCCGGCATAGATGACGGGATTGCCGGGGCCTTTCGCGCGGGCGAAGAAAAGCTCGTCGCGGCGGGCGATGCCGAGGGCGAGCGCGTTGACGAGCGGATTATTCGAATAGCATGGCTCGAATTGGACTTCGCCGCCGACGGTGGGGACGCCGAAGCAATTGCCATAGAAGGCGATCCCGCGGATGACGCCGTCGAGGAGGCGGCGATTGCGAGAGATTTCATCGGAGGGAGCTTCAGGGGCTAAAGCCCCCAAATTTTTTTGCGCCTTTATGTCGGAGCTAAAGCTCCGACCCCCTATGGCACCGTCGCCTGCCGTGATTTCGCCGAAGCGGAGAGAATCGAGAACGGCGATGGGGCGAGCGCCCATGGTGAAAATGTCGCGGAGGATGCCGCCGACGCCGGTGGCCGCGCCCTGAAACGGCTCGACGAAGCTCGGATGATTGTGCGATTCGATTTTGAAGACGGCGCAGAGGCCGTCGCCGATGTCAACGACGCCGGCATTTTCGCCCGGGCCCTGCACGACGCGCGGGCCGGTGGTGGGCAGGCGCTTCAGGTGGACGCGGGAGGATTTGTAGGAGCAGTGCTCGCTCCACATGACGCTGAAGATGCCGAGCTCGGTGAAATTGGGGTCGCGGCCGAGAATTTTCTGGATGCGGGCGTATTCGCCGGGGGTGAGGCCGTGCTCGGCGGCGATTTGCGGAGTGACTTTGGCTTCGGCGGCGATCATTTTTTCGTTTTGCGAGACATCGAACTTTTCATTTTACAACGAATGCGGAGATCGCGCGGCGGGCGGATTGTGGCAGCAAAATTCGCGGGGCGCAAGTCAGTGGGAGATGCTCGGGATTTTTGGGGGCCACCCAGGGGTCCAGACGTTGCCGGCGACGTGAACTTGTATGGGCAGGCCTGTGATCGCGGAAATGGCTTTGACGACTGGGGCGGTGTAGTTGAAGGATGCCTCGCGACTTCCGGCAGGGGAGGCGGTGATTTGGATCGCTTTCCCCTTCTGAGGAATCAATTCAATTATCCAAACAGAAGTTAGGCTTCTGCCGAGGGCGAATTCCCTCATGCGGATGGCCGTGAATTCTCCGAATCCGGCGGTCTTCGTACTCTTTTTTGTTCTCAGCGTGATTTGGCAGCTTCGGCCGTCAAATGTCGCCTCCCGAATTGGCGCTACAAAGAGCGGCCGGTAGTTTAAGTCCAACATCGACCGATTGAACGCTTTCCACCAAGTCGTCGGGACACTGTCCGGGCCGAGCTGGAGGTAAACGCCCTGTCGATGCTCCTGGACAACGAGTCTGCCGTGAAAGGCTTCAGGCGAACCGAAATCTCCAACCGACAGCATCTGCTCTAAGACTGCATTCCGACCTTGTCGTTTAAAGATGGAGATGAGTGTGACGATGATGACGGCGAGGACGATCAGAGGGCCGTACAAGTCCAGGAAATCGGAAGTCAAGATGAGCGCTGCGCTGAAGGATGGTTCCAATCCGTACATAAATTCGATTGTAGTGTCATTGGCGCTCGGCAAGGACGCGAGTTATCGAGTTCAGTGATTAATGCACAAATAAAGGATAAAGCGAAGAGGCGGGTGTTACGCGGGGATGGCGACGCGGCGGTCGAGGGCGGCGACGAGGGAGCGGAAGAGGACGAGGCCGTCGGCGGAGCCGAGCGGGGATTCGACGGCGCGCTCGGGATGGGGCATGAGTCCGAGGACGTTGCGTGCGCGGTTGCAGATGCCGGCGATCGCGCCGAGAGCGCCATTGGGATTCGCGTCACGATCCTCTTCGGCCGCGACCTTCTGACCGTTCTCCAGCACGCCGGCGTCGCGACCGTGGGGATGCACGTAGTGAAAAATAATCTGGTTGTGGCGCTCGAGATCGGCGAGCGTCGCGGGATCGCAGAAATAATTTCCTTCCATGTGCGCGATGGGCATTTTCAGGACCTGGCCGGTACGCGCGGCGCAGGTGAAAGGCGTGCCAGTGCTTTCGACGCGGATGTGCACCTGGCGGCAGAGGAAGCGCAGGCCTCGATTGCGCATCATGGCGCCGGGGAGCAGGCCGACTTCGAGGAGGATTTGAAAGCCGTTGCAAATGCCAAGGACGAGGCCGCCAGAGCGCGCGAATTTGTCCACGGATTTCATCACGGGCGAGAAGCTGGCGATGGCGCCGGTGCGGAGGTAGTCGCCGAAGGCGAAGCCGCCGGGGAGGATGATAGCGTCCGCGCCCGCGAGATCTTCGGATTGGTGCCAGATGAATTCGACGGGCTGGCCGAGGACGGAACCGATGGCGTGGAAGGTGTCGTCATCGCAATTCGAGCCGGGGAAACGAACAACGCCGAATTTCATGGTTAGGGATTTCCTCCGCGGGCATTTTAGCACATGGCGCGGAGCGGGCACGGCAGTGCCGTGCCCCTACGACCGCGCTCACCGTACGCGCCGTCCGGACGGGGATTGATACGGCGGCTAGTTCTTCGGAGGCGAATTCAGTATGACGCGCAGCACTTTGGGGTCGCCATCAATTTTGCCGATGGGCAAGCCGAGGATCTGGGCGATGAAGGGATAGAGGTTGACATTGTCGAAGGGCGGGACGGTGGCGCCGGCGCGAATGTCGGGGCCCATGGCGACGAAGAGAGCTTTCATCGAGGACATCATGTACGGGTCGTAGCCGTGCTGGCCGACGGCGACGGGGCGATCCGCCTCGCCGGGGCCGGGCGTGTGCGCGCGGATGCCGTAGGGGCCGGTAGCGACGACGATGGGGTCGCCCGCGCGCGGATTCGAATCGTAGTGGAGCTCGCGAGGGACATCGGCGCGGCGATAGGCCTTGAATTTGTCGCTCGCGCCTTTGAGCGACTCGTAGGCTTTGGCGGCATCGGCGTCGGTGGGCGCGTACATGAGCGGGCCTTCGGTCTTGAAGTGGGAGAGATCGGCGAGCTCGTCGAGATTGATCCAGGTGCCGCGTGTGGTTTCCATGCCGTGGTCAGCAACGACGATGAGATCCACGCGGAGATGGAGCGCGTCGAGGCCGGCGATGAGCTTGCCGATTTCGGCGTCAACGATTTTCACGGCTTCGGCGGTTTGGAGCGCGTCAGGTCCGAACTCGTGGCCAGCTCCATCCACTTCGGCCATGTAGAGAGTGACGAAATGAGGGCGCTGGGCGGACGGGAGGCGGAGCCAGGCGAGGACTTGTTGAACACGCTTGTCGAGCGGGACATTGGGATCGAAAGCGAGATAGTAGCTGGGGCGCTTTCCGGCGATTTCGGCTTCGGAGCCGGGCCAGAAGAAGCAGGCGGAGCGCATTTGATTTTCCTCGGCGAGCGACCAGAGCGGGACGCCGCTGTACCAGGCGCCGTCGAGAACGGTGGACTTGTCGGCGTAGGTGTAACTCTGCCGGCGGGCGGGGTCATAAAAAATGTTCGCGACGATGCCGTGATGTTCGGGGTAGAGGCCGGTGACGATCGAGAGGTGATTCGGGAAAGTAACGGATGGGTAGGCAGGGTACATGCCGTCGGGAGTGGAGGCGCCGCGCTTCATCATGGCGGCGATATTGGGGGCGTTGTACTTCGTGACGTAGTCGTAGCGGAAGCCATCGAGGGAAACGAGAACGACGTAGGGCTTGGCTTGCTGTTCAGGGGAATTGGGAGCATTCGGGACAGCGATGACGCTGACGGGCGCGGGAGGATTGGTGGCTTGGGACTGCGAGAGCATTTGGGCGGAAAGCTGGGGAGCAACGAAAAAGAGAAGGGTGAGAAGCAACGGGATTTGAGTCCAGATTTCTTTGTGGAAGCGTTTTGTCATCGTCTTCACCGGAAGTACCTCGGGGGCTTCCCGACACAAACCGTCGGGACGCAAAATGCGCGAAAGCCCCAAATCCTCGCAGAACCAATGTCGGAGCTGAAGCTCCGACCCCCTAAACAGAAGACGCTAGCGGCGACGGGATTTAGCGCGCCCGCGTGATTTTGGTTTTGCGCGCAGCCTCGCGCGGCGTTTGGTTGGACGCGGGCGGGGCTTGCGCGTTTTCTTTTTTGTGGGGTGGGCGGCGGATTTCATGGCGCGACGCCGCGCGGCGGACCAGCCGGGCTTGTTAGCCTGGCGTCCGCGGGCGATGGCGAGAGCGTCAGCAGGCACGTTGTCCGTGATCGTGGAGCCGGCGGCGACGTAGGCGCCATCACCGATGCGCACGGGCGCGACAAGAGTCGAGTTGCTGCCGATGAAGGCGCGGCTGCCGATGGTGGTCGGATGCTTCGCGACGCCATCGTAATTACAGGTGATGGTTCCGGCGCCGACATTGGTGTCGCGGCCGATGGTGGAATCGCCGATGTAAGCAAGGTGCGGGGCCTTGGCGCCTTCGTGCAGCACCGCTTTTTTCACCTCGACGAAATTGCCGACGCGAGCACCGGCGCGGAGCTCGGCACCGGGGCGAAGACGCGCGAACGGGCCGACGCGAGTATTGGGGCCGAGGCGGCAAGTGTCGAGCACGGAATGAGCGAGGACAGTCGCATCGTCATCGAGGCGCGCATTGTGGAGGACGCAGCCGGTTTCGATTTTGCAGCGCGTGCCGACGCGGGTCTTCCCGAGGAGTTGAACGCCCGGCTCGACGACAGTGTCGGGGCCGACGGTGACTTCGGGATCGATGACCACGGTTTCAGGAAGATAAATCGTGACGCCCGCGCTCATCAGCTCATCCGCTTTGCGCGCGCGGAAGACGCGGTCCACGTCGGCGAGATTCGCACGAGTGTTGCAGCCGAGAATTTCCTGGGAGTCGGAGGCGATTTGCGCGAGCACGCGTTCATTGCGCGCGCGGAGAAGAGCGATCGCGTCGGTGAGATACAGCTCGTGATGGAAATTTTCGGGCCGGAGCGCGGCGAGCGAGGGCCAGAGTTTTTCGAGCGTGAAGCAGTAGATGCCGGAATTAACTTCGCGAGTGGCGCGCTGCTCGGGCGTGGCGGCTTTTTCTTCGACGATAGCTTGGACGCGGCCTTCGGAATCGCGGAGGATGCGGCCGTAGTCGGTGGGGTCGTCGAGCTCGGCGGAAAGAATGGTGGCAGCGGCTTCGCCCCGGCGATGCGTTTCGAGGAGCAGGGCAAGCGTCGAGGGGCGAAGAAGCGGCGCATCACCGGGAACGACGATGGCGAATTTGGCGCTGCGGCGAATCGCTCGTCGAGCGACCTGGAGGGCATCGCCGGTGCCGCGCTGCGGATGCTGCAAGACGGTCTGGCCGCCGTGAGAGGTGACGACGGCGGCGACATCCTCCGCCTGATGGCCGACGACGGCAAGAATTTGCGCGGCCTTAAGCGGCTGGCAGGCGAGGATGACGTGCTCGATGAGCGTGCGTCCGCCGGCGCGATGAAGAACTTTAGCGAGGTCGGAACGCATGCGCGTTCCTTTTCCGGCGGCGAGGATGACAGTGGAGGTATCGGGAGCGGGCATGAGCGGCTATTGTCGCTTCCGATGGGAGCTTTGGCAAATGAAACAGCGACAGGAAGCGGAATTTGGCCGCTGGGATTTTGCGAAAGGATTAACGGTAGAAATGCGCAGGCGTTTAGAGACGGGCCATGCCGCGGTCCACAAGGATAATGGCTAGGATGACCATCGCGGCGGAGAGGCCGACATTCAGAGTGAGCGGCTCGTTGGCGAGGAACCAGCCAAGAAGGACGGCGACGATGGGGTTGATGTAAGTGTGCGTGGCAACGAGCGTGGGCGGATAGTGTTCGAGCAGCCAATTGTAGGCTGTGAAGGCGACGACCGAGCCGAAGAGGATCAAGTAGGCGAGCGCGGCCCAGGAGAGGCCCGAGACATCGCGGAATGAAAAGCGGCGATATTCACCGAAGAGCGTCCCGGCGAGGAGAAGGAACATCGCGCCTGAAAGCAGCGAGTAGGTGGAGAGCAGAAGCGGGTTGCCGGAAAGGTGCGAACGGCGCGAATAGACAATTCCGGCCGACCAGGAAATCGCGCCAATCAAAATGGCGATGGCTCCGGTGAGCATACCCGGCGTCGAGAGCAAGAGATCTTTGCCGAAGAGCAGTGCCACGCCGGCGAGGCCGAGGACAACTCCTGCGAATAGGGTGGCGTTCATGCGCCACCGGCGGTCGGCCAATTCCGTAAGGACGAAAACGAAAATTGGCTCGACGGCAACGAGCAGCGCGGCGAGGCCGGAGGGAACAACTTTTTCAGCCCAGTGGACCGTACCGTGGCCGATGAGGAAAAAAAGTGCGCCGATGACGATGCTGGCGCGCAATTGGGCGGCCGTGGGGCGCAGTTTTTTCCACGCGCACCAAGCGAGCAGGATCGAGCCGGCCGTGAGATGGCGGATGCCGGCGGTGTAGAGTGGCGGGATAGTGGCAACTGCGTAGCGAATCGCGAGATAGGTCGAGCCCCAGATGAGATAGATGGAGAGGAACGAGAAAATCACGGTGAGGCGGTGCGGGCGGGCAGTCGCGTGCGCACGGATCTCAGCCGGAGATTGAACGACGATGGCGGGCGCTTGGTCGGCTGCCATGATTGCCTCGATAAGGAATAGGAGAACACAGAGAGGCGGAAGGATTCAGAAATTTCAGGCAGCCAAATTGGCGGGAGAGGGCCAAATTGGGGGGCACGAGACAAAAGCAAAAGGCATTTACCGCAGAGACGCAGAGGGCGCACAGAAAGGCTCGAGGCAAAACCAAGAAAGACAAAAACAAGACCAAGGAAAAAAGACTGAGAGCAGGAGAACTGCTAGCCTCCAGGGAAGACTCGCCGGAATTTTACTTTCCGGCGGAGATGTGGATGGGGAGCCTGGCGGGGGCGGAGTCCGCGGCGTGACCGTTGGTGGTTTCGGTCCACAGCGAGCGGTCGGCGAGGAGGCGGGTCACGAGCTGCGTGTGCAGGGCGTGGCCAGCCTTGTGGGCGACGACGCGGGCTTTGAGCGGGCGGCCAACGAGGGCAAGATCGCCGATCAAGTCGAGGGCTTTGTGGCGGCCGAATTCATCGGCGAAGCGCAGAGGGCCGTTCATGATTTTTTTGTCGTCGAGCACGATGGCGTTTTCGACCGAACCGCCGCGGATCAAGCCCATTGCGCGCAACCCCGAAAAATCCTTGACGAAACCAAACGTGCGGGCGGGAGCGATTTCGCGGCTGAAGGAATCGCGGTCCACGACCATTTCAACTTCCTGGGGGCCAACAGAAGGATGATCGTAGTCCACGAAGCAGTGCACGCGAAATTCGTTCGCGGGGTAGATGCCGATGCGGCGGTCGCCATCGGAAAATTCGAGCGGCTTGAGAATGCGAATGTAGCGGCGCTGGCGGCGGAGCCGGCGCGTGCCGGCGCGGGCAAGCAAATCAATGAAGGGCTTCGCCGAGCCGTCGAGGATGGGGAGCTCGAGAGCGTCGAGCTCGACATAGACGTTGTCCACGCCGCACGAGTAGAGAGCCGCGAGGACATGCTCCGTGGTTGAGAGCAGAACGCCCTGGCGCATGAGGCTTGTGGCATAGCTGACGCGGGCGACATTGCGGACGTGAGCTTCGATTTCAAAATTGTCGAGGTCCACCCGCCGGAAGACGATGCCCGTATCGGCCGGAGCGGGAACGAACCGCATACGGCAGCGCACGGCGGTGTGCAGACCTACCCCTTCGATTTCTGCAGGGCGTTGAATTGTGAGCTGAAAAGGCATGCGAGCCGGACGAACTATTATATGCAGCTCGGTCCCCGCTTGGAGATAATTTTAAGCCTTTAGATTCTGTAAGTTACTATGGACGCCCGGCCGTGGTCTTCCCTTCCTGTTGTAGAGATACAACAAATCGGCGGCTAGCCATGTGCCTCGATTTGGACAGGGGTACTGGGACTTTTTGGGGGAAATGATTCAGATTGGGTGTTCAGAACAGGACGTTCAGCGCCTGGCCTTGACCGTTCTGGCTATTTGAATTTGCCACCGGCTGCTGATTGGTTTGCGCTTCGACGGCTTGGAAGGTCTGTTGGAACTCCTGAATAGTATTCAAGAGGAGATTGTTCGGCTGCGCGGGCTGGCTGTTGGCCGGGCCGTTCGCAGCCGGCTGATTTTGCGCGGGCGCGTTCTGATCCTGAGCCTGGACCTGAGGAACAGGCGTGGCCTGAGCTTGAGCTGGCGCCGAGCCTTGGATAGGCGTCAGCGGCTCTGGCGTGACTTGCGCTGTTCCCTGCGCGGCTTGTTGGTTTTGCGCCTGCGCTTGAAGAGCGGACGGGAGCTGATTCTGCGCGGCCAAAGTCTGATTTGTGGTGGTGGCTGCGTTCGCCGCCGCGCCGAGCTGCCCGAGCGTGCCAAGCTGCTGATCCGCGGTTTGCATAGCGTGAACCAGATTCTGAAGAGCGACGGGGTCATTCGCATACAGCAGCAGGCCCATTCGATTGAAGAGGCTAATGCTTTGAGGATCAATTCCGAGTTGCTGGAGCGTTTGATCGAGCTGCACTAATTCCTGCTGCGGGGTGGAAGCAGTTCCGGCCTGGCCTGCGGCGGCGGTGAATGCGGCGGTGGCGGGATCGTTGGCTGCGGCCGCGGCCTGTGCGGCAGTTTGATTTTGGACCGGGGGCTGAGTCGCCAAACCGGGCGCGGCAGCGGGATTATTCGCCGTGGCGGTATTCTGAGTGGTCTGTACCTGCGTTTGGGTGGAGAAAACGGAGAAGTTTTCGAGTTTCACAATGCCCGGCTGTTGAACGGCGTGAGCCGGAGGGAATGTGGCAGAAATGGTCACAGTGTCCCCTTGTGGGGCATCTTGTTGATTTGGGTCAACCGCCTGCGGGCCTCCCGTATTGGCGGGGGGCTGGGCAAGCTGCTCCTGCGGCACGGGCTGTAAGCCTGTCACCGGAAACGATATGGCAGCCATGGTCCGACTCCTTCCAGATTCGCGTAAGGCCTTGCGAATCAGGAACTCAGGTGCAAACTAGCCGCCCGAGATGGGCGAACCCCGTCCTAAAGGAGGTTCGCTCCTTTACTCCTGTCTCGTCTATCGGCAGCGGGAATGAGAACTTTAGGGCAATTTCGGGATTTTGTAGCCCGAAAAGGGTCTGGTAAGGGAAGTTGTATCACCCCGTTTATCGGCGTAAAATTTAATTTTCTGAGCCGAGGCGAATGGCTTCTCCTTTCACCATCCTGGGCAGTTCGTCCACGCCGCCCCCCGCAGCGCATCCGCGGCCGCCGTGGCTCCGCGTGCGATTTTTCGGCGGGCCGAACTACCAGGAATTGAAGCGCATCATGCGCACGCTCGAGCTGCACACGGTGTGCGAAAGCGCGCGCTGCCCCAACATGGGCGAGTGCTGGGAGCACCGCACCGCGACGTTCATGATTCTTGGCAACATCTGCACGCGAGCCTGCGGATTTTGCGCGGTGCCGAGCGGGAAGCCGCTGGGCCCGCCGGAGGAAGATGAGCCGGAGCGCGTGGCGGAGGCCGTCGAGCGGATGGGATTGCGCTATGCCGTGGTGACTTCGGTGAATCGCGACGACCAGCCGGACGGCGGCGCGGCGATTTTCACGCGGACGATCCGTCGGATTCGCGAGCGCGTGCCGGGCTGCAGAGTGGAAGTGCTGATCCCGGATTTCCGCGGCGATTGGGCGGCGCTTGAGACGGTGATGGCAGCGCGGCCGGACGTGCTCAATCACAATATGGAAACCGTGCCGCGGCTCTACCGGCGCGTCCGAAAGGGCGCGGTGTACGAGCGGTCGCTCGAATTGCTGCGCCGGGCGCGGGAACTTGCGCCCGATACACCGACGAAGACCGGAATGATGTTGGGTCTCGGCGAAGCGCGGGAAGAAGTGCTTAGTGCGATGAAAGAAATCGCCGCGCAGGGCACGCACATCCTGACGCTCGGGCAGTATTTGCAGCCAACGCCCGAGCATTTGCCGATCGAGCGCTACGTCCATCTGGACGAATTCGCGGAATTCAAGCGGCTCGGCGAGCGAATGGGCTTCAAGCATGTCGAAGCCGGGCCGCTCGTCCGGTCGAGCTATCACGCCTTCGAGCAGGAAGAGTCAGCGAGAATCAGTGATTCGTAATTCGTGACTTGAATCAGTACGCGTGACGAACTCGCCCATGCGATTGCTATTCGCGGCGAATGTTGCAATCGTGGCAATCCTTTGCCTCCAACCGCGAACCTCTCTTTTGGCACAATCCGACAAGAATTCTTCAAGGGCGAAGCAAGATGAAGTGCCCATCTTGCTTTCTCTTCGGTTCACTAGTCCGACGCATTCATTCGAGGAGCATCGACCAATGATGATCCAAGCTGAGCTGAAGAATGAGGGGACGCAACCAGTGCTCGTTTGCCGGGACCTGAGCGTGCGTGTGGACAACAGTCAGCCTTGCGCATGGCAGTTCGCTGTACTTGCCGCGAATACCTCAAACCAGCGACCCGGATGCGCCACAGCGGCGGACGGCCTCCCGCCCACAACAGAAAACTTTGCGTCCTTATTGATAAAAAATTGGATCCTACTTTCGCCCGGGTATTCCTATCGCGTTCGCATCGATGTCGCCAGCGCCTTCTGTTCAGGAGCGCCCCCGGGCCGGTATCAGGTTGTGGGATTTCTAACCTCCTCGGGGATCAACTCACAGTCGATAAACTATGAACTTGGCGGGTTTCCTCGCGAGATTAAATCAGTTCCGTACCGATCTTGGGCAGGAACCGTCAGTTCCAACAAGATTTGGATCACGATAGGTCCGCCAGGCAAAGAATCCAGATAGTCCTTTTTTGCATGCTTAGAAAAAGCCATCGCAGCCGCGAGTAACCTTCCACGAGCACGTATAATTCTCCGAATGAACCCCTGGAGCGGACTGAAAGGACTGCCGCGAGAGATATGGATCTTGTGCGCGGCGTCGCTGGTGAACCGCGCCGGGACGATGGTGCTGCCGTTCCTGGTGCTTTACCTGACTCAGACGCTCGGGATTACGCCCGGGCGAGCGGCGCTGGCGCTCACACTCTACGGGATTGCGGCGCTGGTGGCGATGCCTTTCGCAGGGCGCCTGACGGACCTGGCCGGGCCGGTGGTGGTGATGGAAACGAGCGTGATTCTTTCGGGGGTGCTACTGCTCTTGTATCCGCTCGCGCACGGATTTCCCGCGATTCTGTGTGTCACATTCGTTTTCGCAATCTTGAACGAGTCGGTGCGGCCGCCGAGCTTGGCGATAATTTCCGATGTCGTCGCGCCCTCCCAGAGGAAGGCGGCCTTCGCGCTGAATCGGCTCGCCGTGAATCTGGGCATGAGCATCGGGCCGGCGCTCGGGGGAGTGCTCGCGCTCATTTCCTTTCACTGGCTTTTCTGGGTGGATGGAGTCACTTCGATTTTGGCGGGGATTGTGCTCGTCTTCGCGCCGTGGCCTTCGCGAGGCCTGCTGAAATCGAGCGAGCCGGTATGGGAAGAGCCGGAGGAACTGGGCCGAGAGATTGAAGCGGAAGGAATCGAGCTTCTGGCGCCCGCGCATCCGGCGGCGGATCTGCGAGCGTTTCGGAACCGCAGAATGCTTTACTTTCTGGCCGCAGTGATTCCTGTACAGCTCGTTTTCTTTCAACTCACGTCTACGATGCCGGTCTTCCTGGTGCAGCACCTGCATCTGCCCGAGGCGATTTACGGGACGATTTTCACGATCAACACGCTGCTGATCGTGTTCATCGAGGTGCCGTTGAATACGGCGATGTCGGAGTGGTCGCATCGTGCGACGCTGACGCTCGGGGCGATGCTGTACGCCATCGGCTTTGGGTCGTTTGCGCTGGTGACGCGCCCGGTAGAAATTTTTGCGGCGGTGATTGTGTGGACGTTCGGCGAAATGATTTTTCTTCCTGGAAGCGCGGCGTATGCGGCGGAAATCGCGCCGGAGGGAAGACGCGGCGAATACATGGGGCTTTACACCATGTCTTTCAGCGTCGCGTTTTCGCTGGGGCCGTGGATCGGGTCGAATGTGCTCGACCGCTGGGGGCCGCACGCGGCGTGGGGAGGAGCGTTTGTGAGCGGATGTATTTCCGCGTTGCTGATGAGCCGGATCGGGGCGAAGGCGCGGGGAGTGGCAGCGTCAGTGTAAGGTTGCGATGAAGGAGTTCGCGAGATCGCGGCAGTGGGCGGCGCAGGCGGACCCTGCCGGCAAATTCAGCACGGTGTGGAAGTATTCGGAGGCCTTCGGGTTGCGGCCGAGCTCGGCATTGAGATTGCCTAGAAGCAGAAGGAAATTGGGATTCTGTGGGTAGCGGGCCACGAGCGGCTCGGCGATCCCAAGCGCTTCGGCGTACTTCTGGTCGTACTGGCGCAGGGCGCGGGCGAGGATGAAACGGATGTCCACGTTGAGAACGACGCCGCGTGTCATTCCCGTCTCCATTTGCTTCACGCCGGTTTCCTTGTTGCCTCCGGGGATGCCCATGAAAAACCGCAAAAGCTTCACGATGGGCGAAAGAGTATCGACATAATAGTTGTAGAGGCCGAGCATGGCGGTGGCGTCGGCGAGATCAGGATCGAGCTCGAGCGCGCGAATCATTTCGGAGCGGCCGTTGACGGCGGCGCGGGCGGCGAGGCGGTAGTCGCCGCGGACTCCATCGACGCGCACCTTGAGCACCCAGCCCATGCCCTTGTAAAAATGCATCTCGGCTGATTCCTGGCGGGCGAGATGGGACTCGGCGACTTCAATGGCTTTGTCGGCGAGGCGCAGGAGCCGTTCGTCGTCGGGTTCCCTCGAACGTTTCCAGGCTTCGACCATGCCGTACTTGATCTCGACGGCATTGCAGTAGCGGACCCACCAGAGGGCTTCGGATTCGAGGAGATATCCGACAGGGCTTTCGGGCTCTCGGGACTGAATTTTTTGAGCGATGGCAATCGAGCCCGGAACGTCGCCGCGATAGAGCGTGTCGAGCGCTTGCCGGGCTTCGGGGGAAACTGTAAGCCCAGCGCCATTCGCCGGCGCGGCAGGCGCCGCGATCATGGCTGCAACGAGAAGCGCCGCCGCTCTCCACGCACGAGTCATTTGACCCTCTTCAGCCAGCCTACCAGCCAGGCGGCGCTGACGTACATGACGAAACACTCGAGCGCGAAAGGCATAAAGCCGAGATAACCCGGCATGGGCATCTCGAAAATTTTGATTTCCTGAAACATCGGAAATGTGTAGTGCCATTTGCCCTCGGCCCAATAATTCCAGAATTCCCACAGCCAGCCGCAAATCCAACCGGCGCCGACAAATCCATAAAAGCGGCGGCGAAATCCTTCGAAAAGATCGCCGAGAAACGAGGGCAGGCCGAAGCGGCGATTGAGGGGGTCGAGAAGGAGTAGAAAGCCGATCCAGACGAGTCCGAACGTGTAGGAAGCGATGTGCTTCGGCAAAACGAGCGGAAGAATCAGGCACGCGGCACCGCATACGATCCAGGCGCTTTCGGCGGGGCGTGAAATTTTCCACGGCTCGCCGGGCAGCGCGGGCAGAAGCGCTTGCACCAGGTCGGCGGATTCAAAGATAGCCGGCATGATGGTTGCGAAGGACCAGCCGTAGCCGAGTAAGGCGAGGGGCAGTTCAAGCGGCACGCCTACGTACGTCCAGTTGTGCAAGCGAAGATTGTAGCCTTCAAAGATCAGCCACAGCGGAATCGAGAGCGCGGCCATGCGCGCGACGGTGATGGGGGCGTCGTGGAGGCGGGAGCGATTGGTGAGCGCGAGGACGGCCGCGTCTGCGATGAGAATGAAGGCGGTCCATGCCACGGGTGTGAAAAACGTGGTCACAGGCTCGACGCGACGGAACAGCAGCGCTTCGGCGACGGCCAGGGCGACGAGGCCGATCCATCCATGGATGGCGAACGCGCGGCGCCGGCGGCTGCGGAAATAGCCGAGGACGAGAATGGCGACGGTTCCGAAAGTGACGCCGATGCCGAATCCGAGCATGCGCGCCACATGGTAGCGCAAGTGGCAGCAGTTTTAGGACGGGCGGCGCGGCTTTCTTGCTATGCTTTGCGTTCGTTTTTCGCGCGGTAAAAGTGGATGAACGAGCCACAAAAACTCGAGCGCGGGCTGGGACTGGTCGAAGCGACGTCGCTGAACATGACGTTCATGATCGGGATCGGGCCATTCATCGTGATTCCGTTCATGATTCGCGCGATGAACGGGCCGCAGTGCCTGATCGCGTGGGTGCTTGGCGCGATTCTGGCGCTGCTTGATGGGTGCGTGTGGGCGGAGCTGGGCGCGGCGATGCCGCAGGCGGGCGGGAGTTATGTATTTTTGCGCGAGGCGTACGGCGCGGCGCGCTGGGGGCGACTCATGTCGTTCCTTTTTATATGGCAGACGTTGTTTCAGGCCCCGTTGAGCATTTCATCGGGCGCGCTCGGATTCGCGGATTATTCCGTTTTCCTCGCGGGCAAAATGCCGGGGATCAGGGCGTGGGTGAATGCGGACGCGTTGCAGGCGCCGGCGATCTTGGCGAATTACACGCGGATTGTCGCCTCGATACTGATCGTGATCGCGGTGGTGCTGCTCTACCGGCGGATCACGGCGATTGGAAAAATTTCGACGCTGGTCTGGGTGATCGTCATCGGGACGATTTTCTGGTTGATCTGGGGCGGCGTGACGCATTTCCACGCGGAGTACATTTATCCGTTTCCGCGGAACGCGTGGAGCTTTTCGTGGATTTTTTTCGCCGGGCTGGGGCAGGCGTCCGTGCAGGCGGTCTATAGCTACCTGGGCTACTACAACGTGTGCAATCTCGGCGGAGAAATGAAGGAGCCGGAAAAAAATATTCCGCGCGCGATTTTTCTTTCAATTTTCGGGATCGCCATTCTTTATTTCCTGATGCAGACGAGCATCCTGGCCGTCGTGCCCTGGGAGGCGGCGAGGAATTCGCCGTTTGTAGCCAGCCTGTTTTTCGAGCGCGTATTCGGCGGTCCCTGGGCGACGCTGGCGACGGCGCTGATTTTGGTGGCGGCGTTCGGGTCGGTCTTTTCGGCGACGCTCGGATATTCGCGCGTGCCGTACGCGGCGGCTCTCGATGGGAATTTCTTTTCGGTGTTCGGGCGGGTGCACTCGACGAAGCATTTCCCGCATATTTCGCTGCTGGCGATCGGGGCGATCTCGATTGTCATCAGCCTGGCCGTCCCGCTCTTTTCCGTAATTCGCTCCATCCTGGCGATGCGCTGCCTCATCCAATTTGCGGGACAGGCGGTGGGGCTGATTTTGCTGCACCGGCGGGGCGTCGCCGAGGGCTGGCCGTTTCACATGTGGCTCTATCCGGTGCCGGCGATTCTGGCGGTTGCGGGATGGATTGCGATTTTCATTTCGACAGGAAAAGCGCCGATGCTGTGGTCGCTGACGGCCATGGCCATCGGGGTCGTCGTATATTTGTGGCGGGCCCTGTGGCTCGCGCAATGGCCGTTCGAGGAGGTTCGGTGATTCGGGAGATTCGTGGACGATGGCGCGTGCGTCTTGCGGCGTTGCTGCTCGGTGTGATTGCCGCGCCCGCCGTTGCTCCGCGCGCAGCAGTAGCGCACGCGCAATCGCTGCCGGAGACCGTCGAAGCCATCAACAAAGCGCGTGTCGCGACGCGCATCCTCTTCATCACCGCGCATCCGGATGATGAGTGGTCGAGCCTGCTGACATATCTTTCGCGCGGGCTCGACGCCGACGTGGCGCTGCTGACCATCACGCGCGGGCAGGGCGGGCAAAACGCGATCGGCCCGGAACTGGACGGGGAACTCGGCGTCATCCGCACGGAGGAATTGCTCGCGGCGGGAAAGGATTATGGCGTCCGGCAATTTTTCACGCGCGCTCTCGACACCGGCTATGTGAAGACGCCCGAGCAGGCGATGAAAATTTGGAACGGCCTCGCGCTCGAAGACATGGTGCGCGTGATCCGCACGTATCGCCCGCAAGTGGTGATCAACGGATGGGGCGGCGTACATTCCGGGCACGGGCATCATCAGGCGAGCGGGCTTTTGGTGCCGCAGGCGGTCGTCGCGGCCGCGGACGTCAGCAAGTATCCCGACCAGATTAAAGAAGGATTGCCGGCGTGGAAGGCAACGCTCGAGGTGCGGCTGGCGCGCGACTCGGTGGCGGGCGCTGTGCAACTGCCAGTGAACGACGTCTCGCCACTGTGGGGCAAAAGCTACGTCGAGATAGGAATGGAAGGGCATGCGAATCATCGGTCGCAAGGCACTCCGGCGTTCTTCGGGAATCCCTTCTTTCGGCGGCCGATTTATCTCGTGAAAGAAAATGAGAAAGGCGAAGCAGCGGGCGGATTCGATCCCAAGCTCCTGGCCGAGCCGATTACGACCCTCGCGGCGCAGTTTCCCGCATTTCGGTCGCAGCTCGCTCCTGCTTTGAGTTCTGCGGATTCACATCTTGCGGATGCCCGCAAGTCCGCGGTTGCCCTTGATCGAGCAGCCGCTTCAAGGTTCCTGTCCGACGCCGGCAAGGAAATTGAGAAATGCCGGGAGGAGGTTTCGAAGCAAGGCGGCTCGCAAAGCGATGCGCCGACATGGGAACTCGACCGTGCCAAGGGTCGGATAGATCGGGCGCTGGTGGATGACATCGCGCTTCCGGTGGAAGCCCAATCGGATCGGCACGAACTTGTTGCCGGCGAGGAATTTTCTGTCGTGGTGAACGTGACAGGCACGCCCGCTGCCTCGGTTGAATGGAAAATTGATAAGTCGAGCATCCTTGTGCCGGAGGGGTGGAAGGTCGTGCTGGGAGAGACTAAGGAAGGCTCGATCTACAATTTCAAAATCACGATTCCTCGTGATGCGAAAGTTCCTAGTGCTCCCGGCGATTTCATCCTGCCCTTCCCGCCACCGCTTGTTCGGCTTTCCATCCAGATGAATGTCGAGCAGTACTCCACTGCTCATCCGTTTACCTTGCAAGAGCCCGTGCAATCCATGGAGGCGAGCACCACCGGGATTCACACCTACCCACTCAGCCTCGTGCCCGCCGTAACGCTGACCGTGGACCCGCAGCAAATCATGGTGCCGACCGAGCGCGCCTCCGAGCCGGTGAAGCTGCTCGCGCGCGTGCGCTATCACGGGACGAAACCGGCAAAGGTTGCCGTGGGACTCGACGTGCCGCAGGGGTGGGCCGTCGAGCCGGTGGCGCCTCTGGAATTCAGCGGGCCGGGCGATCAATTGATTCGGTTCCTCGTGACTCCGCCAGCTCATGCAGCGGCAGGCGCCTACGATTTGCATCCATTCGGCCAAATCGGCGACGAGCGGTTCCAAACTTCGCTCGAGCCCATTCCGACGCTCCCGACGCGGAATTGGGGCGAGCCCGCGCTCGCGACGGTACACGTGATGGATCTCGTCGTGCCCGCGCATCTTCGCGTCGGATACGTGGCCGGCGAAAACGATCCGCTGCCGGAAGTGCTGCGCGAGATTGGCGTGCAGGTGGACATGCTCGATGAAGTCGGCCTGGCGTACGGGGATCTGGGCGGCTACGACGCGATCGTCGTGGGCATTCGCGCCTATGAGTTGCGCGCGGATCTCTTCCGTGCGAATGCGCGGCTGCTCGATTACGTGAAGCGCGGCGGCTCGGTCGTCGTGCAGTACCAGCGCGACTCGGATTGGACGAAGGCGGCGCCCTATCCCGCGAAAATGCCGGATGTGACTTCGCGTGTCACGGACGCGAATTCGCCGGTGCGGTTCCTGGCGCCAGAGACCCCCCTGCTGAACACGCCGAACAAAATCACCCTGGCGGATTTCGAGGGGTGGGTGCAGGAGCGTGGGCTTTATTTTTTGACGTCGCTCGACGCGCATTACACGGCGGTGCTGGGGCTGAAGGATCCCGGCGAAGCGGAAGCGACCGGCTCGCTCGTGTACGCGTCGTACGGCAAGGGCGTGTACATCTACACGGGCCTCTCGTTTTTCCGGGAGTTACCGGCGGGCGTGCCGGGCGCATACCGGCTCTTCGTGAATTTGCTGAGCCAGACGCAGCATCGTGGCGGGCAGAATTGAAACAGCTCGGATGAGAGAAACAGCTCAACTCGGCGCCACGGCGGCCAAAGCCATCGCCGAGCCGCGGATGGTGCGGATTCCTGAGGGCTGGTTTCTGATGGGCAGCGACGCAGGTCAGGAAAATGAAAGGCCTGTGCACCGCGTCTGGGTGGATGCGTTCGAGCTTGGGGCCTGCCAGGTGACGAACGCGGAGTACGGGCAATTCATCGCCGCGACAGGGCACCGCACTCCTCTCCACTGGGGAGACCCGCTCTTTTCGCATCCCGGGCAGCCCGTCGTGGCGCCTTCGTGGTTCGATGCCGTGGAGTATTGCGAATGGCTCAGCGCGCGGACGGGGCTGCGCTATCGTCTGCCGAGCGAAGCCGGATGGGAGCGAGCGGCGCGCGGCGGGATCGAGGCGAAAATTTATCCCTGGGGAGATGAGCCGCTTGAGTCGCTCGCGAATTACGCCGCGCGATGGAAGGAAGCGCCGGAGCCGGTAGGACGGGCGGAGCGCAACGGCTTCGGACTTTGCGATATCGGCGCGAACGTGCACGAATGGTGCAGCGATTGGTTCGACGCGGATTATTACCGCTTCTCGCCGGAACGAAATCCGCAGGGTCCGCCGGAAGGCAAACGTCGCGCGTCGCGCGGCGGTTCGTGGCGGCACGCGACGAAAGTATCGCGCTGCGCGGCGCGCTCGAGCATCCCTCCTGAATTTCAGTACGCGGATTATGGATTCCGCGTGGCGCGCGACGTCCTCTAGAGTTCCAAAATCGCCAACAGGCCTTCGCACATCCGGGCATCGCCCTGTTGCGCTCATGCTATTCTTCGTGGCGGCAGGAGGGATAAAGGAATGATATCGCGAGGAATCCTTGTCCGCAGTTTTGCGGCATTTGTCGCGCTGTTAGTGCTCACATCGGCGGCTTGGGGGCAGAAAAAAAAGAAGAAGGACCAGCCGGAAGACACCAGTCCCATGCCGGAAATGCCCATGCCCCCGGCCGAAAAAATAGATATGGAGATTGGACAGATGCTGGGCGCGTTCCAGGCGGGCGACATCGAAGCGATGCACAAATTTTATGCGGACAACGCGGTGTTTGTGCGGGCCGGCACGTTTGAGGCGCCGCTCGTCGGGTGGCAGAACTACACCAACCAGGTCCAGCAGCAGCGCGCCGCTTTTCCCATGGGGATGCAAATTATCCGGCGAGAAACGAATATTTTCGTTCTAGGGGACGTGGGGTGGGCCTCCTACAACTGGCAGTTCATCTCAATGTACCAGGGGAAGCCATACACGGCCTTCGGTCAAACCACGCTGGTATTCAACAAGGTGGGGGACAACTGGCTGATCGTACACAACCACTCATCGCAGATGTGCGACGTTTCCATGTGTGGACTGCAACAGCAGCAGCCGGCGGCTCCGGCCCAAAACCCGGCGGCTAACGCTCCCGCGAAGCCCCAGAACTAGCCGAGGCGGGCGTCGTCCGCGGCGCTCAGAAGTTTTTGAATCCCTCGTAGAGCCACAGTCCGGCGACCACCAACAGCAAGCCACCCGAAAGAATGATAAGGCCCATGATGGGACGGCCGAGCTTGTCGATCCGAGCGACGAGCGCGCGCTGTTCGCTGGCCATTGATTCGCCTGCCGAGTCGAGGAAAATTTGATCTCCCTCGCGCGTTTCCAGAGTGCTCCGGTAAATCAGAACACAGACCAGCGCAGCGGTGACTACTCCCCAGGCTATCAGCAGCACGTAAAGCGTATTGTGAAGAGATTCCATGGCTGCCTCCCCTGCCCGCAGGCCGCAAGGACAAACCGACTGGGGAGCGGCCCGGGCGGGCCCCGAAAGCAAGTTTTCTTGGCCGGATTATAGCACTACGGGCATCGCAGGGTGTCAAGGGATGAGGCGTTTCGCCCGTAGGGCATATCGCGGCGAGCTGACAAACGGGGTGTTAGCGAACTAATTGGACTGATCTTCGCAGCGCGAGTTGGGGGATCGCATGGTGGCTTGAGTCGCTGTGCGGCGAAGGACTTATTTGAGAATTTGGGCCGCGGCGGCTTTTTCCTTCGCGTGCGCAACAAGGGGAGCGAAGCGCGGGTCGGCGTGAAGCGAGTTGAGGTCGGGATCCTTCTCAATCCCAAGGTCGGTGGACGAACGAAGTCCGTGGTCAATCGCGCCGCTGACCAGGGAGAATGCTTCGTCAGTGCGCCCTTGGAGCGCCGCCAGGCAACCGAGGTTATATCGGGTCGTAGCAGTGTTCGGGTGCTCGGGGCCAAGCACGCGAGTTTGAATGTCGAGCAAATCGCGGAACAATTTCTCTGCTTCAGGGTAGCGCCTTTCCCTGCTGAGCGCGCCGGCCAGGGTGTTCATTGTAATTAAGGTATTCGGGTGTTCCGGACCGAGCACACGACGTTCGACCTCCAGTGTCTGGCGTCCCAGCTCCTCGGCCTCGGCATACCGCCCCTCCCGCATAAGAGTCCACGCCAAGTTGTTGACTGTCCCCAGTGTGTCCCGGTGCTCTGGGCCCAGCACACGGCGTTGAATGTCCAGTTTCTCGCGCTCGAATTTTTCTGCCTCTGCGTAACGCCCTTCCTTCTGAAGAGTCCAAGCCAGATCGCCCATCGTCCTCAGTGCGTACCGGTGTTCTGTGGGGAGAACGCGACGTTCGATCTCGAGCGCCTCGCGCTCGAATTTTTCTGCCTCGGCGTAGCGCCCTTCCTCTTGGAGAGTCCAGGCCAGGTCGTTGGTTGTCGCCAGTGTGTCCGGGTGCTCCGGACCGAGTACACGACGTTGAGCGTCCAGCGCCTCGCGCTGCAATTTCTCCGCCTCACCGTAGCGCCCTTCCTTCATGAGAGTCCAGCCCAAATGATTCATCGACCTCAAGGTTTCGGGATTCTTCGGCCCAAGTATGTGGCGCTGCGTGTCCAGCGCCCGTTCCAATAGTGGTTGCGCGCGAGGGTATAACCCCAGACTTTCGTACACACTTCCCATAACGTCCATCAACTGTGCCTGCGTCTCGGGGTCTTTTGCGAGACCCGTATCGATGTCTTTCGAGGCTTTGTCCAGAATTTCGCGGGCGGTGACGGTGTTGCCGCGAGATTCGCCCGGGTCGGACACCTTGAACATTCCTTTCATGAAATCGGTGATGCGGTTAGCGCGGTCGCGTTCTCGTGTGATGCGCCGCAATTGCACGGCCTGCAAGACCGCGACTCCTCCGAGCAACAACACAAACGCGCCGGCGATAGCGACCGCGACACGATGCCGGCGGACGTATTTCTGCAGGCGGTACCCCATGCTGGCTGGGCGTGCGGACACCGGCTGGTGCTCGAGGTAACGCGTGATATCGGCGGCCAGCTCGGAGGGGGTCCCATAGCGTCGGCTCCGATCCTTCTCGAGCGCCTTCATGGTGATCCAGTCGAGATCGCCGTGGAGCAAGCTGGCCAATTGTTTGGGTGCTGTGCCGCGCATGGCCGCGGCTACGATGGAGGATTCGCGCTCGGTTTCTACTTTGTTGCTGGGGCGCGGCGGGTCCTGTTCCCGCAGTTGCCGCAGGACTTCGTACAAGAGTTTGTCTTTACATTTCTTCGGGTCAAAGGGGAGGGAGCCGGTCAGCAGCTCGTAAAGAATGACGCCGAGCGAGTAGACATCGGTTCGAGTATCCAGGTCACGGACGCCTGGATCGGCCTGTTCCGGACTCATGTAGGCAGGGGTGCCGACGAAGCCGCCGACTTGAGTGAACATCGTCTCAGCACCCGTCTGAGGCCCGATGGCTTTCGCGAGGCCGAAATCAATGATGCGCGGCGTAGGCTTCCCATCCACTTCGGCCACCAGAATATTCGCTGGCTTCAGATCGCGATGGATGATCGCCTTCTGGTGCGCGTGCAACACACCGTCGCAGACCTTGAGAAAGAGTTCGAGGCGATCGCGGATTTTGAGCCGATGTTGGTCGCAGTAGGTTGTAATAGGTTCACCCTGCACGTACTCCATCACAAAGTAGGGTTGGCCGTTGGGTGTGGCGCCGGCGTCGAAGACTTTGGCGATGGATGGGTGGTCCATGATGGCGAGCGACTGGCGTTCGGATTGGAATCGCTGAAGGACCTCTTTTTCGAACATTCCGGCGCGGATCAGTTTCAGCGCCACTTTCCGATGGACGGGTGATGTTTGTTCGGCCAGCCACACCTGTCCCATGCCGCCTTCGCCCAGTTTATTGACCAAACGGTAGGGACCGATCATGTCGGAGGGCGAGGCGGTTTCGAGAGAAATAGGGGGAAAGGCATCGTGGAGCACGCCACTGGCTTTTTCATAGGCAGCAACAAGAGATTCGACTTCAGCACGCAGCGTCGTGTTTGTTCCGCAGACTCCGTCGAGGAAGGCGATTCGACGGCTAGGCTCGCGATCGAGAGCATCGCCGACGATCCCCTTGACTTTCTCCCACTGCTCCCGCCTGCTCGGGTTATCCATGGCCGCCTCTTTGCATCTGGCGGGCCAGCCAGGCTTTGGCCACATTCCAATCGCGCTTGACGGTCGCTGGCGAGATCCCCATCACGCGTGCGGTCTCTTCGATCGACAGGCCCCCAAAGTATCGCAGTTGGACCACGCGGCATTGCTGGGCATCCAGTTTGGCCAGCGCCTCGAGTGCCGAATCAAGGGCCAGTAGCTCCAGGCTGCGGCCCTCGGCCAGAGCCATACCCTCAACCAATGTTTCCTTCTGGCCACCACCCCGTTTGGCCGCGCGGTGCCTTCGTGCGTATTCCACCAAAATCTGCCGCATCAGAAGCGCGCAAATGGCAAGAAGGTGTTCACGATTCTCAAGCTTGGCCCCGCCCTGCTTCTCCAGCCGCAGGTAGACCTCGTGGACCAGCGCAGTACTCTGGAGGGTATGGTCAGGCCTTTCGTTTTGGAGGCGGTAATGCGCGACGCGGCGCAATTCGTTGTAAACGACGGGAAAAAGGGCGCGCAGACCTTCCTCATCACCAGCCCGCCATTTGGCCAGAAGAGCGGTAACGGCTTGCGCGGAAGACTCCGCCACAAATTCCCCCAGCAGCGCGCCCGAGGAGGGTTCTGGCAGGCGAACATAGTCCAAAAGCCCTGCGAAATCAATGAGTCCAGGTTATCGTGCCGCAGATATTCGCGGTCCGGGGATTGGTCCGAAATTATTTCTCCGCGGTGAGCCAGTTTGTCTCGGGATTTCACTTTATGGAGTGAAAGAGACGACGGTTGAGGGACGCCCCGATCCTAAGGAACCTCAATCAGGACTAATGCAAGGAGGCAAATACTATGGTCACCAGTCAGATCGTTGCAGTTCCCTGCAAGGCTGTAGCCCCCGAAAAGACGATCCACAAGCCCAGCCGGCTGAGGAAGTTGGGATCATCCGCCAAGAAGCTGGCTCCGATTAGGCTGTGGTGAAATTTTTCTCCGTGCAATCCACTGGCATGAGCCAATTCGTTCATGAACTTCACCTTATGGAGTGAAGGAGCAACGAGCACGGCTCAATGAGTATGAGGCCTGGAAAGAAAATCTTCATAAAGGGGGAAGGCACATGACGAATTCAGAGACATTGGCATTTCCCGCGAAAGCTCATTCCTCCCTCAAGAAAAACCGGAGGACAGGCGAGCCGATGGCTCTGGCCAAGCGCGCCAAGAAGCTGCTCGGAATCCCCGAAAGGTCCGAGCCAACAAACGACGACGAACCGTATTTCGGTTTGTAACGGCCTTATCAGACTGAAGGCAAATGATCACAAAAAAGGCTCTCGACTGACCCAACGTGACTCGAATTTAAACGTCAAGGGCTTAGCAGCCGGCCTGATTAGAATGTGATTCATTGCCCTGCAGCCGCCGAGGTGTGCTGGCGGCTAGAGGCGGCGTTCGTCGGGGAACTGAATGCCCCAGAAATTATGCGTGGGATAGAGGGTTTCGACGCCGAGCTCGTACTGGCCGTCTTCCTTGGCGTCGCTGACGCGAATCACGCGGAATTCCTGAGTTTCCTGGGAAAGCCCGTTGAGCACTTCAATGCGGGAACCGAGATCGGGCAAATAGGGCGAGCGAAGCAGCGCGCCATAGCGGCTGACGGCGATGGCTTCGGCGGGCGTGTCGAGCTTATGGCCGAGCGCGCCATTGCTGAACAGTTTCACGGGGATACGGATGAGGACGCGGCTCGAGCGCCGGCGCTCGATCATTGCTCTTGCGGATGCCATGACGTCAGTCCTCCCCCCTCCCCCTCGTACCCAAACAACAATTTAGGCCCTGCGACGGCGGGGGTCAAGGATTCGCGCATCTGGTGTGCTCGATTGACAATCCTGGCGGCGCGGGGCAAGATGGAAAAGCCTCGTTTTTCTGCACCTTGTGCCCAAGTGGCGGAATTGGCAGACGCGCTAGCTTCAGGAGCTAGTTCTCGCAAGGGAGTGGAGGTTCGAGTCCTCTCTTGGGCACCATGATTCCAAAAGACTTACGTCAGAGTCGAACCGTCTGACATCGCGACCAGAGCCCCCCTGTGCAATGGCTCACCTGCCCGTTTTACCGAGTCCCTAATTTGAATCCTATGGTATGAAGCAGGCGCTCGGCGTAGAACGCGCCATTCGGGGTGTCCTCGTGCTTGAAGTAGAGGAAGACGTCGCCGCGGCGAGCGAGGTCCGCGACTCGCTCCGCTAATTTTTTGCGTGCTCTCGGCGATTAGCAGTCCTTGCGCAGGCGCAAATAGGAGAAATCAGCGGTCTGGACCGGCGGGGTCTCGAGCTTTTCGCTCTCCGCAAGGCAGAGCGCAACATTTGCTTTGCGCATTGCGGCGTACACTTCTTCGTCGAACCACGATGGATGGCGAAATTCGAATGTGGCGCGCAAATCTGATGGAATCTTCGGCAGAAATTTTTCAAGGCGCGGGAGATCGCATTTGAAGTTCGGCGGCAATTGAAACAGGACCGGGCCCAGTTTCCCCGCCTCACGAAGGGGCTTGAGCGAAGTGATGAATTTACGAGTCGTGGCGGCCGCGCCGCGAAGTCGCTTGATGTGCGTGATTTGCTGCGGGGCCTTGACTGCGAAAATGAAATTGGGTGGAGTCGCCTTTATCCATTCCTCCAACAACTCTTTCGTGAGGGAACTGCGAAAGCTGTAATTCACTTCGACTGAATTCAAGCGTCCAGCGTAGTAAGCGAGGAAGCCCGCCGCGCCGAGTCCGGCAGGATAAAAGCCTCGCCTCCAGCTCGGATACGCCCACCCCGCCGCGCCTGCGTAAATTATTGCCATACATCCAAAATTGTAGCGGGAAACGTACTCCCTTTGCGGCTTCTGCTTTCTGAGTGAATCCAATCATTGGTCTGGGAATAAATCTAGGACGAAAGTGATTACAGTACTGTCCTCTCTTTTGCCGCAAAGCGAAGCCATGTTTCAGGCATACTACCGCCACGTCAACTCCCGCAGTGCGAGGGGTCGAAGTCTGCCTATTTTTGAGCGGCCTTCCAGGGAAGCCGGCACATGAACCGAATCCTCCGCCGAATTCTCGTAGGGGTAATCGCCGGCGCGATCGCAGGGGTTGCGCTCATCTCGGGCCTCGGGAACGTAGCTCTGAGCCTAGTTCTCGGTGCGCTCGTGGGGGCTTGCTATTCGGCCAGTATGCGTCCCGAGCGCGGCGCCTACGT
>Ga0187781_10000317_pt1 | contig 34459 bp, 30 predicted proteins | sample 0715_SJ02_MP02_2_FD_132447 | JGI IMG/M metagenome (GOLD analysis project Ga0187781, IMG submission 132447) | Tropical peat soil microbial communities from peatlands in Department of Meta, Colombia - 0715_SJ02_MP02_20_MG | ecosystem: Environmental > Terrestrial > Soil > Wetlands > Peat | place... | reverse complement strand
CGGGCGCTTAGCTCAGCGGGAGAGCGTTCCCTTCACACGGGAGAGGTCGTAGGTTCAATCCCTACAGCGCCCACCATTTTTCCAAAACATTGATTTTTGTGCATTTTTTGCTTTGAAGTTTGATCCGATGGCACAGACTGATGGTACAGCTTGGCGCCATGGAACCGCGGCTCCGCCGGAGCCCGCATTCGTTGATTCACCGCCAACAGTTTGGGAAGGAGGTGCGCGGCAACCGAACCGGCCAGTTAATTTTGACATTTTTCCATTGATCGCATAGCGCGGGCGATCAAACGCCGTCGTCGCCGCCAAGAAACGAAAGTCACCGCGGTCGCGCGCCAGACATCGGCTTGAACTGCGACGCCTATCGGCGCATGCCGAATCTCAATGATGTATTTGTCGAACATGCCTGGTCTCCTCGCGCCGACAGCGAACCGGCATCCCGTTGGATTAGAATGAGGCGAATGCAACAGGCGCTGGTCGGGAGACGAACAACAAGCGCCTATCGCCGCACGAATAGCGCCCGTTTGGCGGCGAAGTGTTCGATGATCGCCTCGTTACCGCGATGCAGTGTTTTCAGCGCGACCGCAGGTGAGGTCGGTGATATTGTCGATAACTCTAGTGGACTATTGATCGGAACACCGATCGCTTTATGGTTAAACAGATGCGGAGAGCTTCAATGCTGGGGAAAACAATTGCCGGCGTATCCGGCGCGATAGTCGGACTTTCCATTGCCGGTGCGTCGGCGGAACCGCAGGTGCTGCGGGTCGGTGTCAGCGCCGGACCGTACGCGGAAATCTTGCGCTTTGCCGCCGACCTGGCAGCCAAACAGGAGCTTGACGTGATCGAGTTCACCGACTGGACGCTGCCGAACGCTGCATTGAACCAGGGCGATCTCGAGCTCAACAATTTCAGCATCAACCCTACCTCGACAACCAGGTGGCGCAACGCGGCTATGATCTGGTGTCGATCGCCAAGAGCATCATCGTTCCGTTCGGCCTCTATTCGAAAAAGCTCACCAGCCCCGATCAGATCAAAGACGGCGCCACCACGGCGATCCCTAACGATCCATCGAACGCGCGCGGGGCCTGCAACTCCTGGAAAAGGCAGGCCTGATCAAACTCAAACCCGACGCCGGAATCAAAGCGACGGCGGCGGACATCATCGACAATCCTAAGCATCTGAAGATCAACGAGCTCGACGCCGCGCAGTTGCCGCGGGCGCAAGACGATCTCGATTTCTCGGTGGTCAGCTTGAACTACGCCGTCAATGCCGGACTCGATCCGAAGAAGGCGCTGCTGCTGGAGGGCGCGGATACCAACTGGAATCTCGTCTTCGTCACCAGGACCAAGGATAAGGACCAATCCGACGATCCGGCGCTTCGTCGAGATCTACCGCTCGCTGGAGGCCAAGGATTTTATACAGAAGCGCTTTGGCGGCACCATTCTCGCCACCTGGTAATCGGCAATGATCGACATCCGCGGTCTATCGAAAAGCTTCTGCGGCGCCGGCGGTGAGACGACCGAAGTCCTTAGGGGCATTTCGCCGTCGGTGCGGCAAGACGAGTTCAAATTGGTCGGGCGCTCGGTCTTATTTGTGTAATGGCGACGCCGGAGATCGTGAGCAGCCCACCGACAATCAACTTTGGGGTCATGCGGTCGCCAAGGAACAACACGCTCGAAATCAAGGCGAACACCGGAAGCAGCAGACCGAAGGGTGCGACGCGGCCCATGGAGCAACGGGCGATCAGCCAGAACCAAAGGCCGAACCCAACAATTCCTCCGATGAAAATTGTGTAGGCGAGTGCCAGCCAACCACGTTCATCCGCCGTGACAAGGCTCACCAGTTGTCCATATTCAAGAAGCAACGACATCAACATGACTTGCGGCACCGTGAGCAGCGACGACCACCCCATCAACATCAAAGGGTCAAAAGGCCCGTAGCGTTTCGTCAAGACGTTGGATACCGCGAATGCGAAGGCTGCCCCGACGACAAGCAGCAGCGGAAGCGCGTTTGCCGACGGGCCAGGCGCCGCTGCCAACACGACCACGCCGACGAATGCAAGCACCACTCCAGCGGACGTGGTGAGAGACGGCCTCTCCGCGAGCAGCGGCCAGGCTAACAGGACGGTGAAGGGCGTGGCGAGTTGATATGCGACGGCCGACATGCTTCCCGAGCCGAGCCCAAGGCCAACATAGAAGAGCCCGAAGTTCAGTCCACCAAGGAAAATCGAAATAGCTGCGATAGGGCCGAACTGTTGACGCGTGGGCTTTTTGACGAACGGAACAAGCAGCAGAGCGATGGCCAGGAAGCGCAGCGCGAGGAAGAAGAGAGGCGGAAACTCCGTAACGCCGACTTTGATGGCCACGAACTGATAACCCCAGAGCAAGGGAACGCCCACCGCGCAGACGATCTGGATGGCAGACACGGCATCCTTCCTTTCAAGACCGATCAGTCTAGATATCGGCGCGCCAATAGCGGAGGCGTCCATGGGTTGTTTACCTAATGAAGCGGTCGAGAAGAGCGTCGACGGTGGCTTGCGATGTGATCCGTGTCGGTGCCGTTTTGCCGACCACACGCAGTCCCTCAACGAAACAGACGAGAATTCGGGCGGCACTTGAAGGCTCAACACCATCGGCCAACTTGCCCGCCGTCTCAGCACGAGAAAGTGCATCCGCCACCCTGGCCTCCATGGCTTTGAAAAAGCTTGCGATGCGACGACCAACTTCAGCATCCTGGCCAGCCAATTCCATGGCTGTGGCCACCAGCAGGCATCCGCGCCGACCATTGGCACCGCTCGTGCGGTCAACGTAACCGGCAAGGTAGGCCCGCAGGCCGTCGACCGGCTCTCTGCGGGGGTCGAGTTCGATATTCATCCGTGTCAAGGCATCGGCAATGTAGCGATCAAGCGCACGCAAGAAGAGCGAGTGCTTGTCACCGAAAGCGGCGTAAAGGCTGCCACGCGAGAGCCTCGTCGCACGAAGAAGGTCCGGGAGCGCCGTGGCGTGATAGCCGCGCGACCAGAACACACCCATCGCGCGTTCGACAGCGGCTTCCACGTCGAAACTTCGGGGGCGGCCACGGGGCAACCGCACTGGGGTTTGCTGGTTCATCACCGATATATATAGACCAATTGGTCTTTAAATGGCAAGTGACCGCTTTGGGTCAAACCCGGCCCTTTAACGAAGTCCATGCGATGTCTGCTTCGCCCCCAATAGCGACCCAATGGTGGACATCGCACAGGGTCGGGGCGGTGCCATCAAGCGACCTCGATCTCGTTTTGCTCGAATTCTTATGTAAGCTCGCGAATTTGCGTTACCGAGTGAGATCGCTCATTGTGAAATGATCCAGAATGTACGGCTGTCGCGGCGGCAGATAGGTCATGTGCGCGGCCGAGGCGAGCGCGGCAAGCTCGCCGTCTTTGAGCATGGCATCGATCGCGGCGTTTGCTTGTTCGATCAATTGTGAGCTGCTCGCCAAGCCGACGAATCCCATGTTGAAGCCGATCGAGAGATAGTAACCGGAAGGCGCCAGCTTACTGTCCGCGTGTTCGATCAAATAAGCGTCGAAACGATGAACCGGGATAAGCGTTGCGTCGGCTTCACCGGCCTCCAAACGCGGAAACAATTCACCGCGCCCGGGTACGAGATGCGAAATCCTGGAAACGAAGCGGCCGTGTTCGAAGGTCATGAGAATGACGTCGCCGAGAGTGCCGGCCTCGATCACAAGATCGAGGCCCTCAAGGTCGCCAAGATCCGCGATGCGTCGCTCCTTCGCCTTGCCGCCAAGCACGATCGTCAATCCAGCGAAGTGATAAGGCGTGGTCGGGATCAATGTGCCGAGCGCCACTTGCTGGCGCCGATCGGCCGGGCGTGCCCCGGCGAAATCCGGCAGCCGTGCGGTCTCAAGGCCCGGCTTGCCCAAGGCATCTTTCACTAGCGGATAGCCGGCCACGAGGTCGCAGCGTCCGTCGGACAGGAGCGCATTGGATTCGATTTTGGAACTGGCGTCTTCGTCGAGCTTGCTTTCGTACCATTGCACGATGAGCGGCCGCCCGAGCCGCTTGGCGATCGCTTGCGCGGTCAGGACATCGAATCCGGCCCCACCCTGTTTGTTGCGGACGGAAAATGGCGGCAGCTCTTTGTTCAGGCAGATACGAAGCGGGGCGCTCTTGTCCTCATCCTCAGCGCGCGACGGCGCACCGCCAAGAACAGCCAACGCCGCCGCAATCAACAACAAACCGCCCCTCAATGCGCGCCTCCAGTCACGACATAGGCCCAGATCTCGTCGATCTCATGCGGCTTCAACAAATCCCCCCATTGTGGCATGCGGCCGTTCTTGCCTTCGGTGACCGAACGCACGAAGCGCGCTTTATCGTAATGAGGGAATTGCCTGAGGTCGTAAGCGATGGTGCCGGCATTGACCATGTTGAATCCATGGCAATGCGAGCAATGATGCGCATAAAGTGCCTTGCCCTTCTCCGCCATTTCAGCTTCGGATTGCTCCGAGGCGGCAGCGGGCATGCCTTCCTCGGCGAGACTGGATGTTGCAACGGCGACGGCCAGTGCGGCCGCACTCAGTGCGATGCGGATTTTCATCGGCTGCTGCAGTTCCTGAAACGAGCGAGGCCGCCGATAGAGACGGCGGCCTCTTCGGTCATCATCACTGCGGAGCGAGGGCAAACACCCAGAGTGATCCGCCGGCGGGCACTGAAGCAAGCCGCGCATCGCCGGCGAACAGCGAGTAGACGCCCCCGTAGCCACTGGCGATGGCCACATACTGCACGCCGTCCTGCTCCCACGTGACCGGCTGGCCTTCAATGCCGGAGCCGGTCTGGAACTGCCAGAGCTTCTTGCCGGTATCGGCGTCGAAGGCTTCGAACTCGCCGGTCAGACGCCCAGAGAAGACAAGGCCTCCGCCGGTCGAGAGCACACCGGAGAAGCGGGGGATGTCGCTGCCGTTTTCCCACTTGGTCTTGCCGGTCAGGGGATCGATCGCCTTGAGATAGCCGCGCGGTCCGTCGGGCCACTCCCATAGATCGCTCAGATCCATTGCGACATACCATTCGCCTGCTTTGTAATCGGCCGCAACCGCCTTGTAGCGGCCTCCAATATTAAGCGTGTTGGCATAAGCCGTGTTATTCTCGGGATTGAACGACATCGGCTCCCAATTCTTGCCGCCGAGGATCGAGGGCCAGACCACCACCTTTTCCCCGGCGCGCGCCTTAGCGGAGACGTCGGTCTCGATTGGCCGGCCGGTCTTCATATCGATGCCGGACGCCCAGTTCACCTTGACATACGGATTGGCGGCGAGAAGTTTGCCGTTGGTGCGGTCGAGCACATAGAAGAAGCCGTTGCGGTTAGCGTCCATCAGCACCGGCGTTGGCTTGCCGTCGATGTTGAGCGTGGCCAGCACCATTTCGGCCACCGAGTCATAGTCGAATGGATTGTTCGGCGAGAACTGGAAATGCCACTTGATCTTGCCGCTCTTGGGATCGAGCGCAATCACCGAGCACGTATAGAGGTTGTCGCCCGGCCGCACCGCCGCGTTGAACGGGCCCGGATTGCCGACGCCCCAATAGACCGTGTGCAGCTCGGGATCGAACGAGCCGGTGATCCAAGTCGAACCGCCGCCGAGCTTCCAGGTGTCGCCCTGCCACGTTTCATTGCCGAGCTCGCCCGGCCCCGGAATCGTGTAGGTGCGCCACAGATGTTCACCGGTGTTTGGATCCCAGCCGTCGATGAAATCGCGCGTGCCGAATTCGGCGCCAGAAATGCCGGTGATCACCACGCCATCGGCGACCAGTGGCGCCACTGTCATCGAATACCCATTCTTGAAGTCGATGGCGTTCTTGCGCCACAGCTCCTTGCCGGTCTGTGCGTCGAGCGCGATGACATTGGCGTCGAGCGTCGTGCGGAAGATCTTGCCGTCATAGATGGCGGCGCCGCGATTGATGATGCCGCAGCAAACGATGCGCGGCGTTTCCGGCGGATACTCGACCTTTGTTTTCCAGATTTGCTTGCCGGTCTTGGCGTCGATCGCCATCGTGGCGCTGTTGGTGGTGACGTAGAGAACGCCCTTGTAGACCAGTGGCTGAGATTCTTCGCTGCGATTATCGTCGAAGCTATAATTCCACACCGGAACGAGACGTTTGACCGTGTCTTTGTTGATCTGCTTAAGCGTCGAGAAACGCTGCAGATTATAGCCCATTCCGTAGTTGAGAATGTTGTTGGTGTCGGTCGCGCCCTTCACCAATTCATCGTGCGTCTGTGCCATCGCAGCTGGCGCAAATAGCATCGCCAACCCGAAGGCCCATGCGAGGGTCTTCATGGTCGTCCTCCCTTGGAGCACGCCTCTTTCGTCACCGCCATCGCGGTGCGTGACGTGTCGTTGCCTGCTTTGCTTCCGTTACGTCCCAAACGCGCGTGGAAGAAATGAGCCCACGTGCGAACACACCCATACTACGACGATGCTCCCGCACGGCGTCAAGCAAACTTCACACTTTCTCGCTTTTTTGCATTGCGAAAATTTCGGTGGTGCTACTCGGCTGCGGAACTCCGGCGATAAGGATAGTTGGCGCTTTTCGGCCCATCGGCTGATGGCAACAAGATTGAGCGCCCGGCTTGCTCCCCACACAATGCTAACTCCAACGGGGACAATTGTCGCATCAGCGGGGGGAATTGATTGTGCTCGTCCATGTCTCAGATGGCGCAAATGGCCTCAGAACGTAACGGTCTCTCAGTTATCGCCGAGGTCCCGGATTTGCGTCGGCGACTCCCGCTCTGCATTCACGATCGCCTGCAGCAACATCAATTGTTCCAGGAGCGTCGTGAGATTGTGATCGATCCTGCGCACGTAAAGTTGGAAGGCTTCTCCGGTTTCCAACTGATTGTGCCGTTCGGTCTTTTCGGAGAGTCCAGTCATTGTATAGTCGCTTTTTTTGCCAAGGGCTGATCGCCGCCGGCCTCGCTCGTTGAAGGCGCCGCCGTTTCGCTGCGCCAACTCAGAACTCCTAGATGTTATGTTCTTCATGGATGCGACTTGTTGCTTCGAGCAGCAACACCTGTCCTTCAAGGCTCAATGTCCACAACAGGATGGCGGCGCTCGCGACACCTTATGAAGCCTGTGCTGTGTCGGCGGGGGTTGAGGCACCCCCCCGCCGCTTTCGACCTTAAAATTCCCGCACGTCAGGAGCGGCAGCGGCGGTTGCGAGGGCGGAGCGGACGCGACCGGGTGCCCCTCTGCCCACCGCTGCGGCTGTCCGTTTCGGCACGCTCAAGGTCGCGACTTTGGCATTCTGCCCGGGCTGCGCGTTACCCGACATTGATGATGCCGGCCGGGCCGTCTCGTCGATATGAAAGTAGGCCACCCGCTCGTCCATGGTTCTGGCTTGATGTTCGAGCGTCTTCGCCGTCGCGGCATTCTCTTCGACCAGCGCCGAGTTCTGCTGCGTCACCTCGTCCATTTGGGTGAGCGCCTTATTGATCTGGTCGATTCCCGCGGCCTGTTCCGCGCTCGCGCCGGCGATCTCGGAGACGACAGTCGCCACGGCTTTGATCGATTCCAAAATCGCCGCCAGCGCCGTGCCAGCCTGATTGACGAGATCAACGCCTTCCTTGACCTGGCCGTTGCTGCTGGTGATCAACTCCTTAATGTCCTTGGCGGCTTGCGAAGAACGCTGCGCCAGCGTGCGCACCTCGGAGGCGACGACCGCAAAGCCGCGCCCAGCCTCGCCGGCACGCGCCGCCTCGACCGCCGCGTTGAGCGCCAGAAGGTTGGTCTGCCGCGCGATCTCGTCGATCACTCCGATGATGTCGGAGATCTTGCCAGCCGATTGCTCGATCTGCGCCATTGCGCCGACCGCCTTGGCAACCACCTCGCCGCCACGGTCGGCCATTTGCCGGGCCTTGGCCGCGGTGTCATTGGCCTGCTGCGCATTTTCGGCATTCTTTCGCACGGTCGCGGCAATTTCTTCCATCGAGGCCGAGGTTTCTTCCAGGCTCGCCGCCTGTTCCTCGGTCCGTTGCGACAAGTCGGTCGTGCTGGTCGAGATTTCCGCCGACGCACTGGTGACTTCGCGCGCGGCGGTCATGATTTCGGCAATGGTAACGCCAACCCGCTCCGCGGCCGAGTTGGCGTTGTCCTTCAACTCGGCGAAATTGCCCTGGTAGCTTGCAGTGATGCGCTGCGTTAGGTTGCCGTCGGCCAGAGCCCGCAACATCTCGATCATGTCGGCAAGCGCCGTCGCTACATTTTCGCAGAGCGAATTGATCATGGTGCCGACACTAAGCACGATACCGGTCTTGCCCTTCAGATCGACACGCCTGGAGAAGTCTCCGGCAATCGCCGACTCGACGATGCCACCGACGGCGGCTTCGAACTCGTCCGCCATCTTGCGCATGGCCGCCTCGCGCTCCGCGGCGGTGCGCTTATCCTGTTCGGCCTTGGCCTCAGCCTCCTGACGCGCCTTTTCCGCCAGCATGACCCTGATTTCATTAACCGCGCGGGCCGTCTCGCCGACCTCGTCCTTGCGCTCGGTGCCGGTGATTTCAACGGTCTCGCCTTTCGCCATGCGTTGCAGCAGAGCGACCAAAGCGCGCATCGGTTTCACGATGCCGAACTGACCGATCATAAAACCGAGCACCGTGCCAAGGATGATGCCGATGGCCGAACCTGCCACCATCAATTGCGAATCGGTGCGATATTCTTCCGCCGCCGACTTGGCGAAATGATCGACCCGCTCATTTAACCGGTCGGCGACGGCCCGAATCTCCGCCTGCAACTTCTCCGCCGCCCCACGGCTTTGCATCGCCGCATCGCGCAGGCGTTCCGTTTGTTCGCTGATCCGGGTGTCCTTGACGGAATCGACAAGGCGGAAGGTATTTTCCAAATCGCCTTTGTATGCCGCGAAAGCTTCCCTTACGCCCGGCAGCAGGCTTTGAGCCTGTTCGTCCTTGGTCTTGGCGACCTCTTCGATCCGCTGCTCAAACTCCTTGAGCTGCTGCTCCACAACGCGGCGAGCCGCATTGCGGTTATCCTCTCGCGGATCAAGGGCGGCACGAAACTCGGCACGATTGAGCGCAATCACGTTTTGATTCGCACGCGCCGCATCGAGCGCACGCAGCGCGCTCAAACTCATGCTTTCAGCCCCTTCGTTGAGCTTAGCGAGGGCGGAGATGCCGATCCAGGCGATGCCGCAGGCTGTGAGCGACAACAGCACGATCACGCCCATAATCTTAGTGAGCACGCGAAAGCGAGCGAGGAAAGACATGGAAGTTTCTCCAATCAGGTGATGAAACAAATCAAGTATTGGGTGGACGTTGCAGAGAATTGAGCTGGAATGATCAGGCCGCCGATCCGGCGTCGGATGTACCTCCAATGGGTTGAATCGCTGATGACTTCGGCGAGTTGACAAACGCAAACATCGTGTCCTCGGCCATCAACAGGCCGAACAAGAATTCGGTGCGCGAAGCGCGCACGTGTTGCCGCGGCAACGGGGCAATATCGGTCCGGCGCTCGATTTCGCGCACGGTAACGACGCCGACGCCGTATTGGTCGCGGCCGATCGCAAGGCTGATGAATTCTGCCGATGCCCCGGCGATACGAGCACCATGGCCGGCGTGAATGTCTGACGGATTGGAAAGCGGGTCGTCAGCTGAGGGGCGGGCGGGCAAGCGCATTTCAACAGTCAATCAGGCGGGATCCGACAAGACCCATCCTCGCAAGGATTGCGGTCCGCGACCCACAGATGCTTCAATTTTTCCCAGCGTAAGTAATTATGCTTGTTAGTAGTAAAAATTGAATTAAATCCCTTGCCGCTGAGATTTGCTTTCTCAAATTGTTGCGATTCCACCTCAAGTTGGTTAGCCTATCACATTGAATTAAACAGCTTGCGATGGAGATTCGCTTTTTCAAATTGTTGCGGCTCCACCATAAGCTGGTTTGCCTGTCACAACGTAGAAACGTTCAAGAACGTTCAAGCTCGTTTGCCCTGTCACGCAGTTCATTCGGGCTGGAATAGTGCCGCGTCAGCGCTGCGCATTTATTCTCAGCTGGCAGGCGTGATCCCACGGCGGCTCTGGCGCGAAGCGCTCGACGAGGAAATCGATAAAGGCGCGCACCTTTGCGGCCGGGTGATGCTCGGGCAGGAACACCGCGTGAATTCCGACTTCGACGGTCGGATGATCGAGCCCGATGGCGACGAGCCTGCCGGCGCAAATGTCGTCGGCGACGATGAAGGTGGGCTGATAGATCAGACCCTGGCCGGCAATCGAAGCCACGAGCAGGGCATCGCCGTTATTGGCGCGGAGATTGCCGGACACGTCCGCGGCGATCTCGGCGCGTTTGCCGAACATCCAGCGGTCGGCGCCGGTCCAGCGCGACAGCGTGTAGCCGAGACAATTGTGCCGCGCCAATTCCGCGACGCTGCGCGGGCTGCCATGCGCCTGCAGATAAGACGGCGCGGCGCAGACGGCGATGCGGCAGGGCGCGATCCGTCGCGCGATCAGGCTTGAATCGCTGAGATTGCCGATGCGGATCGCAAGGTCCCAGCCTTCCTCCGCGAGATCGACCAGGCGGTCGTTGAGGCCGAGCTCGATGGTGATCAGCGGATGGCGCGCGGCAAATTCCGCAAGCAGCGGCGCAATCTGCCGCACGCCGAACGACACCGGTACATTGAGCCGCAACAGCCCGCGCGGCTCGAAGCGATCGGCGGACACGACGCTGTCGGCCGCCTCCAGATCGGCAAGAACGCGCATGGACGCTTCAAGGTAGCTGCGCCCGGCTTCGGTAAGCGAGAGCCGCCGCGTACTGCGATGAAGAAGCTTGATGCCCAGGCGCGCTTCGAGCGCGGCGATGTGCTTGGTGACCATGCTTTGCGACAGACCCATGGCCCGGCCGGCGGCCGAAAAGCTGCCGGTGGCGGCGACTTTGGCGAAGACCTCAAGGCCAGTCAGGCGATCGAGCGCCATCTCACTCTCGCGGTATTAAATGTCATTCCTGTCTGGCATATTATATATCGAATAAGAATAGATCATTTTCGAGCGCATCCGAAATTGGAGGCTCAAAATGATCGACCCCCGTACCGCCCCCTATGCCGCCCTGTTGCTCCGCGTCACCCTCGGCGTGCTGTTTCTCGCCCACGCCGGACTCAAACTGTTCGTCTTCACGCCCGCCGGCACCGCCGGCTTCTTCGGCAGCATCGGATTGCCGCCGGCGCTCGCTTATCTCGTCATCGCCGCGGAGGTCCTCGGCGGGCTCGCGCTCATACTCGGCCTCTGGACCCGGATCGTTGCCGTCGCGCTCACGCCGATTTTGCTCGGCGCCATTTTCACCGTGCATGGATCGGCCGGATTCTTTTTCAACAACGCCAATGGCGGCTGGGAATACCCGGCGTTCTGGACCGTCGCGCTGGTCGTGCAGGCGCTGCTCGGCGACGGCGCCTTTGCATTGCGTGCGAGCAAGCCGCGCGACGCCACGGGCAAATCCGCGACCGCTTACGCGGGATGATGCAACCACGAGCTTCTTTCCAAGGATGGAGAGCGAGATGGAGCAAGCGAAAGTCGCGCAGCCGGGGCCTTATCTGATCGAGGTCGAAGCCGGAAAGACCTATTACTGGTGCGCCTGCGGCCAAAGCCAAAAGCAGCCGTTCTGCGACGGCTCGCACAAGGGAACGAAGTTCACGCCGCTCGCCTACACGGCGGACGGCCCAGGACGCGCCGCCTTTTGCGGATGCAAGCGCTCGGGCGGACGGCCGATGTGCGACGGAAGCCATAAGGCTTTGTGACGAGGCTACCATGGCCAATCCGAGCCTGTTCCTTTCGCACGGCGCGCCGACCTTGCCGTTGACCGACGCAGCCGCGGCTGCGTTCCTCGGCAAGCTCGGCGGCAGGCTCGAACGGCCATCGGCGGTGCTGGTGATTTCGGCGCATTGGGAAACCGCGCAGCCGACCGTCAATGCGGTGAGCCGGAACGAGACCATTCACGACTTCTACGGCTTCCCGCGGCCGCTTTACGAACTGCGTTATCCGGCGCCCGGCGCGCCGGATCGCGCTACTCAAATTGCGGAGTTGCTGCAAGCGGCCGGTTTCGATTGCAAGACCGATGAGCGCCGGGGTCTCGACCACGGCGCCTGGGTGCCTTTACTCCTGATGTATCCGGGCGCCGATATTCCGGTGCTTGAGCTCTCGGTGCAGCCGCAGCTTGGCCCCGCGCATCATCTGCGACTTGGCAGCGCGCTGGCGCCGCTGCGGCAGGACGGTGTGCTCATCATCGGCAGCGGCAGCTTGACCCACGATCTTTCGGAATTTCGCGGCCAGGGCGTCAACGCTCCGGCGCCGGCATGGGTCGATGGATTTGCCGACTGGTTTTCCGCGCGCCTAAGAGAAGGCCGGATCGACGAACTGCTCGACTACCGGCGGCAGGCTCCGTATGCGCGCAAAAATCATCCGACCGAAGAGCATCTCCTGCCGCTCTTCGTCGCGCTCGGCGCCGGCGGCGAGGAGGCACGCTGCGAGCCGCTGCATGTCAGTGTGATGCACGCTATTCTGCGCATGGACGTCTATGCCTTTGGGCCAGAATCGCCCTGCCTTGCACGCAGCGCAACGGAACGCGCGCCTGCCGCCGCTGCGACCGCTCGCGCATTCTAAGCGGGTTTCGCTTTTCCTTCGCTTGCGCTTCGGCGCCGCGGAGCCTGCGGCATCATTCACTTTGTCCTGACTTGATTGTCACTTGCCCCGCCGGGACCTCGCGCTTAACTAGAACATGTCCCGGAAAAGTGGAAGCCGGTTTTCTGAAAAGGACATGCGACAGAACAAGAATCTAGAGCACATCCCGATTCGGTTGAATCGGGATGTGCTCTAGCCGCTTGCCGAGGCAGGAAAAGATCGGCTGACAACTTTGGAGAGTCCGACGATGTCGCAGAGCAGACCCGCTTCGAAGCAAAAGCGCCGGCGCAGAGCCGCGCCCCTGTTGGGAGCCGCCGGATTGTCGTTGTCGCTCGCGGGAGGAGCGGCGGCGGCGACCGTCCAGCCGCCGCCGGAGATGGCGGCGCACAATACTGCGGTGACGCAAGAGATTACGCTCGCCGAAGAGGAGATTTCCGGCGTCAGCCTCGCGACATTCCACGTCTTCGACAAGGAGAATGCCGCGAAAACACCGCGCCGACCCCAATCAGCGATGGCCGCGGGCGGCTGTGCCGGTTGCGCCGGCTGTGGAGGCTGCGGCTGCTGGACAGGGACTTATTATACCTCGCCGGTCTTGGGCGACGGCGGCTACGATCCGCCGCATCCGGTCAGGCCGGCGCGCAAATATGCGCACCCCTCCAAGCGCACGTCAGGGCAATAGGCCCGACGGAATATCCACGACAGGCGGTCATCGGCCGGCCGCGGCGCGCGCCGGCGGCGGCAACACGATGCCGAAATGGCGGTCGACCACGTAGCGGATGTTCTCGTAGCAGGAGCCCATGCGCACGACTTCCAGCGTTTCCACATTGAGAAGCGTGGATGAGGCCTGATAGGTGTGAAACTTCTGCAAGCCGTGATCGACGATGACGTCGGCGATCGACTTGATCTCCGGCTCGATGGCCTCGACGGTGAATTTGGTCCCGCTCAAGCTGCGGTTGGCGGACGACCCGATCAGCGGATGGTTCTCCTTGAGGCTCAATCGCGTGATCGCCGCGTGGAATTTCCCGGCATTCATGAGAATGACGAGCGTGTCGTCGCGCGTGCTCGCGGCGAGCGCCTGCGGCGTCAGCGCCCGCAGCAGCGGGTGATCGACGCGGCACGGGGCGATGCAGCCGAGCGGCAGATCGTAGTCTTCGGTGATGGCGGCAACGATGTCGCGGCCGCGCGGGCTTAAGATATGCAGCTCGCGCTCGATATCGGCGTTGCCCACCATGGCATTGAGCTTGGAGGCGGCGCGGCCCTTGGTCGCAAAGATGCGTTGCAGCGCCGCGGGCGAACCGCCGAGGATCGAATAGCCGATGTCATTGGGCACGATGGCGATGCCGCCCGACTTCAAGACATCGAAGGCGCGCCGTGCATCGCCCTCAAAATCGAAAACGCTCACGCTGAAATCCTTGAGGTCTGATCGGAGCGCGGGCCGTCAGCGCAAAGCCGCCGCCAGCTCCTTCGAGCCCGGCAGTCTGATTTCCTTGTCCATGTGCGCGTCGGTTGCCGCGATCAGCCGCGCCACCACGTTGTTGCGCTGCGCCACCGGATTGTCGCGATAACCGCTGCGCTGAAAGAAGTTCGCGGTCGGCACCCGGTCGCGCCACTCGTGCGGCATGGTGATCATGTCGAAGCCGTTGCCGTCGCCGGTGAGATTCATCATCTCGAGCTCGGCGGCGGTGAGCGTTCCGGTAAATCCCTTGCGGCGCGCGAACACCACCGAGTCCATCAGCTTCTGCGTCTGCAGATACGGGCCGATATCGACGTCGAGATTGAGCGCGTGGATGGCGAGCCCCTTGCTCGTTGCGGCCAGCGCCTGATGCTCGTTCCACGCGTCGGGAACGCTGCGCGCGACGCCGATCATCTTGCGCAGGATCGCGATCTTGCTTTCCAGCGCCGCCTTGTCGGGCCAGGGCAGCGCCACGGCGCGGGCAGCCAAGGCGGTCATGAAATGATGACCGCTCTCGGCGACGACTTCGACCGAATTCGTGGCCAGCAACTGATTGTAGCCGAGCGCGGTGGTGATGGCGCGCGCCGACTTGTCGTGTTCGAGCCCGGCTTGCACGTCGTAGCCGCCGTTGCCGCCGGCCTCGAAGCTGTAGATGCGCAAGATCTGTTGTTTGTTCAGGCCGGCCGCGAGCGCGACCTCGCCATAGGCGCGCTTGAATTCGCCTTCACTCTGCGGCTGGCACGGAACGAATTTGAATTCCTGCTGCGCGGCGGCGAGAAAATCGGCGACCACCGGCACATATGGCCGGCCCGCTTGCGGCTTCTCTTCCGGCGTCTGCGACGGATCGACCGGCTTCGGCGGACCGGTATAAACCGGCGGCTGGGTGAGCACATAATCGTCGAGCGCCGGCGGCTGCTGGCTGGCACGCTTGGCGGCGCGCTCGCGGCGCTTTTGCGTAATGAGGCTCCAATACGCTTCGGCCTCGGCGGCATAAGTCGCCTGCGCCTCCTGATATTCGGCAAGCGCGCGGCGATATTGCGCCATGGCGGCGGGCGACGCCGGCGCGGCCACGGCCGCGCTTCGAATCTCGGCCGTTTGCCCGGCCGCGGGCAATACGACCAAAAGGGCCGCGCACGCACAGGCGAAGCCGTGGCGGTGTCGAATGCGAATCAAGGAACCACCCGCGCTCCGCGATTCTATGTGACGACCGGTTTCCACTTTCGAAATCACCATCCGAAGGTTAATGCCGCTTGTTGCGCCCGCCGCCACCGCCGCCGCGCGGCGGCCCGCCGCTACGCGGCACCACATTTTGACGTGGATGTGGCGGCCCGCCCGGGTGCGGTGCTCCGCCCGGATTTTGCGCGCCGCCTTGACGCTGATTGCGATTGAGCGGCTGTTGCTGGTGGCCCGGCGTCCGCTGGTTTGGTCCTGACCGGTTGGGACCGCGCGTGCGCAAACGCTCGACGGTCATGCGGCGGCCGATGTCGTGGGTGGCGCGCAGGCGCTGCAGCACGCCGCGGTCGCGCGCCGCCTCGCCCGGCGGAATCTGAAAAGGCACGGCGCGGACGCCGCCTCCGGGCTCGCGGGCGATGGTGAAAGCGCTGGCGCTCTGGGTCAGCGTGCCGAGCCGGCCGCCCTGCCGGTTGAACACCTCGATTTGGCCGACATGGCCGTTGGTGTCCGTATAGAGCTTGATCTTGGGCTCGGCCGCACCGCCGGCTCCCGCCGCCCCGCCGCCGGCCGGCACTTCGACCACGCCGGTCGTGCCGCGAATGCCGAGCGTAGCGTTTGGGGTGTTGATCTTCATATCGCCGGTCTTGGCAACCAGGCTCGCAACAAACGCGGCGGTGCCGACAGCGACATTAAAGGAGGCGGCATTGCCGGTGCCGCCCTGCTGATAGACGAACGCATCCACTACGATGCGCGTGTTGGCCGACAAGCTGAAGGTGGTCTGATCGTCGAAGGTGATGCCGAGGGCGGCGTCGGGACCGGTCGCCAGCGTGTCATGCTCGTAGATGGGATCGTTGACCCGCAATGCCGCAATTTTGCCCGGGTTACCGCGCGTGACCGTTGCGCTTCCCTGCAAGGTCGCCACCTGCCCGATTTCGTTTGTTGCCTGGTCGGCGCCCGCGACCGCAGGAGGATTCTGCGCGCGCGCGGCAAAAGGCCAAAGCATCGCCGCCGGCGATGTACAGACTGCAGCCAACTTCTTGATGAAGTCGCGCCGTTTCAAATCGGCCTCTGAGGACTCCCCGACGGGAGGCGCCGGGACAATGAACGAATGAAAAGCGAAGGCGCCGCAAGAAGGCAGGAAGAAAGCGGCTATTTATTGATCGTCGCCGCGCCGGCGCTGCAGATGACCTCGTCCTGCGATCCGGTGCCGCCCGAGCAGCCGATGGCGCCGATGAGCTTGCCGTCTTCGATCAGCGGAATGCCGCCGCGCGAGGCGACGATGTCGTCGAGCGTCGCAATGTAGGCGATGCCCTTCTGCACCGCCTCTTCAAAGAACCGCGTCGGACGGCGGAATTTGGCGGACGCCCGCGCTTTGTGCTCGGCGATGCTGATCGAGGCGAGCTGCGCGCCGTCCATGCGCGAGAAGGTGACGAGATTGCCGCCGGAATCGACCACGGCGATGTTCAATTGCCAGCCGCGCTTGTTGGCTTCGGCGACGGCGGCGTGAATGGCGTCTTCGGCCTTTTGCAGCGAGATCGGGGCGCCGTATGGCGTGTTGAACGGCATTTTCTCGGGAACGACGTCGAGCGGATTTTGTCCGGGCGTGGCGGGTGTCGCCGGCTGCTGCGCCTGAGCGCCAGCGGCCGCGAGCAAGCTTGCCGCGAGAAGTATTGCCGCTCCGGTGCGTCGCTTCATGACCTTCTCCCTTGGCCTGCTGCGCCCCCCGCGATTGTTAATCATTGTAAACGAAAGGCTGCGCGCCGCGCCAGCTTGCGGCGGCGTAACCGGAACGTACCCGGGCATGGGTGACAGCCCGTTGACGAAATACGAACGGCCTCGGCCCTGAGGGAGTCCGGGCCAAGGCCGTTCCATGTCGAAGGTGTCCCATCAACCCCCACCCCGACACTGAGCTTGATCCTATCCACCGCAGGTTGATCGATCGTTACGATGCGCGAGCCGTCACAAAATGACGGCTCGGCAACGGCCCGAGGACGCCGGTCCTATTTCCGAAGAGGGCGAATGCGCTGCAACGAATGGGGCCGGAGCTCAACACCCCCCAAAGGGCGCTGATGCCCAAACTCAGTGCCCGGACGGAGCGCGCGACAAATTCTTTGCTGCGAGCTCGTCGAGATACTCGCGCCAAAATCGTTCCCTGTTCGCGCCGAGCTCGAACAAATAATCCCAGCTGAAAATTCCGGTCGAATGCAGATCGTCGAAGACGATGCGCACGGCGTAATTGCCGACCGGGTGCAATTCCAAGATCGCCACATCGCGCTTGCCGGCGACGGTGCGGCGTTCTGCCGGGGAGTGGCCCTGCACTTCGGCGCTCGGGCTGCGCACGCGCAGATATTCAGCCGGCAGCTCGAAGCTCTGGCCGCTGTCGAACGACACGACCAGCGTCTTGCGGTCCTTTTGCAGTCGCAGCTCGGTCGGCCAAGGACCGGTCGACGCGCCCGTCGAGGAGCTACTCATGAGTCATCACTCGAAATATCGCCCGGTGTTGGCCGTGACTTCTACTCCGCGGCCTGCGCCGCGCCGCCATGGGCCTTCGACCAGCCGACCGGATCTTTCATGAAGGTCTCGATGTCCTGCAGCCGGCCCCGGTCGTAACGGCCGCTTTTCTTGGCCGCCTCCAGAACGTCCCACCAGGTGGCGAGCGCGTGCAAACTGACGCCGAGATCGCTCAAGATTTTCCGGCCTTCGGGAAAGATGTCGTAGAAGAACACGACGAAGCAATGCTCGATGGTGGCGCCGGCTTCGCGCAGCGCGTTGCAGAAATTGACCTTGCTGCGGCCGTCGGTGGTCATGTCCTCGACGAGGAGCACGCGCGCGCCGGGCTCGAGATGGCCCTCGATCTGCGCGTTGCGGCCGAAGCCTTTCGGCTTCTTGCGCACATATTGCATCGGCAGCATCAGCCGCTCCGCCATCCAGGCGGCGAACGGGATGCCGGCGGTTTCGCCGCCGGCAACCGAGTCGAACTGCTCGAAGCCCACGTCGCGGGCAAGAACCTCGGCGCCGAAATCGATCAGCTGCCGCCGCACGCGCGGAAACGAAATCAGCCGGCGGCAGTCGGTGTAAACCGGGCTCGCCCAGCCGGAGGTGAAAATGAACGGCTTGTCGGTCATGAAGCGCACGGCTTCGACCTCGATCAGCATTTTCGCCGTCAGTTCGGCGATCACATTCTTGTCGGCGAAGCCGGTCATGGTTGCGACTCTCTTTCTTCTTTTCCCCTCACGGGGAACCACATCGTTTGCCTCACATTCAGTGGCAGTGATCGCAGCACTCATCCCCCGTCCATGCCTCACGGCCTTCTTTCAACAAGAACCAAACGATGCCAAGCGAAGTGACTGCATCGATCCACCAAAAACTGGTTAGAAGCTGCGCCAATAAGCCGATCACGACCACGACGGACAAATAGCCGCACGTGATGCTCTCGGCAGCGTCGGCGCGCATTGCACGGCTTCCGAGCTGGCTTGCCACTTTCAGCTTCCATTTCGAGAGCGCGTACATGATGGGAATGGCCGCTAAAGTCACAGCGAGGCCGACAGGAGAGAAATCTTGCCCTTGCCGGGCCCACAAGCCCCAGGCCGCGCTCAGGACCACGTAGCCCGCCAGGGCAAACAACAAGACCCCTCCGAGGCGCGCGGCAAGCCGTTCGGCGCTTTCGGAGAAAGCCCGCCCATGCCGGAGCTCCACCGTCAGACGCCAAACAAGAAGCCCGGCGGACGCAAGCTCGATCAAGCTATCGATGCCGAAGGCCAATAAGGAAAGGCTTCCTGCTGCGGCGCCAGCAGCGATGGCCACGCCTGCCTCGATAAGCATCCATCCAATCGTTGCCCATTCAAGCCAGAACGCCTCTCGCACAAGAAAGTGGCGATCGGACGCATGGGCATGGAGAATAGTCATCATTTACCGCCGTGCTCTTTACGACGCCCTGCCGTCGTTTTGTGAAGCTGCTTGGTTTGTTCCTTTCGTTTGATCATCAAGTAACCCTTTATTGCGCTCACTCTACCACCTGCCACTCGATGGTCTCGCCGCCGCGATAGAGCAATGTGCGCTCATCGGGGCCTGCGACTTTGACCTCGACCGGCGCGGTCCACGCGGTCTTTTCCAGCACGATTTTATCCTCGTTCGGCGGCAGGCGGTAATGCTTCGGACCATTGAGCGAGGCAAATGCTTCCAGCTTGTCGAGCGCGCCTTCCTCTTCGAATACCTTGGCGTAAGTAGCAAGCGCGACCGGCGCATTGAAGATGCCGGGAACCCCGCTGATCGCGACCTTGCGCGCAAAAGGGTGCGGCGCGGAATCGGTGCCGAGGAAATAACAAGCGTCACCGGAGGTCGCTGCCCTGCGTAGCGCCGCGCGATCGGCCGCGGTCTTGATCACCGGCATGGCATACATCATCGGCTTGATGCCGGCGCCGAGCCAGTCGGTGCGCGTGAGGTTCAGATGATAGGGCGTGATGGTGCCGCCGACCTGCGGCGCCGCGCTCTTGACGAACTCGGCGCCCTGTTTCGACGACAGATGCTCCATGGTCATGCGCAGGCCGGGAAACTCCTTCACCCATTTCGACAGGCGCCGCTCGATGAACATCGCTTCGCGGTCGAAAATGTCGATGTCCGGGCCGACCTCCTCGCCATGCATGAGGAACATCATGCCGATCTTTTCCATGCGCTCGAGCACGCGCGTGATGTTGCGGTAATCGGTCACGCCGGCCGCCGAGTTGGTCGTGGCGTTGGCCGGATAAAGCTTCACGCCGATGAAGACGCCGTCGCGGAAACCGCGCTCGACATCGTCGGCATCGGTTTCGTCGGTGAGATAGCAGGTCATCAGCGGCACAAAGCGCGAGCCTTGCGGCAGCGCCGCCAGAACGCGTTCGCGGTACGCCGCCCCCTCCTGCATGGTGCGGACCGGCGGCACGAGGTTCGGCATCAGAATAGCGCGGCCGAAATGCCGCGCCGTGTAGGGCAGCACGGCTTTGAGCATCTCGCCGTCGCGCACGTGCAAATGCCAGTCGTCCGGCTTGCGGATGGTGATACGGGTCGTCATCCGGGCATCAGTAGTCGGCCAACGCGCCGCGGGCAATGCCGCCCGGAAGCCGATTCACATCCTATCCGAGATCACTCGCCGCTTGCCCGCGGCGCGCGGTCGGGACGTTCTTCGCTTGCCGCGTCCGGCTCGCCCTCGACCAGGCGGTCGAGATCGGCGACCGCCGCGCGCGGAAAAGCAGCCGCCGTGCCGACGAGCGCAATGGCGCAGCCGAGCAGCATGTCGATGACACGCTCGAAGAGAAGCTTCGAAATGCTTTGCGAATCGAACTCCGCCAAGTCGTAAACCAGCAGGATCATCAACGCGATCAGCGCCGTGTGCAGCCAATAGCGGTTGGCAAGATGATGCGGGATAAGCGGCGCCACCACCAGGACGCAGGCGGAAATCAGCGCAATCGACTGCGATCCGGTGATCACCCAGGCGGCGACCACGCCGGCGAAGGTGCCGGCGACGCGCTCGACGATACGGCGATAGCTCAAGCGGGCATCCGCCTGCATGACCACGAGCGTGGTCGCGACGACCCAGATGGTGTGCGTCGGATCGAGCGCCTCTCCGATCCATAACGCCGCGGTGGCGGCACCGGCAAAAGCGAGCGTGTAACGCAGCCAGCCGGCGTGGCCGGACGGAGGCTGCAATGGGGCCGCCGGCTGACGCGGCAACGGGCCGGCGACCAAATAATCGACAGTGCGTGCCGCGGCCGCCAGCAGAAAGACGCCAAAGAGATACCCGGCTTGCGGGAGGTTGAACGTCATCGGCAAAGCCGCAGCGACGGTGAATGCCATGGCCGCGTGCCTGCCCGCGAGCGGGAGCATCCGGCCGGTCAGCGGCGCCAAGCCCACGCCCAATGTGAGGCCCACGAAGAATGGCACCAGCAAAGCCGCGTGGCTGCGCGCAAGATAGCCGAGCGCCGCGCCGGCGCCGATGCAGAGCGCATCCAACGCCAAAAATCGCAGCCGGCTGAGCAACGGTCCCCCGCTGTCGGCAAAGCCGAAGGCCATGCCGACGATGACGGCGGGAAGCGCCATTTGCGATTCTCCGCGCAGCACCCCGATAAGGAGCGGGGTACCGATATTGATCAGAAATTGCAGGCCGCGGCGGACATGGCTCGCATCGAGATGACGCCAGGGCGCTGTGCCGCGTGTCACTTGCTCGGGTTTCGCCTTCGTTGTCTCGTCCATGCGGTCAGACTATCAGGACCGCTCGCGCCCCGCGCGGTACGCCGGATTTCCGGCCACCGGGCGGGGCGCGATCGGGCATTTCTTTCAGAATCCCGGCAAATTGTTCCGTTAACGTGATCGTAGCCCACTGGCATTAGACGTGACGGAAACCGGCTGCAGGTGCTAAAATATTGATTTTAGAAGAGACCGCTTGTGCGGTCCGTCGCGCGGATTGGAGGGGCACCCATGACTGCGCATCCCAAAGTCGCTGAGCTTGAAGGAAGCCAGCCGATTGTCGGTGAGAAGATCGTAAATTTGGCGTTACAAGGCGGAGGCAGCCACGGCGCCTTCACCTGGGGCGTGCTCGATCGGATTCTGGAAGACGACCGGATCGGGTTTGACGGCGTCACCGCGACGAGCGCCGGCGGCGTCAACGCGGTCGTGCTCGCGGACGGGCTCGCGCTCAACGGCCGCGAAGGCGCGCGCGAGCGGTTGCGGAACTTCTGGAAGAAAATGTCGGAGGTGGCGTCATCGAGTTTCATCGCGCCGTCTTTGTTCGACCAGATCAACCCGAATTTCGGCCTCGACCAGACGCCGAATTATGTGTTCATCGACACGCTCAGCCGCATCTTGTCGCCCTATCAGCTCAATCCGTTCGACATCAATCCGCTGCGCGACCTGCTCAACGCCGAAGTGAATTTCGAACGGGTGCGGCAGCAAAAAGTCATCAAGCTGTTTCTGTCGGCGACCAATGTGCGCACCGGCAAGGTGAAGGTGTTTGCGCGCGAGGAGCTCGCCGCCGATCACGTGCTCGCCTCGGCCTGCCTGCCATTCATGATGCGCGCGCCGGAGATCGACGGCGACGCTTATTGGGACGGCGGCTTCATGGGCAATCCGGCGATCTTCCCGGTAATCTATGGCTGCAAGGCACCCGACGTCATCATGGTGCATCTGACGCCGACCGAGCGGCCGGAATTGCCGACCAACTCGCGCGCGATCATCAACCGCATGCAGGAGATCAGCTTCAATTCGTCGCTGATGCGCGAAATGCGCGCCATCGCCTTCGTCACCCAGCTCATCGACGAGGGCAAGATCGCCGGCGGCAAGCGCATGTACATGCACCTGATCGAAGCCGAGGACATCATCAGGGAATTGGCCGGATCGAGCAAGATGAACGGCACCTGGAAATTCCTCACCCATCTGTTCGACATCGGCCGCGAGCGCGCGGACAAATGGCTCGAGGAGAACTACGACTCGATCGGCGTGAAGGGCACCGTGGATCTGCAGGCCAGGTATCTCTGATCGCCGGCCCAGGGCGCCGGCGAAGCGCGCGGCGGCTTAGCCGCTTTTGCTCCGCTTCAGTTCGGCGCGGCGCGCGTGCAGGATCGGCTCGGTATAGCCGTTCGGCTGCGCCGCTCCCTTGAAGACCAGATCGCACGCGGCGGCGAACGCCACGGACTTCTCAAAATCCGGCGCCATCGGCAGATAAGCCGGATCGTCCGCATTCTGCTTGTCGACCACCGCCGCCATGCGCTTGAGCGTGTCCATCACCTGGCGCTCCGAGGTGATGCCATGCTTGAGCCAATTGGCGATGTGCTGGCTCGAAATGCGCAGGGTGGCCCGGTCTTCCATCAGCGCGACATTGTTGATGTCGGGCACTTTCGAGCAGCCGACGCCCTGGTCGATCCAGCGCACGACATAGCCGAGAATGCCCTGGGCGTTGTTGTCGAGCTCCTGCTGCACCTCTTCCGGCGACCAGTTGACGCCGCGCGCCACCGGCACGGTGAGAATGTCGTCGAGACGCGCGCGCGGCCGCGATGCGAGCTCATCCTGTCGGCGGAAGACATTGACCTTGTGATAATGCGTGGCATGCAGCGCGGCCGCGGTGGGCGACGGCACCCAGGCGGTATTGGCGCCGGCCTCGACCTGCGCGCCTTTCTGCTCGAGCATCGCCGCCATCATGTCGGGCATCGCCCACATGCCTTTGCCGATCTGGGCATGGCCGGGAAGGCCGCTGGCGAGACCGGTATCGACGTTCCAATCTTCATAGGCCTTGAGCCAGGGCTGCGTACGCATCTGGTTCTTGCGGATCATCGGCCCGGCTTCCATGGCGGTATGGATCTCGTCGCCGGTGCGGTCGAGGAAGCCGGTATTGATGAAAAACACCCGCGATTTGATGGCGCGGATGCACTCTTTCAGATTGACGGTGGTGCGCCGCTCTTCGTCCATCAGGCCGATCTTGATGGTGTTGCGCGCAAGTCCGAGCACGTCCTCGACTGCGGCGAACAGGTCGTTGGCGAAGGCGACCTCGTCCGGTCCGTGCATCTTCGGCTTGACGATGTAGATCGAGCCGGCGCGGCTGTTGCGCAGCCCGCCAGAGCCGGCGCGGTCGTGCAGCGCAATGAGCGTGGTGAACGCGGCGTCGAGCACGCCTTCCGGCGCCGGCTGCCCTTCGCGATCGAGCACGCCTTCGTCCATCATCAGATGCCCGACATTGCGGATGAGCATCAGGCTGCGGCCCGGCAGCGTGAGCGCGCCGCCGCCGGGCGCGCTATAGCTTCGGTCGGCGGCGAGCCGGCGGGTGAGCGACTTGCCGCCCTTGTCAAACGTCTCGACCAGCGTTCCCTTGCAGAGCCCGAGCCAATGGCGATAGGCGGCGACCTTGTCGAACGGATCGACGGCGGCGATCGAATCTTCCAGATCCATGATCGTGGTGATCGCGGCTTCGAGGATAACGTCGGCAATACCGGCGGCATCGTCGCGGCCGACCGGACGCGCGCGATCGACGACCAGCTCGATGTGCAGGCCGTTGTTAACGAGAAGGATGGCTGTCGGCGCGCCTGGATTGCCGCGATAGCCGGCGAACTGCTCGGGGTCTTTCAGGCCGACGGTCTTGCCGTCGCCGAGCGCAACCGCGAGCGCGCCATTCTTGATCGTGTAGCCGCGCGCCTCCGCGTGCGAGCCGGATGCGAGCGGCACGGCTTCATCGAGAAAGCGCCGTGCCCAGGCGATGACAAGCTTGCCGCGCGCCGGATCGTAGCCCTTCGCCGGCGCCGCATGCGCATCGCGCGGAATGGCATCGGAGCCGTAGAGCGCATCGTAGAGCGAGCCCCAGCGCGCATTGGCGGCGTTGAGCGCGTAGCGCGCATTGCTCACCGGCACCACAAGCTGCGGCCCGGCGATGGTCGCGATCTCCGCATCGACATTGGCGGTGTCGACCTTGAAGTCCGCTCCTTCCGGCACGAGATAGCCGATCTCGGCGAGGAATGCCTTTTGCGCGGCAACATCGGACGGCTGCCCGCGCCGCTCGCGATACCAGGCGTCGATCTTGGCCTGCAATTCGTCGCGCCGCTTGAGCAGCGACCGATTGCGTGGCGCGAAATCATGGATGATGCGATCGAGCCCGCGCCAGAAAGCCGCCGGGTCGATCGCGGTGCCCGGAATGACTTCCTCCGCGATGAAATCGTGCAGGACCTTGGCAACTTTCAGATTTCCAACCGATACGCGATCGAGTCCGGACATAGGGACGCTTCCATGTGTTGGACTGCGCGGGGGTTATCGCGCGGAAAGGGGCAGGTTGTGCATGAAATGCCGCCCACCGTCTATGGGACGAAGGGAATGGGACGAATCCGGGAGGCATGATCTTGTCCGAAAACCGGTTTCCACGCCGGATCAAGTCAGGGGCAGGCTTCTTCGGGATCATGCCCTAACGCGCACAGGCGCGCGGAGTTTCCCGCGCTGCGCCGGCTCGTCGCGAACGTGCAAGGGCGATCAAGCGCCAAGCGAGACCGCGGCGGCGGATGCGAGCGGTTCTTTGCTTTCAGCCGGCGGCAGTGACGCCGCCAATCCGGCCTGCGGCCGCGTGCGGCCGAGCTTGCGGCAAGACCACCAGATCGCCGCTGCGAGAACGACGCAGGCGCCGAGCGGCTCCGGCACGAAGAAAGCACCGAATGTCGCCAGCGCCGCCGGCGACTTGATGTGTCGTAGTCTTTTCATTGCCCATCCGCACCCACGTGCCGGGGACGGTGAGGTTAACAAGGTATTAACGGCCGTCAGCGCCGCAGTGCCGGCATGGTTAACGGGCCTGCGAAGCTGGCTTTTGAGGCGGCGGCTTCAGCAGCCGCTGGAGCAAGTCCCATGATCCTGTCCGAAAACCGGGTTGCACTTTTCGGGATCATGCTCATGACAACTCTCCCGCTCAGTAGCGGCCTCTTGTAGAATAGGCCTCACCTGGAGCGTTCCGATGGAAACGGCGATCCAGTTCCTCGAAAGTTGGCGGGAAGCCAACGTCTATGCGGAGCCGCGCGCGCTTGAACAACTCGACGCGACCGTGGCTCAATGCAGAGCCGATGCGGCTGAAGCGGGCATTTCCGCCGATGACTTGGAACAAGCGGCCGGCGGCAGTCTCAAGGAATATCTTCGCACGGCGATTATCGATACGAGCGAATAATGCTCCGAAGGACGCAAAGGCGAAACGCGTCCAATTGACGTGATCGGAGCAACTGAGTGACGACCCGCGCGGCTACTCGCGACTTCGTCGAACCGAGCCGCTACTTGCGGCAACTGCCGTCAAACGTGTGGCAATATTCGCCGGCGTGGCAAAAGTGCCAGATGCGCGAATTGCTCGCATGGCACTCGCATGTCTTGACCGTCACCAGCCCCTCGCCGCAGTGGGGAAACCGCTTGAACTTGACGGCGGCGAACGCATCTGGCGCCAGCAGAGAGCTGAACACCAAAGCAAGAGCGACAAGTCGCTTGTTCACATCCAACCCCAATTTTTCCACCCAAACGCGCTTCACGGAATAGCACGGGCTGTGCAAAGGACACCAGATCAGTTGGGCCGCTTCTTTCTCGGATTTAGTCTAGGTGAAGAAGGTCGCCCGCTTCCGGCCGCTCCGCAGCAGGCGGCTCGCGATCTCGCGCCGGCTCGCGAGCGCAACTCATCTCCTTTCAGCCGCCGACGCCCGGGGATCTCGGACCCTTAAGCAGCCTTCATGCACTTCGCCATGAAGCTATTCTTGGCTGCACCGTGAAGCGGCTTGCCGTCCGCGCTCAGCGCCTTGCTTCCGCAGGCGTCCCGTTTGCACTTCTTCACGAAGCTCGTCTTCGCAGCGCCGTGAAGCGGCTTGCCGTTCGCGCTCACCGCCTTGCTCTCGCAGGACTGCGCCGCTGCCGTACTAACCGCGAAGCAGGTAATCAACGCCGCCAGAATAATACGCCTCATCGATTTCCTCCTTCATTCCGATCACGGCTCAAGCGTACATGTGAATATGAGGCAAACGTCTCCACAAGGGACGATGAAGGCCGCCTGTCCATGACCGGCACCTTTGACGCGTGATCTGGAGAAGCGAACGCGCCCCACGATCCACTCGCGTCAAGTCAACGCGGTATGTTAGCCGCTCGCGGTAGTCAGCCTTTGTGGTGCGGCGAGCAATAGGTAAATCGCTCCCAGTGCTAGCGCACCGTAGATTACGAGCGATGACCATGCAGTGGCATTTAGGAGCCCCTGCATCATGCCCCAACCTGTTATAACAAAACCAACAACATCGCCTATCGCGCTGCCAATCAAAACGCCGCGCACCGTGGCCGCATCGGGGCAGTTCCTGACGAACCATACCGTCAGGCCAAGTCCCAGGAGCGCAACGCCAAAATACTGCGCAGTAAGGATGATGCGCGCATCGGGGGCCGGCGTGCCGTAGAGAACTAACAGGTCGGCGGGAATGACCAGGAAACCGATACCGTAAATGACGGCCAGGATTGCCGCCACCGTGAAGTACAGCTTGGCGTTCATGATGCCCTCCCAACGCGTGCGCGAAGCCGCTGCGTTGATGAGGCGGCTCGTACTGCACGCCAAACCGAACAGTAGCTTATCGCGGCACTGCTCGCCATACGTGCGCCGGGGATTTTATTGGTCCGACACTGGCATCGGTAACCAACGGAGAACTGACCGTCCTAGACACCCGCTCCAGGCCGGATCATGATGTGCGCCACCACCGATTGTGGGCGCCATCATGGACGTCGTGGTCTGGCTGCGGAGCCTGGGCCTCGGAAGGTATGAGGCGGTCTTCCGCGAGAATGAGATCGACGAAACGGTCCTGCCAAACCTGACGGCGGAGGACCTGAAGGAGCTTGGCGTCACCGCACTGGGCCATCGGCGCAAGCTCCTGGACGCCGTCGCTGCCTTGCGTACCGATGCGGCAGACAAAGCGGCCCCCGCTGACGTTGCGACCACCCCTGCTGCACCGAGCGTAGCTCCCGAAGAGGCCGCCGAGCGCCGTCAGGTTACGGTGATGTTCTCTGACCTTGTAGGTTCGACGGCGCCGTCAACGCATGTTGACCCCGAAGACCTGCGGGAAATCATTTCTTCCTACCAGAAATGCGTCGCCGAGACGGTTCATCGGTTCGGTGGCTTTGTGGCTCAGTTCATGGGCGACGGTTCCCTCGCCTATTTCGGCTATCCGGTGGCGCATGAAGACGATGCCGAACGCGCCGTTCGGGCGGGGCTCGAGTTGATCACGGCAGTATCCGACCTAAAGGCAGAAAACGCGCTGCAAACTCGCGTTGGCATCGCCACCGGCCTTGTTGTCGCCGGCGAGATCAAAGGATCGGGAGAGGACGGCGACGTCGTCGGCGAGACCCCCAATCTCGCAGCGCGCCTGCAAGGGATCGCCGAACCGAACGCGGTCGTTATCGCGGAGAGCACTCGCAAGCTGTTAGGCAGCCTATTCGAACTTAAGGAGCTCGGGGCAAGGGACCTCAAGGGTATCTCCGGGCCAGTGCGGGCTTTCGCGGCGCTGCGTCCAGAGACGGTGGAGAGCCGTTTCGAGGCTTTTCACCAGAGCGGCCTGACTGGCCTGGTTGGGCGTGAAGAAGAACTCGAATTTCTGCTGCGGCGGTGGTCGAAAGCCGCGTGTGGTGAAGGGCAAGTCGTGCTTCTTTCGGGGGAAGCGGGGATCGGCAAATCTCGATTGACAATAGCTCTCTTGGAACGCCTCGCGCCGGAGTTCCACACGCGCCTCCGGTATTTCTGTTCACCGCACCACACCAACAGCGCGTTCTTTCCCATTGTCAGTCAAATGGAACGCGCTGCGGGACTGGCGCACGGCGCCTCCCCGAAATCAAAGCTCGACAAGCTCGATACGTTACTGCGGCAGGGCTCCAGTTCGCCGCAGGACGCGGCGCTTTTCGCCGAGATGCTGTCGCTTCCGAACGACGGTCGCTATCCGACGCTCGAACTGGCGCCCCAACAAAGACGACGGAAAACTCTGGAGGCACTGACAGGTCAACTTGAGGCCTTGTCGCGCTCCAACCCGGTGCTGATGATTTTCGAGGACGTGCAGTGGATTGACCCCACGAGCCTGGAAGCGCTCGATCGGGCCGTGGAGCGGATCAAAACGTTGCCGGTGCTGCTGATCATTACTTACCGCCCGGAGTTTGAGGCGCGGTGGGTTGGACGACCTCACGTCACGGTCGTAACCCTCAATCGGCTCGGTCAGCGCGAAATCACTGCCATGATTGACAGCGTAACGGGCAACAGGTCGCTGCCGGAAAGAGTGAGGCAGGACGTTGTGGAGCGCACCGACGGTATCCCATTGTTTATCGAGGAAATGACCAAGGCGGCGCTGGAAGCTGGTGGCGAGGAGGCCGCCGAACAAATGGTGGCTGCGATACCGTCCTCGTCTGTTGCGGTTCCGGCAACCCTCCACGCCTCATTGATGGCGCGGCTTGATCGGCTGGGCCCGGCCAAGAGGGTGGCGCAGATTGGAGCCGCCATCGGACGAGAGTTTGATCATGCTCTGCTGGCCGCGGTAGCTCAAACGCCGGAGCCGGAACTTAGACTGGCGCTCGATCGGCTCATTGAGGCAGGTTTGCTCTTCCGGCAGGGCAGTGCGCCGCACGCGACTTATCTCTTTAAACACGCACTTGTGCAGGATGCGGCTTACAGCACGCTGTTGCGCGAACCGAGCCGTCAACTGCACGCCCGCGTAGCTCAGATACTCGAAAGCCAATTCGCGGAAATCGCCGAGAAGCAGCCGGAGCTGTTGGCTCGCCACTGCACTGAGGCCGGGCTCATCGCGAATGCCGCGCGCCAATGGGGCAAAGCGGGACAGCGCTCAATCAACCGATCGGCGTTGCTTGAAGCCATCGAGCAGCTGACCCGAGCGCTCGCTCAGATCGAGCGCTTGCCGCCCACGCCGACATTGCGTCGTGAGCAGATCGAGCTTCAGGTAGCTCTGATAAACCCGCTCATGCATGTAAAGGGGTATGCCGCGCCGGAAACCAGGGCAGCGGTGGAGCGGGCTCGTCTTCTGATTGAAACAGCTGAGGTGCTCGGCGAGTCCCCCGAGGATCCGCTGCTCCTGTTCTCAGTGCTCTACGGGTTCTGGGTCGTGAATTACGTCGCCTTCAATGGCGACGTAATGCTGTCGCTTGCGGAGCAGTTCCTCGACCGGGCCGAACGGCAGGGCGCAACTGTGCCGGTCATGACCGGGCACCGCCTGATGGGAACGTCTTTATTGTACGCCGGCGAGTTTGTAGATGCGCGAGTTCATCTCGACCGGGCCATCGAGCTTTACGATCCGGCTAAGCATCGCGCCTTGGCGGTGCGATTTGGCCAAGATGCTCGCGTCGCCGCCTTGTTCTATCGGTCGCGGACCCTATGGCCGCTTGGCTTCCCCGAAGCTGCGCTCGCGGACGCAGATCGAGCGGTGAAGGATGCGCGAGAGATGGGGCAAGCCGCGACATTGATGGCTGCGCTGGCGCTGACATCGACAACGTATATCCACTGTGGCCATTACGCGCTTGCGCTTGCTCAGTTGGACGAGCTCGTCGCACTGGCTGAAGACAAGGGCGCCATCCTGTGGAAGGTCCATGCGACAGTGAATATGGATTTGGTTGCCGCGCTCACCGGAAAGGCGGTCAATGCAGTCGAGGTGATTACTTCAGGCTTGATAGCATGGCGGGCGACGGGAGCGACGATGCTGGTGCCGATGCGATTAGCGTCCTTGGCAAATGCCCATGCGGACATCGGACAGTTCGATGAAGCCTGGCACTCCATGGGCGAAGCAATCGCGACAATCAAAGTAACCAAGGAAAGGTGGTATGAGGCTGAGGTCAATCGCATTGCGGGCGAAATTGCCCGCAAAGCACCGGACCCGGCTGCGGCGAGGGCTGAAGCGTATTTCGAGCGTGCTCTCGCTATCGCCCGCAAACAACAGGCAAAATCCTGGGAACTCCGCGCAGCAATGAGCCTCGCGCGCCTCTGGCGCGAACAGGGCAAGGTGCCGCAAGCGCGCCAACTGCTTGCTCCGGTTTACGGGTGGTTTACGCAGGGGTTTGGCACGCGCGATCTGAAGGAGGCGAAGGCGTTATTGGAAGAGTTGGGGTCATAAAGAGGCAGTAGTATCGTTCCGAACTGGGAGTATCGTCATCAGTCCTCGGGTGCTGACAAAGGTCGAGAACGCACTGAAGGTCGAGCCGGCGGGTTAGTTCGAGTTGAAGCGGATGAGGCGGCCTTTGGCGCCGTATAACGTCGTCGTTGTCCAATCGTCATAAGCTTGAGCAGATGCGCCGCATGGCCTCGTTCAAAAGCTCGGCATGCGCGCTAAAGCATGTCCCGGAAAAGTGGAAGCCCGGTTTTCCGAAAGGGATATGCGGCAGAACAAGAATCTAGAGCGGCCAACGGACATGTTGAGATTAAATTTTATCGCTTCCGCCAAGGCTCTTCCGCCCTGGATATCTTGTCCGCCGCTCCGCAGCAGGCAGCAAGCGAGGTATTTGCAATGGGATAGGCATTGGCAGTGAGCGCATCGTAGCCATTTTGGCGCTCGCCATCTTAACCCAACCGGTGCAAGTGTGTCGGACGGAGCAATCCCGCACTCAGTTCGATTGCGTCACTACTAAAGTCACCATGACCGACAAGGCTGGACACAAGGGCTTGGTCCAAGTTGAAGAACATATGACCTTCTGGATCGACGACACTGCTAAAACCTTCGTTTTTTCCGATGGCCGACGGCTGCGAGTTACTCGTTTCGACAAATCTTGGATTAGCGCGAATAGCGAAGATGTTCGGTACGAGTTCAATCGTGCCGACGGTACTCTTAGCTACGCCGGGTCGGCGACAAATGATAACGTCACAACGACGATTATAGGTTCCGGCCGCTGTGAAAATGCGTCGACGGAAAAGAGCTGAGTGATAGCGCCGTTCATCCAAGCAAGCCGCACCGCATCGCTAAGTCCTGACGACACAGTAACAGCCATCAGTATCTTCAAGAATTACGCTTTTCATCGGAGTGCCCGCCACGGGCTCGGCGACGTTCCAATACCCCGCGATAAAGCTCTGAATTCGACGCGAGACTGAATTTGGACACAAGACTGAATTTGGACACAAGACTGAATTTGGACACAACACAGTCGGCGTGAGAAAGCCCGTAAGGCTTCCTCACCGCTTATTCAGTCCCAATGAACTGCTCGCCTTGGGCGCTACCCGGGGCGTCCATCACCATGGATCACCGAAGCGGCACCCTGGTACCGGCGGCCGAGTCTCACTCGTGCCAGCACAGATGTCGAGCGACGACGTGGTGCAGTTTGTGCTGGGCGATCGCCAAGGTCGGCAGACGATAGTAGCGGTGGTAACCCCACACAAACCAGACGAACGTTCCGTCTGGAGGCGCCACGACGGTGTTATCCCAAATCCGGCAATATCCGCTCTTGAACTTCACGATCGCGAAGTCTGCGTGTGCCGGAGCGGTAGCCGTGAGGCCGAGCGCCAGCGCGCCGATTGCGAAGAGGAATTTCTTCATAGCCCATGCCCCTATGTGTGACTGCCTTCTGCCGCCGCTCAGTTGCACGCGGTGCGAAGGACCTTTGTAATGGTACTAGGGAGCTGGTGACTGCGCAAATCGTTGATTGGGTCGACTTGAACCAGGCGTAAAAATCTACCTCCACAAATATCGACGCTGAGGAAGTTAAAGAGACAAGGCCGCCTTAATCTGGCCGTGTCGCCGCGTCAGGCTGTTGGCTCTTCATAATTATCCCCTTCAGCCCCGCTCGCGCGGGGCTTTCCTTTTTGCTGTTGCTGCAGCCCTGCGGCCTGAAGATGGGCGCGTCCACAGTGACGGGCGCTCTCGGCGTCAGCGGCCGACCAGCTTTTAAGCGGCCAAGTCTGACGGAAACTCGTTTTCCAGTGAGTGCCACCTCGCCGGCCGTTCGACAATGCCTCCATCACGCAAACTGATTGCACTTTAGTGGCTGCGATCGTTGATTAAACTGGCTTAGGATGGTCAGGCACAAATTTATCCATACGAAAGAACCGATTGGAGTTGTCGATTACGCGCATGTCACTATGCACAATATTTGTAATCATGTGTGACGATGTATTTGCATTCCAAAAATCAATTTCCTTTTTGATCCGTTTGGTTTCGTTCTGAGTTGGCAAGCTGCTGTCCTTTATTCCGATGCTCTTTGCGAATTCTTTCAGACCATCAGACAAATCGGCGAAGCAATGCAAATCAAGATGTTTTAGGGGACGCTTCGACTAAATCGCGATAAAGTAGTAAGTTTAGCAATAGCTTGTTTCCTGATACAACGCCATAATCTGTGTCTGCACTAATTATCCAAACAGTGTTCCGATCGCTCCCACGGCATCTCGTCAGTAATTGTTCCCAAACGACCTGATCGCCGAGGGGATTGTCAATTTTTCCAGGTGGACAGCCAAATTCGCGCCTTCGCCTTGCGCGCTCAATCTCTTCGGCAGATGGGATGATTGCGTTGTGAAATAGTGCGATCAGTTGCCGAGAGACGTTATCTTCGGACCGACTAATCTGAGCCAAAATCGAATTCGCCAACTCCCGCACGCCGCTAACCGCACTTTTGGCACCTGCCAAGGTACCTCGGAGTTGCCGTAGCTTGGCATCGTCAATTCCGAGAAGATGATCCGGTATGGGAGCTTTTGCTTCGGTCGGCTCTTTAAGAGTGTTTGCGAAGAAATCATGCGCCTTCTTAAGCTTACTCCGCATCACCTCATCAACGATTTGCGTGGGAACAAATAAATGCGGCTTCTGAGTCTCAAGGAGTTTGAGCAGCTTTTTTCCAGTCACGGTGCCAAATAAGCTTAGATACTGGTTAGCATCAATGAGGAGGGTGATCTGTTGCACGGCGCTGGAACCAAGCTATTTGGGAAGCTGTGGCAAAGCCTGTGGCTGAACTTGCAGGTACTCTGTTAAGTAATGGTCGGAGTGGCAGGATTTGAACCTGCGACCCCCTCGTCCCGAACGATGGTCGCCAACCGGCGGCCTTTGAATAATCGGCGATTTTCGTGATGTTCGGGGACGTTCGTTCTTGTTCGGTTGCGGCGTTTCGGTGCCGAAACCGGTGCCGGTTCGCCGTATATTCCTGGTCGACGCGGCGCAAGTAGCCGGGATGGTGGCGCACAAAAAAACCTCCTGGCAGACCTCGGTCATGACGCCGGCAAGCTGCAGATCTCGTAAGAGTCGAGGGGCCGACAATTGCCGCCGGTAAGCTGCCGGGCACCGTAAGCGTGGGCCCAAGCAAGCGGACCAACCGCGGACATCACGTGAGGTGAGCTTGGCGCCCATTAGCAGACCCAGGCGATCTTTTTGGCAATACTTCTCCCCCGAAGTTCACGTCGCGATCGGAAGCCTGTAGGCGTCGCGCGCTGCGTTGAAAAAGAGATCGGCTTTCTCGCTGGCGCTATAGCTCGCAGCCAAGCGTTTGAAGGCGTTCCACATTACGCCGTAGCTATAGTAGCGTTTGTCGACCGGAAAATTGCTTTCGAACATCGCCCGTTTGGTGCCGAACGCCTCGATACAAGTCTCGACAAAAGGCCGCCATGCCTGCGCCAGCTCCTCCGACGAGGGAGGCATGGGCCGTTTTTCGAAATCGAAGCCGAAAACATGCATGCCCATCCCGCCGAGCTTCACCCGCGCATTGGGACATTCGGCGAGCT
>Ga0187781_10000316_pt1 | contig 34514 bp, 27 predicted proteins | sample 0715_SJ02_MP02_2_FD_132447 | JGI IMG/M metagenome (GOLD analysis project Ga0187781, IMG submission 132447) | Tropical peat soil microbial communities from peatlands in Department of Meta, Colombia - 0715_SJ02_MP02_20_MG | ecosystem: Environmental > Terrestrial > Soil > Wetlands > Peat | place... | reverse complement strand
GCACCCGTCGCAGCAGAAGACATACCGGCGGCCCGCGTGCTCGGCGACATGGGGCGAGCTGGCGGACACCCTCATGCCGCACACCGGGTCGGTTGCCTGCTCGCCGGTGATATCCTGCGCCACGTCCGGAATCTTAAAGTATTGTGACGCGCTCGTTCCCGCGATGCTTCGATGGCAGAATCCGGCCGCAGTCATGTCCGCTCGCTCGATTGGGACTGTGTTGCTCCTCGCGTTGCTGGCGGCGACGAGCCGCAGCGTGTGCGCAGCAGCTCCCCCGAGTCTCGAGATCTATTTCATCGACGTCGAGGGAGGGCAGTCGACTCTCGTCGTCACACCCGACCGGCACACACTCCTGATCGACGCGGGATGGGCCGGGGACGGGTCCGGTTTCCGCCCGGGCGCCCCGCTCGAGGCGCGGGACGCCAACCGCATCGTGGCCGCCGCCCGCGCTGCGGGCGTCAGCCGCATCGACTATCTCCTCATCACGCATTTCCACGTCGATCACGACGGCGGCCCGGACGCGGCGGATCCTGCGACCTTCGCTGCGTTCAGGCCGCGGGTGGCGATCATGAACAACGGCGTCAGTAAGGGTGGGGCGTTGATTACCTACCAGGCTCTGCACCAGGTACCGGGGCTCGAAGGCGTCTGGCAGCTTCACCTGTCCGCCGAAGCCGGCGACAGCAATTTCGCGCCGCCCTACGTCGCCAACCTCGACGAAAGCACCGCCCACTGGATCGAGCTCATCGCCAGGGCGGATGGCTCTTTCCGCATCCTCAATCAGCGCACGGGCGAGTGGAAGGAATACCCGCCGCGATGAAGAAATTTACCCAGCTGATGGTGCTTGCTCTTCTGGCGGCGTGTGCCGTTGGCGCCTGCGCCCGCAAGAGCGGTGAAGCGGCCGGCGGTCAGGCGACGCAGCTGAGCTGCGGCAACAAGACCTATCGGGTCAGCGCGGAGCGGGTCGACGCCGAGGTCAACGAGGCCTGCGACCGTGTGAGGAAGTCTGCGGAGGCGCTCGAGGCGTATCGGGCCACCGTGGCGCGCTTCACCTGCCAGGAGAGCAACGGCCATGTCGTCCTGAGTCTGCTGGCACCGCGGGATGAGTTCGACGAATACGACCGGAACTGCCGGCAATATCTGACTGCCCAGGATGCTCTCCACAACCACACCATCGACATCGCGGCGCATCAGGCGGCTTCGCGGGATTTCACCGCGAGCAACAACCAGCTGGCGAGGAGGCACGCCGAGGCGGACAAAGCGCTGTTCCGGCAGCGGGACGCCGATCAGGCGGCGCTCAGCAGGCTCATAAAGAATCGCGGCGGCTCGATCGAGATCACGAACTGAAGCCTCTCTGGAATTACCCTGGCAGCGGGCATAGCATTCGCCCACCCCACCCAAGGCCGTCCGTCATGACCACACTAACGATCAACGGCAAAGCCCTCGAGGTGCATGCCGCGGCTGACACACCCCTCCTGTGGGTATTGCGCGACCATCTGGCGATGACCGGCACCAAGTTTGGCTGCGGAGCGGGGCTGTGCGGCGCGTGCACCGTCCACCTCGACGGCGTGCCGGCGCGCTCGTGCCAAATCCCGCTGTCGGCGGTCGCAGGGGCGAAGATCACGACCATCGAGGGCGTCGCGCACGACAAGGTCGGCGCGGCCGTGCAGGCGGCGTGGGACCGGATCGACGTGCCGCAGTGCGGCTACTGCCAGTCGGGCCAGGTGATGGCCGCGACCGCGCTGCTGACGACGAACTCCCAACCGACCGATGAGGACATCGATAATGCCATGCGCGGCAACATCTGCCGCTGCGGCACCTACGTCCGCATCCGCGCCGCGATCCACGATGCTGCCAGGAGCCTCAAGGTGTGAAGCCATGAACGCCATACTGAATGCATCACGCCGCGATTTCCTCAAGGGCTCCGCCGCCGTCGGTGGTGGCCTGATCGTGGGTTTCTGTCTGCCGCCGGCCGGTTTCACCGCGGACTTGAAGCCGGTCGCCGCGAACGCCTGGGTACGGATCGCACCCGACAACAAGGTGACGCTCATCTGCCACCGCAACGAGATGGGCCAGGACGTCCATACCTCGCTCGCGCTGCTGGTCGCCGAGGAGCTGGGCGTCGACGTGCACAAAGTGGCGATCGAGCAGGCGCCGGTCGATCCCGTGTACATCAACTCGCTGCTCGGCGCCCAGATCACCGGGGGCAGCACCAGTATCCGCGACGCCTGGGTGAAGCTGCGCGAAGCGGGCGCTACCGCGCGCGTGCTGCTGACGACGGCCGCGGCGCAGCGCTGGCAGGTTCCGCCCGATGAATGCAGTGCGGACCATGGCTACGTGACCCACAAGAGCGGCAAGCGGGCGAGCTACGGCCAGCTCGCCGGGGCGGCGGCCGCACTGCCTGCGCCACAGAGCGTCCCGCTCAAGAAACCCGCCGACTTCACCCAGATCGGCAAGCTGCGTCACCGCCTGGACTCACCCGCCAAGGCACGCGGGCAGGCGAAGTACGGCCTCGATGTGGTGCGTCCAGGAATGGTGTACGCCTCGCTCGAGCAGTGTCCGGTGATTGGCGGCAAGGTCGCCTCGGTCGACGACAGCAAGGCGAAGGCGATGCCGGGCGTGCTGGCCGTCGTCAACATCGGCGAGGGCGTCGCCGTGGTGGCCGACCACTACTGGACCGCGAAGACCGCCCGCGACGCTCTCAACATCACCTGGGATTATGGTCCCGCGGCGGAGCTCACCACCGAGAAGATCTACGCCAGCCTCAAGGACGCGGCGAGCCGGGATGGCGCGATCGTGCGGCAGACGGGCGATGCCGCCGCGGCGCTCAAGAGGGCGGCGAAGACACTGCGGGCCGAATACCGGCTGCAGCTGCTGGCGCACGCGACGCTCGAGCCGATGAACTGCCTCGCGCTGGTCAGCGACCAGGGCTGCGATATCTGGACCAGCACGCAGTTCCCCCAGGGCGCGCAGGGCGTGGCGGCCGCGCGCGGCGGCGTCGAGGCGGCCAAAGTGCGCATCTGGCCGCAGTTCATCGGCGGCGGCTTTGGCCGCAGACTCGACGTCGACTTCATCGGCCAGGCCGCGGCGATCGCCAGGGCGGTGCCCGGCAAGCCGGTGAAGCTGATTTGGACGCGCGAAGACGACACCACCCATGATTTCTATCGCCCCGCAAGCTACCACACGCTGGCAGGGGGACTCGACGCCGGCGGCAGGCTGGTCGCGTTCGACTACAAGATGGTCTCGTCCTCGATCACCAACCGCATGTTCCCCGGCGTGGTCAAGAACGACCTCGACCCCTTCATGACCGAAGGCTCGGCCAATCTCACCTACGACATACCGAACGCGCTGCAGCGCGTGGTGATCCAGGAGTACGGGCTGCGCCCGGGCTACTGGCGCTCGGTGAGCCATCCGCTCAATGCCTTCGCCATCGAGAGCTTCGTGGATGAGCTCGCGCACGCGGCGGGCCGGGACCCGCTCGCGTTCCGCCTCGAGCTCCTCGACAAGCAGCCGCGCCAGAAGGCGGTACTCGCGTGCGTCGCCAGCGAGTCGGGCTGGGGCCGCCCGCTGCCGGCCGGCAGCGCGCTCGGGCTTGCGATGATGGAAAGCTACGAGTCCTACCAGGCGCTGGTCGCGCGGGTGTCGAAGTCCGGCGACGGTTTCAAGCTCGAGAGCCTCGTCTACGTCGTCGATCCCGGCATCGCGGTGCATCCGGATCAAATCGTGGCGCAGCTGCAGTCCGGGGCCGTGTCCGGGCTCATCAACACGCTCAGCAGCAAGGTCACGCTCAAGGACGGGCGGGTCGAGCAGCGTAACTTCGACGGCTTCCCGCTGCTGCGCATCAACCAGGCGCCGCGCATCGAGGTCATCGTGCTCGAGGGCGGTGACAAACCCGGCGGCATCGGCGAGGTGGGCGTACCGCTGGTGGCGCCGGCGGTTGCGAATGCGGTGTTCGCGCTCACAGCTAAGCGGGTGCGCTCGCTGCCGCTCGCCGATTCCGATATCCGGTTCGTGTAGGGGCGTGGGGGCTGCGGCTCAGGTACCGTCTTTCGGAAGCGGCGGCGCGGGCCAGGGGTGCTCGGACTTGCTGCTGAAGATCTCATCCGGCTCGGCGTGCGCTAGCTTCCAGTCGCCGCGCGCGATCTCGGCCTCGAGCTGGCCCGACCCCCAGCCGGAGTGACCCATGAAGATGCGCAGCCCCTCCATCGGCTTGTCCCGGTTGAGCAGCCGCAGCAGCAATTCCCGGCTCGCGCTGAGATAGACGCCGTCGCACGCCCGGACGGCGTGCTCGGGAGGCCTCGCGGCGCGGAACAGGAACCATACGGACTCGATCTCCACGGGTCCGCCGAAGTACACCCGGTCGTTGAGCTGCGCGAGGCGCTTGAGATCCGGGAAGAGGCGCGCGACCGGAAGCGGCGTCGGGCGGTTGATGACGATGCCGACCGGGGCGGGGCCGAGATTGTTCATCACCAGCACCACCGAGTCGGCAAAAAAGGGATCGGGCAGCTCGGCGCGGGCCTTGATGAGGATCGCGGTGAGAGGCTTCGCATCGTCGGCCGGCGTGGCGCGTGGCCACGCGCCCAGTGCGAGCAGCAGGCAGAGGGCTGCGGCGATGCCGCGCAGCGGAGCTAAGTCCGTTCTCACCGGGACCATCTTACGCGCGGCGGGCAGTGGAGCCCGAACTCACGAACGGGTAGCCGCCCGCCTTCTGTGACGCTCGCACGCCTTGGCTCGAATCGTGGCGCGCGAGGTGTGGGGCTTGTGACGCTTTTCACCGGACTCGTCCCCGGAGGGCGACCCTCGTCACATCCCTTGGCAGGACAGCCCCTACAATAACAATCGGTTACACCTTGCAATCAATCTGGGGAATGTTAAGTGAACATACGCAAGAGAAAAGCGCGCGCGCGCCGCAAAGCTAAAGCCAATCGTCTCGCGCGCTGGCAAAACGTACCGCTCTACGCGTAGAGAGCGGTTACTTGCACCACGGCTGCGCGATCTTCCGGAGCCGATGTCGCTGATACCCGCCTCAGTGGCTGAGCGGAGCGAGGGCCGCGCGCTCGAGTCCCTGGTTGAGCGCCGGCAGATCAGTCTGCATGAGTTCCGTTAGTTGCGAGTCGACGCTCGACATCTCGCCTTCGAGTGTCCTGAGAGTCTCGAGCTGCGCTTCGGTGGGGGCGAAGTCGGCGCCGCCCGCGACGTCGCCGCCGCCCGTGCCAACCTCGGCGTTGAGCCAGATCAGATCGAGATAGGCGCCGTCCGCCTCGACGAAGTACTTATCGTCGCTATCGCGCAGGGCCCGCGAGACCAGGCGTGACTCGGCCGCCTGCAGCTTCTGGTCGAAGCTCTCGGCCGCTTTCAGGAGCTCGCTGCGCTGCTGCTGCTCGGCGGCGTGCAACTCGCGCTCCGGGGCCGCCGCCGGCTCCTCATCCGGCTCATCGTCCGCCTCGGCGAGCACCGCCTCCTGCTTTCCATGCGCCTTCGCCGGCCGCAGCATCGCCTCGATGACCTCGAGCTGCCGGCCCAGCCATTCGACCTGGTTGACGGCATCGGAGACGTGACTGATGTCGTCGCGGATTCTCACCAGTGTCCTGACCGAGAGCTGGATGTCCGCTGCCGAGCCGGGTGCGCGCGGATCGCTCACCACCGTGAGCGGCTGTGTCAGGGACTGGCCCGCCACCTTGAGGCGTACCGAATAGCTGCCCGGGGCGACGATCGGGCCAACCTCGGCCGGCTTCGAGCCCCAATGCGTGATCGGCCGCGAATCCTCGTCGCGGAAGCGCGGCTCTTGCCAGATGTGGGGATTGTCGGGCGCGAGCGTGCGCAGCGCCACGACCCGCGGTGACTCGTAGCGCAGGTCCCAGCTCACGCGGTTGATCCCCGCGACCAGATCCTTGGCCTCGAGCTTGCGCACCACGTGGCTCTCGGAATCGAGGATCTCGAGGCGCGCGGGATCTTTTGGCGCCGTGGCGAGCGAGAAATTGACCAGTGCCGCGCCGCCCTGCACGAAGCGGTAGGTCCTGCGCGGCTCGTACAGGACCACGGCCGCGTCGGAGTGATGCCGCGCCATCTGCTCGAGCGGCGTCACGTCGTCGAGGATGTAGAGCCCGCGGCCATAGGTGGACACGACCAGGTCGTGGAACTCCTTCTGCACCACCGCCCAGGTGACCGGTGCAGGCGGCAGCCCGTTCCTCAGGGCGCTCCAGTGTCCGCCGTCATCCAGCGAGTAGTAGAGGCCGTTGCCGGTGCCGGCGAACAGCAGCCCCTGGCAGTTCGGGTCGTCGGTGACCGTGCGCACGTAGGACAACTCGTGCTTCGGCAGGTCGTTGCTGATGCGCTTCCACGTCTTGCCGAAATCGCTGGTCTTGAAGATGAAGGGATCGCGGTTGTCGGCCAGATGGAAGTCGACGCTCACGTAGGCGGCCGCGGCATCGAAGCTCGAGGGGGCAATGCTGGTGATCGTGCCCCCGGGAGGCAGGCCCGACACGTGGCTGGTGACGTTCACCCAGCTCGCGGCGGCATCCTTCGTGTACCAGATCTGCCCGTCGTTGGTGCCGGCCCAGATCAGGCCCTTCTCGACCTTCGACGGCGCGATGGCAAACACCAGCTCGCCGTAGAACTGCCCGAGATTGTCGCCCACGATGCCGCCCGACGGGGCGATATGCGCCGGATCCTGGGTGGACAGATCCGGGCTCACCACCGACCAGCTGTGGCCGGCGTCGGTGGTCCTGAAGATTACCTGGCAGCCGTAGTAGACGGTGTTGTGGTCGAAGGGATCGATCGCGAGCGGCGGCGTCCAGTGGCAGCGGTACTTGATGGCGTTGGGCGGGGAATCGAGCGTGTGCTTCCACGGGCTCACCGAATGCGCCTCCCGGTAATGCGCATCCCAGCGCGTGACCGTGTCGCCGTAACAGGTTGCCCAGACGACGTTCGCGTCGGCGGGATCGGGAATGGTGAAGCCGGACTCGCAGCCGCCCATGTGGCGGTCCCAGCCTTCCTCCCCGCCGAGCGGCACGCTCGGGCCGCGCATGTTCCCGTCGTCCTGCATGTTGCTGTAGAAGTAGTAGGGGATCTGCTCGTCCACGGCCACGTGGTACATCTGCCCGATGGGGAGCTGGACGCGGTGGAAGCCGCGGCCATGCACGGTCGTGATGATCATCCCGCCGTCGTCCGTGATGACGAAGCGGTCGGGATTCGAGGGGTCGATCCAGATGTCGTGGGTGTCGCCGCCCCAGCGCACTTCGTGAAAGCTCTCGCCCGAGTCGAGCGACTGATGGAAGGAGCTGTTGGCGACCAGTACCTCGCTGTCGGTTCCGGTCGATACGGCGAGGCGGATGTAGTAGCCCGCCCGCCCGATCAGCGCCCGCTGGGAGTTGACGCGCTTCCACTGCTTGCCGGCGTCGTCGGAGCGCCACACCGACCCCTGGTCGCGGGTCTGGATGAGGGCGTAGATGCGCTGCGAGTTGGTGGGCGCGATCGCCACGTCGATCTTGCCGAGCGGCCCTTCCGGCAGCCCGTCCTTCTCGAGATGCTTCCAGGTCGTGCCGCCGTCGTGCGAGAGCCAGATGCCACTGCCGGGGCCGCCGCTGTACTCGCCCCAGGTATGCATCTCCACCTGCCACATGCCGGCGATCAGGGTGTGCGGATCGTGAGCATCGAGCGACAGCCCCGAGCAGCCGGTGTTCTCACCCGCGAACAACACCCGCACCCAGTGCTGCCCGCCGTCGGTCGTGCGGTACACGCCGCGCTCCTGCTGCGGCCCAGTGGCGCGGCCGAGCACACAGGCGAACACGATGTCGGGGTTGGCCGGGTGCACGATGATGCGGCCGATGCGGCCGGATTGCGGCAGTCCCATGTTGGTCCAGGTCGCCCCGGCATCGGTGGATCTGTAGATGCCGTTGCCCATCACGTCGCTGTCACGGATGACCCAGGCCTCGCCCGTGCCCGCCCACACCGTGCCCGGCTCCGAGGGAGCGACCGCGAGCGCGCCGATGGCCGCGACGTTCTGTTTGTCGAAGATCGGCGCCCAGCGGTTGCCGCCGTCGCTGGACTTCCACACGCCGCCGGAGGCCGCGCCGGCGTAGTACACGGACGGATCGCCGGGGACGCCGGCGACCGCGGCGATGCGGTTGCCGACGTGCGGGCCGACGAAGCGGAACTTGAAATCGCCCTCCGTGTCGGCGTCCGCGGCCGCTGCGATGCCGGCTGTCAGGCTGCCGAGGACCGCGATCGCGATCAGCCAGTAACGGAGTGTCTTGGCGGGCATCGGGTGTTGCTCTTGTTGGAATGATTGTGCCCGCGAGTTTAGCGTGGGACGATGCCGTGCAACATTAACGCGGGGTGTGGCGCGTGCAGGGGCGGGTGGCGCTGGTTACCGGCGGCGGCCGGGGGATAGGACGCGAGGCGGCGCTGCTGCTCGCGGCAGCCGGGGCGCGCGTCATGATCGTGGCCCGCACCGCCACCGAGCTCGCGGCCGTCGGCCTCGAGTACGTCGCGGCGGACCTGGGCACGGCCGCGGGCTGCGCGCTGGCAGTCGCCGAGACCGAGCGGCGCCTCGGCCCGGTCGAGGTTCTGGTCGTGAACCACGGCATCGGCTCGGCGCACGAGCGGCTCGTGTGGGAGCAGGACCCGGAAGTCTGGCGCGAGACCATGCGCATCAACCTCGACGGTCCGTTCGAGCTCGCACGGCTCACGGTCGGCGGCATGTGCAAGCGCGGCTTCGGCCGGCTGGTATTCACCAGCTCCACGGCCGGCGAGAAGGCCGAGCGCTCCGGCAGCGCCTACAGCGCCTCCAAGCACGGGCTGATCGGGCTGGCACGCGCCATCGCTCAGGACGCAGGTCCCTTCGGGGTCACTTCCAACGCGGTGCTCCCGGGGTGGGTGCGCACCGCCATGGCGGACCGCTCGGCGAACACGGAAGCCGAGCGGCGCGGCATCAGCGCCGAGCAGGTATGGCGCGAGCGCGCGGCGATTTATCCGCAGAACCGGGTGCTGGAGCCGCGCGAGGTCGCCGAGGTCATTGCGTTCCTGTGCCGCGATGCCGCCGGGGGCGTGAACGGTGAGGCGATCACCGTGGCGCTCGGCGGCATCTGGTAGGGGCCGAGCTCAGCGCTTGCGGCGCGTCGCGTCCTTCAGCCGGCTCGGCTGCAGCTCGCCCGCACGCTCGAGCACCGGGTAGGCCACCGAGCAGATGTGCGAATGGATGCGCTTCAGGTCGCGCAGTATGTCCAGGTGCAGGGAGCTCGATTCGATGGTCTCTGAGCGGCCCTCCCGCAGCCGCGCCAGATGGTTCTCCGCCGCCGCGAACTCGGTGGCGCGCAGCGTGGCCTTCTCGGTCACCAGCTGCCGTGCGGCCTTCAGGTCACCGGTCATGAAGACCCCGAAGGCGAGCTTCAGGTTGTCACAGACTTCCTGGTGAAACGCGGCCAGCTCGGCGGCGCCTTCGGGAGAGAACGCGATCTGACGCTTGATCTTTTTGGAGGCCACTTCCATCAGGTTCTTGTCGATGATATCGCCGACGTGCTCGAGGTTGATGGAGAACGAGATGATCTCCATTGCCCGCATGGCGTCGCGCTCGCCGAGACTTTCGCGAGTGAGCTTGGTGAGGTAGAGCTTCACCGCCTCGTCGAGGCGGTCCACGGCATCGTCCATGCCGGAAATCCCCTCGACCAGCTTGCGGTCATCAGTCGTAAGCGCCGTCATGGTCTGGCGCAGCATGGTCTCGACGATGTCGCCGATGTGGAGCGTCTCGCGGGCGGCGCAGGCGAGCGCCACCGAAGGTGTCGCGAGAGCAGTGTCATCCAGGTAGAGCGGCGTCGACGGATCGCCCGACTTTGGCCGCTCGGGCAGCAAGCGCGTCAGCAGGGCAGCCACGCCGTTCAGCGGGAGAATGAAAATCAGCGCCAGGGTCACGTTGAAGGCGGTGTGAAAATCGGCGGCCATGCGCGAGGGACTGGGCTCGAACCGGGCGAGTGCGGTGGCAATCGGCTGCAGGAACGGCAGCACCAGGACGCAGCCGATCACGCGATTCAGCAGGTTCCCCAAAGGCAGGCGGCGGCTCGCGGGGTTATCGCTGTGGCTGCCTTCGACCAGGGGATTGATCGCGCTGCCGAGATTGGCTCCAAGGATCAGAGCCAGGGCCGCCGCGGGCGTGATGAATTGCGAGTACGCGAGCGACATCACCAGCAGCACGACCGTCACGCTCGAGTGCGCCACCCAGGTGAGCGCCGCCGCCAGCAGCAGGCACAGCAGGGGCTCGGCGGTCACGGCGCCGAGCACGGTGCGCACCGCCGGCGCGGTTTCCGCCGGCGCCAGCGTGTCGAGCAGGATGTGGAGCGAGAGCACCATGAGCCCAACGCCGATGGCCACTCGCCCGAGATCGCGGGTCCGTGTCTGTCCGCCGCGCTTGAAGGCGGTCACGCCCACCAGGAACAGCACCGGTGCAACCGCCGAGACGTTGAACGAGAGCACCTGAACGATGAGCGTGGTGCCGACATTGGCGCCCAGCATGATCGCCAGCGCCGGCACCAGGTTGACGGAGCCGCCAGTCACGAAGGACGCCGTCATCAGACCCGTGGCGGTGCTGCTTTGCAGGAGTGTCGTGACGATGAGGCCGGCGAGAAATGCCAGAAAGCGGTTACTCAGTGCCTTGCTGAGGATGCGTCTCAGGTCCGAGCCGTAGGCGCGCACGATGCCGCTGTGGACCATGTGCAGGCCCCAGAGCAGCAGCGCGACGCCGCCGACCAGATCGAGAAGGATCATGCTGCCCATGTTCTTAGTGCGCTCGCATCGGACATCCTGTCACGATGCTCGCGGCGGCGCGCCAAAAGCGCGGTTTCGGCGCGCCGCTCGCCGCCTGCGGCGGCGGGCACATCCATGTGCCTGCGTGGGATTCGCGCATCGGGCTCGCAGCCGCACTATCAAGGGGCATTGCCTTTGACGATCACTCCGCCCTTCATGACGATCGCGACCGTTTCGAGCGCGTGGATGTCCTTGAGCGGATCCCCGTCCACCGCGATCAGGTCGGCGCAGCGCCCCGGAGCGATCGCGCCGACGTCGGCCGTCCGATCGAGGGCCTCGGCGGCATTCCTGGTCGCGGCCTGGATCGCCTCCATCGGCGTCATGCCCCATTCGACCATCTTGGCGAACTGGCGCGCATTGGTGCCGTGCGGATAGACGCCGGCGTCGGTGCCGAAGAGCATCTTCACGCCCGCGGCGTGCGCGGCCCGGAACGTTTGCCGCTGCTTGAGTCCGACCAGGCGCTCCTTCTCCAGGCTTTCGGCGAATACGCCGTTCCTGGCGCCCTCGGCCAGGATGTAGTCGTCATCGTAGATATCCATGTCGAACCAGGCGCCGTGCTCCTTCGCGAGCCTGAAGCTCTCGGCATCGGCGAGACTCGCGTGCTCGATGGTGTCGACCCCGGCGCGCAGCGCGTCGTTGATGCCCTCGGTACCGTGCGCGTGGACGGCGACCCGCAGTCCAAGGCGATGCGCCTCGTCGACGACCGCCTTGATCTCCTCGAGCGACAGCTGTTGCGCACTGACGCTGTCCCGCTTGGAGAGCACGCCGCCGGTCATGCAGACCTTGATGATCTGGGCGCCGTACTTGTGCACCTTGCGCACCAGCGCGCGGTACTCGTCCGGCGAGTTGGCAATCTGCGTATCGGGCGTCGTGATCGACGGCGGGAACTGCGTGGCATCGCAATGCCCGCCGGTCGCGCCGATCGCGTAGGTCGCGGGCACGATGCGCGGGCCGACGATATAACCGCGATCGATGCCCTGCATGAGCCCGACGTCCTGGTAGCCGAACGAGCCGACGTTGCGCACGGTGGTGAAGCCCGCCTCGAGCGTCCTGCGGGCGTTGGCGACGCCGACCGTCATCCAGAAGCTGTCGGTGTACTCGAGGCGGCGATAGCCGCTGATCAGCGGATCGCCGGTCAGGTGGACGTGCATGTCGATGAGGCCCGGGAGGATCGCCCGGTTTCCCAGATCGACTTTCCTTGCCCCGGCGGGCGCGGGATCCCCCTCGCGGCCCACCGCGCTGATGCGGCCGTCGGTGATGACGATCTGCGGCCGCTCGATCTCGCGGCCGGCGAGGACATCGATCATGCGGGCACCGGTGACGACGATCGTCTCGGCGGGCGCACCGGGCGCGAGGCAGACAGCCGCGAGCGCGGCGGCGAGCAGAGCGGTATTACGCATGGCTGACTCCGGCGGATGTGTGTTTGATCGCCCTCAATCGTCCTCGTCCGCGGCGGGTATCTTGGCGTCGACCTGCGAGGCGATCGCGGCGGGATCGGCGCCGGTGGCCGGATAGGACTCGGACCAGAGCACCGAGCTGTCCTTCACGGCGAGGAGCTTCACCGTCAGGCGCTGCGCCGGCGATTGCCCCTCCACCGTGCCGTAGAGAACATACTTCGCCTCGCGTGCGCGTCCCTGCGCAACGGCCGCCGCGGTGTCGGGGGAGCTGAGCGGCTCGTTCACGAGGCCCACGTGCCCGTGATGGGAGATGGCGATTCGGCCATACACCTGAGCGAAAGTAGAGTCGGCGAGCTTGCGGGCTGCCTCGTCGCCCGCGGGGGCGGCGAAGGGGATCGCCAGCACCGGCGCCCGTGCCGCCGCGACCTCCTTGCCGACCTCGTTGGCGAAGGTCTGCGCAATCTGCACGCCGAGCCTGGCGATGTCGGAGGTGTTGGAGCTGCCCTGATAGTTGTCGGCAATGTTCTTGAGCTTGCGCGCGTCCGCCGGCGAGATCGTGTCGCCGCCGGGCGCCTTCGGCGTAGCAGGTGGAGCAGCGGGCGCCGCCTCGTCCCGGTCCCAGTTGCGGCTCACGCTGCAGCCTCGGGACATGAGAACGATGGCCAGCCAGATCCAGACGATCCACTGGATCCAGCGCGGCAGCCGCTTGAACGTTATCCACGCCGACTGCAGCAGCCAGCCGGCGATATGCGCCAGGAATCGGATGCGCTGCCCGGGCTCCTCGCGCGGGAACTGCGGATACCGGCGCTCCTCTGGCGGCGGCATGGCCCGGGCGGTCCGCCCGCGCGCCGGTCGCGGGACATCCGCGGGGACGTCGTGGCCCGAGAGCAGCCGGCGGCACACGACCTCGAGCGCCGCGGTCGCCTCACCGCCCGGGACGCGGGTCCACTGGACCGCGAGGAACTTATCGGGAACGCGCGCGCGCGCCTGAGTGGTGTCATCGATGACGACCGGCAGGAGAAAAGTGTGGTCGTCCGCCATGTCCTGGGTCCGCTCGACCGCCAGGCGCCATTCCCTGCGGAAGTAACCCTCGGGACGCGCGTCGGTTTGCGCCGATATGACCGGCATGAAAAAATCGCACTCGCGTATCTGTCTGCGGATCTTCTGGTCCCACGCGTCTCCTCCGTCGAGTCCGCTCTCGTCGTACCAGACCTCGAGCCCATAGGTCTCGAGAGCGTCTCTCAGGGCCTGCGCCGCCTTGCGGTCCTCCGAGGCATAGCTCAGGAACACCGAGGGAGGCGGACGCTGGGGGTCGGTGGGCTCGGCGCTGGACATGGGTTGCGGGGCAATGTTGGGTGAGCAAGGTTAGGGCAAAAATGCCCGGATTTCACGCAGGAAGCCGGCCGGGCGGCTCGGCGGCGGTGGTCACCGTGGCGGGGCTGCGCAAGACTTACGCCAATGGCCTCACCGCGCTCGATGACATCGAGCTCACGATCGAGCGCGGCGAGATCTTCGCGCTGCTCGGCCCCAACGGCGCCGGCAAGACCACGCTCATCAACATCATCTGCGGCATCGTCACGCCGAGCGCCGGCAGCGTGGTCGCCGACGGTCACGACATCGTGCGCGACTATCGCGCCGCGCGCAGCAAGATCGGGCTGGTGCCGCAGGAGCTGCACACCGATACCTTCGAGAGTGTCTGGTCGACGGTCACCTTCAGCCGCGGATTGTTCGGCCGGGCGCCGGACCCGGACCACTGCGCGCGCGTGCTGCGCGACCTGTCGCTGTGGGACCGCAGGGACGCGAAGATCATGACGCTGTCGGGGGGCATGAAGCGGCGCGTGCTGATCGCCAAGGCGCTGGCGCACGAGCCGACCATCCTGTTCCTCGACGAGCCGACCGCGGGCGTCGACGTGGAGCTGCGGCGCGACATGTGGCAGCTGGTGCGCCGGCTGCGCGACGGCGGCGTCACCATCATCCTGACCACGCACTACATCGAAGAGGCCGAGGAGATGGCCGACCGGGTCGGCGTGATCCACAAGGGACGGCTGATCGTGGTCGAGGACAAGACGCTGCTGATGAGCAAGCTCGGCAAGCGGCAGCTGATACTGCACCTGCAGCAACCGCTGGCGGCGATTCCCGCGGCGCTTTCCGGCTATCCGCTCGAGCTCGCCGACGGCGGGGAGACACTGGTGCTCAGCTTCGACGCCCACAGCGGTGAGAGCGGCATCGCGGCGCTGCTGAAGCGCCTCGGCGAGCTCGGCATCGACTTCAAGGACCTGCACTCGAGCGAGAGCTCGCTCGAGGACATCTTCGTCGGCCTGGTGAGCGGGCGGCCATGAACATGTTCGCGATCCGCGCGATCTACCGCTTCGAGATGGCGCGCACCTTCCGCACGCTGATGCAGAGCATTGCGGCTCCGGTGCTGTCGACCGCGCTCTACTTCGTGGTGTTCGGCGCCGCGATCGGCGCCCGCATGGGGCCAGTCGACGGCGTCAGCTACGGCTCCTTCATCGTGCCGGGCCTCACGATGCTGTCGATCCTCACCGAGAGCGTCTCGAACGCCTCCTTCGGCATCTACCTGCCGAAATGGTCCGGGACGATCTTCGAGCTGCTGTCCGCTCCGGTCTCCTACGTCGAGGTGCTGATCGGCTATGTGGGAGCCGCGGCCACCAAGTCGGTGATGCTCGGGGTGCTGATCCTCGCGACGGCGCGGGCGTTCGTGCCCTACGAGATCCTGCATCCGGTCTGGATGGTCGTGTTCCTCATGCTCACCGCCGCCAGCTTCAGTCTGCTGGGCTTCATCATCGGCGTGTGGGCCGGCAGCTTCGAGCAGCTGCAGGTGGTGCCGCTCATGATCCTGACGCCGCTCACCTTCCTCGGCGGCGCCTTCTACTCGATCAGCATGCTGCCGCCGCTGTGGCAGAGGATCACGCTCTTCAACCCGGTGGTGTACCTGATCAGCGGCTTCCGCTGGAGCTTCTACGGCACGGCGGACGTGAACGTGGTGGCGAGCGCCGCCGCCACGCTGTGCTTCCTCGCGCTGTGCATCCTGGCGGTGGCCTGGATCTTCAGGACCGGCTACAAGCTCAAGAACTAGTTTGATTGGCGGCCGAGGTTCTCGAAGCGCACGTTCCCGATCCGGTACGTCTTCCAGTCTCGATAGTCGAAGTGCCACCACTCGAATTCGTAGACCTCGAAGCCCTCGGCCTCCATGTGCCGCCGCAGCAGGTCGCGCATGCGGCGCTGCTCGGCGGTCCCGCCGCTGTAGGTCGGATAGGCCCGCTCGGTGGCCTCGTCGTACAGGCTCGGCATCCCGACCTCGCGGCCGCTCTTGAGCTCATAGAGCGTGAGGTCCACTGCGCAGCCGCGGTTGTGGCGCGAGCCCTGGGCGGGATCGGCGACATACTTATGGAGATCGGGCGGCATGGCGTCCCAGAAGATTTTGGTCACGTACCACGGCCGGTAAGCGTCGTGCACCAGGAGACCGTAGCCCTCGGCCGCCAGCGAGCGTTGCACGCGCACCAGCGCCTCGGCCGCCGGCCGCTGCATGAAGGCGCGCGCCTGGCTGTAGAGCGGCGTGCCGAGAAAATTGCGCCTGCTCGCGTAGCGGATGTCGAGCCTGATCGTCGGGTCGAGGGAGGTCAGCTCGACCAGATCCGCCGGGCGGAACTCGCCGCTCTCTGCCGGCGGCGTCGCGGCGAGCGCGATCGGAAGGAGCTCGGCCACCGGGCGCACCGGGGTGACGTGGAAGACGCCGCCCGTGATGTTGGTCTGATCGGTCGGGGTCGCAGGCGCGGCGCAGGCGGCGAGCAGCAACGCGCCCAGCAACGCGACCAGCCGCCGGCAGCCCGGCATGCCCAGCGCCCGGGTTGGGACTTTGATCAGAATTGGCATGAGCGAAGACTCCGGCTGAAGGGCTTGAGGCGAGCCTCAAACTCTACCCGATCGGAATGGGTGAAGCGTGTAGCAGACTATTGCTCAAGGTTGGGCAATACTGTGCGCGGATCAGGAGGTCGTTGTGTCGCTCACCACCTGCCCGAAATGCGGAGCTCCGATCGCCGATGGCGTCAGCGTCTGTCCGGGCTGCGGACAGCCGCTTTCCGGCAATCCGGCGCGCCGCATCGCGCTGGCCTGCGCGCTCGGTCTGATGGCGGCAGGGCTCGGCGCAGCGGTGCTGATGGTGCGCACCCCCGCTGACGGAGCCCGCAACGCCCGCGCCGTGCACAGCGGACAGCGCGAGCAGGTCGCATTCTTTTATGACCTGCTGGCCAACTGCGAGGTCGAAGGTTATCCCGAGATCACCGTGGTGCGCGGCCCCGACGCGGGAGCGGTGTCGGTGCAGAAGGGCAAAGCCTACCCGCGCTACACGCGCGAGAACATCCGCTTCGAGTGCGATCGCAATCCCGCTGATGCGATGCTCGTGTTCTATCAGTCGAACGCGGGTTATCGCGGCCGCGACTCGTTCACCATCACCGTCCGCTTTCCGGACAGCGAGGTGTGGACGGAATCCTACGGCGTGAACGTCTTCTAGCAGCGCTGCGCGCCGGGTGGTCGGGCCGCGAGGTTCACGGCCTGGCCGGCGCCAGGGCGGGCTGCTTCAATTCGACCGCAATGGCGCGCACCAGGTCACGCAGCTGGGCGTGCTCGAGGTTGGCGAGCACCGCGATCGCTGAGTGAGTCTCCGGGATGATGAAGAGCTCCGTGCTCGTGCCGGACTGCCCGCCCGTATGCAGCACGAACCGGCCGCCCTCCGGCAGCGCGAATCCCAGCCCATAGGGGTCCTTGGCGCTCACCGCCGTGGCGGTCCACATCTCCTTGAGGGTGGCGGGTTTCACGAGCTTGCCGTCGAGCAGCGCCTGTGCGAAGCGCACCAGATCGCCGGCGGTGGTCACATAGCCGCCGCCCGGAATCTTGTAGCTCGAGTCCATGAGAACCGAATTTTTCACCCGGCCGTCGATCAGCTGATAACCGCGGGCCCGGTGCGGCACGATCTCGAGCACGCTGTCGACGAAGGTGTGAGTCATCCCGGCGGGCCTGAGCACGTGCTCGTCGACGTAGTCCTGGAAGCGGGCGCCTGCGGCGCCTTCGATCGCACAGCCGACGACCGTGTAGCCGTAGGTGCTGTAGGAATATGCGCTGCCGGGGCGAAACAGCAGCGGGTCATTGGCGAACAGGGCGAACCCATCAGCCATCCACTGGTAATGAATCGTGTGCTCCGGCTCACCCGGAAGGTAGTGACGGATCCCCGAGGTGTGCGACAGGAGCTCACGCGCGGTGATCGGCCATTGCTTCGGCGGAAACGCAGCACAGTAGCTCTGCACCGGCGCATCGAGATCCAGCCTTCCCGATTCGACCAGCGTCATGGCTGCGACCGCGGTGATGGGCTTGGCGATCGAACCGGTGCGGATCAGCGTCTCCGGGGTCGCCGGCACCGAGTTCTCGAGATCGGCGCTGCCGAAGGCCTTGGAATAAGCGAGCCGATCCCCGGTCAGCACGGCAACGCTGACGGCGGGAATCTGCTGCGCCTGCATCGCATCCTCGATGATGCGATCGAGCCGTGCGTCCGCCGCGGCCGGCGCCGCGCTCTGCGCGGCTGCCGCATGCGCTGCCGCGAGCAGCACCAGGACGAGACTCCGAGACCTTGCGTTCATGTGGGTTACTCTATAGAAATGATCGCACTCAGCGCCACCGACGTGTTGAGCCTGCTGACGCCCGGCGAGACGGTCGCCCTGGTAGAGGCCGCGGCGCTCGCCGCGGCGGGATCGTCCGACTGGGTCGTGCCGCAACGCCAGCACGTGAAGTGGGCGCAGGGCACGCTGCTCGTGATGCCGGCCATGGCCGCCGGCGCCACGGCAGTCAAGCTCGTCTCGGTGGTGCCCGGCAACGCCGGCCGCAAGCTCCCCGTGACGAACGGCCTCATGATTGTGGGCGATGCCACGACGGGCTTGCCGGTCGCCGTCATGGACGCCGCCGCGCTCACTGCAATGCGCACCGGCGCCGTCGGTGCGCTGGGACTCAAGTACATCGCGCCGGCCGGCGTCGATTCGGTCGGAATCGTGGGCACCGGCGTGCAGGGCGCATGGCAGGCGATCACGGCGTGCGCCGTGAGGCCGATACGCACCGTGTTTGCGCTGCGCCGCTCGGCGGCTGTCTTCGAGCGCTTCCGCGCCGCGCTCGCCTCGCACGCGCCCGCGGTGACCGTGGTGGCGTGCGCGACCCCGGCCGAGCTGCTGTCGCGCACGCAAGTCATCGTCACGGCGACCACCTCGGCGCAGCCGGTGCTGCCCGATGACGCGGCGCTGCTCGGCGGCAGGCACTTCATCGCCATCGGCTCCTATGAGCGGCACATGTGTGAGCTCCCGGACGCGATCTTCAGGCTCGCCGGCCACCTGGTGCTGGATTCGGAGTTTGCCCGCCACGAGGTGGGTGAGGCCGTTCGCGCGGTGGAGCATGGAGCACTCAGGGACGCGGATCTCTTCACCATCGGCGAGCTCGCCGCGGGCCGGCGCAGCGTCGACGTCACAGGCACCACCGCCTATAAGTCGGCTGGCATGGCGCTCTACGACCTTTACGTTGCGCAGGCGCTCTACCAGGCCGCGCGGCGGCTGGGTGTCGGACAGGAGTTCGCTCTGTGACTCGCGTACTCGTCACCGGAGCTTCGGGCGGGATCGGCGCCGCGATCGCGAGCGTGCTGGCCGCGCGCGGTGCCAGCATCGTTCTGCACTGTCAGTCGAACCGTGCGGCAGCGGAAGCCGGCCTGCGGCGTCTCGCGGGCTCCGGACACGAGCTGCTGCAGGCGGACCTCACCGACCCGCAAGCGATCGAGCGGCTCTGGCACGACGCCGATTCACAGCATCCGATCGATGCGCTGGTGAACAACGCCGGCATCTTTCCCAATCATCCGCCGCTCACGACCGACTACGCGGGGTGGACCGCCGCCTGGCAGCGCACGCTCGCGATCAACCTATCGGGCCCCGCGTATCTTTCCTATTTCGCCGCGCGCGCCATGGTGGAGCGGCGCTCCGGCGGCAGGATCGTCAGCGTTTCCTCGCGCAGTGCCTTCCGCGGCGAGCCGGTAGCGCCCGCATATGCCGCGAGCAAAGCCGGTCTCAACGCCTTCAGTCAGTCGATGGCGAAAGCATTGGCGCCTGAGGGTGTCTACGTGTTCGTGGTCGCGCCCGGCTGGGTGTCGACCGCGCGCGTCGCCAAGGCGATTGCGGACGAGGCCGTGATCGCCGATCAGCCCCTGGGGCGCGTCGCCACGCCCGAGGAGGTCGCGCAGGCGGTGACGTTCTGTGTGCTCGACGCTCCCGCGAGCATGACGGGCGCGATTCTCGACGTGAACGGCGCTTCTTACCTCCGATAATTGGCGGAAATCGCCTGCGGCCAGAGGCAGCGCGCGTGATGTTCCCCGTCACGCAAGTTCGATAGTCATCGAACTTTGTCTCCGGAAGCCCCGATAGAAGGGCTTAACGAGCCAGAGTTCTATAGCCATCGAACATTGCCTGCGGAAGCCCCGATACAGGGCCTTAATGAGCCAGAGTTCTACAGCTATCGAACATTGCCTCCGGGAGCCCTCGCATGAGGCCTCCCGGCACCAACCCCGACGATGCTTCTCACCACGAGCAGCGCTCTTGCCGGCTGCGTCAGTGGCTCGTTCGGCGGATGAAGTCCGCGACGTTGTCGTGCAGCTGCTTGAGCGAGCTCTCCTTGGCGTACACCATGTGCCCCGAGTCGTAGAAGCGGTACTCGATGTTGCCGACGAGACTCTGGGGAATCGGCAGGTGCTGCATCTCGTAGACACCCTGGAAGAAAGGCGTCGCCAGATCGAAGTACCCGGCGTCCAGCTGCACCTTGAGGTTGGGATCGCGCTTCATCGCATCGGCGAGGTCGGGCATGACGTTGGCCGCCTGGCGCGCCGATAGCGGCGCGCCCGTCTGGCCCGGCAGCTGGTGGGCGAAGTTCCAGGTGCGGAAGGTCTGGATGCTGGGGTGGAACTCCTCGTCCTGACCGTAGTGCAGCTCTTTGCGCGCGTAATCGTTGAACGCCGCCACGTAGGCCGCGCCGATCGAGGCGGACTGCGGGTCGTAGTCGGCGCGCTGGCTGAGCGGATCGAGGTCGGGACCGGAGAAGCGCGTGTCGAGCCGGCCGGTGGTGATGTCGCCGGCGGCCTGCAGGTTCTGGCGGAACTCGCCGCCGTCGATGCGCAGGTCGGCCTTGAGAATGTAATCCACCGGGAGCCCGGTGTACTCGTGCAGCTTGCCGGCGATGGCGGCGCGCTCGCTGCTGCCGAGCGCGGAGCCCGCTGCGAGCGCGCGCGCGTAATCACCCAGCGCGAACTGCTCGACCTCGGTCAGGAACGCTTCGAGATTCGCATGCTCACCGGGGAGCTTCTTGTGATACCAGGCCGTGGCGGCATAGGTGGGCAGGGCGGTCTGGTAGGGCAGATCGATGCCGGGATTGCCGGTCGGGCGATCCGGGCTGAGATCGAAGTTGAGGATCTGCGAGAGCAGGATGACGCCGTTGAGATCCACCGAGCGCTCGGACGAGAGGTAGCGCGCCACCACGGCCGAGCGCGGCGTGCCGTAGCTCTCGCCGAACAGGTACTTGGGCGAGTTCCAGCGGCCGTATTTGGTGAAGAATTCGGTTATGAACTGGGTGAAGGCATAGGCGTCGGCATCGACGCCGAAGAACTCCTTTTCCTTGTCCTTGCCGGCGATGCGGCTGAAGCCGGTGCCGGGAGCGTCGATGAACACGAGGTCGCTGGCATCGAGCAGACTGTAGGCATTGTTGATCAGAGAGTAGGGCGCTGCCGGGGTGTGCGAATCGGTCGAGGTCACGACGCGGCGCGGGCCGAAGGCCCCCATGTGCAGCCACAAGGTCGCCGAGCCCGGGCCGCCGTTGTAGAGGAAAGTCACGGGACGCTGTGGGCCGCCGTCCTTCCTGAAGTACGCCACGTAGAACATCGACGCTTCAGCCGTCGGATTGTGCTCCGCCCCTTCCTCGCCGACCTTGGCGTTCGGGTCGGCCGGCACGTCGTCCCAGCCCCGGGGATGGACGATGAGCGTACCGGCCACCGCCTCGTAGGCGATCGCGTGCCCCTCCACCGTCACCGAGCCGTTGCTGGTGACCGACTCGGACTTGAAAGGCTCGAACTTGTGGGCCGCCGCCTTCTCCGCCCCGCCCTCGGTCTTGCGCTCCTGCGGCGGGTCGGCCGCTACCGCCAGCGTGACGCACAAGGCGAGCGCGACAGCGAGCAGCAGACGGGAGGTCAACTGGTGGCGGCTCATGATCGCTTCCTCTTATTGGTTCCAGCCCGGCGGGAGCGCGAGAGTCTAGCCGAGCAAACCTGGCGCCGCACCACCGCCGCCAGGGCGGTTACACCAGGTTACTTCGCCGCGGCGCCCGCGATCACGGCGTACACGCCGGTGAAGCTCATCACCAGCGCTTCGTGACATTTAACGTCGACGGCAACTTCTGTCCGGCCGCGGCCGCTGCGCGAGAGCATGCGCCGCAGCTTCTGCCGGCGTGCGGCCGGGAGCTCCTGCGCGATCGCGCGAAAGTCGGCGCGCGCCGGCGCCAGGAAACGCGCGGTCGAGCTCTGCAACACCACCTCGGCCGCGACGGATTCGGCCGCGCACCAGCGCATGACCAGCGCCCAGCCGGCGAGCGCCGCCACTGAGTAGAGGCTGCCCGCGAATCCGGTTCCCTTGTCGTTGAGATTCGACGCGAGCGTCGCGCTGATCGTGACCGGCTCGACGGCTTCGAGCCTCATACCGAGGGCCCGCGCCGGCGCAATCCGCGCCGTCAGATAGGCCGCGAGGCTCTCGAGATCGGTGAGTTGGGCATTTGACATGTGCCGCCGGCTCGGGTGAGGTGCGCCCGCGGCGCGTGCAGCCGGTGCTCTAAGCGCCGGGCTCCAGGTACTGATCGAACCAGCCGACCAGGCGCGTTATGACGTCGACCTGGTCTTCGTGCTTGAAGAAGAAGTGTCCTTCGTCCGGGTAGACGACGAACTCGGTCCTGACCCCCAAGCGCTGCAGCGCGTTCCAGTACTCATAGGACTGCGTGATCGGCACTTCCGCATCACGGTCGCCGCCGACCACGAGCGTCGGCGTGTGCACGTTCTTGATGAAGGTCATCGGCGAGCTGCGCTCGTAGACCTTCGGATCGTCGTACACCGAAGCGCCGAAGTAGGGAATCATCCAGGTGTCGATGTTGTTGGTGCCGTAGTAGCTCAGCCAGTCGGACAGCCCCGCGCCCGCGACCGCGGCCTTGAAGCGAGTGGTCTGAGTGAGCGCCCACATGGTCATGTAGCCGCCGTAGCTCCAGCCGGCGATGCCGAGACGCGCAGGGTCCACCGGTGCGCTCTTCAGCGCCGTGTCGACGCCGGCGAGGATGTCGCGCAGGTCGCCGTAGCCAAAGTCCTTGACGTTGGCCTGGGTGAAAGCCTCGCCCTGGCCATAACTGCCGCGGGGATTGGGCTTGAGCACGAAGAACCCCTGACTCGAAAGCACCGCGTCGTAGGAGCCCGGGCTTGCCGGAAAGAGGGGGTAGGCGGCACCTGCGGGACCGCCGTGCACGTGCACGACGAGCGGATAACGCCTGCCCGGTATGACCGAGGGCGGTGCGATCAGCATGCCCTGCACCTTGAACTGGTCACTCGTCCAATAGAGATTCGTGGCGGGACCGGTGATCGGGCGCACCGCGGCGTTGATGCGGGTGATTGCCCGCCACCTGCCCGGTGGCCCGCTCTCGACCTCGGGCGGCGAAGTGTAGGACTGGCGGATAACGGCTGACATCGCGCCGTTCCTTGCGAGCGAGATGCCGACGTCACCCGGTGTGAAGCCGAAGACGTTGTTGGCCCAGATCATCTCGGGCGCACGCCACAGCTCGCGCTGCGATTTCGCACCGACGTCGATCGAGGCGAGCACTTCCTCACCCGCGGCGAACTCGGTGGCGATCAGGTGCGTCGCCGAGCCGTTCCAGGTGATGGTGTGCACGGAGGCGGCGAGACCGGGCGTGACGTCGATCGCGTCCCCTCCCGAGGCCGCGATCAGGAAGACATCCCCTCCGGTGATGGTCTCATCACTCATGATGCCGCCGATCCAGGCGATGCGCTGGCCGTCGCCGGACCAGCGCGGGGAGGCGATTTGCAGGCGCGGCTTCGCCAGCGTCGTCACTGCCCCGCTCTCGGCATCGCACAGGTCGAGCTCTGCGATCCACCAGTTGTCGTCTCCCGAGCCATGCGCGGCACTCACCACGAAGCGCCGGCCGTCGGGCGACCAGTCATACTCGTAGATGTTGAGGTCGGCGGGACCCAGCAGGCGCGGCTCGCCCCCCTCGGCCGCAATGACGGCGAGGCGCTGCTCGTACACGGTCGAGGAGAGCACGCCGGCGTCCCGCGCCAGCGGATTGAGCGGTCCCGGAGTCCTGGGGGCGCCCACGGAGTAGAGGAACGCGATCCTCTTGCCGTCGGGGGAGAAGCGCGGCGTATCGAGCGGGCCGTGCGCGTGGGTGATGATTCTGACGCCCCTGCCGTCGGCCGCGGACAGCGCGATCTGCGTCTGCTCCTTCTCATCGGTGGTGACGAAGACGATCCGCCGGCCATCACCCGACCAGACGGCGCCGTGCTCATCGCACACCGCGCCCGGACAGGCGGTGAGCCGTGTCTCCCCGGACCCGTCCTGGGCGTTCACGAGGTAGAGCGCGGAAACATCCACGTCGGCGCCGCCGCGCTTGCCGCGCACCAGGCGGCCGTAGACCAGGCGTTTGCCGTCGGGCGACAGTGCGACCTCGTTGATCGCGTGCACCGAGTTGAGCGCATCGAGCGCGCGGCTGATGCCCGGAGAATCCGCGCGGGCGTCCAGGAGCGGCGCCAGGGCGAGCAGCACGACGGATGACGATCCCAGCAGGCCGCGCATCAACCGCGTCATGGATTCACCCGTATCGTGACGTTCGAGAACCACAGCTCTTTCCAGCGCTTCACCTTGTCGTCCGCGGACAGCGTTCGCGGCGATACCGGCTGTTGCGCTCCGAAGGCGACGCCCTCCACGACGTTGGCGTTCACCGCGGCGTACAGCCGGCCGGCCTCGGGATAGAGCGGGCCGACCAGCACGCCGCAATTTCTGCACAGCAGCAGCTCCGCCTGACCGCTGCCCTGGGCGTAGCGGCCGCAGTCGCGCTCATCTCTGACGAGGATGAGAAGCGAGCCTTGCGGGTCCGAGACGTACGCGGCCCGGTGCTTGCGGCAGAAGTCGCAGTCACAGGCGCGTGGGTTATAGGTTCCGGCGCTGCGCGTCAGCTCGAGCTCGACGCGGATGTTGCCGCAATGGCATCCCCCGCCCAGTTTCTGCACGGGATGAACACTACGTGCGCGGTCCGGGCGGCGCAAGGGCCGCCCTTGGCTACAATGGGTCCATGACACCAACATCAGCGGAGCCGATGTCCAGGGTGCTGAGCGCCGCCACCTTTGCCGCGGAGCGTCATCGGGACCAGCGGCGCAAGGGCAAGGACGCCTCACCCTACATCAATCACCCGCTCGCGCTCGCGAGCCTGCTGGCCGGGCAGGGCGAGCGCGATCCGACACTCCTCATGGCGGCGCTGCTGCACGACACGGTCGAGGACACCGCCACCAGCTTCGAGGATATTGAGCATGCCTTCGGCCGGGAGGTGGCGGACATCGTGCGCGAGGTGACCGACGACAAGACCCTGCCGAAGGCCGAGCGCAAGCGGCTGCAGATCGAGCACGCCGCGCACCTGAGCCGCGCGGCGAAGCTGGTGAAGCTCGCCGACAAGATCTGCAACCTGCACGACATGGTGGTCTCCCCGCCCACCGGCTGGCCGCTCGAGCGCCGGCGCGAGTACTTCGACTGGGCGAAGGCGGTGGTCGATCCCATGCGTGGAGTGCACCCGGAGCTCGAGGCGCTGTTCGACCGGCAGTACCGGCGCAAGCCCGCCGAATCCGGCTGAGGCGCGCCGAACGGTTGGCGTGGCGCGGCCGATGCGCGCGCCCGGGCGTGTCGCCCGCGGCAGCTGCGAACGTATGATGGCTACATGGCCGGATTACGCGTCGCGGGGATGATGTTGCTCGCGTGGCTTGCCGCCGGGCCCGACGTCAGCGAGGCGGGAGATGGCGCCGGGGCGGTGCCCGCGACCATGCGCGCGGCCGCCATCGATCGTAAAGGGGGCCCCGAGGTCCTGACGCTGCACCAGTTGCCGGTTCCCAAGCCCGGCCCGGGCGAGGTGCTCATCGCGCTCGACACCGCGGGCGTCGGTCCCTGGGACATCGACGTGCGCGAGAAGCTTGCGTACTGGAAGGATCAGCAATTTCCGGTGGTGCTGGGGGTCGACGGGGCCGGCACAGTGGCAGCGGTCGGGCCCGAGGTGCGCGGCTTCAAGCTCGGCGACGCCGTGTACGCCTACGCCTGGAACAACCCCAAAGGCGGCTTCTATGCCGAGTATGTGGCGCTCCCCGCGAAGGCGGTCGCACACGTCCCGGCCGGTGTGAGTCTCAAAGACGCCGGTGCGATGGCGGTGTCGGCGCTCACCGCGCTCCAGGGCGTCGACGATGCGCTGCACATCAAGCCTGGGGAGACCCTCATCATTCATGGCGCCTCGGGTGCGGTCGGCAGCCTCGCGCTGCAGTTTGCGAGATTGCGCGGCGCGCAGGTGCTCGCCACTGCCTCGGGTGAGGACGGCATGAGCTTCGTCACCCGCCTGGGCGCGAGCGCCGCCGTGGATGGCCGGCACGGCGACATTGGCGCCGCGGCCCGCGAGTTTGCGCCCGGCGGCGTCGATGCGGTGCTGGCGCTCGCCGGCGGCGATGCCCTCGAGACCTGCATCGATGCGCTCAAGCCCGGGGGACGCGTGGCCTTCCCGAGCGGCGTGCGTCCCGAACCCAAGGCGCGTGCGGGCCTCGAGGCCGTGAAGTACGATGCGCTCACGGGTCCCGACGAATACGCGCGGCTCAACGAAGCGATCCAGGCTGCGAAGCTCGAAGTGCCGATTGCGGCCGAGTTCCCACTCGCGGACGCCGGCAAGGCCCAGGAGCGCATGGCCGCGGGGCACGTACTCGGCAAGATCGTGCTGCGGATCGTTCGCTGAGGCCAGATTCAGGTCTGGGGCGGGGCGCCGCCCTCGGCACGGCGGCGCGCGACGAACGCCTCGAGCGCTTCTGCGACCGCCGGATCCATCGGCGGCGGCTGAAACGCGGCGAGCGTGTTGCGCCACACGGTGTTGGCCCGCTGCGTGGCAGTCTTGGCGCCGTCGTCGAACCACTGGCCGTAGTTGCGCCAGTCGGAGACCAGCGGGCTGTAGAACGCGTCGCGGTAGCGCGTCAGGGTGTGGGCGGCGGAGAAGAAGTGTCCGCCCGGGCCCACTTCCGCGACCGCCTCGATGCCGATGTCGTCGCTCGAGGCCGGCACCGGCTGGAACAGCTCGGCGAACATCTGCAGCATCTCGACGTCGAGGATGAATTTCTCGAAAGAAGCCGTGAGGCCGCCCTCGAGCCAGCCGGCGGCATGCAGCACGAAGTGGCAGCCGCCGAGCAGTGCTCCCCACAGGCTCATCTGCGCCTCGTAGACGGCCTGCGCGTCGGGGGCGTTGCCGGCGGTCGCGCTCGAGCAGCGCCACGGCACACCGATGTGGCGCGCGAGCTGCCCGGCGCCGAAAGCCGCCTTGGCGTACTCGGGCGTGCCGAAGGCGGGAGAGCCCGACTTCATGTCGACGTTCGAAGTGAAGCTCCCGTACATCACCGGGGCGCCGGCGCGTGCGAGCTGCGAGAGCGTGATGCCGAACAGCGCCTCGGCATGTGCGAGCGTCAGGGCGCCTGCAATGGTGATCGGCGCCATCGCGCCGGCGAGCGTGAACGGCGTGACGATCATCAGCTGCCCGTTCAGGGCGAACTCGATGATGCCGTCGGTCATCGGCAGGTCGAGCTGCAGCGGCGAGTTGGTGTTGCAGATGCTGTAGCAGCGCGGCTCGCGGCGGAAGGTCTCCTCGTCGATCCCGTGCGCGATGCGCAGCATCGCGAAGCAATCGCCGAGCTGTCCTGCGCCGCGGCTGTAGAAATTGGGTGGCTTGTCGCCGAGGGTGAGCTGCGCGAGCGTCGTGTCGAGGTGGCGCTCGTGCACCGGCGCATCGCCCGGCTCGGTCATCTGTCCGAGCACGTGGATCACGTCGAAGGCCTGCGCCAGGCGCACCAGGTCGCGGTAGTCCGCGATGGTGCCGGAGCGCTTGCCGCGCTCGAGATCGTTGACGCTCGGCGGGCCGGCGACCGGCGCGAAGATGACGTGGCGGCCGCCCACGCGGCAGGTGCGCTCGGGGTTGCGGGCCACCAGGTTCACCTCGCCGGGAACGGTGGTGAGCGCCGCGGCCACCATGCCGGGATCGAGCCGCACCATCTGCGTCGCCTCATCCACCGCGGCGCCGGCCGCGGCCAGCAGGCTTCGGCCGCGCGGTGACAGCACGCGCATCCCAAAGCGCTCAAGGATGCCGAGTGCGGCGAGGTGGATGCTCTCCACCTGGTCCGCGGAGAAGATCCGCACCGGCTCGAACGGGTTGACGAGATGGCGATAACGGGTGGAGCGCGGCGGCTGGCCCGCGGCCGCCGCGCGCGGCGACTCGCGCCGGCGCGAAGTCATGGGGTACCTCGCGCGCGCGCGATCCACTCATCGACCAGCTGCGTAAGAAGCGTGAGCGGCACGCCGCCGTTTTCGAGAATCACGCTGTGGAAGTCCTTCAGCTGGAATCTGGGTCCGAGGGCCGCCTGCGCTTTGGCGCGCAGCTCGAGGATCTTAAGCTCGCCGACCTTGTAGGCGCACGCCTGGCCGGGCATCGCCATGTAGCGCTCGACCTCGGAAGCGACCTCGGCTTGCGTCTTGCCCGTGGTGGCGATCATGTAGGAGATGGCCTGCTCGCGGCCCCAGCCCTGGGCGTGGATGCCGGTGTCGACGACCAGCCGCGCCGCGCGCAGCAGCTCCGCCTGCAGCCGCCCGAGATTGCCCCACGGGTCATCCTTATACATGCCGATCTCGGCAGCCAGCTGCTCGGCGTACAGCGCCCAGCCCTCGGCGTACGCGGTATAGAGCGTCTGCTGCCGTATCAGCGGCAGGTCCTTGAGCCCGAGCGCGGTCGAGATCTGCAGGTGATGGCCGGGAATGCCTTCGTGATAGGCGAGGGTTTTCATGGCCCAGGTCGGCACCTCGCTCAGATCCCTCAGGTTGGCGAAGAAAATGCCGGGCCGCGAGCCATCCATCGCGGCCGGCTGGTAGTACGCTCCCGAGGTGCCTTTTTCCCGTGACGGCGGGACGCGCTCGACCGTCAGGCGCTTGCCCGGCACGCTGCGGAAGTACTCGGGCATGCGCGCGGCAACCTGATCGAGGATCTGCTGGTAGCGCTCGAGCGCCTGCCTCCGGCCCGTATCGTCGTTCGGCAGGAGAAAGCGCGCATCCCTGGACAACGTCGCCATGCGCTCGCCGACGCTGCCGGCCGTCAGCCCAACGGCCACCAGCAGCTGATCCATCTCGCCGGTGATGCGCGCCACCTCGGAGAGCCCGAGTGCATGTACCTGCTCGGGCGTGTAGTCGGTGGTCGTGTTCTGCCTGAGCTCGAGTGCATAGTAGTCCGCGCCGCCGGGCAGCCGGGCGACGCCCGCGCCCTGGGTGGCGGCCGCGGGCCTCAGGGCCTCGAGCGCTGCGCTCATGCGGGCATAGGCGGGATAGACCCGCGCGCCGAGCGCAACGATCGCTTGATTTTCGAGCTGCTGCTTACGGGCGGTGTCGAGCGATCTCACCTTGTCCATCCGCGTGACGAACGAGGTGACCAGCGCGTTGTCCTTCGGCGGCGCGCTCACGGTGTCGTGAATGACGGTGAGCGAGCGCTCGAGGAGCGAAGGCGGCAGCACCACCCCCACCCGAGCCTGCCGCTGCATGGCGGCGGTGACCTGATCGAGCTTCTCCCCCATGGCCTCGAGGCGCTTCACGTAGTTGCGCGCGGTCTTGTCGTTGCTGACGACGTGCGTGGTCTGCATGAAGCTCGAGAGCTCCACCTCCACACCGAACATCGGGCTCACCGGATAGAGCTCATCGCCCTGCAGCCAGGCAAAGCGCCTGAACGCGAGCCCGGTCTGGTACTGGTCGACGAGGATGTCGTAGGTGATCTGATCCTGGCGGCCAAGCCGCGCGCGATCGAAGCGGCGCACCTCGGCGAGGAAACGCGCGAGCTGCGCGTAGTCCTCATCGCGCTGGCTAAGGGTGTACGGGGCGAGCTTGTCGGAATGGTGATCGAAGATCGAGCCGTCGGTGAGTCCCACCGCCGTGAACATCTCGGGATTGCGCATCAGGAACTCGAGCGCCTGGCGGTTCGCAAGCATGTTGATGGTGAAGGGCGTGCCCCACACGATGCGATAGCAGGCATAGCCGAGCGCCGCCACCAGCACGAGCGCGGTCCAACCCGCAATCCGCCAGGCCTTCCGCATCCGCCGACCCCCCGGGAGCTTCGAAATTGAAGCGGCAATAGAGCCGATCGATACCGGCAGGTCAAGCTCGATCAGGCAGGCGGGGCGGTATAGTTATGAGCGCTGGATCGGGGCGTCCCTGCCCCGTCCAGCGCGGGGTCGAGCAAAAAGCGTCGTTTTTGCTCGACCCCCGGCCACCTTCGGCGGCCGGGCACGTCCGTGTGCCTGGGTCTCGCGCGGGGTGTTGCTTCATGATTGGGACCGTACAAACCGCAGTTGGCAACTCAAGAGGCTCCCCATGACCCAGGTCGCCGGCGTCGCAGAGATCCGCAGCCACTTTCCCGCGCTCGAGCGCACCCATAACGGCTTGGCGGTGGCCTATTTCGACGGCCCGGGAGGCACCCAGGTGCCGCGCGCGGTCGCCGCCGCGGTGAGCGATTACCTGCTCAACCATAACGCCAACACTCACTGGGATTTCCCCTCGAGCCGCGAGACCGACGCAGCGCTCGCCGCCGCGCGCGCGGCGCTGGCGGACTACCTCGGCGGCGCGGTGGACGAGATCGTCTTCGGCGCCAACATGACGACGCTCACCTTCCATCTCGGGCGCGCGCTCGGGCGTGGCTGGCGGGCCGGCGACGTCGTGGTGGTGACCGAGCTCGATCACCACGCCAACTCCGATACCTGGCGCGCGCTCGCGCGCGAGCGCGGCGTCGAGATCCGCGCGATCCGCATGCGGCGCGAGGACGGGCGGCTCGACGAGGATGACGCCGCGGCGAAGCTGACCCCGGGCGTGCGGCTGCTGGCGCTCGGGGCCGCCTCGAACGCGCTCGGCACCATCAACGAGGTGGCGCGGCTCACCGCGCGTGCGCACGCCTGCGGCGCGCGGGTGTTCATCGACGGCGTGCACTACGCGAGCCATCAGCTGCCGGACGTGCGCGCGTGGAACTGCGACTTCTTCGCCTGCTCGGCCTACAAGTTCTACGGCCCGCACGTCGGGGTGCTGTGGGGGCGGCGCGAGCTGCTCGCAGCGCTCGACCCGCCGAAGCTGGCGCCCGCTTCGGACCAGCCGCCCGAGCTGCTCGAGACCGGCACGCTGAATCACGAGGGGATCGTCGGCGCGGGCGCCGCCGTCGACTTCCTGGCCTCGCTCGCCGGTGGACGGGCGCCGCGCCGCGAGCGGCTCGCCCTCGTGTCGCAGGTGCTGCACGAGCGCGCCGATGCACTGCTGCGGCAGCTGTGGAACGGGCTCGAGCAGACGGCCGGAGTCAAGGTGTACGGTCCGCCGCCCGGCACGGCCCGCACCGCCACCCTGTCGTTCTCGTTGGCCGGACACACGAGTGCCGCGGTCGCCGCCGCGCTCGCAGCCCGGGGCGTATTCGTATCGCACGGGGACTTCTACGCCACGACCGCGGTACGGCTGCTCGGTCACGAGCGCGACGGGCTGGTGCGCGCCGGCTGCGCGGCGTACACGACCGCCGATGAGATCGGGCGGCTGCTCGAGGGAGTGCGTCAGCTGCTGCGCTGAGAGGGCGCCCGCGACGCTTTCTTCGACCCAAAAAAACGAGCCCGGCACGCAGGCCGGGCTCGTCGGTTCACGCTCCGTGGCGGAGCGCGGCTTACTTGTGATTCTTGTTGGCCGCCTCGGCGGCCATCTTCAGCTCTTCGTTGACTTTGTCGAGCAGATCTTTGGCCTTGGCCGCGTGGCCATCCATGTCCCACTCGTTCGCCTTCTGGGCGGCGGTGATCTTCTCCCATGCGTCCCTCGAGAGGCGCTGGGCGGCGGCGAGGTTCGGGTGATGCTTGCCGATGTCTTCGACCGGCGGAGCCGCGAATGCAGCGGTTGCAACGAGTAGCAGCGCGGCGGAGCTCAGCGTCAGTTTTCCAATCATTGCGACTCCCTAACTGAGGTTATGTGATTTGGGACCGAAGTGCCGGCGGTGAGCCGGGCGCGCGCAGTGTCGTCCCGGCGCCGGGGGAATGCAAGCCTGCCCGGCGGCTATTCTGGGCGCGAGGTCACAAGAGCCGAGCCCGAGCCTCCCGGCCCCGGTGCGGTCGTGCTACCTTCGCTCCCGCAACAGCTTATATAAGGAGTCAGGGAGCGAATGCCCAGCAGAGTTCCGCAAGGCCAGCGGCGCGGATGGATCATCGCGATCGGTGGCGCGGAGAACAAGGAGAACGATCGCCGCATCCTCGAGCGCTTCATCCGCGCCTCGGGCGGCGATTCCGCGGACGTCGTCGTCATACCGACGGCGAGCCGCATGCATGAGACCGGGCCGCGCTACGAGCAGATATTCAGCGACATCGGCGCCGCCCGCGTCAGCGTCATGGACTTCGATACGCGCCGCGATGCCTGCGAACCCGGGAGGCTCGCGCGCCTCGCGGAAGCCAGCGGGGTGTTCTTCACCGGCGGCAACCAGCTGCGCCTCACCACGCTCCTCGGCGGCACGCCGGTCGCCAAGCTGATCCGCACGGCCAACGCGCGCGGCGTGACCGTCGGCGGTACCAGCGCCGGCGCCAGCATTCTCTCCGAGCACATGATCGCCGCCGGGGACGAGGGCTCGACGGTGATCGCCGGCAGCGTACGGCTCGCGCCGGGCCTCGGGTTGACCAACCGCTTCATCATCGACCAGCATTTCCGCCAGCGCGATCGGCTCGGGCGGCTGCTGACGGCACTCGCCTACAACCCTTTCGCCGTCGGTATCGGTCTCGACGAGGACACCGCCGCCGTCATCGGCCCTGATGAGACCGTGGAGATCGAGGGCAGCGGGGGCGTGACCATCGTCGATGCCTCCGAGGTGAGCTATTCCTCGATCGACAGCGTCGAGGAAGGGCAGCCGGCCTGCGTACTCGGGCTCAAGCTTCACATCCTGGTCGCCGGGTCCACCTTCAACCTGCATACCCGGGCCGCCGGCGCCGGCACGTTGAGAAAGTCGAAGGAGTGACCCAAACTCGATGATGTGACCCCGCTTAGGGCTGGTTGCCTGAACAACTACTACGACTCCGAGCAACACCCATGCGCATCCTCGATCGATCCGTCTATGTCGGCCCGTCGCTGTACGCGCGCTTCCCCGTCATCCGCCTCGAGCTCGAGCTCGGTGAGCTCGAGGCCTGGCCCACCGGCCGCCTAGGCGCGGGCTTCATCGAGGCGCTGGCGACGGCGCTCCCCGGGCTCGCCGAGCACGGCTGCTCCTATCGCGAGCCCGGCGGCTTTTTCCGCCGCATGCGCGAGGGCGAGGGGACCTGGCTCGGCCACGTGCTCGAGCACGTGGCGATCGAGCTGCAGAACATCGCGGGCGAGGCTGTTACCTTCGGCAAGACGCGCAGTGCGGGACCCGCCGGCGTCTACACGGTGGTCTACGAGTACGCGCAGCGCGACGAGGGCATCGCCGCCGGGGAGCTGGGACTGCGGCTGCTGTCCTCGCTGCTGCCGGAGGCGATCAGGCCTCGCGACTCCGTGCCCGCCGGCTGGAGCTGGCCCGAGGCCCGCGACCAGTTCATCCGCTTCGCGCAGCGCCGCGCGCTCGGTCCTTCGACCATGTCGCTGGTGCGGGCGGCCGAGGGGCGCGGCATTCCCTGGCTGCGCCTCAACGACCAGTCGCTGGTGCAGCTCGGGCACGGCAAGTTCCAGCAGCGCATCCAGGCGACCGTCACCGGGCGCACCCCGCACATCTCGGTCGAGCTCGCGAGCGACAAGGAGGAAACCAACAAGATCCTGGCGGGCCTCGGGCTGCCGGTGCCGAAGCAGGAGCTGGTGCAGAGCGAGACCGCGGCGGTGCGCGCCGCGCGCCGCATCGGCTTCCCGGTGGTGACCAAGCCCTACAACGGCAACCACGGCCGCGGCATATCCATACGGCTCACGACCGACGAGGACGTGGCGCACGGCTTCAACGTCGCGCGCGAGCATTCGCGCTCGGTGATCGTCGAGACCTTCCTCGAGGGCGATGACCATCGGCTGCTGGTGGTGAACGGCGAGCTGGTGGCCGCGACCCGCCGCACGCCCGGGCACGTGGTGGGCGATGCGGAGCACACCATCGAGGAGCTCATCGAGATCGTGAACCAGGATCCGCGCCGCGGGGTCGGGCACGAGAAGGTGCTGACGCGCCTCGAGCTCGACGCGCAGGCGCAGAAGATGCTCGAAAAGGCGCAGCTCACGGCCGGCTCGGTGCCGGCGCAGGGGCAGATCGTCTACCTGCGCTCGACTGCCAACCTCTCGACCGGCGGCACCGCCACCGACGTCACCGACGTCATCCACCCCGACAACCGCGAGATGGCCGAGCGCGCGGTGCGCGCCATCGGCCTCGACGTCGGCGGCGTCGATTTTCTCTCCAAAAACATCACCGAGAGCTACCGCAAGATCGGCGGCGGCATCTGCGAGGTGAACGCGGCGCCCGGCTTCCGCATGCACGTGGCGCCGAGCGAGGGCACGCCGCGCGACGTCGCCGGACCGGTGATCGAGATGCTGTTCCCGCCAGGGGCGCCGGCGCGCGTGCCGATCGCCGCGATCACCGGCACCAACGGCAAGACCACCACCGCGCGCATGCTGTCGCACATCGCCAAAATGGCCGGCTACACCCCCGGGCTCACCACCACCGACGGCGTGTACATCGATGGCCAGCGCACCGTGCAGGGCGACATGACCGGCCCGGTGTCGGCGCGCATGGTGCTGGCGGATCCGCAGATCGACCTGGCGGTGCTGGAGACCGCACGCGGCGGCCTGCTGCGCGCCGGCATGGGGGTGAACGAGGTCAACGTCGGCGCGGTGCTCAACGTGCAGCCCGATCACCTGGGGCTGAAGGGCATCGACACACTCGAGCAGCTCGCCGAGGTCAAGCGCATCGTGGTCGAGGTGGCGAGCGATTGCGCGG
>Ga0187781_10000315_pt1 | contig 34590 bp, 31 predicted proteins | sample 0715_SJ02_MP02_2_FD_132447 | JGI IMG/M metagenome (GOLD analysis project Ga0187781, IMG submission 132447) | Tropical peat soil microbial communities from peatlands in Department of Meta, Colombia - 0715_SJ02_MP02_20_MG | ecosystem: Environmental > Terrestrial > Soil > Wetlands > Peat | place... | reverse complement strand
CCTGGCGGAAAGTCGTCAACTACGTCATGTTCAGCCTGACGGGGGTCTGCGCCGTGATCACGGTGGGCGTCTTGTTCTTCATTCTGGGCTACCTTCTCTGGCACGGCGGCAGTGCGCTGAGCTGGACTTTCCTCACCCACTTGCCAACTCCCGTCGGCGAAAGCGGCGGCGGAATGGCCAACGCCATCGTGGGGAGCGCGAAATTGCTTCTCCTGGCTTCCCTGTTCGGCATCCCGGTTGGGTTCCTGGGCGGAGTCTACCTGGCGGAATTCGGCGGCCAGACGTTTTCCTTTGTGGTTCGCTACACGGCTGACTTGCTGAACGGCGTGCCCTCGATTGTGATGGGGATCTTCGCCTACACGGTCGTGGTTCTGCCGATGGGGCACTTTTCCACTCTCGCAGGCAGCCTGGCGCTGGGCGTGATGATGATCCCGATTGCTGTGCGCAGCACGGAAGAAGCACTGCGCACGGTTCCCATGATGCTGCGCGAGGGGGCGTTGGCCCTGGGGGCGAGCAAGTGGAAAACCATCGCTACCGTGGCGGTTCCCGCGGCCCGCAAGGGCATCATCACCGGCATTGTGCTGGACATCGCGCGCGTCGCCGGGGAAACTGCGCCGCTCCTGTTCACCGCCTTCAGCAATCGTTTTTGGAGCCCGGGATGGAGCCAGCCCACCGCCTCGCTGCCCGTCATGGTTTACAATTACGCCATCTCGCCGTACGAGGATTGGCATCGACAGGCCTGGGCCGCCGGACTGGTGCTCCTGACGCTGGTGTTAGTGGCGAACGTGATCGCGAGGATGTCTGTCTCCGGGAGATCAGCGCGCTAGGGGGACGTGAGGCGGTAACGACTATGACAGTTTCGACACCCGGCAGTCTTAACATGGCCAAGCAAACCAGCCACGCTGGTCAGTCTCTAGGAGGGACAGTGGCCGCCGACAACTTGAAGTTGCGGGTCTCCGGATTGAACTTCTACTACGGTCTCAAACAATCCCTTTTCGACATCAATCTCCAAATCGTGACCAACCGCATTACGGCGCTCATTGGCCCGTCCGGTTGCGGCAAGTCCACCTTCTTGCGCACCTTGAACCGAATGTACGAAACCGTGCCGCATGCCCGGGCCGAGGGTGAAATCCTTTTCGACAATGAGGATCTCCTGGCCATGGACTCGGTCGCCCTGCGGCGTCGCGTGGGCATGGTCTTTCAGCGGCCGAATCCCTTTCCCAAGTCGATTTTCGATAATATTGCCTACGGCCTGCGCGTGAATGGGACCTTTCGCGGGGCGGCCCTGCAGGAGAAGGTCGAGAAGAGCCTGCGCCGCGCGGCACTGTGGGAAGAAGTAAAGGATTCACTCCACAAATCGGCTTATGCGCTTTCGGGCGGCCAACAGCAGCGTCTTTGCATCGCCCGGGCTTTGGCCGTCGATCCGGAGGTTCTGCTCCTGGATGAGCCCTGCTCCGCCCTCGATCCTATCGCCACCGCCAAGATCGAGGAGTTGCTCTTTTCCCTTCAGGACCAATGCACGCAGATCATTGTCACCCATAATATGCAGCAGGCCGCGCGCGTTGCGGATTTCACAGGTTTCTTTCTTCTGGGCAAACTCATCGAATACAACAAGACCGAGGTAATCTTTAAGACGCCAGCCAAGAAAGAAACCGAAGATTACATCACCGGCCGATTTGGTTAGAGGAGGATATAAGGCATATGGTGCGCCACTTTGAAGAGGAACTCGACAACCTCAGAAACCGGCTCCTGGAAATGAGCGGGCTGGTTGAGGACTCCGTCTACCGCAGCATCCAGTCGCTGATCGAGAAGGACGAGGAAGCGGCGCAGCAGGTGCTCCAGAACGAGGCCCGCATTAACCGCATGGAGATCGATATTGACGAACTCGCCACCAGCCTCCTGGCCCGCGTGCAACCCATGGCCACCGACCTCCGCTTCATTACCGCCGCCATCAAAATCAATAACGACCTGGAACGCATGGGCGACATCTCCGTCAACATCGTGCGCAGGACGCTGGCCCTGATGCGCGAACCCTTGCCCAAGGAACTGGTCGATATTCCCCATATGGCGACGCTGGCCCAGTCGATGATTCGCAAAAGCCTGGACGCTTTCGTGAAGAAGGATACCGAATTGGCCCGATCCATCCTCACCTCCGATGACGTCATCGATCAACTCCGGGACGCCGTGTACGAAGAATTGATCGGCCTGATGGAACGTGATCCCACCTGCGTTCGCCAAAGCATCAACCTGATGTTCATTGCCCGCGCCCTCGAGCGGCTCGCCGATCACGCCACCAACATTGCGGAAGATGTTCTGTTCCTGGTGGAGGGCGTGGAGGTGCGCCACCATGCGGAGGTGCGCGAGTAGAGACTCCTCAGTATCAAAAACAAGTCAAAAGGCAAATCGCCCGCGTCTTCTCTCCGGGAGCGCTCTCGACGCTCGGCGATGCGTCCAACCCTTGACGATAAGCCGCATCAAAGCATTAGAGCAGGATGATGAGTGCGGTTTTGTGCCTATTTTCTCTTTGACTCATTTCGGCCTTTGGTGGTAAAAGTTGAGGTGGGTCCAGGATGTTTCGGAGCGGCGTAGAGCCTTGTAGATGGGGAGTCCGGTAATGAAGCGAAGGTCAGTTTGGGTGTTGGAAGTGGGACTGTGCGTGCTGCTGGCGTCCCTGCCGCTCTGGGCACAACAAGAACCGCAGCAGCAACAGCAACCGAGCCAGCAACAGCCGCAGCCAGCGGCTCAACCCGCGACTGATAACGCTGCCGAGAACGCCGACAACGCAGAAAACCCCACTCCTAACGAGAACGAGATCACCATCCCCGAAGGGACGGAATTCAAACTCCAGTTGCACTCCTCCGTAAGCTCGAAGTCTTCCCATCCCGGAGATAGGATTCTTACAACCTTGCTCGACCCCGTGGCGGTCGAGGATCAGGACGTTCTGTCCAAAGGCACGCGCATCGACGGCCATATTGCCGAGGTGAAGGCCGCCGGACGCCGCGGAAAGGGCGGAGACCTGTCGCTGGTTTTTGACACCGTGGAACTGCCCAGCGGCCAGAAGCTCGCTATCACCGGATCACTCACCGAAGTCTTCTCGAGTGAGGGCGGAGGCGATCCGAACGTGGGGCCCGAGGGCGACTTGAAGGGAGGCGGGGCCTCTCGCAAGAAGCAAGCCGCCATTATCGCTGCCACGACCGCCGTGGGCGCCACCGGTGGGCTTGGCACGGGCATCGCCGGCGCCGCCACCGGAGTGGCCTTGGCCATCCTACTTCCTCACGGCAAGCAAGCCGCATTGGCCGCCGGTTCCTTGATCGGCATGCGCCTCGACCGCGACGTGACCTTCACCCTGATCCCGGCTCCCGACGCAAAATAACCTGCCTACTGCCGACTCCGGGGCGGAGGCGGCTTCAGTCGCGCTGCTTCCGGAAGTTGTAGGAGTTCGGAAGCGGGGGTCAGTCTCACATCATCTCCTACTAATTCGGGCAAAAACTTGGTTAGGGCTGCAATCGTGGTTGGGTAAGGGTGCCCAATGGCCAGGGCGGCGCCTTGTTCTTCGAGCACGCGCCGGAACCGGTGAAGCTGATCCCGGGTGTAGGAAACGCTCTCGGTATCGTCTAGAAATATGGAACGATAAAATGCGGGAAGCCCTTGCCGGCGGGCCGCCTCGAACGCCACGCTGGCGGCGGTGGTGCGGCTATCCACGAAAAACAGGTGTCGCCCAGCGAGCGACTTCATCACCGCGGCCATCAAGCGGGGGTCTGCGGTGGCGCGCGACCCCATGTGATTGTTGACGCCCGCCACCCCCGGGACTGAAGCCAGGTCAGCGTCGACCATGTGTTCAACCTCGAAGCGGCTCATGCCGACACGAATTTCCCCCTCTCCCGCCGAAGCATGCGAGCTTGCTTCCGGCTCCATTGGGAGGTGAAGCATAACCTCGTGCCCGGCCTGTCGAGCCTCTCGCGCGGTTTCGGCGGAAGCGCTCAGATGAGGAAGAACGGAGAAGGTGAGCGAATACGGCAGTGCCAGCAGTTGGTGGGCCTTTTCGATACTTGCACCCAGATCATCGATAATAATGGCAGCGTAAAGGATGCGCCTGACTTCATGCAGCCTCCAGCGTGAGACCAACTTACCGGACCGCGAGAGGTGAATGTCCGCGACTCGCCAACCGGCGGCGCTGCGAGATTCATTCACGGCGCAGTCCAGGTGGCTCTGTTGGGCTTCGCTCCGGAGGGCTGCGACGACCGCGGGGTAAACCTCAGAGCCTGCACGCGCCTCAATGGGAGTCTCGGGCTTTAGGGAAGAACGACCCGCGGACCTGATCCAGACTTGCGAGCGCCCGGCGCCTTCGACCGCGTTCTCGAGTCTGCGTGCCAAGTCGCGTCGCTCCGCCTGCCGGGCGGGTGCAGGCGCATGCCGTTCGGCTCGTTTGCAGCCGACGGCGCAAAGCGCCACGGCCAAGGGAATAGCCGATAGCGGAATGGAGAATTGCGGACGGCGGAGCGTGGCGTTCAAGGGGTAGGCTAAAGCACCCACTCATGCCCGTTGGCTGACGGGCAGGTGGAAAGCATGAAGGTGATTCCTCTCCTCCCGCTGAGGAGGGAAGTTATTTCAAATCAGCGGCGACCCTGCCTTGCGGTGCCTAACAGCACAACCCTGGTCACCCCAGGGTGGCCACAAGGATTTCCAGGCTGGCGCCGTTTCGATCCGCAGGACCGAGTTCGGCGGCCTTGGCGGGCGCCGACGGGTGCGTCAGGATCTCAATGGCTTTGCGAAGCTGCAGATCATCCTTGCCGCCGAAATGCTCGGGGTTCTGGATATCCTCTTCACCCTCGGAATCAGGTGCGGGGGCAGCCTCGGCGGTTTGAATGACGCTGGGCGTCACGCCGTTATCGTTGATCGCCTTGCCGTCCGGCCCATAGTATTTCGCCACCGAGAGCAGCAGGGCGGAACCGTCGCCCACCGGGATCGTCTTCTGCAGGACTCCCACTCCGAAACTGCGTACGCCCACGACCTCGCCCCGTTTGTTACCCAAAACGCCTGCGGCGACCAGCTCAGCAGGCCCGGCGGTAGATTGGTTGATAAGCACAACTAAGGGAAGGTCGCAAACAGCTCCGGTTGGATGGGCCGAGATATCCTGCCTGGGATAACGCTGGCCCAACAGGTAGGTGATCAAGCCCTTATCGAGGAAAAGGCTGGCAGTGTCGATGGCCTCCTGCACATTGCCGCCGGCGCAGTCTCGCAAGTCCAGAATAATCTTGTGGGCCCCATTGGACTCGAGTTCTTTGATCTTGGCCGCAATCTGCGTGGCTTTGCCCTTGTCAAATGTCGAGACGCGCAGATATCCGTCTCCGTCCTCCAGGACTTTGGCGATCACGGGCGGATAATTCAGCACGGTGCGAGTAATGCTAATGGGCTCCGGCTCGCCACGTGCTCCGCGCACGACGTAAAGCTTCACCGTAGTGTCTGGTGCGCCGGCCAGCAATCGCTCGATTTGCAACACAGAAAGCTCGCGCGTGGCCGTGCTCTCCACGCGATCGATCAGGTCGCCGGCCCGCACTCCGGCTTTTTCGGCAGGACTTCCCGGAAGCACCGATACAACCGTTACGTAGCCGCTCCGTTTGGAGAGGAAAATGCCAACATCAGCCGGCCCGGGATCGGGATGCTTCAAGTACTCTTGATACTCGGCCGGTGTGAAATAGGTGCTATAGGGGTCTAGGGCTTCGAGAAGTCCCCGGATAGCTCCATCCGTTACCTTTTTGAGGTCGGGTTCAGTCACATAGTCCAGGTTGATGCGGTTCAGGACCTCGCTGTAAACTCCCAAGTCCCGGTAAGTCTTCTCCGATTTGGAGTCGCTCTTGCCCAGCAACCCTCCCAGGAAGACATAGAGCACCAGAACGCTGGAAACGGAGATTAACGTGATTCGTACGCGGTTCGTCATTAACGATAAAACTCCTTCGGCCGTTGCTTCACCGGTCGTACAACCCCACAAAGTATAGCACGGCAGTTAATTGGATGCATCTGACAGGCCCGGAGTGACTCCCGAGGGTTGGGAAAAAACAGGCTCAAACAGGATTCAGGATTCGGGATTCAGGAAAGGCAGGTCCGTTGGGGCCTGATCCCGACTTGTCGCCGGCGTCTCCGACCTTGGGTTTCGGTGCCTGAACCCTGAATCCCGTATCCGGGATCCTGGCTTTTGAACCCTGAATCCTGATTGCTGAATCCTGGATTTCAGGAGGGCGATCCTGCGGCTAGCGCGTTTGCCGAGCTTCTGGTTAAGGAAGCGGCCTTTGCTCATGGTTTGTGGACCACGCCTTCCGATGGAGCGTTTTTCTTCACGGGCGTCAAGAAAGTACTGGATATGCGATCGTGCCAGGTAAGGCTGTCGCTATCCACTACTGCCCAGAGAAAACCAATCATGAAAGCCGAGAGTGACACCAGGTAGCCAAAAGCGCGCAACCACGACTCGCGGGGCGCGGGTGGCCAACCGTCCAGGTTCCGAACCTCCATCCCCAACCAGGCTTGGCCAGGTGTTGAGAAAGCCAGTGCTGTAAACAAGCCAAAATACGACCAGACAAAGATAACAGCGATAACTCCCAAGACGGCAAGATTTAGCGGAACCGGCGTGAGACGCCCGCCCGCGAATATGAATATGAGCGCGAATATCCCGCCGCCTGATACGAGAACCAATCCATCTACCAATCCCGCTAGAAACCGTCGTCCAATCGGGGCGACCGAATAAGCCTCGAGTTCTGATCCTGATGCCGCAGGTGAAACGCCGCTCTCCTCTGGCTCGATAACGATCTCGAGGCGATTTTCAGGGCTCGAGGCCGGTTCGAGCGCGAAATCGTCCGCCTGGGTCCGGGGCGAATTGGGAAGTTCAAGCCGCCGGTCAACGCGTTCCTCGGCTCTCGCGTCGGGATGGCCACGGAGGCCCGCGGACCGCCCGCTAGGAGCAATCTCGGCGTCGATGCTGACAGCGTTCTGCTGGAATTCCAAGACTCGTTCCACCTCCGGTTCCCATCCTGCGCTCGTTTCCGTCCGCGCGAATTCAAAGTCGAGGTTCTCTTCCTCCGCCGGCTCGTTCCGCAACCGGGCGCGACGCTGGTGAAAGCTCGAGACGCGATCGGAAAGTTCCCGCCTCCAGGCCACAGGCTCCCGCGCTTTGGTGGGATCTGCTTGCGACTCGGGGGGACGTTCCGATGCAAACTCGAAATCGAGGTTCTCGGGCATGGCTCGAGGCGGCTGGTGTTGTACTGAGTCGTCCAAAGCCGAGCCTTGCGGTGAATCCGTCGCGCCCGAACTCGTCGTCTGCGCCGCTGCCTCCCCTTGCCCGGCAGACTCTCGTGGGACGACGGGTGATTCCCGACTGGCGGCCGCTTCTTGCTGCGTTGGCCCGCCGGGGGCACCGGGCGGGGTCTCAGTGCGCGCAGACGATTGGCGTGAGGGGGGCGCTAAATTGCCGCCGCACCTGGTACATCGCGTGAGTCCCGGGTAGCTGAAAAAACCGCATTTGGGGCACTTCACCACTGGATCGAATACCTCAGGGCAGCGTGATCCGCCTCCTAGCGCATCTTAGCAAATTGATCCCTTAGAGCAAAGCAGCTTCGGGTAAAATAAAACGTCTTTGTGCTCGCTCATGCGTAATGTAAACGAATCATTTTCCCTCCGGAAAAACAGCGCACGGGTTGTGGTGGGTTTGCTCGTTAGCGTGAGCATGGCCTTCGCCTCGCCGGCGCAACAGCCGGCGTCCGCTCCGCTGGACTTGCACAATACCGACCGGACCCTCAGCATCCACGCGGACTCTCAAGATAGAGGCAAAGACGTATCCCACCTTCGCGGGCACGTGGAGATCACCTACCGGGGCATGAAGCTCACGGCCAATGAGGTGACCTACAACGCGGCGTCTGGAGAAATCGCCGCCACCGGCCATGTCCTCTTTGTCGACCCTCGCAGCCATGTTGTGGCCGACGAGGTCCATTACAATCTGCGCACTGAGATGGGATGGTTTTCGAACGCCATCGGCTACCTCCACACGAATCGCGCTCGGCCTAAGCCGCCTCCCACAGACAATCCCTATTACATCCAGACGGACCGGTCCAAGGTGCTTTATACGGAGAACCCGCTGTACTTCCGGGCAGGGGAAATGGACCGCCTGGACGAGAGTACCTACACGGTGAAACACGGCAGGTTCACGACCTGCGATTGCGAAAACAGAGGTTGGTCCTTCTCCGCCAATTCAGCTCGAGTGGAGTTGGACGACAAAGCCTTCGCGCGGGGTTCCGTGGTTCGATTCCTGGGCGTCCCCATTTTCTACCTTCCGGCCATTGCGGCCTCCATCGCCCGTCGGCCTCGGCATACCGGCTTCCTGCTTCCGCAATTCAGCAATTCCTCGATAAAGGGAACTATCGTGGGCGCGGGCCTTTTTTGGGCCATCAGTCCCAGCATGGACTTGCTGCTGGGGCTGGAGGATTACAGCCTGAGAGGACTTGCTCCCAGAGCGCAATTCCGCGCCTATCCCACCCAGGAGACAAAGCTCACGGCGGATTTTTTCGAGGTCAATGATAAGGACAAGAGCCGGGAAAATCGCGCCCCCGGCGAAAGCCTCAAGGTGGTCGGCGATACATTGGATCTGCCTTACGGATTTCGCGGCGTTGCGGACGTGGACTACGTCTCCTCGCTGGCTTTCCGCGAAACCTATTCGCCCACCTTTACCGAGGCGGTCAATTCCGAGGCTCACCAGATCGGATTCGTGACCAAGGATTTCCAGACTTATAGCCTCAACGCTTACGCCTCGCGCTATCAGGACTTCCTCTCCGCCCAGCCGCTCTATCAGTGCCAAGGGAGCGTATGCCAGTACGTCCCGGAGAGTTCCATCATTATCCGCCAGACGCCGGAATTCTCCTTCATAGGGATGGATAAGCGGGCAGGGGAGAGCCCCTTCTACTTTTCCTTTCAGAGTTCCGCCGGCGAAGTCGGGCGCACCGCCCCGGGGCTTGATCTCCCGTCGCTTTCCGAGCGGCTGGACGTGCACCCCGAAGTGACTCTTCGCCTTCCCGAGTTCTGGGGATTCCACCTCACGCCTTCCGCGGGGGTCGACGCGGCCCGGTACGGCACGAGCCTCGAACCCAACCGCGAACCTTTGGGAAGAGTTTTGGGCGACTTTTCTCTCGACCTTCGGCCGCCTGCGCTCGAAAAGGTGTTTTCCAAATCACTCTTTCACCGGCGATTCAAACACGTGATCGAGCCGGACATTGTCTATCGTTTGGTCAAAGCCCGGAACCCGCAAGAATTGGCGGATGTGGTCCGGTACGACGATCTGGACATCCTCTGCCAAACCAATGAAGTCGAGTATTCCGTGACCAATGTTATTCTGGCTCGCAAAGATGTTCCTGCCGGCGCCACCGATAAGCCCCAGGCCCAGGAGCTGCTTTCCTGGCGAGTTGCGGAAAAATACTATTTCGATCCCACCTTCGGCGGCGTCCTGGGACCTAACAACCCCATCGTGTGGGAGCCCACGCTCTCCCTGACGGGATTCCACTTCATTCCCGGTCGCCGCTTATCGCCGATCGTTTCTGACTTGAAAGTGGCGCCCTTTTCCTTCTATGACACCGAGTTGAAATTGGATTTGAGCCCCAACGGCCAAGGAATTCTCGACACGGGTATTACCTCGCATGTTAAGCATGGAGATTATGGCCTGGCGTTTACCGATTTCTATATTAATAAGAATACCAGTCTCAGCCTCCTCAGCGGAACAGCCGGCGTCTCTTCCATAACGACCGCCCCCACTCCTCTGTCCATCGCGGAGGATCTTCTGTTGCTTCCTCGGCCTCCCGCCCCCAGCCCCGACGCCGCCAGCACCACTACCTCCACGACCTCTTATCATCTCTTGAACGCCCTTGCGACTTTTGGAGATTTCAACCGCAAAGGCCTGAGCGGCGCGCTGGGCGTGGACTATAACGTGGTTCAGAAGATTGTGGCCGGCGGCGTTGCGCAACTCAGTTATAATTTTGGGTGCTTTGGATTGAACGTCGAGTATCAGCGGTTCTCAATCACGACTCTGCGAGTCGAGAATATTTATCGGATCGCCATCTCGTTAGCGAACGTGGGGACGTTCGGAAACTTCAAACCCCGCGACCGGTTGTATTAGCTGGGTTTTCGTTTACTTCGAGGAGCATGCCATGTCTTTTCCCATCCATCGACCTCGCCGGTTGCGGCGCACGGAGAGCCTGCGCGGACTGGTGCGTGAGAACGAGCTCCGCACGCGCTCTCTGGTCTACCCGCTGTTCGTTTGTCCCGGATCGGGCGTCAAGGACGAAATCAAATCCATGCCGGGAAACTACCGCTGGTCGATCGATCTGCTGGTCGAAGAGTGCAAATCCGTGCATGACCTCGGCATTCCTGCCGTGATCCTGTTTGGTATTCCGGAGAACAAAGACGAAGTCGGTTCCGGCGCCTACCACCCGGACGGCATCGTGCAGCGAGCCGTGCGGGCGATCAAGAAAGAATTGCCGGATTTGCTGGTCGTCTGCGATGTGTGCTTGGACGAGTACACCAGCCATGGTCACTGCGGCTTGATTCACCAGGGAGAAGTGGACAACGACTCGACGCTTCCGCTGCTGGCGAAGACCGCCCTGACCCAGGTCGAAGCCGGCGCGGATATCGTAGCGCCTTCAGATATGATGGACGGTCGGGTGGGGCGGATTCGCCAGGAGCTGGACGCACACGATTTTACCCAGACTCCGATTCTGGCTTATTCCGCTAAATACGCCTCGGCGTTCTACGGGCCTTTTCGGGAGGCCGCGGACTCGGCGCCCAAGTTCGGCGACCGCAAATCCTACCAGATGGACCCCGCCAACCAACGCGAAGCCCTGCGCGAAATAGCCTTGGATATCGAGGAAGGCGCCGACATCGTCATGGTGAAACCGGCGCTTCCTTACCTGGATATCATCGCGCTCGCCCGCCTCGAGTTTGACGTCCCCATCGCCGCTTACCAGGTGAGTGGTGAATTCTCCCTCATCGAAGCCGCGGCCCGCATGGGCTGGATTGATCACGAAAGAACCATCCTCGAAACGCTCACCTCGATCCGCCGGGCCGGCGCGGATATCATCCTCACTTATTACGCCAAACGGGTCGCCAAGCTGCTAGCGTAGCGCGGCGTCCACTCTCGCGCCAGTCAGCCCTCTCTCTCGGGGAGGGGTCGTAGCGGCGGGTTTACCCCGCCATCGTGTGTTGAAATCAAAGGTGAAATGGCGGGATAAACCCGCCGCTACCCAGTGCTACGAGACTTTTTCCGCAGCCTGTTCAAGCCCCTGCAACAGATTCCAAGCCTGGCGGACGGTAATTCCGTACCTTGGCACTTGCACAAGATGAGTAGCGCAGACCTGCTTTTCAAGGTCTGTCGGGATGGGACTTCGGCCCGCGAAAGCCCATGAAAAACAGTCACGGGTGGCGCAGACGTGCCGTAGTATGGCTTGTCTGCGCCCCTTCGGCAGGGCGCATACATCCCGCCGGAGAACGGCGGGACGTATGCGCCACCCCTGGTTTTTCGACCCTGCGGTTTTTGTTCGACGGCCGGTCATTGTGAGTGTGTGTTCGAGAAAAGCCGCAGACCTTCAAAGAAACAGGTCGGCGCTACCAACTACCGAAGCCGAACACCGCCGCGCCCGGCGAAGAAAATCGCCTCGGGCGAGTCTTGATGAACGGAACCGGGAACTTGCGGGCACAGCGCGTTCCACGCGACGGGCATCGCGTCTCCCTGGACCATTCTAGCTAGTAGGTTTTCAAGGAAGTTTGAAAACTTTGGATCGCGGCGATTGATTGTCATTACGAGATTAAGGCGTTGCCCACGCGCCTTGAAGCCCTTTATGTAGCCCTCCGCCGCATTGCTGCTGGCGATCCACAGCAGTTTTACGTTGGACGCACTGCATCTTTCGATCAACTGGGTTCCTGTGATTTTGCTGCCATCGATTTCGCCGCGGGGAGAGATTTCGCAAAGCAAATGCACGACGTCATAGCTCTGCGTTACGGCCTTCATCAACTCGTCGATGTTCACAAATGTGGTTGCGGTGGTAGCCGGATAGTAGCGTCGATAAACTTCAGTATCTGCCTTTAAGAGTTCGGCGAATCGGCTGCCCGAGGCACAGACCAGTACCTTTGCCCCAACAACCTCATCCTTTTTACGAAAGAGGCTTAGAATGCTCATCCCTGACTCACCTAATCTCTTAGAAGGCGCCGGGCTTCAGCCCGGCGAGTGGGACCTGACGCCCTGTTACTCAGGAATCTCCCGAATCCAGAGATTGCGAAACCGGACCGGGTGGTTGTGGTCCTGGAGTTTCAAAGGCAGCTTGGTTGGGGTCGCCTGGTACGCTTCGTGCTCGCCGTCCGTGCGGCCGAGGACGGTGACATGGTCCTGAACCAGCACGCCGTTATGAATGACGGTGACGTTGGCGGCGCGGGTGAGCTTGCCGGCGGCGTCAAATCGCGGCCCGTGGAAAACGATGTCGTAGGTCTGCCACTGGCCGGGAGGCCGGCAGGCATTCACGAGAGGCGCATACTGCCCGTAGAGCGCGGAGGCCTGCCCGTCCGGGTAGGTCTTGCTTTGGTAGGAATCAAGAACCTGGATTTCAAAATTGCTTTGCAGGTAGACCCCGCTATTGCCGCGATCCTGGTCCTCGCCGTGAGGCGGATTGGGTGTGGACCACTCGACGTGGAGTTGGCAATCGCCAAAGGCCTGCTTGGTTCGGATGTCGCCCTTGCCCGGCACGGTGGCAAAGTCGCCCTTTTCGACTTTCCAATCGGCGGGCCCGCCCTTGTCCGATTCCCAGTTGCTCAGATCTTTGCCGTTAAAAAGAACCGTCGCGTCGGAGGGAGGCTTCCCCGCCTCCGTTTGCGTACTCGCCGTGCCGGGATCAACGACCGCGGGTTGCGGTGCATTGCGATCGTGCTGCGGGCCCCAGGGCGGCAGCGTCACGCTGGGCGCGGCTTGCGGCGGGGCAGCGGGCGGCGCAGTTTGCTGAGAACAGCTCACACTCATCAGGACTGATAAAACGGCAGCTACCGCTGAAATCGTCATGATTCGTTGATGCATTTAGTTCCTCCTTTTAGACTGTAGCGGCGGCTTTACGCCGCCATCGGACATTGAGGACAACAGACGTATGGCGGGATAAACCCGCCCCTAAATACCCCAGAACCCGTTTCTCCGCGGCCTGCTAAGTATGCCAACGCAGACAGCGCTGCAGAAGTCGATTCTTACGAGGCACGATCACGCGTCGGACCCCCTCACCCGGCCCGTATCGGCTGAAGAAAGCGCCGCTGTGGGCCACCCTCGACCCCGAGGGGAGAGGGGAGGGAGCTGCATAGCAATGCTCGCGCGAAAGTGCCAGCGAGATTGTACACTAAAACTTGTCCGTCGGTTGAGCGTCACGCCGAGAGGGTGGTGCCTCAGTTTGAAAGTGGAGGCGGCTTCACGCCGCCATCTAGCGAGGTAAACTCGCCGCTACGAATTCAAACTGAGGCACTACCGCCGAGAGCCAGAACTCGCACTCAGAACCCCCGCAGGTTGGTGCTCTGGCGTGACGGCAGGCCTTCCTTGGGGATTCGTTTCAACACCACGTACTCAATGCCGTGTTGCTTACAGAAGGAGCGCTTTTCCGGTACGTCGCCATCCTCGTTGACGGCGTAGAGATCGGGGCGGATGACCTCAATCTCAGGTTCGGCATCCATCCAGCCGTGCCCGGAAGAAATCAGGGCCTGCTTGACGAACCGCACCGACTGGACCATATACCGGCGCTCTGCCTGGGAAAACATCGGGTGGCCGTCGCCCTTCAGCAGCTTGATGTTGGCATCATGCCCCACCACCACGTAGAGGTCTCCCAAGCCGGCGACTTCCTCGAAGAACCTCACGTGGCCGGAATGAAACCAATCGAAGCAGCCGGTGACGATGACGCGCTTTCTTGTTGATGACCGGCTCGGCGGCTCGAAGGGCAAAGCCGGAAAGCCTTTCAGGTCGTCTTCTTTCAAGACATGATATTGAACGCCGTGGCTCTTGCAGTAGGCCCGCTTGGCGGGATCGTCGCTTTCCGCTTCCACGGCCCAGATGGCAGGCTTGGCCCCAGCCACCGGCGGCAGGGAATCGCGGTCCACCGGCCCCGTCAACAGGCTTACGCCTTTGACGTAGCGATCCGTTTGGAGCAGATATAAGCGCTCCTGTTGAGGGAACTTTGGGGGGCGGCCCTGGAGGGCGCGTAGCGTCTCATCCGGCCAAAGGAGAGCGTGAACGTCCCCGAGCTTCGACGCCTCCTCGAGCAGGCGAACGTGGCAGCACTTGAGATCGTCAAAACCACCGGTCAGCACGACGGTCTTAGCGTCAGCCATCCTTCTTTGAACACCTGACCTTCACACGAATTGCGCCGGGCACCGGCTCCTCGGAGACGACGTAGAGATAGCCGCCGCCACATCCCGAGTACATCGCTCCGGCATAGCGGGACTGGTAACAACTGAGGATTCCCAGCAGGTCCACAGTAATGCCGGGGTGGCGGACGGTCTGAGGCAGAATCGCCGCCCAACACTTCATGCACTCGTTCATCGAGGCGCCGAGGGCTTTCGCGTCTTTCGCCACAATGGCGGCGAAGCACTCTTTGCCTGTCTCGCCCAGCCTCCGGATCCATTGGGGATCAAGGTCCTTCTGCCCAAGAGGATTGTAGCCCTCGGGGCGCTGCGCGACGGGCAGCAGGTGAATTACGTTCTCCACCCAATGGGCAACGTCCGGATCGTTATTGGACTCGACGTGGGCAGGAAAGTAGCCGCCCTGGAAACCATAGTCGTAGTCCAGCCTGTTCACCCCAGGGTAAATCAAGCCGGCCATGTCCTGAGAACCGGAGGGCTCCGGCTTGCCCTGGTTTTCCGCCTCGTAGAGCTCCCGCGTCAGTTCCGCGGCATCCCGGTCCGGCAGTTTGCCGTTCCAAAGCTTCTGGGCCACTTCGCGAGTGCTGGTGGCCATCCCGCAGCGATCCATGTATCGTAATGTAGGCTCCAGTCCAACCACCACCATGGAACCCGGCGGGGCGGGATTGAATTTCGAGACGAAGGGTTGGTCGATCCAACCGCCGGCTAATGCCATGCGATAGGGGATTTCGCCGATCAGGGAAGTTATGGCGGTGGATGCTGGCACGTGAACTCCTGTGGGAAGTTGCCGAATGGGGCGAAGCGACTGAGGCGAGGAGGTGGGGCACGCGCGGGGAGGCAGAGAGGCGCGGCGTTTGCAGACAAAATGTCCCTGCCGCCCGGCCCCCTCCGCCTCTCTCTCCCTTCCAGCAGAACGACCTATCACGGAATTCCCATCACGGCTCGCCTCGAACTCCCCGCTAAGCGCCCGCGGCCCGGTAGTTCTCTCGCACCGTGACTTTGCCGGCCTTACGGTCCTGATACTGCTGTTCGATCCAGGCGTACGTCGTCGCCAATCCCTGGCGTAAGGAAGTCGAGGGCTCCCAGTTGAGGATGCGCTTGATCATCGTGTTGTCGCTGTTCCGGCCCGCGACTCCCTTGGGCGCGTCCAGGTCGTATTTGCGGCGCAGCTTGATTCCGCCGATATCCTCCGCCATGCTGACCAGTTCGTTGATCGTCACGAGCTCGTTGGAACCGAGATTAATGGGAGTGGCAATCAGGTCTTCGCAGTGTGCGATCCGATCGATGCCCAGCGTGCAATCATCGATGTACATGAAGCTGCGGGTTTGTGTGCCGTCGCCCCAGACCACGATTTCATCGTTGCCCGTATCCTTGGCCTCGATCACCTTGCGGCAAATGGCGGCGGGAGCTTTTTCTCTTCCTCCATCCCATGTTCCGTTGGGCCCGTAGACGTTGTGAAAGCGGGCCATGAAGGTCTTGAGTCCGCGCTCCGCCCAGTATTCCTGGCAGAACATCTCCGACATCAGTTTCTCCCAGCCGTAGCCACGCTCCGCCATGGCCGGATAAGCGTCGGATTCCCTCAGGGCGCGGGAGTGGGGGTCTTTCTGCAAGTCGGTGTTGTAGGCACAGGCGGAAGAGGAGAAGAAATAGCGTTGCACGCCCGCCTGATAAGCCGCCTCGATAAAATGGGTGTTGATCAGGATGCTGCGCAGGCACTCGATTCTGAACCTCTCGATGAAGCCCATGCCGCCCATGTCCGCAGCCAGGTTGTAGACTTCCACTGCGCCCTCGCAGGCTGTTACACAATTCTCCTTTTCGCTCAGGTCCAGGCAGAGGCTTTCAACGCCCGGAACACGCTGGTACCAGTCCGGCAAGGGCTTCTTATCGATAGCGCGGATTCGGGTAAAGCCGCGGTCATGAAAGTAGCGGGTGAGCGCCCCGGCGATGAAGCCGCCCGCCCCTCCGATGACAATCAAATCGTCCTTCTGTGTGGTTTGCCGCGCACTCATTGCCTCTCCTTTCGGATCACCGCCGTGTCCACCCCCAAATTCCAAACGGTATTCCCAAAAAGCGCGCATTGCAAGAGGATTTGGCGGGAAACACGCGGCAAGGGCGGCCACAAGGGCCGCCCCTGCTAGGTGGTCTTTCACTGCGCAGTCAAAACCGATATCGCGGCGGGGACGCGCGCCGCCTTCCACAAGTCCAGATACGGCTTGAGGTCATCGGTGAGGGTTCGAAACTGATCGAGCGTCAATGATTGCGCGCCGTCGCTGAAGGCCTTTTCGGGGAAGGGGTGTACTTCGACGAGCAAGCCATCCGCGCCGATGGCCACGCCCGCCCGCGCCAGCGCCGGCACCAGACTGCGCCTGCCGGTGGCGTGGCTGGGGTCGAGGATGACCGGCAGATGCGTGAGCTCGTTGAGCAAGGGCACTGCGGCGATATCGCAAGTGTTGCGTGTGGCGGTCTCGAAGGTCCGTATGCCGCGCTCGCAAAGAATCACGTTGGGGTTCCCGTGGGCGGTGAGGTACTCAGCGGACATGAGGAGTTCCACGATGGTGGAGCTCATGCCGCGCTTCAGAAGAACCGGCCGCGAACACTTCCCCAGCGCCTTGAGCAAAGCGAAATTCTGCATGTTGCGCGCGCCCACCTGCATGATGTTGGCATGCTCCGCCACAACTTCCACGTCCTGCTCGCTCATCACTTCCGTGACGATCGCCAGGCCGGTAGCCTGCCGGACTTTAGCCAGGAGTCTCAACCCTTCCAGTTCCAGCCCTTGGAAGTCGTAAGGAGAGGTGCGAGGCTTAAAAGCGCCGCCTCGAAAAATCTTGGCGCCGCTGGCGGCCACGGCCTCGGCGGTGGCCATAATCTGCTTTTCGCTCTCCACCGAGCAGGGGCCGGCCATGAGCGCGAATTGGCTGCCGCCCACATCCACGCCGTTCACCGGGATGACGGTGCGCTGCTTCTTGAATTCCCTGCTCACGAACTTGTAGGGCGCTGAAATGCGGACGGCGCTCTCGACGCCGGGTGTGGCCTCCAGGGATTCGAGACAAGGCGTGACATCCCCAACCCCCACGGCGCCGATCACCACGCGTTCCTCGCCCACGATCGAGTGAACCTTGTAGCCGAATTCCCGGATGCGCTCGCAGACGTGATCAACTTCTTCCTTCGTGGCATGAAGTCTCATGGAAATAATCACCACCGGCCTCCCGAAAACAAAAAACCCACTCTTTCGAGTGGGTTGGCTTGTTTTATATTTAATTCCGGTGCTCAGGCCAACACCACTCTACTTGGGACTAAAGCCCCAAAAGCGGTAGCTAAACCAGTTGGCGTAAGCGCTGAACATCGACAAAAACTATAGCGCAGCTTCCCAGCAGATGCAATCAATTTCTTTGCCCTTGACTTTCGACCCTCGACTCTCGACTATCGACTATTATGCGAAAAACCATGTTCGCTTTTCTCTTGCTCGGGCTCGGAGCTTCGGCCCAGGCGGCCCCAAAGCTGCAAATTTATTTCATCGATGTGGAGGGCGGCCAAGCCACGCTCTTCGTTTCGCCCTCGGGCGAGTCAATGCTGGTGGACTCCGGCTGGCCGGACGCGGGTGGCCGCGATGCAGCGCGCATCGTTGCCGCCGCCAAGCTCGCCGGCGTGAAACAGATTGATTACCTGGTCATCACGCATTATCACATGGACCATGTGGGGGGCGTGCCGCAACTGGCGGCGCGAATCCCCATTCGCACGTTTATCGACCACGGGCCGAGTGTCGAGCACGGCGCGGAGGCCGACCAGCTTGTGGCCGCTTATACGAAGGCTCGCGAGAAGGGCCAGCATCTGGTGGTGAAGCCCGGCGACCTCATTCCCATCCACGGATTCCGCGTGCAAGTGCTGACGGCCGCGGGCGACGAAATCGCGCAGCCGCTGCCGGGTGCGGGCGCGCCCAACCCGCTGTGTGCGGGAGCGAAGCAAAGGGAGACTGACCCCTCAGAAAATGCCCGCTCCGTTGGCCTGCTCATCACCTATGCGAAGTTCAGCATGGTCGACCTGGGGGATTTGACGTGGAATAAGGAACTGGGACTGGCGTGCCCCGACAACAAAATCGGCACCGTCGAAGTTTATCTGAGCACCCACCACGGCCTCGACCAATCCGGCGCGCCCCCGCTGGTGCACGCTCTGCACCCACTGGTCGCCATCATGAATAACGGCGCCAGGAAGGGGGGATCGGCGGAAGCCTGGGAAACTGTGCACGGTTCTCCGGGACTCGAGGACCTCTGGCAACTCCATTACGCCCTCGAGTCCGGCAAAGCCCACAACGCTCCCGAGGCTTTCATCGCCAACCCGGAAGAACATTGCCAGGGTAACTGGATCAAACTCGAGGCCGCACCGGACGGCCGGTTTACCGTCAGCAACGGTAGGAATGGAAATACGAAAACGTATCAGCCGGCCGGCCAATAGGCCCTTATTTCGGTAAAGGAAAACGAGGCACTAGGAGCGTCCTGACGGGGAAGGCGAGTGAAGATGGCATACTCCAGTGTTATCAGCAACAAGGGCCAAGTGACCGTGCCGCGCGCAATCCGAATCCGGCTGGGACTGAAGGAAGGCGACAAAGTCGAGTTCCTTGCGCAGGGCAACTACACGATTATGCGGCCCATTCGTTCCCAGAAAAATCCCTTCGAAGGTTACGTAGGCGCACTAAAAGGAGCTTTTCCGCACGGAATCCACGAGGTCAATGCTTGGGTAGACGGGATGCGACGGATTTACGATGGCGCCAATCACAAGAAGGATCGATAGCAGTGTCAGTCACAAAACCAGCAGCGCTTGTCCCGGTTTCAGGCGCAGGATTTGATCATCGACATGAACTTCGATGGGGTTCTTCTTCGAACTGAGCAGGACTTGCCGGACTTTGAAGATATTATCGGCCAAGGTCAACTCGCCCGTTCCGCCCACGCCCGTGAAGATGTCCCAATGGTCTGCTTGGCTTCTCCACGGCAACAGGCTTTCGCCGGGCCCCGCCGCTCTCGCCACGTTCTCGCGTTTCTCCGAAGGAATCAGTGTGACGCTCTTTCCGGCCAGCTCATCGAGCTTCGTTTGGCGGTTGGCGGGGGTAGCGGTGACGAGTTCGTGAAAGTGGGCGAATAACTCGACCGGCTTGCCGCTTTGAAACACGCGAATCGCCACCTGGTCACGATCGATTCGCTGCGTGGTCGTGGCGATCAACTCCGCTCCATCCTCAATCGCAGCTCGTTCCGCTTGGTTCGCCTGCGGTCGGGTCATATCTGCGAGTGATGGCGGGCGTGGGATTTGGCCCGAACTGAAATTGGGCAAGCTGAAGACTAGCGCGAACGCTGCGACAAGGAGTGAAGCCCTTCTCTTCGTGAACATAGAACCCTCCCTCGTTCCAGTCCGCTTTGATGGTGACAATTGTCTCACCAACAAAACACCGGGTCAAATCGTTCGGCGCTATGAAAATGCGCGAAGCGCCTTGGAGTGCGGCGGCTTGACGCCGCCTTGGGATCGCCGGGGCGCGCCGAGTGACTACGATTGGCGGAAAGGCGGCGTCAAGCCGCCGCACTCCAAGGCGCCTTCGGCGCAAGGGCCGCCCCTACATTCCCGCCTCGAGCCGCACGGTCACGATCTGGAACGGCTTGACGGAGAACGCGAAGCCATGTGCAGAAACCGAGAGAGTCTCCTGCTTCCGCTCGAGCGCGTCACACATTGAAGCCGATTTCACCTCGAGCAGCGGACTCTCCACCTCCACGGTGCTCTCTTTGCCGGCGACTTCCAGAAAACGCAGAATCGTGCCCTCGCCATCCTCGGCCATCTTCCAGGTTTCCAAAACGACATCCGAGGGCCGCACCTCGAGGAAGGCGGCTTGGGCCGAATCCAGAGGCTTGGCCAGGTTAATCGCCTTATCTTGGGAAGTGATCATGTCCACTTCCAGGGGTGACATTTCCTCGCGACCCAACCGGCTCAAATCAGCGGGCGAAAGGTCCTTGCCGCTGGTCAACACGTAGCGGAAAGTAAAATCTCCGCCCTGCCCCGCGGCGTAATTGGTGAAATAGTAGTTGTTCATCACGTAGGAGAAGATCGCGCCCGGGCGGCGCCCGAATTCCGTCGGCCATGTTCCGCGCGCTATATCGCCCAAGCTGACCAGAGGTGCATCCACCGGAATCAGCGCCGCAATCACACCGCCCTGGTCGGCCGCCACCCAGTGCTGCACGGAGAACCATTCCTTGCCGGCCCCGGGCAGTTGATCGCGGCTGGGGTCCACGAATCCGTTCTGAATCTCGTAACGGAACTGCGGATGGTCCATGGCCAGCGGAAAGGCAAAGTAGACGCCTTCCTTGGTGTAAACCTTCGTCTTGTGCACGTGGTTGATGAACGCGATTTTCTTCTGCCCGTTGAACAAAATCACTTCTGTCTCGAGGCGCGGGGTGTTCATGCCGGAGCTTTCCAGCCGCGCCACCACGCCGAAGGGCTGGTTCGACACTGAAACCAGACGCCCGCCCGCGCTGCGATGGACTGTGAGCTCCGGCACAGGAGAGCCGGAGCTGTATTCGACCAGCCGATTGGGCGTCTGATCTGCACCCGTAACGTAGAGGTACTGATCGAAGCGATAGGGGCTCGAGGTATTCACCAGTTCCTTGTGCAGTTCCTTGTCCACGATACTCTTGACGGCGCCGCTCTGCGCATCCAATCTCACTCGATAGTACTCATTTTCGATCCTCTCCTCCGGGTCCACCGGGATTGCGGGCGGCTCAGTCTTGGACTCGCGGAGGGCGAACGCTTTGTAACCCACCGAGGGAACATCGGGGGCCAGAAAACGAACATGGTAGTAGGAAGGACCGGTGGCAAGAATCTGGTAGGGAATGGTTCGCTGGGTGGCAAGGTCAACGAGTTCGCGTCCTTTGTCGAGGTCCATCTCGAGCATGCCGGAGCGCGTCCAGCTCAGGGGATTGAAGACCAACAACGTCCCCTGGGGATCGTAGATCGAGTCCGCCAAAGCGGCGAGTCCACGCTGGAGCAGGTAGTCAACCAGGCGCCTGGCTTCGCCGGCAAAGGCTTTCTTCACGGCCAACTGGTCTACGGCCTCCTGGCTTTGCGGATCTGACACGCTGCGGTCCGCTCCCCAGGTGTGCTCGTCAAACAGCACCATGCTGTTCCACATGCGCTTCAGGGCCTCGGCCGGGGGATCGAGGCGCGGGTTCACCAGACTGCTCAGGGTGGAGAATTTCTCCGCGGCCAGGGCTCGATGTTCGGCCTCGCGTTCCAGAGCGGCGGAACGCGCGGTCGAAACGATGCCGTCCTCCCAGTATGGCCCGCCGTCGCCGCGCTCCACCGGAATGTCCGGCCCGAATTGCCGCGCGATGCGGCCCATCGCCTCCGCAAAGCCGGAGTATTGCAGGTGGGGATACGCATAGATTTTGTTCCACTCATCGGCCAGGCTCGCCTGGCCGGGGAAAAGGTCGGTGTTTTCCCATTGCGTGCCATAAACCAAAACCGCGTCGGATTTGTATTCGGGGTGCGAGTAAGCCTGTAGAAAAACCGGCAGCGATTCGTGTCCCGCTGCGATATCGCCCTGCAACCCGCCAAACAACACCGCTAATTGAAAATAGACCCACGAGTACCACATCAAGACTCTGCCGCCGTCGGGACCTTCCCACCAGAACGGCGATTTTTCATTGAGGCGGCTGTACAGCAGGATGGGCCCGTTATCGTTGTCGCAGGCGGCGACAAAATACTTCAAGCCCGCTGCCGCGAGTATGGAAGCGTAGGACCAGGAGTAGGACGGCACATCGGTGATGTTGGCGTAGTCGGCATCGCCTCCGTATTTCCGGTTGAACTCAAAAGCGGGGTAGAGCGATCGGATCAGCGTCTCCAGCGCCGGAAAGCCTGTGAGCAGGCTCGCCTCCACCGTGGGCACGAAGATCTTCTTCTCCCTCACCATCTGGAAGAGCTGTTTCTGCTGTTCTTCACTGCGTCCGGCGAGATACTGGCGCACGCTCCAGTAGCCGTCCGGGCTGAAGCGAAAGCCCGGATGCGCGTGGATCAAATCCATCGCCTCGTCCAGCGCGCGGCTTTGAATCTCGGCCACTTTTTCCTGGTAGTCGGAATATCCCACGTCCACGTGCTCGTGCGGGACAACCAGCAGGTTCCACCTCTTCGCCGGTGTCAGCATCAGCGGAAAGCGGTGCGCGCGTCCGTTCAGCTTGACCGTCACCAGGGCCTTGTTCGGCGCGGTGCATTCGGTGACCGCGAATTCGATGAGCTGCTCGCCGAATTCCTTCTTGGCCAGGTCCACGCTATATCGGTTGGTCCCCACCAGCAGGCTGACCTGGCCTTGCCGCACCGGGCTGTTAGGACGCAAGTAAATATCCACCAACTCCACCAGGTCTTTGCCGTGACGCATGTAAAATATCGTGGGCTCGACGTCGGCCGTCACGGCGGCCAGGCGGTGGGAGGCGTTCTGGTCGAGTTCCAAGGCATCATAGGCGATGGCCGAGTGGAGCTCGAGATCGCGGGTGGTGGAGACATCGACTGCCGTCAAGACCAGTTGGTTGGCTCCCTTACGCAAGAAATGGGCGGGAAAGTCGACGGCAATCGTATCGGCGGCGGCGATGGGGTTCACCACCATCTCCCGGTCGCCCCCCGCATAGCTGAGCACCGGGTGTTGGTAAAAGAGACCCCGGTGGCCGTTCATGTCCACTTGCAGCCTCGCCACGCGCGCCGTCTCCGAGAAGAGCCCCGCCTTGAGCGTGTAGACGCCCGTGGGGGCGCTGGACAAGTTAAACTGGATGGTGTACGGATGAGGGTGGCTTCCAGGCCTTTCAGTTTCCGTGCCCTCCTGGTAAGCCGGCCAATCGACCCCAGGCTTGCTCTTCCCAACAATGTAAACTATCTCGCCCGCGGGGTAGCGGGAACCAAACAGCGGCGGACCCGGCTTTCCAGTATTGAATTCGCTGGGGGACTGGTTGAACGTGCCAATCCGCCACACCACCTTCGAAGAGCCGCGGGAATCAGCTTGGCTGGGAGCCTTATGGCCGCGGCGAGCCGCGTACGCCCCCGCGCGCGGGCAAAGACAACACAGGATGGCCAGCACTCCGACGATCTGCAATAACCGCTCGTCCAGGCGTTTCTCCACTCCATCCCTCCTCGGGAACCACGCGCTGGGGGCAGCCATTGTGGCTGCCCTCGCGAACCATACCCCGGCCGTGCGTCCGCTCCTCAATCCACCACCGGTTCGTGCGCCTTGCGTCCATACACGCGCTCGTAAGCCTTGCAGTAAGGGCACAGGCCGCCTTCGACGCGCTTGACGAACCAAAATGCCAGCCCCTTTTGGGTCTTGCGCGCGTGCCCACAAACCGGGCATTCGACACACTTCTGTGCCATGGCGCGGTCTTGTTCGGTTATGGTTTTCATGACGATATGCATACGCCACCTCGTGACCCTGTTGGCCTTGTAGGAGCACCCGCGTGGCTGCCCGGCGTCGATCCCCAGGCTCGCCCCTAAAATCTTCTCGCTTCTTATCTGGTTGAATGCATCTTGAGCTTTCGCCAGTCAAGATCATACCCTATGAACACTGAGCGCGCCAAATGCGTGTTGACACAGGGCCTCAAGCACGGTGCTGATCAGCGTCTCCAACCCACAGCCCCGAAGGGGCGGCCTAGCAAAGCCCAGGCCAACGGCCTGGGTGGATGGAATATGAAGATATTTCATTCACCGCCTCAAGCCCTGAAGGGGCGTGATAGCTGCGCATTCCGTAGGTCGCCCCTTCAGGGATCGACTCGGGACACGGACTCCTCTCCCAGGCCGTTGGCCTGGGCTTTGCCATGCCGCCCCTTCGGGGCTGAAAAATTCCGGGGCAAGCACCAAACCGCAATTAGGACACCATCGACGTTGCGGCAGGCCCGAAGGGTGGCAGGGGAAATCTCACGATGTCCCGGCTGAGCGCTGAGTGTTGCCTCCCTCCGCTCGCGCGGTCCTCATAGGTCTGGCGCGAAGCCGCGGTAATTGATAAGCTGCTTCCCGCCACAAGTACGGCGCATGGCTATGCGCACCACGCCGCCTGGAAAAGCTAATTCAGGCGCATCCTGAGAGGGAGGCAACATCCTATGATTCAACGACGCGATTTTCTGAAGGCGGCGGGCGTCTCCGCGGCTGCCATGAGCAAGTCCCAAAGGTTCGATGCGTCGCAGGGCAGCGCTTCTGCCACCGTCCCCGCCGACACCAAGTACCCGAAGCTGGCGATAAAAACCCGCTATTCGCCGCAGCGGCTCGCCTTCGCGGCCTCGGCGGGTTATGAAGGCGTCATCGTCGACGTCAACGAAGCCTTCGATCCTGACAAGCTGAGCGACAGCCAAATCGATCAGGTGCTGGCCGCGGCACGGGATGCCGGAGTGCGCATCATCAGCATCGAAAGCATGGTGAATCATCTGGCGCCCGATCCTGCCGTGCAGCGCCAAACGCGTGAGCGCTTCATTCGCTGCCTCGAGTTAGCCCATCGCCTGGGTTGCAAATTCGTCGGCACTTTCAGCGGCGGCAAACCCGGCGCCTCGGTGGACGAGCAAGCGAAGGAATTGGCGGAGGTCCTTAACGAGCAGTACTTGCCGGTGTGCGAAAAGCTGGACGTTGGCATCGGGCCCGAAAACTACCCCTGCTCGGAGAACTTCGCCACCGTCCCGGCCTCCTGGGAAAAGGTGTTTGCCCTGGTGCCGAATCACCGGTTCGGACTGGAATTCGACCCTTCCCACTTCGTCCGCCAATACATCGATCCCATCCAGACGGCGTGGGATTTCCGCGATCGCATTCTCGCCGTCCACGCCAAGGACACCGAAATCATTCAACCGATTTTGGCGAAAGTGGGCATTCATGGCAGAGGCTGGTGGCGGTATCGCATACCTGGACAGGGCCTGATTGACTGGCCCAAGTTTATCACGGTGCTTTTGCAGGCGGGGTTCAAGGGCGGCGTAGCGGTCGAGCACGAAGACCCCTTCTGGGAGGTTCCGCGCGGCGACGATGGCCCGGAAATGGCCCAGGAGCGCAAAGATGGCTTCATCCTGGCCGCCCGGTTTCTCCGCCAGTATTTGCCGGCACGGCTGAGCTGATTAAGAAAATGCGCGAGGCGCCAGCATTCTCAAACCAGACTCTATGCTAGGGGTGACGGTCCCCTCGTCCCTTTTGCCGGCGCATTGTTTTTCGTGCTCCTTTGTAATACGCTTTCACAGGGCTAATCCATCCAAGGTTGCGAGGAAGCGAAGGAGGTCACATGCAGCGGAGGACGTTTTTCGGTGGAGTTTTTGCGGGGTTGGCGGCCACGGCCTATGGAGCGAAACCGCCGAAACCCAGGGTTGGAGACATTCCGCAGCGGCCGTTTGGCCAAACGGGTGAGAGACTGACCATCATCGGCCAGGCGGGCGGCCGCTTTCCTCTCATCTCGTTCGAGGAAGCCAAGGCCATCACCCTGCGCGCCTACGACCTGGGGATCAACTACTTCGATAATTCGGTTGATTACTGGGACGGGCGCTCGGAAGAAGTCTACGGCGCGGTTCTCCCGCCCTTCCGCAAGCATGTCTTCATTACCACCAAAGCCAACCAGCGGACGCGCACCGGCGCGGCGGCTGAACTCGATCTTTCCCTGAAGCGCCTGAAGACCGACTACGTGGACCTCTGGCAGATCCACGCCGTGGAGGAGAAGGCCGAGGTGGAACAGATCTTCGGGCCCGGAGGAGCCATCGAAGCCTTCGAAGCCGCCAAGAAAGCGGGGAAGTGCCGCTTCATCGGCTTTACCGGACATCACGATCCCCACGTTCACCTCGCTATGCTCGAGGCCTACGACAAGTTCGATTCCATCTTGATGCCCTTGCACATCGCGGACCCCGCTTACCTCAGCTTTGAAAAACTGACCATGCCTGTCGCCGCGGAACGCAAGATGGCTATTCAGGGGATGAAGTCGCTCGCGAACGCCAAGCTCTTGCAGGAGTTCAGCGCCAGAGAATGCGTCAGTTATGCATTGAGTCTGCCGGTTAGCTGCGTCGCCGTGGGCTGCACTACCATCGGCCAATTGGAAGATGATGTTCGCATCGCCCAACAGTTCAAACCCTTCGCCCCTGTAGAAATGGATTCACTCCGCAAACGCGCCGATGGCATTAAAGGACCGGGGCTCGAAGATTGGAAGCGGAACATCAACGCCCCGGCCACGGCAGCCTTGCCTCGCCATACTGCCTCCAAGCAACGACATGGGTGATTCTCCTTATGGTATGATTCAAATGTAACCGCTAAAACAGAGCTTTTAATGTGCCTTGCTGCGCAAAAGGAAGGAGTCCCCCTTGCAACTGTGCAAAACCTATAAGACCACCATCGTGCGCGAAGGTTCGATGTCTTTCATCCCCGTGCCATTTGATCCCAAGAGTGTGTTCGGCAAAGCGCGCGCGCCGGTCAAGGTGACGCTGAACGGCTACACTTACCGAAGCACCATCTGCGCCATGGGCGGGCCGCCTTTCATTCCCTTGCGGAAGAGCAACCGCGAGGCAGCGGGGTTGGATGGAGGTGAGACGCTCGAGGTGCGGCTCGACCTCGACACCGAGAAGCGTGAAGTCAAACCGCCGGCCGACTTCGTCAAGGCGCTGAAAGCTGCGCCGCCGGCATGGGACCGCTGGCAAGACCTCAGCTTCACCCACCAGCGCGAATATGTTGAGGCGTTGGCCGACGCCAAGAAACCTGAGACCCGCGCCCGCCGCCTTGAGACTGCAGTTGAGGCCATCCGGCGGCGTCCGGCGCGGAAGTCGGGGACCGGTTAGGTCGGGCGACAGAGAGGTTTCATTAAGCAAGTTTCCGGGTGGGCATCTGGTGGATACTGCGTCCCCGAACGCCGGCCCAACCACGCCAGCAAAGCGCCAGGGATGGTCTGAGCGGCAAGCTTACGCGGGAACTTCCACATAGGTGGAATAAGAGTGAGGTTGAGGCACTTGAAGCCCTTCGAGGCGCAGCCCCTCCAAGTGGAACTCGATTGCCTCTTGCATGTTCCTTTCGACCTCTTCACGCGTTCGCCCGGTCGAAACGCAACCCTCCAGGTCAGGAGAATACGCGGAGTACCCGGTGCCTGTCTCTTCGATCACGACGAGGTATTTTTTCACTTCTTCATCCCTGCTTGTTTTAAGATGCTATTCAAGGTCCCCGGAGCGAGCTCATCGTTGCGATTGCCCGGCACAGTAACCAGCCCTGGCTTTGTGGGATGCGCATACTGGTGGTGGCTGCCCCGGGTCCTGACCAATCGCCAACCATCGTCCTGAAGCATCCGAAGGACCTCGCGAACCTTCACCCTCAAAGGATAGGCGCGCTCTAAGCCGAAGTCAATGCGAGGTACCGAGGCAAAGGCGGACAGGCAGGTTCTGCCAGAACGGTAATCGCGAGTGTCACCCCGCTCCAAAACACTACGCGCCGATGCTGAACGGGGCTTGGCACGAATTGGCAATTCTCTCGATGGTCCTTTGAGTCGTTAGGCCCGCTAGGTTATTCTGCTTTGCATGCTCGCGACGCTCACGCCTCAGCACCCGCCCAACAATCGCCGCACGCGCGTCCGCTGGTCCGTGGGAGCGCTGCTGGCCGCTTCCACCGTCATCAACTTCATCGACCGGCAAACGCTCAGCGCGCTTGCCCCGATTTTGAAATCCGAGCTTCATTGGACCAACTCCGACTTCGCTTCCCTCCTCATCGCTTTTCGTCTCGCTTATACCCTCATGCAAGCATTGGGCGGCCGGTTGCTTGACGTGGTCGGCTCGCGCCTCGGCTTTGCTCTCGTGGTGGGATTCTACTCGCTGGTCGCCATGGCCACCAGCCTTGCTCGAGGCCTATCCAGCTTCCGGATTTTCCGCTTCCTACTCGGCTTAGGCGAGGGACCCAATTTTCCAGGGGCCGCTAAGACCGTGGCGGAGTGGTTTCCCGATCGAGAGCGCGCTTGGGCCGTGGCGCTCTTTGACAGCGGCACCTCGATCGGCGGCGCCCTCGCGCCTTTCATAGTCCTTTACGCCTACCGGTTCCTTGGGACGTGGCGGCCTGCCTTCCTTCTCACCGGCTGCTTGGGAATGGTCTGGCTCATTGTCTGGTTGCGTTTCTATCGCGCGCCGCAGGGTCATCCTTCGGTGTCGCCGGCCGAGTTGCGATACATCCAGGAAGGCCGCTCGATTTCCGCCGCGCCCAGCCAGGCTGCGCGCTGGCGGGACCTGATTCGTTATCGCCAAACCTGGGGCATCGTGCTGGGGCGCTTCCTCCTCGACCCGTTCTGGTTCTTCATTGCCGAGTGGTTTGCGCTCTACCTCTCGAGCAAAGGATTTCGCCTCGAGGCCAGCGTGCTCGGTTTCTGGATGCCTTTCCTGGGCGCTGACTTGGGGAATTTCGCGGGCGGCGGGTTATCGAGCTACTGGATTTCGCGCGGCTGGCCGGTGGGAAAAGCCCGCCGCACCGTGCTCGTAATCTTCGGGCCCAGTATGGCCTCCCTGCTGCTCGTGCTCCGCACCTCGAGTTATTTCGCTGCCTTGCTTTTGTTCGCTTACGCCGCGTTTGCCTACGCCGCCTGCTCGACCATGTTTTTGTCTTTGCCCACGGACGTATTCCAGGCGCGCGCCGTGGGCACGGTGAGCGGCATGGCCGGCGCCGGGGCCGGCCTCGGCACCATGATCTCCACCTACCTGATAGGCCGAGTCACCGATGTGACCTCGTTCGCTCCAGTGATCGTGGGCGCCGCGCTTGTCCCCTGCCTCGCCACGTTCGTCTTCGTCGCGCTCGTGCGTCCCTCGAAACGGCCTGATCCGCGGCGGTTGCTGGTGGAATTCTGAGCCATCTATAGCAAACGTCAGATGTAAAGTTTCACTGTTAAGGCCCGGTGCACCCCCTCACCCGCCCTCGTACCTCGGGCACCCTCTCCCCCAAGGGGGCGAGGGCAGCATGAACTTGAATTCCTGCCTCGACCCTTGGGGGGTGAAGGAGCGTCAATTTGAATTCCTGTCTCGACCCTTGGGGGGCAAGGGGGCATTAACTTGAATTCCTGTCTCGACCCTTGGGGGGGCAAGGGGGCATTAACTTGAATTCCTGTCTCGACCCTTGGGGGGCGAGGGGAGCGTTAACTTGAATTCTTGCCCTCGCCCCCTTGGGGGAGAGGGTGGCGAGCGGAGCGAGCCGGGTGAGGGGGTCGGTAACCTTTTAGAGTTTGTTCACATTAGACATATGGCATGCTATAGATAAGCCTATGAAGACGACCGTGGAGATTTCTGATTCCCTGCTCGAACAGGCCAAGCGCCTTGCCTCTCACGAGCGCACCACGTTGAGGGCTTTGGTCGAGGAAGCGCTTCGTCGCCACTTGGCTAAACGGAAAACAGCCAAGCCCTTCAAACTTCGCAGAGTTACTTTCCGAGGCAAGGGCCTGCAACCCCGGTCGTCAGTCGTCGGCTGGCAAGAGATCCGCGATACGATTTACGAACGGCGTGGCGCGTGATCGCCGTTGATACCAACCCGCCCCCCGATTTTTAATCCAGAGATTTCTCTTGACAGGCCTCCAGCTCTGTGTTACATATTGTAACGCTACGATGCTTAACAGACCACCTCGCCGCCCCCGCGCTCTTGGAGAACTCGAACAGCTCCTCATGGAATTCATCTGGTCCGTTGGTCCCTCGACCGCCGACGCCTGCCGCGCCGCCTTGCTCCCCTCGCGCTCGCTCAAGGATTCCACGGTCCGCACGGTCCTGCGGCGCCTCGAGGCGAAAGGCCTTTTGAAGCACCGCGTGGAAGGCCGGACTTTTTTCTACCAGGCCACACAGCCGCGCAGGCATTTCGCGGCGCGGGCCGTCCAGCAGATCATCGACCGCTTTTGCGGCGGCTCGGTGCAACAACTGCTGGTCGGCATGGTCGAAAACAAGGTTCTGAAACAAAAAGATCTGGAGCAACTCGCCCGCCGCATCGCTCTCGAGCGAGGAGAAAAGAAATGACTCTGTACTCCTCCGGGATGTTCACGCAGCTACTTCGCTTCCTCACGGAACCGGCGCTTCGCGCTCTGGCGCTGGCGCCGCTGGCGGCCCTTGTGTTGGCGCTGGGGCGTGCCAAGGACGCCGCGATCCGCCTGGCTGTTTGGACCACAGTGCTCTACGCAGCGCTCGCCATGCCGTTTTTCGCCCGACTCGCGCCCGCCGTTCGGTTGCCAATGCCGGCTTTCCTGACAGCGCGTTCCGTTGCTCTGTCGCCTGTGCCGACGGGTAGCGCGGACCCCCGGTTTTGGGGTCCGCGGCTTGTCCACGGGCGGGGGAAAGAACCGCGGACCGCAAGACCGGCGGTCCGCGCTACCCATCCCACGCGGAGTTTTTCCTGGCCGCTGGTTGCTGTCTGCTTGTATCTTCTGGTGGCCGGCGTTCTGCTCGGACGGCTCTTGGTGGGTTTCTATTTCGGCCGGCGCGTTAAGCTCCTCAGCACTTCGATTGGTGATCGCGGCGCGCTGGCAATCATGCTCGAACAAACCACGCGATGGAAATTGCACTCCGCGCCGCGGCTGGCCGAAACCGCAGCGGTGGCTGTGCCTGTGACGCTCGGCGCTTGGCATCCCGACATTTTGCTTCCCATTGCCTGGCGCGCCTGGACGGAAGAGAAGTTGCGGGCCGTGCTGGCTCACGAGTTGTCGCACGTGGCGAGGCGAGATGCCCTGACGCGCACGCTGGCGGCCATCCATCGCAGCGTATTCTGGTTCAGCCCCTTCGCCTGGTGGCTGGAGCGCCATCTCGCCGCGCTGGCCGAGCAGGCGAGCGACGATGCGGCGCTGCGCACAGGAACAGATCGAGTTTTTTACGCGAACGTCTTGCTCGGTTTTTACCGCGATTTAACGAGCGCGGTAGGTCGCGTTCGTTGGGAGGGTGTTGCCATGACTCACGGAAAACAGGCTCAAGAGAGAGTAGAGAGGATTCTGGATTCCCAGCGGAGGCTTTCGGCAGAGCTGAGAAAACCTTCCTGGTTGCTCCTGCTGCTGGCCGCTCCGGTGCTTTATGTGCTGGCTGGCGCCCGGCCTGTCGTCGCAGAGAAGCCGGGCAGGCAGGAACTGCGCGCTGCAACTGCAGCCGCGCCAGTTCCGGCCGCGGCGCTTCAAGAGGCGATGTTGCCACCCCCGCCGCCGGCTGCACAGGCGCCGCCGGCGCCTGCTGAACCGAAGCCCGTTCCAGCCGCGCCCCCGGCGCCCAAAGCCCCCGCGCCGCCCCGCCCTGGAGAAGGAGAATGGATATACGGGGACGCAGGCGAAGACCTGATAATCACTTACGGCCATACACTGTGCGGCAACGGGTCGTATCATGACTCCGAACTGGAGCACATCGGTGCGTTGCGCCGCGCGAGCCAAAGCGATTTCATCTGGTTCCGGCGCAACGGCAAAGCCTACATCATTCGCGACCCTTTGACGGTCGAACGGGCCAAGGACTTGTATGCGCCATTACGCCTAATCGAACAGACGCAAGAAAACCTGGAAACCAGGCAAGACGCGCTGGAGGCACAGCAGGAGAAGTTGAGCCGGCACATGGACCAGGTTCGCGTGAACGTACCGGACTTGAAGGCGGAGCTGAGCAAATTACAGGCTCAACTTGACGAACTCCACCAGCATGGCGCGACCCAGAACCAACTCAGCGACTCACAAAACGCCCTCGCAGATTTGCAGCGGAAGTTGGCTGAACTCCAGGGCGAGGCAGGCGGAGAGCAGGGAGCCATCGGCGGCGAAAAAGGTGATCTGGGCGGCCGGCAGGCGGAACTGGGCGATCAAATTCGACAACTGGCCGAAAAGCAAGCGCGCCTGGCGAAAGAAGATTCGCGTAAGATGAAGGCGCTACTGGACGACGCCCTCGCCAAAGGCCTGGCAAAACCCGAATAGCGAATCCTCCCGGCACCCACCGAGTTCGCCTGCGCGTTAGCTCATCGGCCGCGTGCGGAGACTCGTGTAGCGGGCGATGGCCTCAAAATCACGATCGTTGTGCCAGACGCGCACGTCATTTTCGATGGCGATGGCGGCTATCAGGCAATCGGTCGAGGAGCGAATCGCGTACCCCTTTGCCCGGCCCAAGCGGTAGATCTCCGCGGCCGAAAGGAATAGCGCCACGGGCAGGGGATCGTTCAGTAGCGGCAGCGCAAGCAATCCTTCACGCAACGCTACACTTGCCGGATCGTCGCGCAGGCCCTGCAGGACTTCCTGGACGATGGGTCCGCAGGTAACGAAGTTCAGCAGCTCCTGTTCCGCGACCTGCGTACCAAGCGTTCCGTTCAGCAACTCAATCCAGACTGAAGTGTCAACCAGCGTCATCGCCGCCCTCGCGGTCTTCGGCTGGCTGGGGGACGCATTTCGACTCGGTCCTCGCGCATCTCCCCCAGGTCTCCCTGCCAAAGCCCTCGCCCGAAGAACCGAGGGAGGCTCTGAATTTTTCGAAGGCGAAGAACCTCCGCTAATGCGAGGTTGACGGCGGCCGAGTAGGTTTTCACTCCCAGCACGCGGACTGCCTGATCCAGCAACTGCGGGTCTAACACAAGATTTGTGCGTTTCATGCGCACAGTATACGCCGAATGCATGTGCTATCGCAACGTTGCGTTGCCTGCAGCAAATCCAGCCGCCCATCCGCGATGGCTGTTTCCGCGCAATCAGGTTTCAACCGCCCAGCGCAAGCAACGCTCATAGGGAAAAATCACACTTCCTGGTTATCTTGACACCTATGGAGTTTCAATCCGACAAAGTCCAACCGCCCAAAATCCTGATCCAGGGTGAAGAACTCAGCGCTAGATTCGAGTGCCACTGCTGCGAGGACCGCATCTACCGTTGAGAGAGTCAAACCCCGATTTCTGGCCTGTCTATAGATGGTGGCCGCGGCGACGTAGGTCGCAAATCCGCCGGGCGCGATCATGGGCCAACGTGAAAGCATCTGCCCTACCGGCTCGACGTCGCGTTTGAGACCTTGCAGAACTTCAGTGAGCACCAAGCCGGTCAGGACCACAGGAGCGTTAATGCGGATCAAGCGCTCCAACTCGTCCCCGGCGCGGCTGCGAGTCGAGTTGAGGAAGTCAACCCATACGGAAGTGTCCACCAGAATCACTGGCGGTCCCTTCGCATGGCCTTCAAGTCGCCTTCCCAGATGCCACTGCCCCGAAAGCGCAAGATGCCTTTACGCGCCTCGCTCTGCACCAGGACCTCGAGCGCCCGGTGAACGATCTCGCGCTTGGTGCGTAAGCGCGTCAATCTGCGGGCTTGCGACAACAAGCGATCGTCGATGTTAATATTGGTTCGCATGCACCTATCATACACCTTTATGGTGTACATGGGGAAACTTCTGAAGATCTAACGGATCAAGACGCGAAAAACGCGGACTCGTGATCCGTGCTCTTCGCCTTGCCGCTTTCTTCCCGCGTCCTCTATAATGAAAAATCCGGGCTCAGTGATCAGAAACTCCGGGTCTGGCGGGGCGTCGTAGCATCCGCGCAAAATCGGATGGTTGCCCGCGGGAGGCTTCAAGGGCCGCCCCTACCGGTCGCTGCCCGAGGTGCCAGCGATACCTATGCTGCGTTCGTTTCGTCCAATCTGGCCTTATCTGGCGCGCTACAAGGCGCGTTACGTGGCGGGCCTAGTGTGCCTGGTGCTTTCTCAGGTGGGCGTGCTGGTGCCGCTGATCATAAAGGCCGGCATTGACGACTTAACGAACGGCGGTCCGGCGCGCAAGCTTGCCGGGGTGGCCGGTCTACTGCTGGCCGCGGCCGTTGTCAAATCCGTGCTGGGATTCTGGGTGCGCTGGATTCTGATCGGGATCTCGCGGGATGTCGAATACGATCTGCGTAACGACTGTTTCGCGCACCTCATGCGACTCTCGCCGCGTTACTACACCGAAAATCGCACCGGCGACCTGATGTCGAAGCTCACCAACGACCTTAACGCGGTGCGCAACATGGTGGGGCCGGGCATCATGTATTCCGCCAACACGGTCGTTCTGGGCGTGGCCGTGATTGCCGTGATGGCGCGTCTCGACTGGCGTCTCACCCTCTATACCTTGATGCCGATGCCGCTCGTCTCGATCGGGGTCAAGTTTCTGGGCCAGCAGATTCACGAGCGCTTCGAGAAGATTCAGGCGCTCTACTCGGAGCTCACCGACCGGGTCCGCGAAAACCTCTCGGGCGTGCGGGTGGTCCGCGCCTTCTGCCAGG
>Ga0187781_10000314_pt1 | contig 34627 bp, 26 predicted proteins | sample 0715_SJ02_MP02_2_FD_132447 | JGI IMG/M metagenome (GOLD analysis project Ga0187781, IMG submission 132447) | Tropical peat soil microbial communities from peatlands in Department of Meta, Colombia - 0715_SJ02_MP02_20_MG | ecosystem: Environmental > Terrestrial > Soil > Wetlands > Peat | place... | reverse complement strand
TCAGGGTGAACTCCGCGAAGAATCTCTTGCAGTTGTTCTCGGTGCAAAGGGACTACCGGGATTCTTCGCTTCGCTCAGAATGACAGACTTTCGAGTGAGCGAAGCGAGGAATCCCGCCCTGGTCTTTCTGGGGCGGTTTGCCCGGCGCAAAGCGAGATTCCTAGCTTTGCTCAGAATGACATTTCATGGTTTCTGGGTGCCCGTTAGCAGACGGGCATCAGCGACTGCTTTTGGCGTCGGCTGTTAACACTGCGACCTAAAGCTGCGTCTATAATGGAGCAAGGATTGGCTGCCGATGGGCTCTGGGTTGGAGGATGGCTTTGAACTGCTTGCGGGCTTGGGAGGCCGGCCTGTGAGGGAGCAGCTCGCGCCTGAACTCTCCGAAGACGCCATGTTAGTCGGCGCGGCGCGTGATGGAGACCGCGCGGCATTCGGGCGTCTTTACGACCGCTACGCTCGCATGGTCCACGGCGTCCTGCTTTCGAAGGTTCCGGTCGGGGAGGTCGAGGACCTCGTTCACGATGTCTTCCTGCTGGCGCTCCGCCGCTTGTCAACGCTGCGTGAACTCGGGAGTTTTGGAGCGTGGCTGGCGGCTATCGCTCGCAATCTGGCCAAGGATCACCACCGGCGTTCGGCCCCGGAGAATCAACTCACTTCGGACGTGCCCGAGGACGAACTCGAGCTTCGTACGGCCGGCGGCGCCGAGGAAGAACGTGCCGGGGCCATTCTCGATGCGATCCGCGATCTGCCGGAAGCCTATCGAGAACCGCTGATCCTGCGGCTGGTGGAAGGAATGACCGGCCCGGAGATTGCCGCACGCACCGGGTTAACGCCCGGTTCAGTGCGCGTCAATCTGCACCGCGGCATGCAGCAACTCCGTGCCAGGTTGAGCGCCGATTCGGGAAACAGCAGGCCGGAAGAAGAGAGGCCGTAATTATATGGGCGCAGGGGAGAACGAGCCAAAAAAGGAATTGCGGACGATGGGTAACGACTATCTGTGGGACCGGTCGGGCGAGCCGGATCCCGAAATCCAGAAGCTCGAGGCGCTCCTCGGGAAGTTTCGATATAACGGTCCCCGCCCGGCATTTTCCGAGGTCGCTGTGGCCAGGCCTCGGTGGTTCTTGCCTTTTCGGGTGCGCCTGGTTCCCGCGCTGGCGACGGTCGCCATTTTGATCGCCGTCCTGATGATGTTTCTTTGGCACCAGAGAAGAGTGAATCCGGCCGATGCGCCAGGTTGGGAAGTGGCGGCGGTGGAGGGCACGACTCGGCTGGGCCGGCGGGCCGTTAGCAGCAAAGAAGGGAGCGGCCGGTTGGGCGTTGGTCAAACCCTCGAAACCGGCCTCGAGGCGCGCGCCAGGCTGCGGGATGAAGAGACCGGTGAAATCGAAGTGGAGCCCAGCACACGTTTGCGACTGCTGAAGGGCGACTCAGGCTTGAAACGGATTGCGCTCGATCGGGGAACAATTCATGCCTTTATCTGGGCGCCGCCCGGCCAATTCGTGGTGGACACCCCCTCCGCCATGGCGGTGGACTTGGGTTGCGCTTACACCTTGCACGTGGACGACACGGGTGCCGGGCTGGTGCGCACCTCGATGGGATGGGTCGGGTTCAAGCTGAAGGGCCGCGAGTCCTTCATTCCCGCCGGCGCCGCCTGCGAGACCCGGCCCAAAGTGGGGCCCGGGACGCCCTATTTTGAGGATGCGTCCGCCTCCTTCCGCTCCGCCTTGACGAGATTCGATTTCGAGGACAACACTTCCGCGCAACGCGGCGCCGATCTCGCCATCGTGCTTGCGCAGGCTCGCAGAGACGACGCACTCACGCTCTGGCACTTGCTGGCGCGCGTCGACGACTCACAGCGCGTCATCGTCTACGACCGACTGGCCAGCCTCGCGCCTCCGCCCGGCGGCGTTACACGGCAGGGCGCTCTGATTCTCGATCAGCGCATGCTGGATCTGTGGTGGAATCAACTTGGGTTTGACGATATTTCGGTTTGGCGCTACTGGGAGCGTTCCTGGTCCGGTGCGGCGCCGCAGCCTAAAGGAAAGTAGACTCCCACCGGCGCACCTATTAACCTTCCGACCTTTCCTCCCCAATATAACGCCGTTCCCTCCAGTGTCTGCCCTGAAAATGCCTGCGCCGAAGGCGCCTTGGAGTGCGGCGGCTTGACGCCGCCTTTGCGCTGAGTGTACGTACTCAGCGGGCCGTGGCGATCCCAAGGCGGCGTCAAGCCACCGTCTTTGCGCTACGTGTACGTACTCAGCGGGCCGTGGCGATCCCAAGGCGGCGTCAAGCCGCCGCACTCCAAGGCGCTTCGCGCATTTTCATGGTTTCTGGGTGCCCGCCAGCAGACGGGCATTAATGACTGCTCCGAAAATCCCCGCCAAGACCCCTCACCCTATCACCCCTTCACCCTCTTCCCTCTCCCCGGAAGGAGGGGAGTTGGGACGAGGAGTGTTCTCATACTTCGGGGTGACGTAACGCGACAGGGGTGACTGGGTGGTAACTTGACCAAGACTAGCGCGTCCCCGCTGCCGGAACCACCACGGTTCAAATCTTGTTAACACTCCCCGCTCTCATCGCGTCTTTTCGACCGAAGGGCAAAGCAGGCTGCAAAAAGATATCTCAAGCCTGTCATCGTGGGGAGCACGGGCGCTTCTGTGTGGAAACCGGGGGGTATGTCATCCTGAGGAGCCGAAGGCGACGAAGGATCCCAGCAGTTGCTTGATTTTATTAGCCCGCACAAACTGCAGGGATCCTTCGCTGCGCTCAGGATGACATGATGGCGAGTTTTCACACAGATTCTTAGGGCCCCGCAGATTCTTCGCTGCGCCTCGCAATGACAGTTGACGGATGTTTTGTGCAGCCCGCCAATCAACTCAACAAGGAGGCAGAAGAACATGAATTCACGTCAAGCTTCACGTATGATCGTCGGCATCACGATCTTGTTTGGGGTTACATTTTCGGCGCAGGCGGGACCGCCGCTGATCTGCCATGCCATCGAAATCGGGCAGGCGAAAACGCTGCCCGCGGTGGATGTGAACCGGGCGGGAGATAGTGGCTACGACCTGAAAAACCTGACTCGGGACACGCTCGCGATCCTCAATTCGGGCGCCCCCATCCTCGTGCAAATGGAGACTCTCCGGCGGGCTACCATTTACGCCCGCCAGGACCCGCAAGTGGCGAAGGAATTGCTGACGCGACTTCACATGCGTGCGGTCGATTCCGACGCCGCAGGGCACCCCGATGCTATGGCCTGGTTCGACGCCGGGTACCTGGTCGAGACCTACCAGCAATGGATGGGCAGGGACGAGCCCAATCCTGCCAGGGGTCTTGACGGTTATGGCTTAGTGAAGAAGGCCATTACCCTGCGGGGGCCCGATCCCGAACTCGAGTTTGCCGCCGCTCTCATTACTCTCAGAGGTCCGCAGAGCGAGCATCGAGAACATTACCGTAAGGCGTTAGCAGGCGCCAAGAACGACCCCCTCCTGGCCAGGAATCTCGCGACGACGTTTAACGGACAGACGATGTCGGAAATGATGAGCGCAGTTCGGCCCGAACGGCAACCATAAGACCGAGCAAAGGTGGAAATAATCCGAATCCATTGTCAGCTTCGTCGATGTCATTCTGAGCGCAGCGAAGAATCCCCGCAGTTCTTCCCCGATTCGACTACGGAGATCGTTCGCTTCGCTCAGGATGACAGGTGGTTTCAACGCCCTGAGAGGCTGCCCGGGACGCGCCTCAGCGTGCCCCCGAGTTTCTACATTCCTGGGAGCGCGGGCTTCCAGCCCGCCTGCCCAGTTGCGAGATGCGGGCTGGAAGCCCGCGCTCCCAGGCCAAGGCAGGGCGGCAGAGCCGATTCTAAAAACCAGTTTCCGCAGGAGGAAGGAAGGATGAGCCCCCAAACGAAATCGTTACCGCACGGAGCGAGGTTGGAACATCGCCGCTTCCTCTTACTCGCCGTCGGGATCACGGCACTTTGCTTTGCAAGCTGGCTAGCGGCGCAGGGAGAGAATCCTACGGACCTCACGGTTCACGAATGGGGAACGTTCACTGCCGTCGCGGGCAAGGACGGTCGCGCCGTCGAATGGCAGCCCTTAACCCCATCTACTGATCTGCCCGAATTCGTCGAGCACGTCAGCACTGCCAATTTCAAGTTGGGACTGCGTGGCACAATTCGCATGGAGACGCCTGTGATGTATTTTTATTCTCCGCAGGAAGCCACAGTGTCGGTCAAAGTCGCCTTTGTCAAGGGACTGATCACCGAATGGTACCCGCACGCGTCCCGTGTAACGCCCAGCGGAGTGCTCCGCAATGCGAGCTTAGACCAATTGCGGGCTGATGGGAGCGTTGCATGGAACGAGGTTCACGTTTCTCCGAACCTGGCCGGTGAGTTTTCTCGCGAAGATGGGGAGAGTCGCTATTACGCCGCGCGGGAAACCGCTTCTGCGCCGCTGCGGGTGACGGCGCCCCGGGGCGAGCAGGAAGAAAAATTCCTGTTCTATCGCGGAGTCTCAGCCGCGCCGTTGCCGCTGACTGCCAGGCTGGACTCCGACGGCCGGTTGTGGTTGAAGAATCTCGGCCAAGAGGAAATTCCGGCCGTCGTTCTCTTCAAGCGGCGAGGCGAGGCGGTGGGTTATCGTTCCGCCGGCGCACTCGCGGATGAACTGGTGCTCGATCCTCCTGAGCTGAACGCTCGATTGGATTCTCTTTGCGCAGAATTGGAGTCGATTCTCGTCGATCGGGGTCTTTATCCCGACGAAGCAAGGGCCATGTTGGCGACCTGGCGAGACTCCTGGTTTGAGGAGGGTAGCCGCCTGATGTACATTGTGCCGAGCGGTTTTGTGGACAGTATCCTGCCGCTCACAATTAGTCCCGCACCCACACAAATCGTGCGCGTTTTTGTCGGCCGGCTGGAAATCGTGACGGCGGCGACGGCCAAGGCAGTCGCGGCCGCGGTGGCGTCGAACGACGAATCAACTCTAGACAAGTATCGCCGCTTCCTGGAACCGATTCTGCAAACCGTGAGGGGAAGCGAGCCAACCGACAAAAAGTCCGACATGACCCGCCCCTCCCTCCTCTCCCCTTCCTCATTTCCAGGAGAACGACCTATCACGGAAATGCCGAGCCCGGCCAGCAAGGCCGATCCATCCAATGATCGCCGCGAGGTGCGTAGCCAGCAGGAAGACACTGAGGCGCGAGTCCTCCGTCCCTCAGTGTCTCCGTGGTGAAGAGGGAGTCCGTTGGTTAGGATTCGGACTTCAACTCCAACTTGTCGCCATCCCAGAACAGGCGCTGCTTTTTCAAGTAGGAGAGATTCGCCATATGGCACGCCACGGCCGTACCGCAGCCAAAGTCCACGTTCTCGATCGGCTGCTGGCGGCTCTTCACCGCAGCGAAAAGGTTCCGGAAGTGGTCCTCGGTGCCTTCCGCGTGTTGCATCATATTCTGCGGCTTCCGGTGTGACTGCCTGCGGTAGGTGCCAATGTCCGAGGTCGGGTCGTTCTTGTGTGCGGCTATGAACGGTTCCTTGGTGTCTCTGGGCCAGCTCTCGAGCGGATACTGGAAGCCCCACTCCTCGTCGTAGGGAAGCAAGCTGGCAGACTCTTCGGTAAGGACGATCGTGCCTTTGTCGCCCATGAAGCGCACGATCTCGCCGCCGTCGAAGTTTGAAACCAGGTTCGCCATGACGACCACCTGGAATTTGCCGTAGTCGTAGAGGGTGTTGTGAATGTCGGGCACTTCGCGGTCACCCGTCCACTTGTAAATGCCGCCGTTCGCCACCGCGCTCACCGGGAACTGAGTATTCATCAGATAGTGGACGCGCGAAAGCAGGTGAACGTATTCGTCGCCGGCAATGCCGGTGCCGTAATCCCACCAGTTGCGAAATTGGAAGAAGCGAGCGGCATCAAAGGGGCGCTTGGGGGCGTTGCCGAGATAGCGGTCCCAGTCAATCGTCTGCGGCGAGGCATCGGGTGGGACGGGGTATTTCCAGGCCCCCACGGGATCGGGCCGGTAGATCTCGCATTGCACCATAAAGACGTTTCCGATTTCCCCCGCATCCAGCCAGGCTTTTCCTTTGCGGGTAGATTCCATGCTTAGACTTTGGCTACCCACCTGGACCAGGCGGCCGGTTTGCTTCGAGACTTTGACCATCTCCAACGCCTCGTGGATCTTGTGGGTCATCGGCTTCTCGCAGTAAACGTCTTTGCCGGCTTGCATGGCGGCAATGGCGACGGGCGCGTGCCAGTGGTCCGAAGTGGCGATGGCGACGACGTCAACGTCTTTGCGGTCCAGCACCTCGCGATACTCGCGCGTGGTGGCGGTGTTCGCCTGGATTTCCTTGGCGCGGCGGAAGTGTCCGTCATAGAGATCGCAAACGATGGCGACATCAGCCTTCACGCTGAGAATCGCCTCCATCTGCTCCAAGCCCCGGATTCCTGCCCCGACAATTCCTACGGTGACGCGCTCGTTCGGCGAGGCCACTCGGCCGATGGCTGGTGCTCCAAGGGCCAGCCCGGCTGTTGCGGCGCCCGCCACAGATCGCCCCATGAACTCACGTCGAGTAATACCTTGATCAGGCATATCAGTCCTCCTCCTCGGTACTAGTTATATATATTCTGGAAGAATTATATCAGAACACGTTATGCACCCAGATTCTTAAAACTCTCCTCGATGAATTTCTTCACCCCCGCGTTCGGGTCGCCTTCTTGGTCCCATTCCACCGAGAAGTACCCGCGGTAACCGTTGGCCTTGGCGATCGCGAAACATTTCGCTGCGTCCACGGTAAACAGCTTCCCTTTCTCGCCGGTCTCAGCATCCTTCATGTGGGATATGTTGTACGCGTGCTTAAACATCGCGTCCATCGCCCGGTTGTTGAACTCCTGATCGTGGGTCAGCATGGAATTGCAAAAATCGGGCAGCGCGTGCAGGTAGGGATGACTCACCTTCTCGATGACCTGAACGATGAAGAACGGATCCTCGGTAACGTTGTCGTCGTTCTCGAGATTCACCAGCACGTTTTTCTCCGCGCCGTATTCAGCCACGCGCTTCAGGCTTTCCGCGGCGCGCGCGACATCGGGTTTCACATGCCGGGCCTCGGCGATGTGCAGGCGCACGCTGGGTGAGCTAATGGCCACCGCCACATCAATCCACTTCTTGCCGTTGTCCACCGCTTTCTGGCGCTGCGCATCCACACTGTCGTAAAAGCTATAGCGCGGATCAGCGGCAATATTCACCACGTGCACTCCGGCTTTCTCCACACTGGCTCGAAACTCCCGAAGATAGCTTGCCTCGGTGGAGCTGAAGTGCTGGTCGAGCGGCTCGATGTTGCGCACGTTGAACTGCTTCACCACCATGGCGGCGAAATCTTTCAGGTCCATCCCCGGGAGCTTAGGGTCGCGAGCCCATTTGTTGAGGGGAGCAACGATATATCCCCGGAACGGCCAGGAAGGTACCGCGAGGCGCTCGCGCGCCGCACTGGGAAAGGTGAGGTTAGGTTCGGTCGATGCGGAAAAGGTCTTGGGAATTAGTGTGGCTGCAGGGGCGGCAAGCGCGGCCGCGCAAGTCTGCAGAAAGTGGCGCCGCGGAACAGCTATCATGGTCGTTTCACCCTAAGCTGCAATGTAATGAGCAAGTAAACGTAGAATTGCGAAGCACGATCCGCAAGGATGCAAATCTACTCGCAATCAGGATCTAAGTCAATATTCGCGTAAGATCCCCAATACTTCGATCACCGCCTCGCCCCAGAGTGACAGCCAGCCGTCCAAGCTTCTCTGCTGGGGCGGGCGAGGATCGAGCGGCCTTGACAGCAGATTTCTCCGACCGTGCGGCTTCGCACCTATCGCGCTCTCGGACATTTTGACCTTGTGCTTTGTTTTCATAAACATTCCGGCTTTGTTCCGCCTAAAAACGAGAAGCGCGGTTTGCCGATTGCCCTCGGAATCTTTTTAAACAACTGTTTCAAACGCTTGTTTGAATCTTCGGGACGCTTCCTCAGGCAGATCGCTGTGCCCTGACACCCGGAACCAGCAGAGGGCTGGGTTCTCCCTTGGAGCGGTTGGGTGAATGAGGAAGGAGTTTCCTCCCAGGGCGGGACTTGCATGCACGTACATTACCATAGCATTAGAATTTTGACAAGTACACAACTAGTATAGTACTCAATTGATAATGGAGCGCCATCGTGCCAGGGGCGCACCACTGTGCGCCCTGCTACTCGTAACGCAAGGCTACGATAGGGTCGAGGCGGGAGGCTTTTACGGCGGGCCAGAGTCCGAAAAAGAGGCCTATAGCGACCGAGACAACAAACCCGGCCACCACCGACCAGGCGGGCACCGCTGAAGGCAGAGTGGGCACGAGTGTGCGGATGAGGAAACTCAAGGTGTAGCCGGACAGGATCCCCATGATGCCGCCTGCGCCGGTCAGGCTCATCGCTTCCAGCAGGAACTGCCAGGTGATGTCGCTGCGGCGCGCGCCGATGGCTTTGCGCACGCCGATCTCGCGGGTCCGTTCCGTCACGGAAACCAGCATGATATTCATCACCCCGATACCGCCCACCATCAAGCCAATGGACGAGATCACGATGGTGACAAGGACCACCGTGCCCATCATGTCGCGAAACTGCTTGATGAAGGTATCAGCGGTGGCGATGCCGAAGCTATCCGAAGCCAAAGGCTTGTCATTTCGTAATCGCCTCAGCAGACCGGTGATCTCATCAGTCGCCTGGCTGATGCGCCCCGGAAGAGCCAAGGCGGTGACAAAATTCTCCTTGGTGCTGGGATAAAGCTTCATGTAAGTGAAATAAGGCACGCAAATGACTTTGTCGTCGCCATTATCGCCCAAGAACGCCTTGCGCTTTTCCAGCGTGCCGATCACTTGAAAGGTTTTGCCGTCAACATTAATCTCCTTTCCGACCGGATCTTGGTTGAGAAAGAGCCTCTCGACCACGTCCGCGCCGATCACCGCCACGTCGCGGCGGTGTATGTCGTCGATGTCGGTGAACAGGCGGCCATCCTTCAGCACGGCGTTGGTGATGCGAAAATCTTCGGCCGTTTCGCCCTGTAATTGCGCATCCACCATTTGCAGGCCCTTGTACTTCGCAGTCGTCGCCGGACCCCAACTGGCAGTTTCCACCGCCACGGCTTCTACCGAGGGCAGTTGCTGGATGGCCATGCCCTCCTCGTAAGTGATCGGTTTGCGCAGGCGTTCTTCTCGCGACAGGTTGAAATGGATCCCGGGTTGAAACTTGTAAATATACAAGGTGCGCGTGCCATAGCCCTCTGCCATATCCACCAATTGCTGGTCGAGTCCCTTGAAGATCGAAGCCACGCCAATCACCGTGGCGGTTCCGATCAGCACTCCCAAAATGGTCAGAAAGGCTCGGAACTTGTGGCTGCGGAGCGTGTCCAGCGCCAGAAGCAGGTTTTCGCGAATAAATTGGCGACGCTGGTTCATGTTCAGGCCTCCGTTCTTAGCGCTTCGATCGGGTCGAGACCGGCAGCCTTGTTGGCGGGATAGATTCCAAAGAACAATCCGATGGCCGTGGAGAGAAATAGCCCAACCAGGACTGCGCTCAGGGGCACCGAGGAGGTGAAGAACATATCGACAACCCTGCTGATGATGAGGGCCAGCGCGATCCCAATCGCTCCTCCAGAGCCTGCCATCAACGCCGATTCGATCAGGAACTGCATCAGAATATCGCGCCGCCGCGCCCCCAGGGACTTGCGGATGCCAATCTCGTGGGTGCGCTCGGTGACGCTGGCCAGCATGATGTTCATAATCACGATGCCGCCCACCACCATAAACACGGCAACGATTCCGATGGTCACGGCGAAAACTGACGCCGTCAGTTGATGCCATGATTCCATGATGGTTTCCGAGGCATTGATGCCAAACGTGTCGTCCTCTTTGTAGGGGGTGTGCCGCCGGGCGCGCAGCAGGGCCCGGGTTTGGTCCTCGAGTATGGACATCTGCTGGGAACTTAAAGCCTGAACACTCACGGCCAGCGAGGGCCGATTTCGGAACACCTTTTGGAAGGACGACAGCGGCACTTGAACGAAATTATCCTGGCTTTCGCCAAACATCGAGCCAAGCTTCTCAGCGACGCCGATGATGCGGAAGGGAAGGCCGTTTATCTGAACTTCTTTGCCGACGGGATCGACGTTGGGGAAGAACGCATTCACCAGGTCCTGGCCCACAAAGCAGACCATCGATTCATGGCTTTCGTCTCCGTCGTTGATGTAGCGGCCGGAGCCCACCTTCATCTCTCCGATATCGATCATGTTGGGCGTCTCGCCGGTAATCTGGACCTCGTAAACTGTCTTCCCCTTGTATCGCGCCTCGTTATTGACCGTGTCGCCCATCCAGGCTTCGGCGCCGATGTTCTTGTAACCTGACAGGTTGTCGCGCAGGAATTCGAAATCTTCCACGCGAATAGGCTGATTGCGGTGCCGCGCTTTGAGCCACGCCTCGTAACCCTGGGCCCACTTGAATTGATGGACGATGAAAGTATTCGCCCCGAGGTTCGCGATGTGCTCGGCGATGTAGAGGTTCATGCCGTTGATGACGGACATGACCACGATCAGCGTGGTGGTGGCGATCACCACGCCCAGGAGCGTCAGGAAAGAGCGCAACTTATGCGTACGGAGCGCTTCGAAGGCGATCCAAAAACCTTCGCGGGAGGTAACCCAGATCCCGACCCTTCGCTCCCGCTCGGGTGGCAGGGTGCGAAGAAGCGCTTGCGTCTGGATAAGTTCAGCCAAAAACGTTCTCCTCTCTAATTCCGGCAACGCTGCCCGGATTTCTCGCCGCGCTCGTGAGTTTTGGGGCTAGGGCTAACCCAGCCTGTCATCCTGAGCGCAGCGAAGGATCTCTGGAGTCTGCGGTGGCCAATAGAATCAAGCGACTGCAGGGATCCTTCGTCGCCTTCGGCTCCTCAGGATGACATGCCCTCCGGTTCTCGCACAGACTCCAAAGCCCCGCCCTTCCACTCTCCTCCAGCCGTGGAGAGAAACCCAAGCTTGAGGTTGCCCGCGGGAATTGACACGGGCTACCCTCCACTTCCCTATACGTAATTGAGGGCACCCTGGTTTAGACGAAAATCCAAGTTATTCGTACCGCAGAGCCACGATAGGGTCGAGGCGCGAGGCCTTTACGGCGGGCCAAAGTCCGAAGAACAGGCCGATACTGACCGAGACCATGAAACCCGCGAAGGCCGACCAGAGAGGCACGGCGGAAGGCAAGGCGGGGACGAGGGTGCGGATGAGCAAGCTGAGGGAGTAGCCGCACAGAATTCCCATCAGACCCCCTGTTGCAGTCAGGCTCATCGCCTCCAGCAAAAACTGCCAGGCGATATCGCTGCGGCGAGCGCCAATAGCTTTGCGCACGCCAATCTCGCGCGTCCGCTCCGTTACCGACACCAGCATGATGTTCATCACGCCGATGCCGCCCACCATCAACCCGATTGAGGAAATCACCACGGTCACCAGGACCACGGTTCCCATGATGTCCCGAAACTGTTTGATGATGGCATCGGCTGAGGAGATGCCGAAGTTATCCGGTTGGGACCACTTGACGTTGCGCCGCCGCCGCAGCAGGCTCTCCGCTTCGTCCTTCGCCTGGTCGAGTTTGCCGGGGTAGGCGATGGCTGTAATAAAGTTCTCCTTGGCCTCGGGGTAGTGTTTCCGGTAAGTAAAGTAGGGGACGTAGATATTTCGATCGTTCCCGTTGTCGCCCAGGGACTGCTTGAGTTTGCTAAGCGTGCCGATCACCTCAAAATTATGCCCGTTAACGTTGATGCTCTTCCCGATGGGATCTTCTCTCTGGAACAGACGCTTGACCACGTCCGCGCCCACCACCGCCACGTCCCGCCGATGCCCGTTGTCAACATCGGTGAAGAGGCGGCCGTCGTTCAGGTCGGAATTCATGGTTTGGAATCCCTCGGGACTAAGGCCCGACATATTCGCATCGATCATTTGCACGCCCTTGTATTTGGCGGTGGTGGGAGGTCCCCACAGAAAAACCTCCACGGCCACCGTCTGGATGGAAGGGCAGAGTTCCCTCATCGCTAGGGCATCCTCGTAAGTGAGAGGCTTGCGCATCGCTTCTTCATGAGTCAGGGTGGTTTTGATTCCGGGGTCGAATTTGTAAATGAACAAGGTCCGGGTGCCGAACCCCTCCATCATCTGGACCACTCGCTGGTCGAGGCCCTCGAAGATGGAAGCTACGCCGATCACCGTCGTGACTCCAATCAGCACGCCCAGGATGGTGAGAAAGGCACGAAACTTGTGGCTACGAAGTGTGTCCAGCGCCAGCATCATGTTTTCGCGAACCGGTTGGCGTCGCTGTATCATGACTAGGCCTCCGTCCGCAAAGCCTCAATGGGCTCGAGGTTAGCGGCCTTGCTGGCCGGGTAGATGCCGAAGAAGAGTCCCACCGCCGTGGACAGAAAGAGCCCCACGAGGACCGCGCTCAAGGGAACGCTGGAGGTGAAAACAATGCTCACCAGTTTGCTGATGAGTAAAGCGATCAGGACACCCGCGGCGCCCCCCGTCAGTGCCATCACGCTGGCCTCGATCACAAACTGCATCAGGATATCCCGGCGGCGCGCTCCCAAAGACTTGCGAATGCCGATTTCGTGTGTGCGCTCCGTGACGCTGGCTAGCATGATATTCATGATCACAATGCCACCGACCACCATGAAAACGGCCACGATGCCGATAGTGACGGCGAAGATGGAGGCCGTCAACTGATGCCACAGGCCCATGACAGTTTCCGAGGCGTTGATTCCAAAATCGTCGTCTTCCTTGTAGGGAATGTGGTGACGCGCCCGCATCAGGGCGCGAACGGAATCCTCGAGCATCATCATCTGCTGCGCGTTCCAGGCCTGGACGTCAATATCCAGTTCCGGGCGGGCGCTGAACACCTTCCGAAAGGAGGTGAGAGGAATCTGGACGAACTTGTCCTGGCTGAAGCCCAGCGTTGAGCCGATGCGAGCCGCCACGCCGATCACTCGGAAAGGTACGCCCAATACGGTGATGTCCTTGCCAATGGGATCCACGGTGGGGAAAAACTCGCTCACCAGATCCTGTCCGATAAAACAAACCATGGACTCGTGGGCATAATCCGTGTCATTCAAGTAGCGGCCGGTCTCCACCTTCGCCTGCCCAATATCGATCATATTGGACGTCTCGCCGCCGACCTGGACCTCATGCAGAATGTGCGATTTGTACTTTACGTCGCCCTCCGTGCCCGTTTCCGCGCCGATGTTTTTGTACCCCTTAACGTCGTCGCGGAGAAACTCGAAGTCTTCAATGCGAATCGGCTTGTTACGGCGCTGCGCCTTCAGCCAGTCCTCACCGGTGGTTGCCCAACTCATCTTGGATACGATGAAAACATTGGCCCCCAGATTGGCAATGTGATCGGCGATATAGAGGTTCATGCCGTTGATGATGGACATCACGACAATCAGGGTGGTGGTGGCGATCACGACGCCCAGCAAGGTGAGGAAGGATCGCAGCTTATGAGTGCGTAAGGTCTCGAGCGCGATCCAAAACGCTTCGCGCGAGGTCACCCAGATTCCGCTCGTCTTCCGTTTCGTCCGAGCATTCAGCTTGTACAGAACTACGGCATGCGGTTGGGTGATTGCATTCACGGGGATTGATCCTGGCGATTCCCCTCCTTTGTTAAGGAGGGGCGGAGGCGCTTCGCCGCGGTCCGAACGAACACCCGCCACCCCTTACCCCTCCTCCCGCTGAGGAGGGGAGTCGGAGCCTCGCCATCTACTTCACACTTTCGTCGCGTTCGATCTTGCCGTCGCGAACGTGGATGATGCGATGCGCGTGAGCGGCGATATCGTGTTCGTGGGTGACCAGCACGATCGTATTACCGACTTCGTAGAGCCGCTCGAACACGCCCATAATTTCCTCGCCGGTGGCCGAGTCGAGGTTGCCCGTGGGCTCATCAGCCAGGATGATGGAGGGGTCATTCACCAGGGCGCGGGCAATCGCCACCCGCTGGCGTTGGCCCCCGGAAAGCTCATTCGGCTTGTGGTTCATGCGTTCCACCAAGTCCACTTTGCTCAAGGCTTCCTGGGCCCTTTGCAGACGTTCTTTGGCGGGGATGCCACTGTAAACCAGCGGCAGTTCCACGTTATGCAAGGCGCTGGCCCGCGACAGGAGGTTGAAGGTCTGGAAAACGAAACCAATTTCCTTGTTGCGAATGTAAGCCAACTCGTCGTCGGAAAGTTCGCTCACCAGCCGGCCGTTCAACCAGTAACGGCCACTGGTGGGCGTATCCAGGCAGCCGATTAAATTCATCAAAGTCGACTTGCCGGAACCGGAGGGGCCCATGATCGCCACATACTCGCCCCGATCGATTTCGAACGTCACACCGCTCAGCGCATGCACCGCGATGGCTTCGCCCATGTCATAAGTTTTCCACAGGTTCTCCGTCTTGATCATGACCTGTACGGGCAAGGCCAGTTCCGGAGTCGAACTCGAGACCAGTTGTGTTCCCATCGCTTCGGGCCTCTCCTTTCCGCCGATCCCATATTCTAGGGGCAACCCTGGTGATTGCCCGCCCCGCGACATAAGCATTCGGGCGGCCTGCGGGCGGCCACCCGGGCGGTCCCTTCTGCCTCCTAAGAAGTTGGGACAGGCGCGTTGAGGACGCTATTGTCAACCTTCACCTTGGTGTGGTTCTTCAGTGTGCGAAGCACGCTGAAAGGCCCCGAAACTATCTGATCGTTGGTTTGCAGGCCTTTGGTCACTTCCACATCCGATTGACCCATAATACCGGTATCAACCTGCGTAAAAACCGCCCGGCCTTCCTTGAGCAAAAACACCCCTTGCACTTCTTCTTTTTCCTTCTCTTTTTCCTTCGCCGTAAGGTTGGAAGCCGCTGCCGGTGAAGCGGCCTGCACCTTGCCCTTGCCGCCCTGGCTGCTCTTCTCCTCTTCCTCCAATTGACGTCGCGTTCGCACCGTGAGCGCCTGGATCGGCACCGTCACAGCGTTGTCGCGCGTAGCGGTGGTGATCTTGGCCGTCGCCGACAGCCCGGGGCGCATACCCGGCGGCGGATTATCCAGGGTGACCACAACCTTGAAGTCCTTGGCCTCTTCGGTCGTCGAGGTCGTGTTCGTTCCCGCCGTCGCGCCGGAGGTGCGGCCCACGGCGCTTTGACCGATCTCCGTGACTTTGGCTTTAAACGTCTTGTTGGGAACGGCGTCGATCGTCACCTCAGCGGGCTGTCCGAGCCTTACGTTGACGATGTCCGTCTCATCCACCTTGACTTCCGCCGTAATGATAGCCAAGTCCGAAATCTGATAAAGCAGGGTTCCCACCGTGTTCTGAACTCCAGGCACCACGTTCTCGCCCACGTGCACGGGCAGGGAGGTGACAGTGCCGTCGAGCGGCGAAGTGTAGACCGTCTTCGCGCGGGCGTCCTCGGTGCTAATCAGCGTCGCCTCCTGCACCGCCTCTTTGGCGTTCGCGCTGGCCAGATTGAAGTTGGCCACCTGAAGTTGCGCTTTAGATTGCACCACGGCTGCTTGCGCCGACTCCAACGCCGCCTGGTCCACCTTGACGTTGTTCAGTCGGGTGTCATATTCGTTCTGGGCGATCAGTTTGTCGCGCAGCAAGTCCTGGCCGCGCCTGAACTCCTCCTGGGCGCGGGCAAGATTGGCCTGCGCCGTCTGCACGTTGGCCTCCGCCGTTTTGAGCGCCGCCTGCTGCGCCTGCACGGACGCCGCAAACTGCTCGACGTCGGCCTTGGCGCCCGCCACCGTCGCCTTTTGAGCGTTAACGTTGGCGTCCGCCGTCACCGCCTCGGTCTTCAGCAGGAGTTGGCCTTTCTTCACCGCATCGCCTTCCTTGATATAAATATCGGTGATCTTGCCCATCGAGCTCGCGTTGACGTTGGCAAGATCGGCGGTGGGCGGCCTGATTTCTCCAGAGGCTGTCACGATGGCCGCCAAGGGCTGTTTCACCACCTTCGTGGTCTGAATGGTGACAGTTCCGCCCTTGCTCCAGACGATTCCGCCTACCACCAGAGCGATGAGAACTACTGCGCCCACGAGGGCGAAAATCACTTTCTTCTTTCGAGATTTCCTTCCCTTTACGTCTACTACCATGGCAGGGACCATGCTGGTCGCGCCCACAGTTACAGGGGAAGTACTCTTCCCTAGTTCCAGATCAGTTACTTGAGCTACGGTTAATTTGTCCTTCTCTTCGGTGGTACCTGCCGACATCGTATTCTCCCCCGGTCCCAACTAGGCGCTTAGACGTCTTGAAACCCGGTTCAGCTCGCGTCCACTGTCATCTCCCAAGCGGCACAATTTGGGCTCTAACCATATTACGGTATCTCGACCGCAAAAGTTTCGCATATGTCGGGACATTGTACCTCGACCGAAGCGCTTAAGGAAGCCGAATCTGGCCGTTCGGTCCTTGCGCCGGAGGCGGGAATCGCATCGCCCAGGCCACCCTTAGTGCTTGGGCGGCATCTGAGTCTTTGTCGGTGGAGTGGTAGGAATCCGTCAAGGGGGATTCGAGTCCTTGACATTTCAGACCCCAACAAATACAATCCTCACTGTCTATGGTTGGGAAAGGAGAGCCGTTGGTGTCCAAACGGATTGAAGTTATCAGCCACCCGGTATGGCGGGCTTGTCTTTACGCGCTGTTTCTGGGATGCATGCTCGGCGGGTTGGTTTCGCCTGCGCTGAAGGCGGCGCCGCAAGACAACGACAGCAAGCTCAGCAAGGCGGAGAAGAAGCGGCAGAAGGCGATCCAGAAGGAAATGGAGACGCCGTACAAGAAGTGGATCGAGGAAGAAGTCCCCTACATTATCACTAACGAAGAAAAGGCGGCTTTCAAAAAACTCACCACAGACGATGAAAGGGAACAATTCATTGAGGGGTTCTGGGAGCGGCGCAATCCCAATCCGGGAACCCAAGAGAACGAGTACAAAGAGGAATACTACCGCCGCATAGCCTACGCGAACGAGCATTATGCCTCCGGAATCCCCGGTTGGAGGACCGATCGCGGCCGAATCTACATTATGTATGGTCCGCCGGACGAGCTCGACGACCATGATAGCGGCGGCACCTACGTTCGGCCCCCGGAGGAAGGCGGCGGTCAGACCTCGACCTACCCCTTTGAGCAGTGGCGCTATCGTTATATCGACGGCATCGGGACCAACATTATTCTGGAGTTCGTAGACCCCACGATGACCGGGGAATTTCGCCTCACCATGGATCCCGGTGAGAAGGATGCTCTGCTTCACGTCCCCAACGCCGGCTTGACGGACATGGAAGCTATGGGCATGGCCACTAAGGCGGACCGCTTTACACGCACCGACGGCATGACCATCGGCACACCCATGGGCGCCCTACCGGAGAGCATGGAAGAATTCACCCGCCTGGATCTATACGCCAAGATCTTCCAGCCGCCGGAAGTCAAGTTCAAGGACATGAAGGCGGTGGTCACCACGAAGATCTCGGGAGAGGCTCTGCCCTTCGAAGTGCGTACGGACTTCCTGCGCGTGACGGATGAGACCGTGCTTACTCCTGTGACCATCCAAGTGGCCTATCGCGACCTGCAGTTCCAGAACAAAGATGGCGTGATGCACGGCGTCATGGATATCTATGGCGAGTTCTCCAATCTGACGGGCAGGAATGTCAATACGCACGAGAAGAGCCTGGTCCTGGATGTGCCGGAGCATGAATTCCAGGCCTTCTTGGGACGCAAGGCGGTCTATCAGTATGCCGTCCCGCTTCGCCCCGGCCGCTATAAGCTGAGTCTGGTGATGAAGGATGACCAGAACGGGCACATGGGCTCGATGGAAATCGGCGTGGTGGTCCCGACCTACGAGGAGGCGAAGCTGTCGAACAGCACCTTGATTCTGGCCGACCTCCTGCAGCCTCTGCCGACCAGTCAAGTGGGCGGGGGGATGTTCGTGATTGGGGGAACGAAAGTTCGGCCCAGCGTCACCCGCTCCTTTACCCGCGACCAGAACCTTTGCATCTACATGCAGGTTTACAACCTGGCCCAGGACCAAAAGACGCACAAACCCTCCTTGGATGTAGAATACGAACTGCTCAAGGACGGAAAGCCGCTGCTCGATCAGGCCGAGGATCCCAACAAGCTCAAGGAGGCGTCGCAACAGTTCACACTGGAAAAGCAGATGCCGTTGAAAGTGCTCCAACCTGGCAAGTACACAGTGCAGATAAAAGTAACGGATAAAATAAAGAACCAAACGATTTCACCTTCTGACAGTTTTGAGGTACAGTAATTGTTCCGGGGCGCCGCCCCCGCATTGCGAGGTCGGCGCCCGTAAGCTGCGCCGGCTTTCAGGTCGGCACTCCTATTGCTGACCCCGGCGCGGGTTCAGCGCTTCGTATCCGAGACGATTCGAATGAAGGTTTCAAACTCCGGAATGAGGCTCTACGCCGTTCTCCTGGTCGGCAGCCTGATTTCTCCGTGGCTCGGTTCGGTCTCAGTTTTGGCCGCGGATTATGGACGGCTGGCTGGCAGCGTCTCTGACGATCACGGCAATCCCCTAATGGGGGCTACAGTCTTGATCGCGGGGCCGTTGCTGATCGCCACTGCGACCGCCGGCGACCAGGTGGAGCGCGTCATTACCGACGCTAAAGGTAAGTTTGCGGTTGGAAACCTGATTCCGGGTTGGTATTCGCTCCAGATTATTTCTCCCACCCGCTTGCCCGCTCATCAGACGGGCGTCAAGGTGCAAGCCGGACGGACCTCTACTTTAAAGTTTGTATTAACCGACGCGTTCGCCCCGGTGCGATTTCAGGTTCCCGACAAGGTCGCGAGTCCTTTAGGCGACGATTGGAAGTGGGTGCTGCGGACTTCTTCGGCTACCCGCCCGATCCTGCGTTACAGGCAGGGCGCTTCGGTGGACCCCGATCCTTTGCAGCCTGAGCCCCCCGATGAGCGCCTTGTGGCGATGGCTCCCGGTTCCTCGGGCACCAGCCCTGTAGCCGGAGACCCTGGTACGGGCGGCGTTGTCGCTTACCTGCACCACCTCTCCCCGGACGCCGAGCTATTGACCGTGGGCTCAGTCGCGCAAGAGGGTCCTACCACGTCCTCCGTGGGCACGTATTATCGAAAAGGAACGGTTTCGGGCGGTACTCAGGAAGTCTCCCTGGTTGTCCACCAGTTGGGTTACGTCGCCGGCGCCAGCACACCTGCGGCAGGCGGAGAACTCGCCGATTCCTCCGTGCGGGGCTTGGTGGCCCGCTACACGCAGACTTACAACCTCCATCCTCGGCTCACCCTGCTTGCCGGGATGGATGTTAACTACCTGGATGCAGTGCGTGAGCTGGTTATTGCCCAGCCAAGACTGAAGCTGGCGTACTGCCTCAATCCCTCCACCGACCTTGCAGTACGGATTGGAACACCGGAGCCATCCGAGGGTTCCGGGACATTGCTCGACCGGGTCAACGGACTCAACTCTTTCCCCCTTCTTACGCTGCGCGATTATCGCCCCGAACTCGAGCAGTTGAACCATGCTGAGGCTTCTCTCGATCGACGTGTGAAGGGTTCGGCGCGGTTCCAGTTCGCCGCTTACCACGATGGCATTAAGAACGCAGCCGTTTGGGCGTCCGCTCATACCCCCACGGTGAGTTGGCTGGCGGGCAATTACCTGATGAACCCCGCCGTGGACGGGGCTTTTGTGAACGTGGGCGATTTCCGCTCCTCGGGCTATCGGGCGGTCTATACGCAGCGGCTGGGGAACCACATCGAAACGCTCGTCGCCTACGTCGTGGGGGATTCACTTTGTGTGCGCTCGCCCATCACCCATGCCCAAAGGGGTGACTTACAAGGCGCCCTTCAGCCTGCTCGTAGCTCCTCCTTGGCTGCTCGAGTTTCCGCCCGACTTCCAGTCACCCGCACTCGACTCAGCACCTCTTACGAATGGGTTCAGCGCGGACGTGTGACCGTGGCGGATCCCCAGGGCCAGACCGATATGCAATTGCAGCCATTCCTGGATGTCCAGGTGCGCCAACCCATTCCTGCACTCGCTTTCCTCCCCGCCCACATCGAAGCCATTGCCGATTTCCGGAACTTCATGGCTCAGGGCTATTCTCCTGTTGGCCAGCCGGGTGAATCAGCTCTGCTGCTCGGTTCAGCCTATAAGTCAATCCGTGGGGGCTTCTCTGTAGAATTCTGATTTCTTGAGCGGCAGGGAAGTGGACCCATGCGAGTGTCTGACCCTGCGGCTGGTCTGCGAAATACCTTGGCTGGGCGATACAGAAAAGTGTAAGCCTTATCCCAAATTTTGTAGGGAATTGGAACATGAGGGCACTCCAGGAGTATTTGTATGAAAATGCTGTACTTATTTGCTTATGCAAGTTCTATTACTGGAATTTGAATTGCTAACCCCTTAAAGCGGTGCCTTGGGTATCAAGGTGAAGGTGCGCCCGTCCAATGACAAAAGCTCCACCTTACCGGTTCACTGCCGTCTCGCTGGCGATCCTCAGCCTCACTCTCTTTACTTTCGCCCTGATCAATCTCCAGCAGCGAGTCCGCTATCGGTTGGCAGACGACGGCATCTCCTGGATCGACTCTCAAAAGGGCGTGCAAGCTTGGATTGTTACCCCGGACGGTCCCGGCGACCGGTCCGGCATCCGCGAGGGCGACATCCTCGAGTCGATCGACAAGAAACCGGTTCACGCCGCGGCGGATGTCAGCCGGCAGATCTTCAGCGTCGATGTTTGGTCTCAGGTGAATTACGCTCTTTCGCGGAATGGCGAGAAGTTCCAGACGTCGTTGGTGCTCGTTCCCCAGAAAGCCGCTTCGACCATTCGCTACTACCTCAGCGTGGTTGGCCTTATTTACCTCGTGATCGGCACCTTTATACTCGTGCGTCGCTGGACGGCTCCCAAGTCGCTCCACTTTTATATCTTTTGCCTTGCCTCTTTTATCCTTTACACCCTTTCCTTTACGGGCAAACTGAATTTGTTCGATTGGGCGGTTTATTGGCTGGGAGTGTTTGCCCTGATTCTCCAGCCCGCGCTTTTCCTCCACTTTTGCCTCAGTTTTCCTGAGCAGAATACCGTCCTGCGTGGCCGGCGGTATGTAATTCCATCCCTCTACGTACCGGGAATCGTCCTGGGGGCAGTCTATGTCCTTGTCGCCACGGAGTTCCTGGTTCTTCCCATGCCCTTGCTCCAGGCGCGTTGGCTGTTGGACCGCATCGGGCTTGTCTATCTCGCCCTGTACTTTTTAGCGGGCGCCGTGGTGCTTCAACACGCTTACTTGCGAGCCCACGTGCCTCTCCTCAAGCAGCAGTTGAAGTGGGTCACGCGCGGCACCTGGTTGGCGATCGCCCCCTTTGCGTCCTTTTACGCGATACCTTATTTCCTCGGTTACATTCCCAACGCCTGGATGAACCTCTCGGCCCTCTCGCTGGTCTTCCTGCCCGTCACCTTTGGCTACGCGATCGTGCGCTATCGGTTGATGGACGTGGACGTCATTTTCCGCCGCGGCATCGCTTATACGCTGGCCACCGCAACCATCGTGGCGCTCTATTTCAGCGTCATCGGATTATTCGCGGACTATTTTCGTTCTTCCATCCCTATCACCAGCCGCGGGGGCTGGATCCTGGCGGTGGTCGTCACAGCCTTGGTTTTCCAGCCCATGGTGAACTGGATTCAGATGCGGCTGGACCGGTTCTTCAACCGCGAGCGTTACGACTATCGCCGCACCCTGCTCGAGTTCGCGCGCGAATTGAGCTCCGAACTGCACGTGGATCGGCTCCTCGAGCGGGTCACGATGAAACTGGCGGAAGCCCTGGGAGTCGATCGCCTGGCGGTGTTCTGGGCGACGGAATCGGATGGCTTCCGTCTTGTCAAATCGCGCGGGGTCAGCTATTCGAAGGGACTGGATACGAGCTTCCTCGACCCCGCGCAGCGCTCGCAGGGCAGAGAATACCTCTTCTTCGACAGTGTCAGGCGCCCCTTCGGCTTTTCGGCCGCGCAGCAAAAGTCCGTCGAGCAGCTCGACCTCCATTATTACTTGCCCTTCAAGGTGAAAGAGCACACCTTGGGATACCTCGGCCTGGGCAAAACGCGGGATGGCAATTTCCTCTCCAGCGAGGACATTGATCTTCTCCAGACCCTTACCGGATACGTCTCCGTGGCGGTCGAGAACGCCCAGCTTTACGAGTCGCTCGAGAAGCGCGCGCTCGAATACCAGGCGCTCACCGACTTCAGCGAGAACATTATTGAATCCATCAATGCCGGCGTGCTCGCCTGCGACCTCGAGGGCCAAGTGGGATCGTGGAATTCCGCCATGGAGCGCCTCTACGGTGTGGTTCGAAGCGATGCGGTGGGGAAATCGCTGCAGGCCATTTTCCCGCCCGAATTGCTCGCCGAATTGCCTCGCGCTTCGGATGCGCAGAGCGTTCTCAGCCTGTACAAATTCCGCCTCAACACACCGGCGGGCCACAGCCTGATCGTCAACTTATCGGCGGTCCCGCTGGTGGGAAAGGACGGCCACGTCCTCGGCCGCTTGCTGATATTCAATGACTTGACCGAGCGCGTGAACCTCGAGGACCAGTTGGTTCAGGCCGAGAAGCTCTCCTCTATCGGCTTGCTGGCGGCCGGCGTCGCTCACGAGGTCAACACGCCTTTGGCGGTGATCACTTCCCAGGCCCAACTGGCGATGAGGCAGATATCACCGGAAGAACCACTTGCGCGCACGCTCGACAAGATCGTGAAGCAGGCTTTTCGCGCCTCCGAGATCGTCAATAACCTGCTGAAGTTCTCGCGGGTGAGTGGCAGCGACTACTCCGAACTGGACTTGAACAAACTGGTGCGCGAGACCGTGTCGCTGGTCGAGCCCATGCTGCGTGCTTCCAAGATCACCGTGAATGCGCAGTTGTCGTCCTCCTTGCCCATGGTTTACGCCAACCCCGGAAAACTCCAGCAGGTTTTCATGAACCTGATCATCAATGCGCGCGACGCCATGCCGCGCGGCGGTGAGCTGACCATCGCCACCGATTGTGAAGACTCCTCCGTGCGTGTCGAGGTCACGGACAACGGTGTGGGAATCTCGCCGGAGCACCTCAGCAAGATCTTCGATCCCTTCTTCACCACCAAGTCGACGAGTCGCGGAACGGGTTTGGGTCTGGCGGTTACTTATGGAATCATTCGCGAGCACCTGGGGAAGATCGAGGTCCAGAGCGTGCTCGGACGCGGCACTTCCTTCCGCGTCGAGTTGCCGGTCTCGAGGAAAGCCGTAAATGTCGCCTAAAGGTTCCGTTCTCATCATTGACGACGAGCAGGAAATCCGCGAAAGCCTGGAACAGTTGCTCAGCCTGGAGGGCTATCAGGCCGATTCCGCTGCGACTGGCGAGGAGGGCTTGCGGAAGATTGAAGGCGGCGTCTTCGACCTGGCGCTTCTGGACATCAACCTTCCGGACCGCAACGGCCTGGATCTGCTGAAACAGATCAAACATGCCGCGCCGGAAGTGGGCGTGATCATGATCACCGCCTACGATTCCAGCCAAATGGCTTTCCAGGCCTCGAAAGAAGGGGCCGAAAGCTACGTCACGAAGCCCTGGGACAACGACAAGCTGCTGCTCGAGGTTCGAAACCTGCTGGATAAATCACGCCTGCAAGCCGAGAACCTCCAACTCCGCCGCGCGCTCAAACGCTTTGCCCTTCCTAACCTGGTGGGCAAGAGCGACAAGATGCAAAAGGTGATGGACCTCATCACTCAGGTCGCCGTCAGCCGCGCCACCGTCTTGATCAGCGGCGAGAGCGGAACCGGCAAAGAGCTTGTGGCCAAAACCATTCACGCCATGAGTCCGCGCGCCGATCGCGCCTTCGTTCCCGTCAACACCGGTTCCATGCCCGTTGACCTCCTCGAGAGCACGCTCTTTGGACATCTGAAGGGCGCCTTCACTTCCGCCATCGCGACCAAACGCGGATTGTTCGAAGTGGCGGACCAGGGGACTATCTTCTTCGACGAAATCGGCACGGTGGGCGTGGAAACGCAGGCCAAACTCCTGCGAGTGATTCAGGAGCGCGAGTTCATGCGCCTGGGCGGGACCGATACCATCAAGGTGGACGTGCGCATCCTCGCGGCCACAAACGCCGATCTGCGCAAGCTGGTCGTGACCGGTCATTTCCGCGAGGACCTCTTCTACCGTTTGAACGTCATTAACATTGCCCTTCCGCCCTTGCGCGATCGGAAGGAGGATATCCCCCTTCTCGTCGACCACTTTCTGAAAAAGTTCAGCGAGGAAAACGGACGCCCCGGTCTCCAGTTCTCTCCTGCCGCCATGAAAGCCGTCATGGACTATGACTGGCCGGGGAACGTGCGTGAACTCGAGAACGCCGTCGAGCGCGCCGTGGTCCTGGCCTCCGGCGCCCTCCTCGAGCCCAGCCTTTTGCCTGAACAGCTCTTCCTGGACGGCGGGCACGGCGGCAAAGGCGAAGCCTCCGAGCAGTTCGCCGGCCGCTCGCTCTTCGAAATCATGGAAGCTAAGGAACGCCAGGTCATCCTGGATATGCTGGCCCGCACTAACTGGAGCCAGACCGACGCCGCCGAGCGCTTCAAGATCCCTCTCTCGACCCTCAATCAAAAGATCAAACGGCTCCAGATCGACGTCAAGCGTCGCGGGGAAGGCTAGCTGTTTAGTCTCGGCCGCCGCTAAGAGGCCTCGACTGGAATTCCGTGATAGGTCGTTCTCCTTGAAATAGCGAAAAGAAGCCGCGAGCGGTAAGAGCGACAAATTGTCCGTCGCGCCGCGACCACCTCCGGGTCCTGTCTTTAATCATCGTAATACCCATACATGAATGTATACAGCCTGCATATATAGACTTGTAAATAGCAGGCGCCCTATACGGAGCGCACACCGCGGGTGCGTCTGGATCCGCTCCGTGCGGCGATGCGGACGCGGGAATCCCGGCGTATAATGATGACTGGTGACGCAGCCCGTCACGTCGAGGGCGGCGGTCTAAATATGGTTTGCGCGGACTTGCTGAAAGGCAAACAACAAGATGTTTTGAGGCTGGCCGCCAAGTACGGGGCGCTCAACGTGCGCGTCTTCGGCTCCGTGGCCCGCGGCGAGGCTGACGAGCAGAGCGACATAGATTTCTTGGTTGATATGGAACCCGGGAGGTCATTGCTGGATCTTGGCGGTCTCCAGGCGGAACTTGAAGCTTTGATGGGGCGCCCGGTCGACGTGGTCACCGAGAAGGGCCTTAAGGCGCGCATTCGTGCTCGAGTCGTCGCCGAGGCGGTCCCCATATGAGGGATCCGGCAGAGCGCTTGCGGGACATCCTGGAGGCCATCGCCGCGATCGAACGCTACGCAACCCGCGACAAGAGATCATTCGAAGAGGACGAACTCCTACAGGGTTGGTTCCTTCGACACTTGCAAATCATTGGTGAGGCGGCGAGGGCCCTTCCGCAAGAGGTTCGTGATCTTGCGCCAGAGGTTCCCTGGCAGAAGATCATCGGCATGAGAAATGTCCTGGTGCACGGGTATTTCGAAATCGCCACCGATATTGTCTGGGATGCCGCAACCCGCGACATCCCTGCCCTGAGGCCAAGCATAGAGCGGTTGCTACGAGCACTCGGGCAGACGGACTGAAGCTGGCCGTCGGTGATGGTGGTGTTCTGGGTCGAAGTTTTTTAAATCTCCTCCTGCTGAAGACTATCGTGCCGGCGGCGCCTGTTGCGGTGCGGCCGCGAGTCGTTCGGCCCGCGCCAGAATCTCATCTTCAGCTCCACCCACGAGACGCCGGGAGGCAAGCTTCCCATCCCTACCGATCAGATAGTATGCCGGAAAGCTCCCCACTCTGTAGAGCTTGTGAATCGGGCCGTCGTCCTTGTCCTGAATGGTCTGCGGCCACGTGATGTTCTTCTGTGCAAGAAACAAGCGTAGCGCGCCATCGGCATCCTCGCCATCGATTCCGATGATTTCCATGCCCATGCCGTTCAGCTTGCGATAGGCCTTAACCATTTTCGGAATCCCCTCCTGGCAATAGCCGCAATTGATCATCCAGAAGTCCAACAGGACCACTTTCCCCCGGTACTCCGAGAGCCGATGCGACTTACCCTCCAGGTCCTGGAAGGTAAAATCGGGTGGCATGTAACCAGGCCGAAGGAGCTGTGTTTCCGGCAGTTTATCCAACAGCGGTTTCAGTTGCAGCTTGTCGCCATTCTGGTCGATCAGGAATTCGTAGTCCGTATCGCCCAGGCGCACGAATCTCTCGGCGCCATCGTAGTACTCCCGAGAGCTGCGTGACAGGTCCAGTTTCCCATCACCGTTCATATCGAACACGACCGCTCCAAAGCTTCCCGGCGCACCAATCAATCCGAAAGCCATCTCTCGATCGCCCACGCGGATCGATCCGCGCCGCAGCGTCAGCCGTTCCACGCGTAGGCAAGGCGCTGGTTTGGACTCGCCAGGGACGATCTGCTGGACAATGGTGATCTTCATCAGACCCGGACAGGAACTGTCCGTCCGCGGCCCAAAGGTGCGAGCGTAAGCGCCGTCTCGTTTTTCAAACCGAATCGGTGGGTCGTCCGTCAGGTCTCCATTCACATTGAGATCGAGATAGAGTACGTATCCATCCTTCTCATTTCCGTCCAGGATCCAGTCGACTTCCCGAATCTCGCGCTCCAGGCTGAAACCGGACCCAAACCGTGCGTTGCTGCTGAGCGCGTCCGGTTTCTTGTGCATGAAGCGGCGATTCTTAATGTCCCTCCCCACGAACGGCGCCACTTGCTTGAGATAAGCATCTTCGGGAAAATCCAGCAGGGTTTCACTGTACTGGTCTTCGGGGACACCCGCCAGAGTTCCACCTTCGCCGGACGTAAGGAGGACTGGTTCGCCCGTCACCTCCTCGGTCGGCGGCACCTGGAACGCCTCTCCCGACGGGGTCAGAAGCGCCGCGAGCAGTATCCATCGGGCAGGCCAGCAGAGTCTTGGTCTCGAGATCCGCGCCATAACTCACAATACAGACGACTGGAAGCTCAGTTGGTAAGCAGGTAGCGCGGACCTGCTTTTTAGGTCCGCGGTTCGCCCCAGCGCCACAACGAAGAGCCGCAGACCTTGGAGAGCAGGTCTACGCTACTCGCTTCAGATGTTAAGAAAAGCGTTCAAGTTTCGAAAGTGCTGCGTGGACAGGAACAGCGCGATCATCATGCTGCCGTTGTACCCGACATGCAAAAAGACGCTGGGGGCCAGCGAACCGCTGCGGCCGCGCGCCAGGGAAAACACCAGGCCCACGAAGAAAATCAAGAGCATGTGATTCCAGGCGCCCCAGTATTCCGGCACGTGTAATCCCCCGAACAACAGGGCCGTGATGAGAATGGCGAAGCGCAGGCCGACGCGCGCCTCGAAGATGCCGAACAGCACGCCGCGGAAGATCAATTCCTCCATGAAGGGAGCCACCAGAACGGCAAACGCTCCGATGGCATACGCCGCGCCCCTCGAATTGAACAGATTTTCAAGCGGGAACTGATTGGTGTCCGGCAGAATGGGGGGTAGCACCGCGATGGCAAACGTCAGCAAGGCTCCCCCCACCAGACAAGTGAGTATCTTGCCCGCGCTGATTCGCCGCCAGCGAAGCATCGCCCAAAAGGCATGCCCGTGGACTGCGACCACCAGGACGTAGATGAAAACGAACATCAATCCGTAAAACACGGTCTGGAGAGCCAGCAGGAAAAAGGGATCGGTTGCCAGCTTCTCCTTCGTCAGATGCCAATGGAACGCTGGCCCGATCAGCGCATAACCCAAAGCAGCAAAAATGTTGGCGGCTAAAAATGCGATGGGGACAAAAAGCAGAAAAAGAAAAAGATCGCGCAGCGACCACGGCTTGGGCGAAGAGATCGGCGCCTCCGTGGGCGTGCTCTCCAAAAGGGCCGGCGTATCCTGAGGTGGTTCCTGGGGTTGAATCTCGTCCATCGTGAAGTGTCAGTCTTCGCGTCTCTCTGCGCTTGGGTGCCTTTGCGTGAGCTGTGTCTGCCTTCGCCCCCCAAGCCTCATTCTCGCGCAAACGTCCCAAAACCGCAAACCACGGTTTCACGCAAAGGCGCAAAGGGCGCAAAGAAAGCAAAATCAGGGGCTGAGAGCTTTTAGCCGTTTATGACTGGTCATATAGCCGGTCATATGATATACTTCAGGGGTTATGAAGATCAAGGAAAAGACGCTGACTGCGACCGAGTTCAAGGCAAAGTGTTTGCGCATCTTGGACGAGCTTGAACCCCAGGGCATTATCATACTTAAGCGGGGCCGCCCGGTGGCTAAGGTTACACCTCTCTTCCGTCGAAGAAACCAGGAACTCATTGGCCTGATGAAGGGCAAGATCGCTATCAAAGGCGATATCTTCTCTACCGGCGTAAAGTGGAATGCTCAATCTTGACACCCACATTCTGGTTTCAATTCTGACGGGCGACCTCTTCCCGCGCGAAGATGACCTGATACTGAAAAATGAACTGGCCATTTCTGACGTGGTGCTTTGGGAGCTTGCCAAGTTGATTCAACTCGGCCGGCTCGAGATGAATCTCGAGAGTGTCGAGTTCCGCCGCTGCCTTCGCGAGGTTCTTATTCTCCCCATTACGCTCGACATCGCGCGCGCCAGCACGCGTCTCGATTTCTCCTCTGATCCCGCCGACGAAATCATCGCCGCCACAAGCATCGTAGAGAAGATCCCTCTTTTAACCCGCGACCGGCGAATTCTGAAATCCCGCATGGTCCCACTTGCAGGCTAGTTGTCGGCTGATAGCTTCCTTCTGCGCCAGAACGGTTTCACGCAAAGGCGCAAAGAACGCAAAGTTCGCAAAGAAAAAACCGGCGGCTGACCGCTTCAAAAACGGTTTCACGCAAAGGCGCAAAGCGCGCAAAAAACGCAAAGAAACCAAGACCGGAGGGAGCTGATAGCTGACCGCAGAGAGCCCCTGACACCTGACACCCGGCCCCTGACACCTACTTCAGCGCGGCCGCCAACAGCGGCACCATGATCTCGTGATGGCCGGTGAGCATATAGCCGTGGCTGGCGTCCTGACCCTTGCCCGTTCCTGCCGTGGGCCTCAGAACCACGTTTTGCAGGGGGCGGTAGTGTTGAATGAAATCCATGTTGACGGTGGTGATGCCGCGCGGCGCGCGGCCGAGGTTGGCGGCCAGGCTCAGGCATTTCAGGAACACCTCCGGCAGCACCACGGCCGAGCCGACGTTGAGGTAAACGCCGCCGTGATGGAGTTCCTTGACCAGCGAAGCCAGGAGCAGGAAATCGCGGTGACAAGCGGACCCCAGGGCCCGGGGGTCGATGCTGGGGTGATTGTGAGTGATATCCGTTCCTATCGCGACGTGCACGGTGGCAGGAACTCGCAAGCTGTATGCCTGCGCCAGCAAGCTGAAGCGCCGGAACCGCGCCTGCCGGCTGCGAGAAAGAAAGCGGCCCATCGCCTCGCCGATTCCCAACTCTTCCCGGTCCCCCGCTGCGATCGTTTCATTAATAATGCGGCCGGTCTCCTCGGCCATCCCGAACTTCCCACGGCCCAATACGGCGGACACGTCTTCAGACGTGGCGCCCACGAGGCCAATTTCGAAGTCGTGGATCATGGCCGCGCCGTTCATGGCCACGGCAGTCAGATAGCCCCGCCTCGCGAGGTCGATTAGAATGGGTGCGAGTCCGCACTTGATCACGTGCCCGCCGATGCCCCACACGACCGGCTTGCGTTTCGCCCGCGCCTTCTCGAGCGCCACCACCACGGCCCGCAAGCTATCCGCAGCCAGTATGTGGGGCAGGGAATCCAGCCACGCGCGCATGCCGGCTCCAGATCTTGCGACCTTCGCGAATTCTCGCACTATGACTTTACTCTGCCTCGAGGTGAGCGGATAGGTATTGACTTTGTCGAGTTTGAGCGGCCTTTGTGAGTAGATGGTCATTGTTTTAGTGGAACGAGGCACATAAAGAAAGACGACCGCGGTTTCACGCAAAGACGCAAAGAACGCAAAGCTCGCAAAGGAAGAAAAAACGCCAGCGAGGTCTCTGTTTGTGCCCTGTGCTTTCCTTGTTCTGCTTTGCGTCCTTTGCGAACTTCGCGCCTTTGCGTGAAACCGGAAGCTTTGCCTTTGGGTGAAACCGGAAGACGTAACGCTAAAAGCTACTGCCGCCCGTTATTGAGCAGCGGGGCGAGGGCCTGGCCGGTGAAGGACTTCTTCACGCGCGCCACGTCTTCGGGCGTGCCTTGGGCGACGATGCGGCCGCCCTCGTCGCCGCCTTCGGGGCCCAGGTCGATGACCCAATCGGCTTGTTTCACGACGTCGAGGTGGTGTTCGATGATGATGACGGTGTTGCCGAGGTCGGTTAAGCGGCTGAGGACTTCGAGGAGTTGTTTAACATCGTCGAAGTGCAGCCCGGTGGTGGGCTCGTCGAGGATGTACAACGTGCGGCCGGTCTGGCGGCGGCTCAACTCGCGTCCCAGCTTGATGCGCTGGGCTTCCCCGCCGGAAAGCGTAGTGGCCGGCTGGCCGAGGTGAATATAGCCCAGTCCAACATCCACCAGCGTTTGCAGCCGCAGCTTGATTTGCGGAATGTTCTCGAGAATGGGGAGCGCATCGCGCACCGTGGTTTCCAGCAAATCAGCGATCGAGTATCCCTTGTATTTCACCGCCAGCGTCTCGGAGTTATAGCGGCGGCCGCGGCAGACTTCGCAGGTCACGAAAACATCCGGCAGGAAATTCATCTCGATGCGCCGCAGCCCTTCCCCCTGGCAGGCTTCGCAGCGCCCGCCTTTGACGTTGAAGCTGAATCGTCCGGCGCGATAGCCGCGCTCGCGCGATTCCGGGAGCATGGCAAAGAGTTCGCGAATGGGGGTGAACACGCCGGTGTAGGTGGCGGGGTTGGAGCGCGGCGTGCGCCCGATCGGCGACTGGTCCACCACGGTGACTTTATCCAGATGCTCGAGTCCCTGAATGGCCTTGTGCGCGCCCGGCTCGGCGATGGCGCGATAAAGCTTCTTCGCCATGGCGTGATAGAGTATGTCGTTCACCAGGGTCGATTTGCCGGAACCCGAAACGCCCGTCACCACCGTGAGCAGGCCGAGAGGAAAATGCACGTCGATGTTCTTCAGGTTGTTTGCCCGCGCGCCGAGCACGGAGAGGCATTTGCCGTTGGGCGAGCGCCGCGCCGTAGGCACGGGAATACGCAGCTTGCCCGAAAGGTATTGTCCGGTGAGCGACGCCGGCGAGCTCTCGATCTGACTCGGAGGCCCGGCGGCCACCACAAAACCGCCTTGCTTCCCCGCCCCGGGCCCGAGATCGATCACGTAGTCGGCCCGCCGGATGGTCTCCTCGTCATGCTCGACCACGAGCACCGTGTTTTGCAGGTCGCGCAAGCGCTCGAGGGTTTCGAGCAGGCGCTGGTTGTCGCGCGGGTGCAGGCCGATGCTCGGCTCGTCGAGCACATACAGCACCCCGCGCAGTTTCGACCCGATCTGCGTAGCCAGGCGGATGCGCTGGCTCTCGCCGCTCGAGAGCGTGGCGGCGGAGCGGTCCAGGCTCAGATAACCCAACCCCACCGCCTCGAGGAACTCGAGCCGCTCGAAAATGGCGTTCAAGATTCGCTGCGCGATCAAGGCCTGGCGTTCCGTCATGCGAAGATCCCGCAAAACGCTTCGCGCCCGGCTCACCGGGAGCGCCGTGAGGTCGGCGATCGAGAGGTTGACGACGGTCACGGCCAGGCTTTCCGGCCGCAGGCGCTTGCCCTTGCACTTCGGGCAGGGCACCGCGGACATATACTGCCCGTACCACTCGCGATAGTTTTCGGAAGTGCTTTCGCCATACCAGCGTTCGAGCAGCGGCAGGATGCCCTGAAACACCGAGGAGGCTTTGGGCTGCTCGGGGTTGCGGCCGTACAAAACCAGGTTCTGGATCTTAAGCGGCAAGCGTTCGAAGGGAGTCTTCAGGTCAAACTGGTAAGTTTCGGCGGCGCGCACCAGGCCGCGCTGTATGGCTGACGATCCGGCGCCCGGCCCCAGCCCGCCCTCGAGCAGCGGCCGCGTCCAATCCACGATCACCTTGGCGGGATCGAAGGTGTAGAGGCTGCCCAGTCCCCGGCACGCGGGGCAAGCCCCATAAACACTGTTGAACGAAAAAGAGCGGGGCTCGAGCGAGGGGATGCTGATGCCACAGTCGACGCACGCCCACTCCTGCGAATAGAGCTGCTCTTCACCATTCACCACCGCCACTTGCACAATCCCCTTGGCCAGCTTCATGGCTGCGTCGATGGATTGGCCGAGGCGGCTCTCGATGCCCGCTTTCAGGAGCAGGCGGTCCACCACTACTTCGATGGTGTGGTTGCGCCGGCGGTCGAGGCGAATCTCCTCGTCCACCTGGCGCAACTGCTTGTCCACCCGCACGCGGACGAATCCCTGCTGCGCAAGCTGCTCGAAGAGTTTTCGAAACTCCCCTTTCCGGCCGCGCACCACCGGCGCCAGAATCATGATTCGTTGTCCATCGCCGTTTCCCGCCGCGAGGCCCTGCTGGTGTTGGGCCATAATCGAGGAGACGATCTGCTCGGTGGTCTGGCGGGAGATGGCTCGCCCGCACTGGTGGCAATGCGGCTCGCCCACGGAAGCATAAAGCAGGCGCAGATAATCGTAGATTTCCGTAATCGTGCCCACCGTCGAGCGGGGGCTGCGGCTGGTGGTTTTCTGCTCGATCGAAATGGCCGGGCTCAGGCCCTCGACCGTATCGACATCGGGCCGTTCGGTTTGATCGAGGAACTGGCGCGCGTAGGCCGAAAGGGTCTGCACGTAACGGCGCTGGCCCTCGGCATAAATCACGTCGAAGGCCAGGCTGGACTTGCCCGAGCCGCTGAGGCCGGTGACCACCGTCAAGGCGAGGCGGGGAACCTCGACATTGATGTTCTTGAGGTTGTGCTGCCGCGCGCCCCGAACTGTAATCCGCTCGATCATTCGCCCTGAGCCCTACAGTGAGGAGTTTAGAGGAAAAGCCAACAGACCATGTTAACGGGTGCCGGCTGAGGGCGTCAAGTGCATTCCGAGCCTAAATGCCTGCGCCGAAGGCGCCTTGGAAGCAGCACGGACCGCCGAGGAAAGTGAGAGTGGTGGAAAGGCGGCGTCAAGCCGCCGCCTTGGAAGTGGCACGGACCGCCGAGGAAAGTGAGAGTGGTGGAAAGGCGGCGTCAAGCCGCCGCACTCCAAGGCGCTTCGCGCATTTTCCTACCTATTGTACTTCGGGGTGATTCCTCTCAGCCGTTTCCACACGGCGTCGCAGCGGGCCAACAAAGCCCCATCAAGTGGGCCGCGGCAGGCTTGGAGGTTTTCTTCGAGCTGCTCGAGGCGGGAAGCGCCCAAGATGATCGAGTCCACGTGCGGTTGGGCCAGCAGCCATTGAAAGGCGAGTTCGACCGAAGTCATGCGCGCTTCGCGTGCAATGGCCGCCAGTTCTTCTACCGCCGCAAAGTAGTCGTCGTGCCAGTAGCGGTCGAGGTAAAGCTTGTTGGCGTCGAAGCGCGTTCCCGGAATCGGCCCGCGCTGCCTGGACTGCTTCCCAGTCAACAGCCCGCCGGCGAGCGGATTGTACGGGACGACGGCAATGTTGAACCTCCTGCAAAATGCCAAGTACTCTTCTTCGATGGCGCGCGTGAGGACGTTGTACATCGGCTGCGAGACGCGGGGCGGCCGGAAGCCGTGCTTCTCCGCAAGCCAGAGAATCTCGCAGACCTGCCAGGCGGCGTAGTTCGACACCGCCGTATAGCGCACCTTGCCCGCCGCGACGGCCTCCTCCAGGGCGGCGAGAGTTTCTTCGATAGGCGCCTCGTAATCCGGCAGGTGAAGGTAGTAGAGGTCCACGTAGTCGGTCCCTAGCCGCGCGAGGCTGGCGTCCAGCGCTCTGCAAAGGGTGGCGCGAGAAAGCCCTGCTTCCTCGCTCGCTACGCCGGTTTTGAAACCTACCTTCGTGGCTACAATCGCGTTCTGCCGTTTGCCGGCCAGCGCCTTGCCCAGCATGCGTTCGGCATGGCCCTGATTGTAGACGTTGGCGGTGTCGAAGAAATTGATGCCTTCGGCGAGGCACCGGTCTACCGCCCGGGCCGCCGTAGATTCACCCATCGATGAGCCGAAAGTCAAAGTACCGAAGGCGAGCCTCGAGACCTTCAAATCGGTGGTAGAAAGTAGCCGATATTCCATAAGCCCTCACGTTTCTGATTTTGTCCGTAGTCCGTTGCCAGTAGTCCGCTGGCGCTGGTTACAGAGACTTAGACTCTGCATAGCCGCCGGATATTGCCGCGCAAATTCGGAGTGTCGGCTGCCAGGTCAGTTCCTAAGCGACGGCGGACAACGAACAACGGACAACTGACAACGGACGACTGACAACTCGCAACGGAAAGTACTACAATCGTCGTTCATGGCTGAGCCGAAACTTCTTCGACTGGCGCAGGACCTCGAGTGGCTGGGCTGCGAACTCGAATACGTGGGCCACAAACACGCCCTCGAGGGGTTTCCGGAATCGGGGCCGGCCTGGGATTTGTTTTGCGAGAAACAGCGCGGGGTCCTGGCCACCGCGGACAAAGTCCAGCGCGAGTTGAAGAACTTCGTGCGCTTTAATCCTACCCGCCTGGTCGG
>Ga0187781_10000312_pt1 | contig 34683 bp, 29 predicted proteins | sample 0715_SJ02_MP02_2_FD_132447 | JGI IMG/M metagenome (GOLD analysis project Ga0187781, IMG submission 132447) | Tropical peat soil microbial communities from peatlands in Department of Meta, Colombia - 0715_SJ02_MP02_20_MG | ecosystem: Environmental > Terrestrial > Soil > Wetlands > Peat | place... | reverse complement strand
TGACTTTGCCAAGCGACTTTATGCAGACCTGCAAGCCCAACACGTGCGCTGCTGGTTTGCGCCTGAGGACCTGAAGATAGGGGACAAGTTCCGAATGGGCATTGACGAGGCCATTCGCGTTCACGACAAGCTGCTCCTGGTTCTGTCGGAGAACTCAGTAAACAGCGCCTGGGTCGAGAAGGAGGTTGAAACTGCCTTCGAGAAGGAGCGGCGTCAGGGCAACAAGCCAGTGCTGTTTCCGATTCGTCTTGATGATTCGGTGATGGAGACCGATCAAGCCTGGGCCGCAGACATTCGCCGCACCCGCCATATCGGCGACTTCACTCGCTGGAAAGACCACGACGCTTACCAGCAAGCATTCCAGCGGCTGTTGCGGGACCTGAAAGCAGAGCAGAATGCTGCAACTCCAGAATTCGAAGCGACCTCGCGTTAGTCGCCCGCGAACCCCCTCACCCGTCCCGCTCCGGCTGATGAAAGCGCCGGCAGCGGGACACCCTCTCCCCCAGGGGGGAGAGGGCTGTGGAATCCAATTCCCAAGACTATTGACCGTTGGGAAGCCGCTTCGCGGCGGGCATAATGGCGCGTGTATAATTGCCGCGTTGGGCAGAGCATGGTAGCATTGTGGGTAGCTGGGCAGAGCATGGAGTAGACTGCTGTCATGCGGGTAATCCGTGAAGCGGGGCAGTGGCAGTGATTCTCGTAGTCCCCAGCCCCTAGTTCCGAGGTATTTCATGCCATTTGAGTTAGACAAGATCATGTTCGAGGTTTACAAGGAAGCCACCTACTCCGGCAAATACCGCGTGGTCTATTTCACGGAATTGCAGGACCACAACAAGGAAGCGGAGATCAACCGCGCCATGGCGGGGGAGCACTTTTACGACGGCTTCATCCGCGCCTATCGAAAGGACCAGGCCAAAGAAGCCATTGAAAAGCTCCTGGTCCGGCTGAACGACGGCGAGGCCGTTACCACCGCGGACTTCGAGAGGGAACTGAAAGCTTTCACACCGGCCTAAATTGACTCATTGATTCATTGGGTCATTAACTCATTGAATGATACTAAATATTAGATCGTTCAATGAATCAATGGCTCAATGGATCAATCGGTTTCATTCCACCTTCAGAATCTGATCCAATGCGTCCGCAGGTCCTGAAACGCTCAGCTCCAGGCGTTGTCCGTCCTGGTGGGCGTCGAGGTTTTGGATGATAGGGCTTGGTCCGGCGCCGCCTCCGGCCCCTGAAAACACCGGCATCGCCTTGAGGATATTCAAAAGCTGGAACAGTCCGGCGGCGCTTTCTGCGGTCTTGCAGAGGATGCTGAGATGCGCCGTAAAGCCGCCATCCCAGTCGATGCGATAGAGGATGGCCTGCACCGGCTGCAAGAAGACCGTCAGATCGACAGTTGTTTTCTTACCACCCGAGAGCCAGGGCGTTGCCACGTTCGCGGCTGCTTTGCCGGTGAGTATGCCCCATTGCGCAGCCGTCCCCGCGAGTTCAGATTCATAACCCTGGAAGGCCTGGTCGGTTGCCAAGGAGGGCGCCGAGCCCGCCTGAACGTCGAGGAGAGCCTTCAGGTCGTGCAGCCGCCCGAAGGCTGCCAGGGAGGAGTCGAGGAAAGTAAAATAGGTATCGTCGGGATCGGCGCCCGATCCGAAGGCGAAGAGGTCGGAGCCGGCGTAGGAATGAACCGGCAGTTGGGATTTAGTGAAGACCTCCAGGACTTTATCGGGCTGAAAACGTCCTGCTGCCACGCCGAAGCTTCCCGGGCCGCTCAAAGACTCGCCACGCCATCCGAGCAGCACTTCGTCGATGTCTTGCTCGGGGTCGATGCCCACAGAGTGGAGGAATTCCTGAAAGCCGCGAAGCTGCTTAAAAAGGACGTACTGGCGAATCTGCGGGTAGTCCGAGGAAGCGCGTAGTTGCGCGAAATTGGCGTAAGCAACTTGCTGCGTGTCAACCGGGAAGACCGCCATGCCGGCGCGCTCAGCCTGCTGCGCAGGAAGCAGCGCGGGAAGGGAAAGGATGATCCACGCCGCCCACGCTGCGCAGATGACGATCCCGGGCTTGCGACCGCGCGAATAAAACATCGGAACGTTCGTCAATCTCCTCTCCGGCACTCTTGATAGGATGCTTATATCTGGTTTCAAGGTAGCTGATGCACCTCGGTAGCCGGTTGAACTTCCGCCGGCACCGTCCAGCTCTCCACCCCGTAAGTCGTGGTCGCCTGCTCGTTAAAGAGCACTCCCTTGACCAGGAGAAAGTGGGCGCCCGGATTGTTCAGGCTGCCCAAGTCAGAAAGCCCCACGTAGCTGGTCTGCTGGTCAGCGAGAACGGTTATGGGCGCCGACCGGAAAAGGGGCGAGCAGGGAACCAACGTAAACCCTCCATCTACGCCATCGCTGGCTAGGGTGACCGGGGTGGTGGGACTAGTGGACAGGTTTCCGAGGATGGACTGCAGACCCAGAAATATCGCTCGCGCGGTGACGCTCTGCGCCGTCCCCGAACTGACCGGCAGTGCGCCGTGGACCACCACCCGCTGTCCGACGGCGAGGTTGGAAGGGCCAAAGGGAAAGCCGGCGAAATCGGCGGCTTGGGCAGCTATGCCGAAGGTTGTGGACGAAACCACATTGACCGTCAGCAGCGATAGGACGGGTACCTGGCTACTCACACTTGGGTTTTCCTGCTGGACCAGCAAGGTGACTTGCGCGGCGTTCCCGGTCTCAGGCGTCACGGAAGTTATCAATCCGGTGAACGCCGCTTCTCCGCTCGAAGCATTTTCCTGGGCCTCGGCCACGACTGTGTTGGCGACGATATTCGCGCTCGAGTCGAGGACTGCGCTCATCTCGACAAACGTCCCGGCGGTCAGGCCACTCAACCCGGAGACCCCGGCGAAGCTCGTCGAGCTGTTGGTATAGACAGTAAACGTTGGGAGGTTGGGGCTGGAGATCGTAAAGCTCCCGGAATACGACGGACTTGTCGAACTGGTGCTCACGCTTTGAACTAAGCCGCTCAAGTCGTCGAATTGAGCGAAGCCGCCGCTCCCGGAGGCTGAGGCGGGACCGGCGGTAAAGGTCGGAGTCAGTGTGAACTGATTATTGGCGCCGGCGGTCACGGAATTGAGGAGATCAAAATCGAGTTGCAGAGCCAGGCTGGCGCCGCTCGCAATCGTGATCGCCGGACTGAAATTCACATTGACGGTCAAACCAGAGACGGCCGGAGCGATAGTTTTCACCGTGGGAGGCGTAGTGGAGGTGTCCAGGTACGTCAGTTGGGGATTGGAAAGGGTAATCCCCAGCGCGCTGTAAGTTCCCGCAGGTACGCTGGTGCGGCTCAACATCGTGGCGAAATCCATCAAAGAAGCGAAATCCACGGTAATGGCCGCACCACTGGGCAGGATCGAAACCTGACTCGAACCGGACTGCGGCATCAACGTCAGGCCGGTGATGGTGACGCTGAAGGAAATCACGCCGCAAAAAGGCGCATCGCCACCGAAGATAGCAACGGTGGCAGGGGTAGTTGTGATGGACACCTTGCCGTTGCCAGGCCCGCTGCACCCAATTTCAATCAGCATCCCCAACGTCCCTACCAACGCTATTGCCGGAATGCATCGCTTCACGGAAGGTCCTCTTTGCCGCGTCTATGTTACTAAATTAGAAACCAGGTTTCCAGGCGAATCGAACCTTGACGCGGGCCTTGGGAGCGCGGGCTTCCAGCCCGCAACGGACGCGGCCAGAGCGATGTAGGGGGACGGCTTGCCGTCCCCTTGTCGCGGGCCGTCGGCCCGGGGGTAGGGCAAGCCCTACCCCTACAGCACGGCGCGCCTCATGGCTGGACCTTCGCAGAGGCCGTCCCTTTGTTTTCATAAACATTCGCAGATTGTTCCGCCCGTTTTCCATCTTCCAGCAGGTCGTCGAGTTGCTTCAGCCAGAGCGGATCGCCGGGGCCGTAAGTCAGCTTGAGGTCGCCCTTGAGCAGTTCGAACTCGAGCGGGTCTTCGCCCAGCGCCCGCATCACCTCGGGCTCGTTTTCGGGCGCGGCGTAAATGCCGTGCTTGAGGGCGTTCATTTTCACATGGGCCTTGCCGGCCGGGCTGCTCGGGCCGTTGGAACGGCGGGCGTTGCGGCGGCTGGCATCGAGGAGTTCGGGCGTCATCGAAGGCGATTTTCGTAAAGGCATAGTTTCCCCTTTCGAGATGAGAAGGCGTGAAAGCATCGGGCCCAAGGCTTCGAACCACAGAGGCACAGAGGACTGAAAAACTAAGGGCCTGCCTTTGCGTCTTCGCGGCTCGGTGGCGAGGGTGGAGGCTTTCAGGGCTTCCGAGTGGATGGGCCGAAGCGAGAGGGCTGCGGCGGCAAAAAGACACGTTCACAGCTAGAGGCTAGCACAAGTGGCTAAGGCGTGTCAAGAGACAAGTTGCCCAGGTGGATAGCCAGTCTTAAGAGCCCCCTCACCCTGACTCCCCTCCCCCTCTTCCCTCTCCCCCGGGGAGAGGGAAGAGGGGAGCAAGAGTCCGCGTGTCATTTCGGGGGCCCGCCGGCGGCGAGAAGCGTAGCGCAGACCTGCTTTTCAGGTCTGCGGCTGTCGGTTGCCGCCTGGGCAAAAACCGCGGACCTCAAAAGCAGGTCAGCGCTCCTCGCTTTGCCCTCATTCGCCGAACACGATCACGTGTTCAGAAACATCAAGACGCGGTCCGACGTCCATGTGGCCACACCGCAACCGAAGAAATCCGTGTCTTCGGTCCAGATTGGGCATCTGAGCGCCAGCGCTGAGGCCAGGACCGGCCAGTCCTCTGGATCCCGCGTCGCCAACCGCCTCCGAGCTTCAGCCTCGAACTCGCCGTAGAGCTCGTTTCCAAGCGGCACGATCACGTTTCGCAGGGAGCGCAGGAAAGAAATCGCCTTCTCCGGATCCCCACCATGCTTGATGACGAGTGCCGCCACGTGCTCCTCACCCTCGGCATAGGCAACTTCGGGGACGAAAAATGACACGCTTTCGGCGTGAGCCTCCATCACCGCACGCACGCGCTTCCCTAGCACTGCCCGAACGAGAATATTGGCGTCAACGACCAAGCCTTTACTGGGCATTCCTCTTCCTCGCACGGGCGGTTCGGCGGATTACTTTATACTCGCTCATCAACTCGTCTTCAGTGGCGCCCCAGGACGAGATCATTTCGTCCAAGTCCTTCGCCGCGGCACGCATAGCTTCGAGTTCGGCTTTGCGGCTCCGCTTCTGGGCGGGAATGTAGAAGCCGAGTGTTTGGCCATGCCGCGTAATCGCCAAGGGCGTGCCTGATTCCAAATACCCTGCGAGCTTCTCCCGGAATTCACGTATTCCGATCTTGAGCGTTTCCATTTGTGTACTCCTTGTACACAATATACCATGTTTCCGGCCCCGATAGCCACTCAAATCCCTTCGAGCCCCGTCCATCCCCCAACTGGTTGCCAAGAGGAGCACAATCGCCCGCCTAATATTCCACATTGGGCGCGCCGCTCACGACGGGTTGGTGACCCGTGCTAGAATCACGCTTCCGGGAGGAACTTCCAATTCAAAGGAGACGAGCGATGAAGATCTATTTCCTGTTGGGCGCGATGCTGCTCGCGCTCGCCGGCCAGGCACAACAAAACCCCAAGATCGTGGCGGAGGGGGGCACGCTGGACGATCGGGCCTCAGCCCGCGTCCTCTACTGGAACACCCAAACCAATTTCGCGGCGGGGCAAGTGGCCTTCGATTATGGGCGGCCGGTCTGGCGGACGGAATATAACGACCCCGCCAAGTTCGACGCCATCACCAAGGGCAAGGTCTGGCGCATGGGCAGCAATTACTGGACGATCTTGGACACCGAGCTTCCCTTGTCCATCGGCGGGAAAAAGGTGCCGGTAGGTCTTTATTACCTCGGCCTGCATCGCTCTGCGGATGGCTCGAAATGGAGCTTGGCTTTCATCGATCCAAACCAGGCTCGCAAGGCGCGGCTGGACGCGTTCCAAATTGCGCGGGCGCAAGTCGAGTTCGAGGCGCCCATGTCCAAAGTCGAGACGGCCGCCGAGACAGCCGAGAAGCTCACCATTACGCTCTCTTACCCGAAGGACGACATCCGGCATGTCACGATGCGAGTTGCCTGGGGAAATTTGGTGCTCAGCACGCCGATCGAGGTTACGGTGGCCGAGTAAACGAGGTCCCTGGTGTCATCCCTGGCGGCCATTAGAATGGCGAGCGGACCCCCTCACCCCAACTCCCTTTCCCCTCTTCCCTCTCCCCGGGGAGAGGGAAGAGGGGGAGGGGTGATAGGGTGAGGGGTCCTGGGGGATTTTTCCGGGGAGAGACAAGCAACAGCATCCCGGCTATAATGAGCAGCTTCCTCACCCGAGGCGAGGATGTCCATTCAGAGCATTTACACACTCTCGAAAGACGACCCCGAAGCCCGCAACTGGCTGAGCTTTCTTCACCGGCGGGGTTACCCGCAATTGAAGAATCTGGTGATCGAGCGGGTGTATTGGCTGGAAGGTTCCGTGAATCTCGACCGCCTGATGCCCCTCCTCGTGAATCCGCTTTATCAGACTCCGGCCCAGCACTCCCAACTTGATCCAGAATTAGGGCCGATTGTTGAGATTGCGTACCGGCCCGCCGTGACCGACCCGGAAACGCCTTCGATTCTGGCAGGCGCGCGGGCCTTGGGCGAATCAGGGCTGGAATTCGCGCGGCTCAGCAGGCGCTACCAGTTCTGGGGAATCGACGAAGGCGAGGCGCGGGGAGTCGCCGCCCGGTTCCTTTACAATCACGTGGTGGAGCGGATTCGCGAACCCCAGGAAGTTCCGGCCACCCTGCGCCCCACCGGCGATCCCGATCCCGTGGCTACCGTTTCTCTTCTGGACCTGAGCGACGAAGAGCTTCTCGCCCTCTCCAAAGCGCGCTCCTGGTATGCGCCGCTTTCGCAGATGAAGGTCCTCCAGGCCCACGAGAAAGCTCAGGGCCGGCCGCACACGGACGCGGAGATCGAGATCCTGGTGCAATCGTGGAGCGATCACTGCTACCACACCACCTGGAAAAGCCTGGGCTTGCTTAAGATGCTGAGCGAGGCGACGGCGCGCATCAATCACCCGCTGGTCGTCTCCTCGTTCAAGGACAATGCCGGCGGCATGGAGTTCTATGAGGACTGCGTGGTGACAATCAAGGGCGAAACTCATAACTTCCCCAGCTCGATTGCGCCTTTCGGCGGCATCGCCACCAAGCATGGCGGCGTGATCCGTGACACGCTGGGGTTTGGCAAGGGAGGCTACCCCATCGGCGGCACAACCGTGATGGGAACCATGGACCCGAGGATGTCGGAATCGGAGGTTCCAGCCGGTGCGCTGCACCCACAATTGATCGTTGCGGAATCAATCAGGGCCACATCCTATTACACGAACCCCATGGGTATCCCCATGATGCACCCGGTTTACCGCATTCATCCGGGCTACGCCAAGTGCTTTGCCCTGGGGCATTCGGTGGGGCTGATCCCCAAGAAATACGCCCTGAAAGATGCTCCGCGGCCCGGCGATGTGGCCTTGCTGATGGGCGGCGAAACCGGCCGCGACGGCATCCACGGAGCCACCGCGAGTTCGACGGGAATGACCGGCGAGACGCTGCGAAAGGAATCGGCCGCGGTGCAAATCGGCCATCCCATCACGGAGCGCAGGTTCACCTCGGCCATACCTGTGCTGCGCGACCATGATTGCATTCGCGCCATCACCGACTTGGGCGCCGGCGGCATCTCCTGCGCGGTGGGTGAAATGGGCTCTGAAACCGGAGTGCGCATCGACCTCGACGCGGTGCCTCTGAAGGACAAGAGCCTGACCGCTTGGGAAGTCCTGCTTTCGGAATCCCAGGAACGCATGTTGGTCGCCGTGCCGCCGGAGAAACTCGCCGAGGCGCGCGGCATTCTCGAGCGGTACGAAGTGGGCTACACAGTCCTCGGCCACTTCACCGATACCGGGCGCCTGGAGGCGTTTTGGCGGGACAAAAGAATTTCCGACCTAGAAATGTCTTTCCTCTGGGAAGCGTGCCCCATCGACCCGTTGCAGGTGGCCCATCCGCAGCGCAACCTTCATCCCTTGCGTATTCCCGAGCCGCGCACCGAGGCGGAGTGGGGCGCCGCCATTCGCAGCGTGCTTGGGCATTACCACTGCGCTGACCAAAGCGCCGCCGGCTGCCGCTTTGATACCACCGTGCAGGGGCGGACGGCCCTCGGGCCATACGCAGGCAAGAACCACACCATGCCGACCAATCTCTACGTCTCGGCGCCGCTGCGCGGCAAACCTTACGGCGTGATCACCACCTTGGCCTTCAATCCTTTCTACGGAGAAATCGACTCCGCGGGCTTGGCGCGCCTGATGATGATCGAGGCGATTACCAAGGCGGTGGCCGCCGGCGCGAACTACCGCGAGATGGTTCTTTGCGACAACTTCTACACGCCGCGCGTGCGTCAGGAGACAGCCTGGGATTTGCGCGCCATGGTTGAGACCATTTCGGAGCTGTCAGTGGCTCTGGGAGTCCCGTTCATTTCCGGCAAGGATTCAAGCTCCGGAACGTTTCAAACCGCGGGCCGTCAGATCGATGTGCCGCCCACGCTGGTGGTGGCGGCGATGGGACGATTGCCCGATGTTTCGAAAGTGGTGACGAAGGAGTTCAAGCGCCCGGGCCATCGCCTGGTTCTGGTCGGCAAGTATGATTGCGAGGCGTTGGGCGGCGGCGTGTATGCGGATAGTCTCGGGCAACGCGGCGACCGCCTCTTTGATGCTTACGACGCGAACTCCATCCGGCGCCTATGGGACACGCTGTTGCGGCTGCATAAGGTGAACGCATTCATCTCGGCCTCGGCTATCGCCGAGGGCGGGATCTTCCTGCGGATCTTTGAGGCAGCCTGGGGATCCGGCTACGGCGCTCAAATCAACCTCGACGCGTTTTCCACCCACGCAGGCGCACCGCAGGGCGTGCACGTCCGGTCCCCACGCGGACGGAAGGACGGGGCGATCTTTGGCGAGTTCGTCGGCTCAGTCCTGCTGGAGGTGTCGTCTGATTTCAATTTGAACGAACAGTTCGGCGACGTAAACTACCTGGTTATCGGAGAGGTCCTGCCGGATCCCCAATTAGTCCTCCGTGACCAGGGAGACGTGGTGTGGCGGGCAACGACCGCAGCCCTCGGCGACGTCTGGAGCAAAACATTCCGGGAGGTCATTGAATGAGTCGGGGCATCATTGCCATCCTGTACTCCCCGGGAACGAACTGCCATGAAGAAACGGCGGCCGCCATCGAATACGCCGGCGGAAGGACGGAACTTGTTCTGCTGCGGGACCTGCTCGATGGCCGCACCCGCCTTGGCGATTACCAGTCAGCCGTTATCCCCGGCGGTTTCTCCTACGGCGACCACCTGGGCGCCGGCCGGATTTTTGCCACCATGCTCGTTGCCTGTTTGCGCCCCCAACTCGAGGAGTTCCTGGAAGCTCGCAAGCCTTTGCTGGGCATCTGCAACGGTTTTCAGGTCTTGACGGAGTCAGGCGTTCTGCCGGGCCGCACGCCGGGAAATCGCAGCATGGCTTTGCTCGAAAACCACTCTGCGCATTTTGAGGACCGCAAAATCAGACTCCGGGTGTCTGAGGACACCTGCCTTTGGACTGAGGGCCTGACGGGTGAGATCCTGGAGATGCCTACAGCCCATGGCGAGGGGCGCGCGCTCTGTTGTGACGGCCCGCGCGCGGGCACGCGGGTGGTTTTTCGTTACACCGATGCGCAGGGCCGCCCCACCATGGATTACCCCGATAATCCTAATGGGGCGCCGGAAGCGGTGGCCGGCGTGACGGACGAGACCGGCCTGGTCTTGGGTTTGATGCCACACCCGGAGCGAGTTTCACTGCCCGCGCATTATTCCCAAGATGGCCTTAAAATATTCAGGAATTTGGTAAAATGGCTGGAGCGTTGACTGGTATGGGGTATGTCGTATGCGGTATATGGGGGAGGGTAGGCAGCGGTGGTAATTACGCCGTGCCTCTAGCCACCCATCTAACCACCCCCCCGCCGCGTTAGCGTCCCCACATACGAAATACCACATACCACGTACGGTACTGGACTGCTCATGAAACTTCTCGTGGTCGACGACGAACCGGAAGTCTGCCGAATGGTTAAGGCCATGGTAGAAGCTCTGGGGGCGGAGGTGCACACGTCGTCGGATAGCCGCGAAGCCGCGGTGATTCTGGAACGCGACAAATTCGACGGCGTCATGCTGGACGTCGCTATGCCCGGCCTGGACGGTTTCCAACTGGCGCGCAGAATCCGCTCCTCCCCACTCAACCGGCAGGCGCCGATTATCATGATGACAGGCATGGACGATGTCGAAACCATGCGCCGGGCCTTTGAAGCCGGAGTGACGCTGTTCATTGGGAAGCCGATTTCCCGTGAAAGGGTCTACGCCATCTTCCGCGCGGCGCGCGGCGCTATGTTGGCAGAACGCCGGCGCAGCGCTCGCATTCCCTACCGCACCCCCGTCGCCTGCGATTGGGAGGAGCAAAAGTTCAATTCGACGAGTGTCAATATCAGCGACGGTGGCATGGCTCTGGAAGGTTCGGGGATAGCAAAAGTGGGCGACACTCTGACGCTCGAGTTCGCTCTTCCCGAGGCCAAACGGCCGATCAGAGTCACCGGTAAGATTCGCGGCAAAGATTCCGGCGGGCGTACCGCGATCGAGTTCACCGACGCCAATGAAGCCAGCCGCAGCCTGATTCGAGATTACATTTACGGCAAGGTCACGGAGTGAAAAGCGGTATGTGGTATGTCGTATGTGGTATGTGGGGATAGCGCCTTCCCGACATACCACATACCACCTTCCACATACGGGTTTTCGTCCCCCACATACCACATACGACATACCCCATACCGTCGCTACTCCATGCCTGACCAGCGAAGATAGATTTCCAGGAGGCGCGGACCGTCGAGTGCCGCGTAAATTGCGGCGATTCCGAGGAACGTCCCATAAGGCCAGTGGTAGTGGCGGAAGCGCGGCGCGGCAAGGGTGATCGACACGGCGAGGAGCGATCCTGCCAGGGAGCCGAGAAGAATGGTGAGCAGGGTCAGGGGCGCGCCCAGGAAGGTCCCGACCAGGAGCATTAACATAACGTCGCCGAAGCCCAAGTACTGCTTCTTGCGTCCGCCCAAAATGTAGAAAGCCTCTCCCACCGCATAGAACAATCCACCCCCCACTGCCGCTCCCAGCGCAGCGCCGAGAATCGACAAAGCCGTCGCCGGCAAAAACACGCCGAAGCGTTCTGCGAACCATCCTATCGGGCGGCTGTCGACCGGGATGAACAAGCTGAACAAAACGCCGAGGGCGATGCCGAACCTGGTCACAGCGTGAGGGATGAGCCGCTCCCTCAAATCGGTGAAAACGAGAACGATGAGCATCATCACCAGGACGGCGTATTTGACGAATTCGGGGCTGAGTCCATAGCAATGGAAAGTGGCCACGAGCAAGAGCGCGGTGAGCGCCTCAACGATCGCATATTGCGGGGATATGCGAGCATGACAATCCCGGCAACGGCCTCTCAAGACAAGGTAACTCAGCAGGGGTATGTTGTCGTACCACCGTATGGGATGCTGGCAGAGCGGGCAATGCGAGCGCGGGAGGACAATGGACTCTTTGTGCGGCAGCCGGACAATACAGACGTTCAAGAAGCTGCCCAACACCAATCCCAAAGCCGTGATGAAGAGATAAACCATTGTTAAGGGCATCCGAAAGTCAATCGGCAATAGAGCGCCTCCGTGCGCTTGACCATTATATCAACCGAGAACTGGCTGGCGTGCTGGCGCGCGTTCAGTCCCCATTGGCGAAGGCGCGCCGGATCCGCCGCCGCCCCCAGAAGCGCTTGCAACAGGGCGGGAGCCGACGCAGGTACGATTAACCGTCCCGTGCGGCCGTCTGCGACCAATTCCGCCAGGCCACCCACCTGGCTGGCGATCACGGGCAAGCCGTAGGCCATGGCAATGAGAGCCGATGAGCCAAATCCCTCGGACTTCGACGGCATGACGAACAAATCCAGCGCCGGGAAGAATTCTGCCACGTCCTGGATCGCTCCGCAAAGCCGGACTCGCTCGCCGAGCGCCGCGCACCGCCGCGTAATTTCCGGGCTTCTCAGGGTGGGACCGTCCCCCGCCAGCATGAGGCGCGCCTGCGGTAACCGCTCCGCCAACCTCTGGAAAGCTTCGAGCGCCACCTCTTGCCCCTTTTCGGGTGTAAACGCCCCCATATGACCAATCAGAAAATCATCCTGGCCAAATCCCCAGCGAGCCCGTGTTGTGGCTCGAATTTCCCGCGTGGGCAACTCTGCGGGCACCTCGATGCCATCGGAAATGAGCTCGATCTTTGAGGCCGGAACGCCACAGCGAATCGACCGCTGACGAATGAACTCCGAAACTGCAATCATTGCGTCACAGGTATAGGCGTACTTGAGGCGATAGGTCCATTGCTGCTTGGGCAGAAACGATACGCGGCGGCTGGCCACGCGTTTCACGGGCATTAATGCCGACGCCAACCAGGCCAGCGTTTGCCCCCGTCCGTCATGGGCGTGAATGATGTCGCAGGGCGTGGCGCGCAGAAGCTGGCGCAATTGGACGACTCCATACACGTGGCCCGGGTCGTGGAGCGGAAGCGAAAAGCACGGAAACCGTTCCGCCTGGGCACGCGTTTCCAGTTCGCTCGCTTCCGGGCATACGATCAGTTGGCAGTGGCCCCGCTCGCGAAGCCCCCGCGCAAGGCTCAATAACTGGCGCTGCCCGCCGCGCAGGCCCGGCCCGCTGTCGACATGAATGATTCGCAAGGGTCTCGAGCAAGACATGGATGACAGCCGGTGTCGCCCGGACTCAGCCGGCGCGACCGAGCTTCGCGTATTTCCTGCGGACGTAACGCGCCGCCAGCCTGGCGATCCGCAAACCCTGGCGTCCATCCAGGACTCCCAGGCGGAAAAAGTAAGTGTGGACGAAAACCCAGAAGGGATCAAGCCGGCGCCGGAGGAGGGGGATAGTCTCGCCCCGCTCGCGCATTTCTTGTGCGGCGAGGTCCGTGTACAACTCGATCCTTTGAAGATGCTCCTCGACCGTGTCGCAGGTGTAGTGCAGGATTTCGCCCGGCATCGTCGCCAAGCGCCCGTCCACCTTGACGGATTCGTGAACGTACTTCCCTTCCCACCTCGCCTTGCGCCGGTCGAACAGCCGAATCTTGTAATCGGGATACCAGCCCGAATGCAAAATCCAGCGGCCGAGGTAATGCGCGCGGCGCGCCAGGCGATAGGCATCCGCCGCAGGCTGCGAGCCTTTCCAGGCGCGAATGGATTCCTGTGCAAAGGTATCAAGTTCTTCATCGGCATCCAGGCTCAAAATCCAGTCGTGCCGGGCGTAGCTGCTGGCCAGGTTCTTCTGCGCGGCGTATCCCAGCCACGGCTGGTTGATCACCCGTGCGCCGAATTCAGCCGCGATGGCCGGCGTACGATCCGCGGAGCCGGAGTCGATGAGGACAATCTCGTCGGCACAGGCCAGCGAGCGCAGAGCCCGCGCGATCTTGTTGGCCTCATTGCAGGCGACGATCGTGGCCGAAAGGGAGGGCATGAGTTCGAGCCGACGTAGCGGCGGGTTTACCCCGCCATTTGTCCTCCGTACCCAACGTCGAGTGGCGGCGCGCGTGCGACCGATCGAGGTGCGGCCTGTCGGCCGCCATTTGTTCTTTGTGCCCGGCGTCGGATGGCGGCGTAAAGCCGCCGCTACCCTTTTTCCGCGCCCTGCCTGGGCGCCCCGCGTCTCAAAACTGCGGCGAAGGCGCCCTCCGAAACAAGCGGCGCGACGCGGGCAATATCCTGGTGCAAGGGCCGATCCTTAACGACCGGCGAGGAGACAGCGCGCAGAATAGCCTTAGCGTTCTCCGCCAAATGGCCGCTGCGCAGCGGCGCGAGCAGGTCAATGGCCTGGCAAGCCGCCAGCAGTTCGATGGCGAGAATGGCCGTCAGATTAGATATCAGGCGGCGCAATTTCAGAGCTGCGGCCATGCCCATGCTCACGTAATCTTCCTTGTTTCCGGAAGTAGGGATGGAGTCCGCGGAGGCGGGATGAGCCAGAATTTTGTTCTCGGAAGCGAGAGCCGCGGCGGTCACTTGAGCCAGCATAAATCCCGATTCCAGTCCTGGCGACTTTGTCAGGAAGGGCGGCAGATCGGAGGTCAAGGGATTCACCATGCGGTCGATTCGCCTTTCGGAGATGCCGCCGAGTTGCGTTAATACCAAGGCCATCAGGTCGAGGGCAGTGGCCAAGGGTTGCCCGTGGAAGTTGCCGCCCGAGATCACGTCGCCTTGGCGCGCGAAGACCAAAGGATTATCCGTGGCGCTGTTCATTTCTCGCGTAAAGATCTGCCGCGCGTAATCGAGCGCGTCGCGCGTGGCGCCGTGCACCTGAGGCATGCAGCGCAGACTGTAGGCATCCTGCACCCGCGAGCACCCCTGGTGCGAGCGGTTGATCTCGCTTCCCTGCGTCAGCCTCCAGATGTTTCTGGCGGTCAGCATCTGGCCGGGATGCGGGCGCGCTTGATGCAGTCGCGCATCAAAAGCTTTGCGTGAACCGCGCAAGGCATCGAGCGATAGGGCGCCGGCTACGTCCGCCGTGTCCACAAGAATCTCCGCAGAACGCAACGCCAGAAGACCCAAGGACAACATTGCCTGCGTGCCGTTCACGAGGGAGAGGCCTTCCTTCGCTTCCAGCGCCAGAGGCTTCAACCCGGCAGACTTCAAGGCGGAGCGGGCAGGCTGGCGACGACCTCGGTAGACCACCTCACCCTCGCCCACGAGCGGCAGCGCGACGTGCGCCAGGGGAGCGAGATCGCCACTCGCCCCCACCGAGCCTCGCGCCGGCACCACCGGATGAACGCCGTAATTGAGGAAATCACAGAGCAACTCGGCCACCTTCGGCCGCACGCCCGAAAGACCGAGAGCCAGCGTGTTGGCTCGCAGCAGCAGCAACCCTCGAGTTTCGTGAGCGTCAAGCGGGTCGCCCACTCCGCAGGCGTGGCTGCGTACCACGTTTAATTGCAATTCCCGGGCCTGGGCGTGTTCGATACGTTCCGTGGAGAGACTGCCCACCCCGGTGGTCACGCCATAAACCGCCTCGTCCCCACGCAGGATTTCGTCCACCAGATCGCGAGACCGAACCATCGCCCGTCGTGCACGCGGCGACAGCCTAACGCGCCGGTTCGCCAGCACGACTTGATAAAAGTCGTCACGAGTCAGGCTGTGTCCGGTGAGCTGCAAATCGCGCGCCATCATTCCTCGCTAGAGCCGAAAGTCGAAACTCGAAAATCGAAATTGGAAACTCGAAATTCGAAAGTCGAAATTCGAAAGTCGGAATTAAACATTCCAAATTCGAAATTCGGAATAAGAAACCCTTTAATTACCAATCTCGAATGCCGGAAGCTGTCATTCTGAGCGAAGAGTCTCTGCAGTTGACTTAGCTCCAAACTACAGGGATTCTTCGCTTCGCTCAGAATGACAGCTTCCTCATCGGCACTTTTGAGTATCGGATTGCGAATTTCGATTTGCGAATTTCGATTTTCGAATTTCGGCTCTTCTAATTTCTGCTTTCTGATTTCGCTTGCAGTAATTCCCGGTATTTCTCCGGCAGGGTACGCGGGCGGCCGTCGCGATCGGTGATCACATGCACCGTCTCGCCTTCGGCAATCAATTCGTCGGTGCGCTGCTTATAAACTTCGTAACCGAAGATCAACACCCGCTTGCGCATTCCCGTCAGGCGAGTGCGGATGATGATTTCATCGTCGTAGCGGGCGGGGGCCTTATACCGGCAACGGGCCTCGGCCACCATAATGTAAAGCCCGCCCTCCTGCTCCATGTCGCGGTAGGCGAAACCGTGCTGCAAGCAAAAGTCCGTGCGCCCGATCTCGAACCAAATCAGATAATTCGCATAATAGACCACACCCATCTGGTCCGTCTCCGCGTAGCGCACGCGCAGTGTCGTCGTCGTCCAGTCGCCTGTCTTCGTCACGTCAGTCATATGAGTACATGCCCGGAAGAATCCGAAGGAAAACAGTCTACTCTAAATGCCAATTTCCACAAGTGGGTAGCGCAGACTTGGTTTCTAGGTCTGCGGCGTTTTCGCCCCGGCCACTGCGTCGAACCATCGGCAGAACCGCAGACCTAAAAAGCAGGTCTGCGCTACTCGCTACTCGCTCACAACAAACTCTCGCCGGCGCCGTCCACGGGGTTTCGCAGCACGTGGCCGAGGTAGCCAAGAAAACACTGAAGGAGGCTGCCAGCTATCCGTCGAAGTTCGGGGTTGTCGGCCAAAGCCATGTGACTTTCAGAGGGAGCAGGTAGCGCAGACCTGCTTTTTAGGTCTGCGGCCTTTCCGGCTAGGTCGCCGCCGCTCACATTCGGAACCACCGCAGACCTCGAAAGCAGGTCTGCGCTACCCAGTCCTCGCCTGGGTTGCGAGGAGAGACCGGCGGTAGCGAAAAACTCTTCGGCGGTGGGCCAGGTGAAAGTCAGGTCCGGATGCTTGGCAGGGCGGCGCTCGAATTCAATCTTCCCGCGATCGATGATAACAGTCCAAGCCAAATCCCAATCTTCCAGAACCCACAGAGTTGTAAACTGCACCTCGCGGATATGCTGGCGCAAGGGCTTATCCCGGCCCGTCAGCACAAAGGCTCGTTGGAGGATGCGGCGCGCCGCCCGCTTCGAGGGCGGTAAGAAGGACTCCTGGTTCACTTCAAAGTTCGAATTGCCGTTTTCCAATCTCAATGGTCTGCTTCAGTTTTGCAATTCTGCCTTGAAAATGCTTGCGCCGAAGGCGCCTTGGAGTGCGGCGGCCTGACGCCGCCTTTCCGCTACGCCCACGTACTCAGCGGGCCGTGGCGATCCCAAGGCGGCGTCAAGCCGCCGCACTCCAAGGCGCTTCGCGCATTTTCATGGTTGCCGGGTGCCGGTCAGCAGGCGGGCATGCGCGACCGGCAATTCCACCACCCGGACGTCTGTGTCGCGGTCGCGCAGGATCTCGAGGACTTTTCCGGAAGCGTCGGCCACAACACTGCCGCCCCCATAGGTCTTCCCTTTCCAAGGACCATGCGTCATTGCCCCTACCAGGTCCGTGCCTACCGTCGGGCACCCCCACAATTTGGCCCGGCTGGAAACCAGCTTCTCGAGTTCCTTCTCGTGTTCCGGCCACTCTTCGACGTTGGCGGCCCACCCGTATGGTACAAGCATCAAATCAGGTTTGAGGTTGGCGATTTTCCGGGCATACTCATCGACAAACGTGTCCGCGCAGATGACGACGCCGATGCGCCCAAACTCCGTATCCACGACGCCGATACCCTCGCGCGCGCCGACTGAATAAGGCGGATCCATCAACCCGGGGAGCACATTCAATTTGCGGTGCTTCCATAGGATCTTGCCGCTTTTGTCAACCAGAATGGCCGAGTCGTAGAGCCGGTCTCCGTCTTTCTCGTCCAGGCCAATCGCGATCATCATATCGTACTTGCGCGCCAATGCAGCGATTCGGTCGCTGTCCGGCCCCGGTATCGGCGTCGCCAGGGTGTGGGCATCTGGGTTTTCCCAGCCGAGGAGGGCTGATTCAGGGAAGGTCGCAATCTCCGCGTGCTGGTCTCGCGCGGATTCGAGTGCATACTCGATTCGACGCAAATTCCCCTCCCGGTCGCCATCGATCACCAGGATCTGGCACACCGCGATCCGCACGCCGGCCTGGAGTGGAGATGTCAAGACTAACATTGAAAGGGCGCCGAAAAGGATCTTCCAAGCCAAACCATAGTCGCCCATGCTCGACAGGCCGGACTTCCCAACCCACGATATTTCGAACATGTTTCCTCACACCAGAATTCGGAATTCAGGCCCTGCTGAAACCGTTCATACCTGGCGCCTTCGCTAGCATGAGAAGGTAGCGCAGACCTGCTTTTTTGAAGGTCTGCGGCCTTTTCGCTCCGGTCACCGCGCCGAACAATCGCAAGAACCGCAGACCTAAAAAGCAGGTCTGCGCTACGCACTGGCCGCGCGCCGCGCCGCAGCCTCGATGAGATCCGAAGAAGGAACGAGTTCGTCGACTAAGCCCAGCGTCAGCGCCTGGCTGGCGGGGACTCGCTCCGCGGTCAAGAAGAGTTGAGTCGCCGCAGCGCGGCCAATTAAACGCGGCAAGCGCTGAGTTCCTCCCCACCCTGTGACCAGCCCCAGCGAAACTCCGGGGTGGCCAAAACAAGCGTCGTAGGTCGCCACTCGAGCCTGGCACGCCAAAGCCAGGTCCAAGCCGCCTCCGAGACAGTATCCCCGAATGGCCGCAACGATGGGCAGGCGGAAGGTTGCGATTCGATTGAAGAGTTGCTGTCCCACAACCGCGAAATCGCGTGCCGCGATCCCTCCCAGAACGGAGACCTCTTCGATGCTGGCCCCCGTCGCGAAAGTGTGAGGGTCCGCGGCGATCACTACTCCCTGGAAAAGACCGGAAAAACTGACTTCACTGAGTAACTCGTCCAGCTCAGCAACACTTACCCTGGTGAGCCGAGGGTAGCCCGTTCCAGGCTGGAAGGCCAGCACTGCGACGGAGTTGTGGCTGATCAGTTCCATGGCGGAAGCCTGGAGCCAGGATTCAGGACTCAGGAATCCTGCCGCACGTGCGCCCTGATAAACTCTACGATCTGGGTTGTGGACGATCCCGGTTGGAACACTTCCGCCACGCCCGCTTTTTTGAGCTCCGCAATATCTTCATCGGGAACGATGCCGCCGACGAGCAGCAAAACATCCTCGAGACCTTCGCCGCGCAGCAACTCACAGATGCGCGGCACGATGGTGCGGTGCGCCCCGGAGAGAATCGAGATGCCGACGGCGTCGACATCCTCCTCGAGCGCGGCGTTGGCGATCATTTCAGGCGTTTGGCGAAGGCCGGTGTAAATGACTTCCATCCCGGCATCGCGCAAAGCTCGCGCCACGATTTTCGCCCCCCGGTCGTGGCCGTCCAAACCGGGCTTGGCGACCAGAACGCGGATCCTGCGGTCTAATGTCATCGCGCTAAACCTCAGCCATAAAAGATCGTCTTCAAATCAAGCGAGAGCCCAGGCAACACCTCAGGCTCTTCCAGCGTTTCCTGCTCGCTGGGAACCAAAGTCTCGCCGCTCGAGCGGAAAACTTGCACTTCACGCGTCTTGGGGTAGACAACCCACACGGCCTTGGTCCCGGCGGCAAGATACTGCTTCACCTTTTGTTTAAGCTCTTCAGCAAGATCGGTGGGCGAAACAACCTCGATGGCGAGCGCAGGCGCACCTTGAATGCGCTTGTCCGGATCAATGTCACTGATGCGGCTTGCCGGCATGAATGACACGTCTGGGATCCGAACCGTCTCAGGGGTGAGCTGATAACCAGTTTTTACAAAAACTTCGCCCAGCTTTCTGGGTTCGACAAAGTTCGCAGCAAGGCGGGCAATCCTGTCGCGTACGCGATTATGCCTCGGCATCGGCTCCGTCATGGTGACGAGACCTCCTTCGTTGAGCTCGTAAAGGATGCCCTCCTTGGCAGGAAGCTCATCGAATTGCGCTATCGTCAGCATGGTGTCGGTTGCCATCTCACTTTCTCCAAGGGCCGTCAATTCGAGTTACTATATTCCTGGGAGCGCGAGCTTCCAGCTCGCTTGCTCACATGCCAGCTGCGGGCTGGAAGCCCGCGCTCCCAGAGGGTCCGCCTTATTATCGGAACGCCGGTTCTTCGTAAGTGCCGAACACCCGGCGCAGTACGTCGCACATTTCCCCGACGGTGGCGTAGGCGCGCACAGACTCGAGGATGTACGGCATCAAGTTAGCCTCGCCGGCAGCCGCGCTGGCCAGGGCTTCGAGTCTTGCCTGAAGGCGGGAATTGTCTCGCTGTTTTCTCAACTGCTCCAGCTTCTGCCGCTGGCGGCGGGCAACTTCCTCGTCAATCACCAGGAGAGCGATAGGCCGCTCCTCCTCGGTCACGAAATCATTCACGCCCACAATCACTGCGTCCTTACGCTCAACGGCCTGCTGGTAAGCGTAGGCGGCATCGTGAATCTCTTTCTGAGGAAACCCCTTCTCGATGGCTGCCACCATGCCGCCCAGGGCGTCGATCTTGTCGAAATAGTGGTAGCAAGCGCGCTCGGTTTCGAGCGTCAACTTCTCCACGAAGTAGGAGCCGGCCAGCGGATCGACAGTGTTGGTGACGCCGCTTTCGTGCGCGATCACCTGCTGGGTGCGGAGCGCAATCGTGACCGCATCTTCGGTGGGCAGCGCCCAGGCTTCGTCAAGAGAATTGGTGTGCAAGGACTGCGTTCCCCCCAAGACCGCGGCGAGCGCCTGAATCGTGGTGCGCACCACGTTATTGTACGGCTGTTGGGCGGTGAGCGAGCAGCCTGCCGTCTGGCTATGGAAGCGGCAGAGCCAGGAGCGCGGATTCTGCGCCCCCAGGCGCTCGCGCATGACTCGCGCCCAAACTCGCCGCGCGGCGCGATACTTGGCCACTTCTTCGAACAGATCGTTGTGGGCGTTGAAAAAGAAGCTGAGCCGGGGCGCAAACTCGTCCACTCCCATGCCGCCACGCATCACCCACTCGACGTACTCGAGGCCGTCGCGCAGGGTGAAGGCAAGCTCCTGCACCGCCGTCGAGCCCGCTTCCCGGATGTGATATCCGCTGATCGAGATAGGATTCCAGCGGGGAACTTCCCGCGCGCCGTACACAATGGTGTCCACCACCAGCCGCATCGAAGGCTTAGGAGGAAAGATATATTCTTTCTGGGCAATATACTCTTTTAGAATATCATTCTGGGTGGTACCTGAAATCTTCCTGAGGTCAGCGCCGCTCTTCTCCGCCGCCACCAGGTACATCGCCCAAATCATGGCCGCGGGAGAATTGATGGTCATGGAAGTGGTGACCTGCTCGAGCGGAAGCCCGGCCAGCAAGGTTTCCATGTCCGCGAGCGAAGAGACCGCCACGCCGCACTTGCCCACCTCGCCCTCGGCCAAGGTGTGGTCGCTGTCGTAACCCATCAAGGTCGGCAGGTCAAAAGCGATGGAGAGTCCGGTCTGGCCCTGCTTCAGAAGGTAATGGAGGCGGCGGTTGGTGTCCTCGGGGGTGCCGAATCCGGAGAATTGGCGCATGGTCCAGACTCGGCCTCGATACATGGTGCGGTGAATGCCGCGCGTGTAGGGATACCCGCCTGGCTCGCCCAGGTCGCGCGCGTAGTCAAAGTCCCTCAGGTCAGCGGGCGTGTACAGCCTTTCGACCGGCACACCGGACAGGGTCGTGAAAACGCCATGCCGCTCCGGGGCGCTGGCGAGAGCCGGCTTCAGGACCTTCTCCCGCCACTCGATTTCGCTAGTCGAGGGTTGACGCTCCGAATCGGTCTCGCGCTCCAGGCTGGTTGGTTTGAATTCGGCCATTTAACGGTTCTCAGTTATCTCCGCATTCTCCGCAACAACCTGAAGGCCATGTTAGTTCAGGGCCCCATGCAAGTCAAACTGCGCAGGTGAAACCTGCTAGTGCCAACCGACAGCTACGGGTTCTGGGAATTCGGGGCCGAACTTGGCGGAGCAACCTCGTCGCGGCCGCCGGGGATGTTCGGAGACCGGGCGACCTTACCCTGCAGCGCGTCGTTCAGTTCGATGTGATAGTCACCCAGGATGGTCGCGGTGGCCTGCCGAAACTGCGTCAGGGCCTTGGCGTAAGTCGAGTGCGCCTTCACCGCGTTGCCTTCGGCGGTCGATAAGTCGCGCTGCGACTGAATCAGGAGGAAGACAGTAGACTCTCCCAATTTGAATTTCTTCTGTTCCGCCTCGAGGGTTTTCTGGGCCAGCACGACCGCTTTGGCGGCGGACGCGATTTGCGCTTTGGCCTGGATCACGCCGATTTCGGCGCTCCGAACGTCTTGCTCGACTTGATTCTTCTGTTTCAAAACCTGTTCCCTCAATTGGCGCTGTTCAAGGAGAGCCCGTGCCACGTCGGCCTGTGCGGCGCGATTGCGAATGGGGAATTGCAGGGTGAAGCCGAAAGAATAGTCGGGATAATTGCCGCGGAACAATTGGGACAGCGACTGAGAGATTCCCTGGTAGGAGGGCACCAGCGGCCGCGCCACCCCTCCCGCGCCGCTGGCCACGCATTGGTTTCCGCTCTCGGTATACCCGGCGGGACATCCGTAGCTGAGTCCGGAAAGTCCGGTGGGATTATAACTGGCGAAGAAATCAAGGGTGGGCAGCAAGGCGTTCCGGTTGGCCTTGACCACGATGTCCGCGTAGCGCACGTTGAGATCTGCCTGCTCGACCTCTGGCCTGTTGCGTAGTGCTAACTCGAGCGACTTGTCCAGCGGCGGAATATCATCGGGGCCCGGCTCAGGAAGCGTATCCAGAGCTTCGATTTGAACGCTTCGCAGGTCTGCGCCGACATTTCTCGCCAGCGCGGTCTTGATCAACTCCGCCTGCTGCTGTAAGCTCGTCTGCGCCACGATCAGGTTCTGTTCGTCCGTTGCCACTTCCGACTCCGCCCGCACCACCTCGATGGGCGCAAGCGTGCCGATGGCCACTTGGCGGCGATTGTCCGACAACAGTTTCTGCGAGTAATGCAGGGCTTGTTCGGCCACTCCCACATTTTCCTGGAACGACAGATAATCCCAGTAGAGATTCAGCACCTGCGCCACCGTGGTGATGACCTGCTGGCGGAAAACGCTGTTCGAGATCTTCAGGTCGTTTTGGGCAATGCGGACAAACTTGGCATTCGCCCGATAGCCGAAGCCGTTGAGCAGTTGCTGGTCAAAACCCACGGTCAGTCCGGTTGGGACGACGGGATTGAAGAGCGTATTGAGAGAAGTTGTAGATTGGCGGTATCCCGTCATGGCCACTGCGTAGCTGGTCCCGGTCAGAAAACCCTGTCCGAAATAAGCAACGCCGTTGGTAGTTTGGGTCGTGACCACGGGAATGCCGCTGACTAAAACGTAGTTGAGGGGCGAGGTCCTGCGGTCCCACCCGAATTGGGCTCCCGCAACCGGGTCGCAGCAACCTATCACCCCAACGTTCGTGGCGCCGCCCGTGGCGGTGACGCCGCTCGCGCTAGTCGTACTGCCGCTGCTGATGGCGCTGACCCCGCTGCCAATCGCGCCCGAGAACAGGGCGGAGGACTGAAAAGCGCCGGGAACACCGCGCGTGGCGCCGCCGCTTCTTGACCGCAGCAGGTCAGCCTGTGCGAAACCGAGGTTATAACGCGCGATGGAAATGTCGAGGTTGTTCTCGAGCGCCAAGGCGACTGCGTCGTCGACGGAAAGGTGCAGTTTACCGTCCCTGAGGAGCGATTGAATGCGTTCCGAGTTGCTCATCTTCGGCGCCGGAACATAGGGCGAGCCATAAGGCCTCCAGAAATCAGGAAACCACTGCGTGTTTCCGAATTCCATCGTCGCCGGCGAAGGGGCTCCGGTGGTTTGCGCAAGTAGCGCTGGGGCGATTAGGAGCAGGCCCAGCGCTGAGATTACCAGCCTGAGGACGGAATAACATACGATCCTGTGTATCATCGCGATTTCCTCTCCCTGTGCTTATGGTTTGGCAGTCTAAAGGCCAGAGTATAGCGGCTTCGGACGGTTAGAGGAAGCAGTTGTGCTTCGCCGTCAATTCTGAGAGAATGCGCGATCAGGGTTCGTTCCACGTTTGGCAATGGTGTATTTTCGGAGTTCTTTTTTGGCGAACTCCAAGGGGGCCTCGATGAGCTATCGTATTCTCTCCCTGGATGGCGGCGGCGTTTGGGCGTTGATTCAGATTAAAGCCCTCATGGCTCTTTACGGTGATGATACTAGCGGGCACGCCGTATTGGCGGATTTCGACCTGGCGGCGGCCAATTCGGCTGGAAGTATTGTGCTGGGGAGCTTAGTTGAAGGCCTGGAGCTTGGGGAGATTCTGGACTTCTTCCAAAACCAATCCAAGAGAGAATCGGTCTTCTCTCCCACACAATCCCTGACCGACGAAGCGATTCATAATCTGACGGGATTGGGACCGAAGTACAGCGCGCAGAACAAGCTCCCTGCCCTGCAAGCGGTACTGCCCACCAAGGGCCCGCTTCGACTCAGCCAGGCGGCCGCCGGTCTAGGTCGATCGGGATTGAACCAGGACATCCACTTGCTGATTATTGGCTTCGATTACGATCGTTGCCGCTCGACATTTTTCCGTTCCTCCGAGGTCAGCGGTGCGGCGTGGGGAGTCGGCGAGACGGCGGCCGTCACGCTTGCGGAAGCCATACACGCGTCTACCAATGCGCCGGTTAACTATTTCGACGCGCCGGCTTCCTTCCCGGACCGTTCCGACCGTTACTGGGACGGAGCGCTCGCCGGGTGCAACAACCCCGTCCTGGCAGCGGTTACAGAAGCAATCGGCACGGGCCAGAACCCGAACGACTGCGTCGTGCTGAGCATTGGCACGGGCACTGTAGCGCTTCCCTGGCCGCAGCCGGGCGAGGAAGCGTCCACTTATGTTCAGCAAGTGGTGAATCCTGGCCTGGTAAATGATTTGCACAAACTGGCGGTAGCGATTCTCGACGACCCGCCGGATATCGCCACATTCCTGGCCCACGTCATGACGGGAGCCGGACAGGGGCTCAATAAGCCCCCCGCTGACAGCCGCATAGTCCGCATGAGTCCACTCGTCAGCCCTGTGAAGAAAGGCGGCGCCTGGGCCGCGCCGGACGACATGACCGGCGAGCAGTTCACCTACCTGGCAAACCTTGATCTGGACGCCATCCAAGCGGAGCAAGTGGACGCCATTTCCAGATACGCCGATCTCTGGGTTCAAGGTCTTGCTCCGAACCAACCGATCCGAATGGACGCGGACACGCTCGAGCGCGAACTGGGCCAGACTACGTTCCAGGCCGCCGCGGCCGCCTGGAACGCCATCATGTGATCCTCACCAGATGAGCTTAAGCGCGATCTGAGCGTTAAAAGGCTCGCCGGATCCGATACCGGGCGCGCCTTGCGCGGTGCCTTGCGTGGCGAGGCTTGCGCCGAAGGTGGGGTCACCCACGCTGTTATCCGGGCTCGCCAGGTTCAGGATGTTGAACACATTGAACATTTCGATGCGCAATTGCGCTTTAACTCTTTCTGTAATCGGCGTGTTCTTAATCACCGAGAAGTCGATGGTCCTGAAAGCAGGGCCGGAAAACTGGTTCCGCCGGGTGGTGCCGAAAGAGCCCGCTGCGGCCACGGTGAAGGCGGCGGGATTGAAAAACTGAATACCGCTGTAACGCGGTCCGGACTGAGTGACGCCCGAGAAGAGAGGCCCAACCTGGTCGCCGCGCTCGTGGTAGGAACCGGTATTACTGGGGTCGGAATAACCATAGCCGCTGTAGACAGAGAATGGGAAGCCCGACAGGAAGGTACTAAAAGCGCTCAGTTCCCAGCCCTTGGTTAAGCGAGGCAGGGAGTGGCCAATTTGTGGAACGGTGTAAACCGCGTAGGCGCTGATATTGTGGCGGGTGTCGAAGTCAGAGTTGCCCCAATCGCCCTGGAAGTTGTTGTTGTCAGTGGGGGCGGCGTAGCGCGGCGCCGACTGGTCGTCCATGGCGTGGCTCAACGTGTACGCAATCTGGCCCGTGAACCCGCGCCAAATGGTGTTGCGGAGCGAGATTTGCAAGGAATTGTAGTGGGAAGTGGCGGCACTCATCAGCTCCGTAATGTCTCCGTAATAGCCCGGATCCACCCAATCGTAGGGCCGCGCCGCCTGGAAATTCGCGTAAGGGGTGGCGCTGGCTGGGGGCTGATTCATGTTGCGAGTCAGCATCAGCTTGCGCGCCTGGTTTCCCACGTAGCCTACCTGGAGCATGGTGTGCGTGCTTAGTTCGCGCTGCACGTTGAAGTTGAAGTTCTGAACGTAAGGAGCGGTCAATTGCTGGTCCACGGCGAAAGCGCCGAAGGGAGGCGTGGGCGTGGAAGCGCCGAAGAGGTAGACGCCCGGCTGCACCGTCTCAAACGTGGTGCCGGGGATGAAGACCGTATAGACGGGGTTGGGTCCGCCCGGGTTGCGCGATACGCCGAGAGCGCCGTTGTCGGCGCCATTGTCGACAAAGACATTCCCGTTGGGAACGTCGTAGTAAAGTCCCCAACCGGCGCGAATCACGGTTTTCCCGCCGCGTACAGGTGTGAAAGCGAGGCCGACTCGAGGGGCGAACTCGTGATGGTCGGGCGGATAGAGCGAACTGATAGGGCTACCGCTCTCGCCCGGGAAGGCGAGGCCCGGCGGATTCGTGGAAGTGAAGGTGGGCCAGAACGAAGAAATACTGTGGGTGGGATCGTGGTAGGGCGTGAAGTAATCGTAACGCACGCCGTAATTGATATTGAGGCGTGGGCTCAACTGATAGTTGTCGTGGACATATCCCGACCCTGATTCAACGTACCAATTGCGTGTGGGACTGCCCAGAGCAATCGAGTTGGCGTTCTGCGCGCCGGAGAGCAGATAGCCGGCCAGAAAATCCGCCAGCCCCGCCTGCGCGGCGCTGATCGTGCCCGCCGTAGCAGCGGCCGCCCAGGGGCCCGCCGTGCCGGTGAAGTCAAAGCTGCCGCGCGCGCCCCACAGGTAGTGAACCCACAAACCGGCGTGACGATATTCCCCGCCGAACTTGAAGGTGTGCTTCCCCATGCTGTACTCGAGGTCGTCCGTGATGTGATATGTCGGGTCGGTGCGCCCCAGGTCCGCGGTTTCGCCCACGCCGCCGTTGGTGAATCCGGCTATGGAGATGTGAGGCGCGCCGTAGTTTTGATTGGTGACCCCGGTGTTGAAGCCGAAAGAGGGCGGATTTTGGTTGTGAAGGGCGTCATCGAAGTTCTGCAAGAAGTAGTTGTAGCCGAGCAAAACGTGGTTCACCAGGCGCGGGGTGAGCGTGCTGGTCCAATCGAGCACCCAGTTCCATTGCCGGCTGGGGACGGATTGGTAGTATTCGCCGAATACCGAGCCACCCACGTAGGCTGTGGCATCGCCGATACCTGTAAGGTCGCGAATATAGATCCGGTTCTTGGAATTGATGTTGTAGTCGATCCGGAGCACGTAGTTGTCGCTCGCGTAAATGTTGTTGTCGGCGCTAGTGAAGTTGCCGCCCGTGGCGGGCGCGTTAGCAAATTTTTGCACAGGCCAAAGGTTGTCCAGAAGCGCGATCATGGTGGGATTGACCGGGACATTGTAGGGGGCCAGCACGTTGGTTTCGACGTTGTCGACCCAGGCCGTGGAAGGAACAGTCGCAGCCAGCGCGTTGCCCGCGATGAAGCGCTGCCCCTCGTAGCAGAGGAAAAGGAAAAGCTTGTCTTTCAGGATCGGCCCGCCCAGTGAGCCGCCGAAATTGTGATTGCGCAGCTCCTTGGATGCGCCAGGCACGAAGAACGGCGATTGCGCCGCCAGATCCTCATTCCGATTGAAGTAATAGGCGCTGCCGTGCACCTGGTTCGTCCCACCCTTCATCACCACGTTGACCATCGAGCCCGGATTGCGTCCATACTCCGCGCTGCCCGCGCTCTGCTGGTTGAACTCCTGAATCGAGTCGATCGGCAAGAGCACGCCGGCCACTCCCGAAATGCTGCCTTGGTTGAAGGCTTCCGTGTTCTGCCAGAAGTCGTTGTTGTCCACGCCGTCAATCTGCCAGTTGTTCTGGTTGTCGCGATTGCCGTTGGTAGACTCGTGCTCCCAGGAGCCGGAAACGAATCCGGGTGTGAGCACCAGCAGTTGCCGGTAGTCGCGGCCATTCAAGGGAATGTCGTTCACCGCCGTGCCACTCACCACCGAGTTGAGGGCGGTCTGCTGGGTCTCGAGGGTCGCCGCCGCGGCCGAGACCTCGATTAATTGGTTCGCCTGCGCGACCGCGAGCGTCACCGGAAGAGTGGTTATTCTGGCCACCTGCACTTCCACGCCGTCGAATTGCTGGGTCTGAAAGCCCGCGTGGCTCACCGTGAGCGTGTACATGCCCGGCAGGAGGTCAGGGAAAACGAACTCTCCGGAATTGAGAGTAGTCAAGGTGCTTGTTTCGCCGGTGGCGCTTCGGACCAGCTTCACAGTGGCGTCCGGAACTGCTGCGCCACTTGAATCGTACACGATCCCAGAGATCGAGCCCCGGTTCGTCTGCGCTCGCGCCACGGTCACGAGCAAAATGAACACCGCCAGCAAACCTTGTAACTTGCGCCTGTAACTCATGAACTGCCTCCCTTCCGGCAATCACCTGGGCTTCTGAAGTTGTTCTCGGGGTTCATAGTAGCGTAACAACGGGGCTTTAATTCGTCCAATAAGTTTTCTTGATAGCCGCCATAATCAACCACTATGGCGGTGTCCACTGCGCCCTGAACGACGTACGTCCAGTTTCGCGATTCCCGTGTGTACGGGGCTTCGCATCTGGGGTGAGATTTCACCTCGAGTTAACCTCCGTGTAACATCGACTGGCCAAACTGCGGTTAAGTGGGGGCCAAATGAAAACAAACAAGCTGATTCTAAGTGGGGTTGTACTGTTCGTCGCGCTCGTGTCGATGACCTTTGGAAAGCCGGCTGCACAAGGCATTTTTGACTACGGGAAGATCAAGCACGTGTTGCTGTTAAGCATCGACGGCATGCATGCCGTGGATTTGTACAACTGCGTGAATGGAGTGGCGGGCGCGAACAACGGGAATCCGTACTGCCCCAACCTGGCCGCACTAAGCCAGACGGGGATCAACTATGTGAATACCACGTCCTCAAAGCCGTCCGACTCGTTTCCTGGAATAACGGCGCTGGTTACGGGCGGTTCGCCTAAGACCACCGGCGTTTACTACGACGTGGCCTACGACCGCTCGTTGGCTCCGCCGGCCGTGACCACGTGGACCGGCCTGGCGGGCGGCACGTGCACGCCCGGCCAGCTAAGCGGCACCACCACCGACTACGACCAAGGCATCGACCGCGACGATACGGCGCTAAACGGCGGGGCGCCGGGCGCGGCGCCGACGGAGGGCGGCGTCGCATCCATCGACCCGAACCGCCTGGTGCGTGACCCGAGCAAGGGCTGCGCGCCGGTCTATCCCTGGGACTTCCTGCGCACCAACACTATCTTCGGCGTCGTTCACGCGGCGCGAGGCTACACGGCCTGGATCGACAAACACCCGTCCTATTCTGTGGTCGCCGGGCCGGGCGGCACCAGCGTGGATGACTTGTATCTGCCGGAGGTGGACTCGAACGTGGTGCCGCTGCCCGGCGTGACGACCGCGCTTGGCGTGTCGTGCGCCTCGATCGTCGACGCCTCGGCCTTAGCCGTGCCGGGCCCCTGGACGAACAGCTTTGCCAATATTCAGTGCTACGACGCGCTGAAGGTGGGGGCGCTGCTCAACGAGATTGACGGTAAAACGCACAACGGAGCGCCGGCGCAGATGCCGGCCGTCTTCGGCATGAATTTCCAGTCCGTCTACTTCGGGCAGAGCCTCAACGAGCCGAACGTAGGCGTGGGCGGTTATCTGAACGCGGCGGCCCTGCCCACCGGCGAGTTGCTGGGTGAGATCGAGTTCGTAGACGCTTCGATTGGCCAAATCGTAGGCGAACTCCAGAGCACGGGCCACTATGAGGACACGCTGCTGATCATCACGGCGAAGCACGGCGAGTCACCCATCAACACCAGTCAGTACGTAGCCGATGGCGCCAATACCCCGGCCACGCTGCTGGGGACGGCCATACCTTACTCCGAGTCGCCGCTGAACGCGATCGGTATTGGCGCCACCGAAGATGATGTGTCCGTGCTTTGGCTCGCCCCGGGCGCAAGCCTGACGGCGGCCGTGGCGCTGCTGCAACAGAACGCGGCAGCGATCGGATTAGGAGAGATTTTCTACGGCCCCACGCTGGCGCTGAACTATAACGTGGGCGGCCTGGGACCGGGCCTCGATCCGCGTTCGCCGGACATCATTGTGACGCCCAACCTGGGCTGGACGTACTCGAGCAGTACGTCCATGGTGGGCGATCACGGCGGGTTCGGGCATGACGATACAAATGTCATGCTGTTGGTAGCGAATCCGCGCTTCACCGCACAGACTGTCTCCGCCCCTACCGCGACCGCGCAGGTCGCGCCGACCATCGTGTGGGCGTTGGGGCTCGATCCGACGCTGCTGGATGCAGTTCGTGCGGAAGGAACCGCCGTGCTCCCCGAAGTCGAGGAGCAGCTCATCCCAAAGTACCTGCTCCCCGTTTACTACTGACTCGAGTCGCCGTAGAGCAGCTTCTGCGGGAGGTTCTGAAATACCGCCTGCCCCGTAGAGTAATCGATCTTCCATACGCGGTCGAACACTTTACCCGGCCACGGGTCAACCGGGTTCGACACGCCCAGGGCCCTCGCCAGGAGCGGGATCTCGCCATGGTGCCAGCAAATCAGCACTTCTTTGCCTGTGTACTTGTCGTGGTGGAGGATATCGTCCGCCACTCCGGCGAAGTCGTTGTCCGGGTGATTTGAGTTGATTTCCAGTTTCAGTGCCTGAGCCAAGGGAGTAATGGTTTCGACAGGCCGGTTGCTGTGCCTTGAAGGCTGCGTCGCAAAGAGGAAATCCGGCTGGTGAAATGTCGCAGGAATGTAAATGGCCAGCGCCGCCGCTCGTTCGTAGCCTTTGGTTGAGAGATCGGGACCATCCGCCTGGTTATCGACAGCAGGGTCCCCCGGCTTCTCGCCATGACGAATAATGAGAACCTCTTTTGGTCCGCTCGCGTGGGTTGCACCGGACATGCGTTTTCCCTCCTGTTTCGATGTTTTTTATGGCCGTTGAATTCAATATAACGCAAAAAACCGAAATCGCGTTCAGTTACCTTTTCGCCGATGGATGCTTCACTTTGCCTCCGGCCAACCGCGTCCGGGCATCGTTGACGAACGCCCGGAAGCGATGCGAGAGCTCTTGAATGCGCTCGACCTGCCGCTGTTCGATGGCATCGGGCGGGATCAAATCCGTCCCCACCCCCAGCGCCGCGGCTCCTGCCAAAACGAAGCCGGTTGCGGTGCGCTGAGTCACGCCCCCCGCGGCAATCAGAGGGATCTGCGGCACCGCCTTCTTCAGCGCCTTGATGTATTTGTCCCCGCCCACCTGCGAGCAGGGGAACACTTTCACAAAATCCGCTCCCACCCTCCAAGCCGTAATAACTTCCGTGGGAGTCAGTGCGCCCGGCACTATCGCGACATTTTCCTTGGCGGCGAGTTCCAAAATGGAATAGTCGAAGCCAGGCGCCGTCAAAAAACTTGCCCCGGCAGCGGCCGCGCGCCTGGCCGTCTCGCAATCCAATACGGTGCCTGCGCCGACAATCACCTTACTGTGGTGACTGACGGTGTGCGCAATCAAGTCAACCGCCGCCGGCCCGGATATGGTAACTTCCAGAATAGGTATGCCGCCGCTCTCCAGTGATTCGGCCGCAAAGCAGACGTCTTCCGCCGAAGTCACCCAGATGGCGGGGATCACTCCGATTTCCTGAATGCGCTGGCAGACTTCCACCTTTGTCATGGCTGGAATCCTTTGCCTGGTCCTACACTTGCCTCTCCATATCCGGCTCGGGAAGCTGGTCCCCTGCTCGCGCGAACCAGGCGTAAAGTGTCGGCAAGAGAAAGATGCTGACCAGCAGGTCAGAGACGAGGCCTCCCACAATCACGATGGCGAAGGGCCGCTGGGAATCGGATCCGATACCGTGCGAGAGAGCCGCGGGGAGCAAGCCCAAGGTCGCGACCAGCATGGTCATCATAATCGGCCGCAGCCTCAGGACCGCCCCTTCGACGGCCGACTGTTCAACGGTGTAGCCGCGAGCCCGAAGCTGATTAATATACTCGAGCATGATCACTCCGGTCTGAACTGAAACGCCAAAAAGGGCCAGAAAACCAACCCCCGAAGAGACGCTGAAATTGGTGTGCGTCACCAGCAGAGCCAGCAAGCCCCCCAGACGGGCCATGGCCACGTTGGTCAAGATCAGCAGCGACCACTTCACCGAGGTGAACATCACGTACAGGATGATGAAGATTACCAGGATGGTGATCGGAACTACAATCATCAGCCGCCGCTCCGACCGCTGCTGGCTTTCGTATTCTCCCGCCCAATCGATGGAATAGCCGGGTGGCAGTTTCACGGCGGCGTTGACCTTGCGCATCGCCTCCTCAACCGTACTTCCCAAATCCCGGCCGCGCACACTAAACTTCACCGCCACGTAGCGCGAATTCCCCTCGCGATAAATCTCCGAGCCCCCGTCCGTCTCGTTCTCGCGCGTTAACTGGGCCAGCGAAACCCGTTCGCCGGCGGGAGAAAGGATGCGGATTTTCTCAATGGCCTCCCGGGTGTCCCGATACTCCGGCAGATAGCGCAGGACCAGGTCATAGCGCTGTTCGCCGATCAGCACTTGGTTGAGGGCATTGCCTCCCACGGCGGTTTGTATGGCATCTTGAACATCCGAAACATTGATGCCAAAACGCGCGGCTTGTTCGCGATCCACCTCAAAATTCAGGTTGGGCTGGCCAAGGACGCGAAACATTCCCAGGTCCTCGACACCCCGGATGTCCCGCATGACGCCCACAATCTGGTCACCCTTGGCTTCCAGGGTTTTGAGGTCGTCGCCGTAAATCTTGATGGCCAGGGCCCCTTTGACTCCGCTGACGGCCTCTTCCAGGTTGTCGGAAATCGGTTGGGAGAATCCCCAAAACACTCCCGGGATCTTCTCCAATTCCCGGTCCATGGCGCCAATAAGCTCCTCTTTGTCCTGGTGAAAAACCGGCCGCCATTTTGCCTTGGGCAAGAGATCCACGAAGAATTCCATATTGAAGAAGCCCGTGGTGTCCGTTCCGTCGTCGGGGCGGCCGATTTGGTTGACCACTTGCGGGACCTCCGGAAAAGAGCAGAGCACCTGCCGAGCCCGGTTGGCGACGCGCGCGCTTTCCGTGGGCCCGGTGCTCATGGCCAAAGTGCCGCGAACCCAAATGGCGCCCTCATCCAAGTGGGGAAGGAATTCCGAGCCGATCACCCCGCCGAAGGCCAGGTAAATCGTAAACGCAAACATCACGAGAGCGGTTGCCAGAGTGAACGACCGGTGGCGAATGGCCCACCTCACCCCTATCCGGTAGCGGTCCGCCAGATAAGTCATCACGGGGTTTTTCCATTCCTTGAGGTCAGAGCGGAAGGACACGCTGGCGAGCGCCGGAGCCACCAGCATCGAAAAGATCAACGCGCCGAGCAAGGCGAAGGCCACCGTCCAGGCCATAGGCCGGAACAACTTTCCTTCCACGCGTTGCAAGGTGAAAATCGGCATGTAGGCCGTGATGATGATGGCAATAGCGTAAAAGACCGGCCGCTGAACCTCGTGCGCCGCTTCCCGGATTCGCTCGAAGGGTGTGCGGTATTCTGTTTCGGGCCGATTCAAATGGCGGACGATATTCTCGATCATCACCACCGCTCCATCCACCACCATGCCAAAATCCAGCGCCCCCAAAGAAAGCAAGTTGGCCGAGATATGCCGAAGGTCGAGGCAAATGGACGCAAAGAGCAGGGAAAACGGGATGGTCACGGAAACGATCAGCGCGGCCCGGATATTGCCCAGGAAAATAAAAAGTATGATCACTACCAGGATCATTCCTTCAAAGAGATTGTGCAGGACCGTATGCGTCGTGTAGTGCACCAAATCGTCGCGGTCCAAGTAAGGAACGATTTTCACTCCCGAGGGCAGAATGAAGTCGTTGATTCGCTTGACGGCCGCGTGGATGCCATTCATGGTGGCGTCCGTTTCCGCTCCCTTGCGCATGAAAACGATTCCCTCGACGACATCGTCATTGTCCACCACCGCCCCATCCGCCCGGTGAATCGCCTTGCCAATCTGGCCGAGACGGATCTTTGGCCCTTGCGTGACCATGGCAATGTCTTTGATGCGCAGGGCCGTCCCGGCCTGAGTTTTGAGGACCGTCTTTTCGATGTCGGAAACGTCCTGGACCAGCCCCACCTCGCGCACATTCACTTGCTGCAAACCCTGCTCGATAAAGCTGCCGCCGCTATTGACGTTGGCGTTGGTGAGTTGCTGCTCGACCTGGGCCAGGCTTAGTCCGTAGGAAACCAGCTTGTCCGGGTCGATGCGGATCTGATATTCCTTGGTAATTCCGCCAAACGAGGAATCATCCACCACATCGGGTGCGGCCTTCATGTACTTGGCCACCACCCAATCCTGAAGCGACTTGAGCTCCATGAGGTCGTACTTGGGATTCGTGCTCCTCAAGGTGTACCAATAGACCTGGCCGACCGGGCTGTAGTCCGGTCCGATTTGGGCCGAAACATTGGGGGGCAAGGTCACTTGCGACAGGCGCTCGAGGACTTTCTGGCGATCCCAATCGTTATTGGAATTATCGTCGAAAATCAGATTGACCACGGAAAGACCCGCTAACGAGGCCGAGCGCACGTGCAAAAGGTAAGGAATCCCATTCATCTGAATCTCGATGGGAATGGTGATTTGCTGCTCCACCTCCTCGGCGGCGCGTCCCGGCCACTGCGTAATCACCTGCACCCAGGTATTCGCAACATCCGGGTAGGCCTCGACCGGCAAATTCTTGAAGGACACAACGCCCCGCGCCAGCAGCAGCAACGCCACACCGAGCACCACGAAACGATTGTTGAGAGCGAAGTCGAGCAGGGAACGGATCATTACTGTTCCACCGT
>Ga0187781_10000311_pt1 | contig 34693 bp, 35 predicted proteins | sample 0715_SJ02_MP02_2_FD_132447 | JGI IMG/M metagenome (GOLD analysis project Ga0187781, IMG submission 132447) | Tropical peat soil microbial communities from peatlands in Department of Meta, Colombia - 0715_SJ02_MP02_20_MG | ecosystem: Environmental > Terrestrial > Soil > Wetlands > Peat | place... | reverse complement strand
TTCAATTTGCCGCAGCAGGGTTACAATCTGCTCGGGCTTATATCGGGTCATAGGCATGACCGGTCTACCTCCAGATGAATTCTCTCTCACTTCACCTGGTACAAAAATGCCCGGTCAGGTCAAGTCAGCAGAGAGCCTACGTATTGCCAGAATCGAGCGGTCTCTTTGATGGAACCACATCGAATCCACCTGTTCCAGCACAGACGAATGTTCCGAGTATCATAATGACTATCAAAAATCGCGGGCAGACTCCCGCTTACAAAGTCCTCGCTTGGGCTGGCCTTCGAGTAATCGAAGTCAGAGACGAAAACACCTCCCTCGTTGTGCCTGACCCGATGGAAGAAAAATTCGCTCTCACGCTTGCCGCTAACGGCAGTTTCCATAAGGCCCTTCGGTTTGAACGCACACTCACCCCGAACGAGATCGCCGATATTGGCAACGGCACACGTGGAATCTATCTCTACGGCCGAATCGTCTATACGGACGCCTTCAAAAAACTTCGGTACACTAATTTCCGGTTGCACTACACGAATCAGCCTTACCCCCCTGTTATCACCAACGCGTTGTTCAATTTTAGCGAAAAAGGTAACGACTCCAATTAACCCTATCGCAAGAAGCAGGGCCGCAAAACGAGATGATTTTCTCGGTCTGCACAAAAACTGTTTGATTTGCACAAGAACTGATCGTTTATTCATGGTTTTTAAGCAAAGCCATTTCTAATCGTCAGAAAAATGGGGGTTGAAATTGCGTCGAGAAGGGGCCCGGAAGAGCGAGGACAGAGACAAAGACGGGCGAGTCAAGCCTCGCCCTAACAAAGCGGCGTCAAGCCGCCGCACTCCAGAAAAGCCGGGCACGGCATGCCGTGCCCCTACGAGGACACTGCGACGACAAAGGCGAAAGGCGCGGGTGCGCGGGGTCACGGCGAGGGGTGAGGGGGGTCACGTCCGAAGGGGGCCGGTTGCGCGATAAACAAGATGCGTATTGGCGCAGATTTGCGCGCCAAGCGCTCGCGAAAGGAGGCCTCCATGACCACACAGGTTGTGCTCGCGGGCGTCGTGGTGCTGGTGCTATGGGCCATCGCCACGTATGCCATCTGGCAGTGGGGCCCCGGGTTGCGGCGACGCACCGTATGGTGCCCCGTGCACAAGAAGCGCGCCACAGTTCTGGCGGAGCAGAAGGAAGCGCTGTTCGTCCCTTCCTACGCGGGACTGAGCGTGATCGACATCAAGGAGTGTTCGCTGTACGATTGCCAGCCGCTCGGCTGCCAGAAAGAGTGTCTGGCGCGGTTCTGAGCGCGGCTGAAGCCGGGGTCTTGCATGATTCGCATAGCGCAGCTGTTTGTGTCTCCTGAGCAGGGCGCGGAGTTGGGTTGCTTCTCGCATGGGTTGAAGGATTTGGTTGGAGTTGCTCGAGTTTCGGGTGCAGCGGGAAGCGAACCGAACCGGCCGGCGTTGGCGGTGTTTGACGGCCGAGGAGAGCAAAGATTGGGGCAAAAACGAAGTATCAAAAAAATTGGAGGACGGGGGTCGGCGTAACGCTGGGCATCTGTTTTGCGTTGCAAGTTTATTTGCTGCGCGAACTCGCCGCGGCAGAGATATTGTTCGGCGTAGCTTTCGTTCTAGCGTTGCTCGCGGGCGTGAGTGTGTACGCGGCCGGGGCAGTTGCCGAGCGAGGCTACGATTTATTTTCGGCGCACACAAATGCGCTGATAAATTTGCATCGCCGGTTCAAGGAAATTTTGCACCATCGGCACGCGTTTACTGGCCACCCGTGATTTGCGCATCCGTTTGTTGCCCGTTACCGCTCGCGCGATCCCGCCCAGCTCGAAGCCTTCGGAAGGCGTATAATGTGGCGAAGGAAGCCATCTCCTTTGACCGAACTCAACATTCTGCAAAAGAGCGGGACGCTGCACGAGGCGCGTTGGTGGGAACCCGAGCCGGGCGGCAAGGTGCATTGTTATCTTTGCCCGCGGCATTGCCATATCGGCGAGGGGCAGGCGGGGTTCTGTTTCATCCGCGCGAACGAGGGCGGGAAACTGTATAGCCTCGGGTACGCCCATCCGGCGGCGCTGCAAATCGATCCCATCGAAAAAAAGCCGCTCAATCATTTCCTTCCGGGAACGCGAATTTTCTCCATGGGCACGGCCGGCTGCAACATGGGCTGCTTCTTCTGCCAGAATTGGGACATTTCGAAATCGCGTTCAGACCAGGTGCATTCGAGCTACATCCCGCCCGAGGATGTGGCGCTGCTGGCGATCCGCAATCGGTGCCCTTCGATTGCGTTCACCTACAATGAGCCGACCATCTGGGGCGAGTATGTGATCGATATTTGCGCGGCGGCGAAAGAGCAGGGCTTGAACACCGTGATGGTGACGAACGGCTACATCACCTACGACGCGTTTCACGATATCTACGACCACGTTGACGCCGCGAACGTGGACTTGAAGGCGTTCACCGAAAATTTCTACGGAAAGATCACGCTCACCCATTTGCAGCCGGTGCTCGAAACGCTCGAGTGGCTGAAAAACGAGACGAATGTCTGGTTCGAGATTACCAACCTGATGATTCCCACGCTCAACGACGATCCCGGGGAAACGCGCAAGCTTTCCGAATGGATTCTCGAGCATCTCGGTCCGGATGTCCCGCTGCACTTCACCGCGTTCCATCCCGACTTCAAATTGCAGGATAAGCCGCCGACGCCGCCCGAGACGCTCCATCGCGCGCGGGCGATTGCGATGGAGGCGGGGCTGCATTATGTCTATGAGGGAAACATTTACAGCGACGGCGCGCATACGTCGTGCCCGCGATGCAGGACGATGTTGATCCGGCGGTCGTGGCACGATGTGCAGCAGAATCGGATGAAGGATGGGCATTGCCCCGAATGCGGGCTCGAGATTCCGGGGCGATGGGCGAATCCGCGCGGGACGACTCCAGTAAAAACCCTCGAGCATGCTCGAGGTGTTGCTTCAGCGAAGTACTCAGATTTGAATCTCTAAGCGGGCCTTCTCAATTCCCCGAGAAGTTCGCATTTCAGCTCTGCTCGTATTGAAAACAAAGCGGGAGCAAGCTTCCGCACTCCAAAGTTCTCGGGGGCGACGCTTCTCTAGAATTGCAGGTCGTCAAATCTGGAATCCGTAATAGCCGGGGCCGACGCGGAGGTGATGGTGCCACGCGAGAGGGAAGGCCCAAATGACGAGCGAGCCGAGAATCGCTTGGCCGGCGGCGAGCGGAATAATGTTGCGGACGCGGCCGAACATCCAGGCCATCGCCGTGCCGCCCACGAACGTCAGTGACACGAGCACGGGATTGGGCCAATGGCACGCGGCGAAAATCACGCCGGTCGCGAGAGCGGCAACGAGCGGATTGCGCACGAGCGCGAGCATGCGATTGTGGACGAGCGAATTCAGCGCGACTTGCTGAAGCAAGCAGAAGGCGCCGTAACTGGCGAGGCGCCGCCAGGAGAGCAGGTTCGGCGGGAACTGATGCGGCGCGCCCAGGGCGAGGCCGATCACCACGAGCGCCGCACACAGCGCAGCAAAGACGACGAGCGCCTGCCGCGTGGCCGGCCAGAGGTTATCGGCGCGCCAGCCGAGCGTTTTGGGCGTGTCGCGATGAAGCGCAAAGCTGGCGAGCAGCCACACGATGAAGATCACCCACGTCCAGCGGGCGGTAAATTGAAGCCGCCAGATGAACCAGAGAATGAACGCCGGAAGCAAGGTGACGTCGGCGAGCGAGAGCCAGCGCTCGAGGCGGAGTGTCATCGCTCGCCCGCGCTTTCTGGGCGCGGGGCGTGCGTCGCCGGCGCTTGCATCACCGCGCGAATGGCGGCTTCGAATTCGGCGGGCTTGAGTTTAGTCGGTGCGAAATAGAGGGCCCAGTCAACATCGGGAAAGCCCATACGCGTGGCCATCCCAGGCAGCTCTTCGCGCAAAGCAGTGGGACGGCCCGGGTGAATGCGGCGCAACGCGTCGTAAACGATGCGGTGCTCGGGGTCGCGCCAAATGTGGCGCTCGAGCGAAACCATCGCGCTGCGCAACGCCGCGCTGGCGACGGCGAGAGTGCAGAGGGCGCGCAGAATTTCGAGCTCGAGGTCGCGAGCCCGATCGCCGTGCGCCGCGGAATTTGAGTTGCGCTGCATCGAGGTGCCGTCGATGTGGCCGAGGGATATTCTAGCGGGGAATGGCTCCGGGCGCGGGATCAAACCAAGATCAGGCGGAAAAGAGCAGGAGTTGAGCGATTCGCCGGAACGCAGCGGCTAAGCCGCAGACGCAGAAGAAGCCACCGGGCGGACGAAGTCGATGCGGTCGATCGTGGCGGCGACGCCGTAAAGGGGCGTGACCTCGCCGGCGAGCTGAGAAATGCGCAGGGCTTTGGCGCTGGCGCGAACGAGCACGGACAATCCGCGCTCCTTTTCGCCGGGCAGAGCGAAGGTCAGTTCGACGCCGGTGCCGGGGTCGATGGGTATGTGGGAATGAAAGTAAATGCCCGTGCGGGAGACGTCGCGGAGGTGGCCGGTGTGGAATTCGACGGGGCGTCGTTTGGCCATGCAGACTTGGACGGGGAGGTAAACTTCGTACCTTCTAGCTCTTCGCCGCTCTGCCATGGATAGAATCCTCCTCATGTTCAGATGCACGAGCGCGGCCAGGAGTGCACTTACTGCAATCTACTGCAAACAATGAGGTTAGCTTGGTGACCAAGCATAGTTGGGCAGAAAAGCCCCAAGAAAAATTTCCTTGAGTGGGAAATTGATGCCTAGTTGCGATGGCCAAAAAGTCGTAGTACTGGATCCACAACTGGCAGGTAGGAGAGGACTTACGGTTATCCTGCGGAGCGATTTCCGCTGCAGGAAGCATTCCCGATTTGGTCCAGGTCACGCACCCGGGCTGCTATTTTCTCGCGCGGACTTTCTTCTTGGCTCGCTCGCGGGTGCCGAGCTTCACTTCGTACTCGATGGCGCGGACATCGTCTGGAGAGATGTCGACGAATTCGACTCCCACGCCGACCCCGGGAAGGCAGTAGCGCACTTCGCAGCGGGAGCGGATTTGGACGCCGGAAAGCGCGAGTCGGAAGATGACGTTAAGGACCGCGCCTTCGGGGAAGGTGCGGCTGGTGTTGATGAACATTCCGCGCGTGCTGATGTCGGGGGGGCGCGTGGCGACGTCTTCGCTGTGGCCTTCATAGGACACGGATAGCTCGCACAGGCTGGAAAAGCGGGGCGACAGCCGCGGGCTGGCCCACGGCTTGCCGTTGTTCTTGTGGCCGTTGCGAGAGGCGCTCATTCGTCGTGGGCTCCCTGGCCGACCAGCGAGCCGTGCGGCGTGCTGGAAGCTTCGCCGCCGGATTTTTTCTCGCCGCAATAGGGGCAATAAACGAATGCCGGCGAAAGCTCGTGGCGGCACGACGCGCAATAGGTGGCGTGAATCGCCTCGAAGGGGACGACGCGCAGCACCTCGTCGAGCGTCGTCTGGCCCTGGCGGACGCGATCGAGCGCGTATTCCTGCATCAGTTTCATGCCGTTATTGCGCGCGAGAGTGCGAATTTCGTCGTTGCGGCCGCCAGAGCGCACCGCCTGGCGAATCGCGTCGTCGAGCAAAAGCATCTCGTAAATTCCAATGCGGCCTTTGTAGCCGGTCAAATCGCAGTAGTCGCAGCCGATTGCGACGCGTTGGAATGGCGGCGGATCAAGCACGCCGGCCTGGGCGAGGCGCGAGGCATACTCGGGGTTGACGGGAACTTCATCGCGGCAAGCGCACAGCCGGCGAACCAGGCGCTGGGCGATGATTCCGGTCACCGAAGTGGCAATTTGAAACCCGGGGATGCCGAGATCGAGCAGACGGGTGACAGCCGAGACACTGTCGTTCGTATGGAGCGTCGAGAGGACGAGGTGGCCGGTCTGCGCGGCTTTGATGGCGATCTCGGCAGTCTCGCGGTCGCGAATTTCGCCAACCATGATGACGTTGGGGTCCTGCCGCAGGATCGACCGGAGGCAGGAGGCAAACGTCAGGCCCGCCTTCGTGTTCACCTGCACCTGATTCAGGCCGGGGACAGCATATTCGACGGGATCTTCGACCGTGATGATGTTAACCGTCGGTTTGCGCACCACGTTGAGCGAGGAATAAAGCGTGGTGCTCTTGCCGGAGCCCGTCGGCCCCGTGACAAGGATCATGCCTTGCGGCATCGCGAGAAGGCGCGAAAGGCCCTCGGCGATCTCCGGCGCCAGGCCGAGCGCGCCGAAATCCTGCATGGGCGCATCGGATTCGAGCAGGCGCATCACCACTTTTTCGCCGTGCTGAGTCGGGAGCGTGGAAACGCGCAGGTCAATCTTCCGGCCGGAAATTTTCACCAGGAAGCGGCCATCCTGAGGGGCGCGCCGCTCGGCGATATCCATATCCGCAAGAATCTTGATGCGCGACACCACGGAATTGTGCAGCGTGCGCGGAATGCGCTGGAAATCGCGCAACATGCCGTCCACCCGCAGGCGGATCACGGTTTCGGTGGACTGCGATTCGATGTGAATGTCGCTGGCCTGCTTTTCGGCGGCGGCGGCGATCGTGGAGGCCACCAGGCGGACGGCGGGCGTGCTCTTGTGCAGAAGCTCCGCCTGCATTTCCTCCATGGCTTCGATATTGCGCTGGAGCGAACTCGAGGAGATGAACTCCATCCCCGGATCTTCCACGGCGGGAGCGATGGCTTCCGCGACGGCAGCTTCCTGTTCGGCCGCGGCCCCGTACCATTTATCGACGGCGGCCTCGATTTCTCCGCGGAAAGCCAGGCGCGGGACGATGTCCATGCCGGACATGAAGCGCAGCTCGTCAATAATGTGCAGGTTTTGAGGCTCGGACATCACCGCGACGAGCTTATTCCCCTGCGCCGTGATGGGAAGGACGCAGCAGCGCTTGGCCACCGCGTGGGGTAGGAGTTTCAATACTTCCGGGTCGATCTCGATATTTTCGCAGTCAACGTAGGGGACGTGCGTGACTTCGGTGAGCGCCGCGGCCAGATCGTTCTTGGTGACCACGCCGCGCTCGAGCATGAGTTCGCCGAGGTGGATGAGCTTGCCCTGCTGGTCTTCGATCGCCTTGTTCAGGTCGGTCGGAGAAACGTGGCCCCGCTCGCGCAGGACCTCCCCAAGTCGTTTCTTCTTCATTGCCTAAGCAGCTTTCCCAAGCAAAGCAGATCGAACCAGGGCAAAATTTCCAGCGGCGAAGGGGAGCTTCAGCTGCTTACAATCGCTTTAGAGGACCGGATCGATCAGCACGGACGACCCTTCCGCCTCCGTCAAAATCCCCTTGCCAATCATCAAGCGAACCAAGCGCACCAGCGCGGCGTGCTCCGGCCCGCTCGCGTTCGCCGCATACTGCGGCTGCTTGCGCCGGTCTTCGTAGTGGGCGGCGGGAAACCGCTGCCCCGTGACGTCTTCCAACCAGGCGTTCAGCGCCGCCTGCTGGCGCTGATCCAGGCCGTCGAAGGCGACCCCCATTCCGAGCCCGGGCTGCGAATAAACCACAGTCCCGGCAGTCTCGAAGCTCGACTTTCCTCTTTGCAGATTCACCTTGAGCTTGGAGCCCACGGGGAAGGGAACCTTGGTGTCCACAAAACAGCCGCCCGGACCGAGATCCGTGGTGCGGCCGGCGAAGCGGGCGCCCGAGGTAAGCTCGACCACTTCGGCGCTGGCCGTGAAGGTGTGGCGCTCGGTCCCGCGGCGCTCGGCTTCTTTTACCGAAGGAGAAAAGTTGGCGGAGCCAGTGTGCTCCGGCTTTTTATTTCCATGCTCGTGCATCGTCTTTACCTGCCTGGCCGCTGAATTTTGTGCAAAACGTGCCCCAAGCGGCGGGCGGTCGAAGCCGCTCGTTCAATTTTCACTGCCCGATGAGGGCTGATTCAAGCTGAATCCCCCGCAGGCTTGCTTAAAACGAAACAGCAAAGCCATGGAATACTCGGCTCGCCCCCAGGGGTTATAAACCCTGAAATTGCAAACCCTTTCGGCACGACTCCCCTTCGACTGCGCTCAGGGTAAAAAGTCGTGCCCTGACGAGTGCCTAGATCAAGAAGCGGACGGCGATGCCGCGCGCGCCATCGGGGCGATCCTCGAGGCGCACGATTTCGCCGAGAAACCGTTTGTGGGACGCGACTTTCTCGCCGAATGGAAATGTCACGATCAAGCGCATGCCCAGGAAATAGTGCGGCATGCAGGTCGAGAAATAGAGTCCATCCCGAGTGAAATCAATCACCTCGCCCACGTCGCGGATGTCGATAAATCGGGCGTCGAAGGGCCGTACCTCGACCGGCAAATGGATTTTCAGCCGCTCGCGCTTGCGCGCCTCTCTTTTCGATTTGCGTGGTTCGAATAGCGACGTCCGTTCGGCAGTTTCGACTGCAATGGCCATGGAGGTCTCCGAGATCTCCGTGATGATGACGTTTCTACAGTAGGAGCGCATCCGTAGAAATCCTATAGAACCGAGGTACCAGAGGGCACCGAACTAAAGTTGATTTACCCGTAAGATCCCATTTTACAGCTAGATACGCCGGGCCGGCAGCACCGCGAGTGGTTGCCATCGAGGCAACTCTCCGGCGGTTGGACGGGGAAGCGTAACCTTTCGCCGGCGCCGAAGTTTATGTTATTGGGTAGCCTGCGAGCATCGAGTTTGCCCAAACCTGCCACAAAAGAGGCCGGCGAGCGCCAACTGGTCGAACAGGCGCAGCGCGACCCGCGCCAGTTTGCCGCCCTCTACGAGCAGAATTTCGAGCGGGTGTACGCTTACGTTGCCCGGCGCGTATCCGGCCGGGCCGAGGCGGAAGACCTGACCGCCGAAGTGTTTCATCACGCGCTGGCGAACCTGAAGAAATTCGAATGGAGGGGCGTTCCGTTCGCCGCCTGGCTCTATCGCATCGCCGGAAATGCAATTGCCGACCGCTGGCGCCGGACCGGCCGTGAACGCGCGCACAGCGAGCCTGAACCGGAGCCCGTGCGGGGAGTGGATGAGGAGATCGAACGGCAGGCGCTGCTTTTTCGGCTGGTCCGCGCGCTGCCGGAAAAACAGCGGCGCGTGGTCGAGCTGCGGTTTGGCGAAGAAAAAAGTATCCGGCAAATCGCGCAGGAAATGGGATGCACGGAAGGCGCGGTGAAGCAGCTTCAGTTTCGAGGGATTCAAAAGCTACGGGCGGAAGCGGCGAAGAAGCGGCCGTCAGCGCCGGGTGAGCGCAATGCCTAAGCAGAACCAGAGCGGGCAACTCGACCGGATCGTCGAGGCGATTCTCGCTCGAGCGGATGGGTCGCTCGCCGGCGTGAGCGCGCGAATGATACCGCAAGGGCGCGCGGCCTTTGCGCTGCGAGGATTGCCGCGCGAAAGCTTCCGCGCAAGATTGCTGGAAGATCTCAAAAGGAGGGCAGAAATGGCTTCGACAGGAGTGAAACCGATTCGGGAAGGATTTCACACGATTACGCCGTACATCATCGTCCCCGGGGCGGCCGGGCTCATTGATTTCATGAAGAAGGCTTTCGACGCGACGGAAATGTTCCGCGTGGCGCGGCCGGGGACTTCGTTGATTATGCACGCGGAAGTGCGCATCGGCGATTCGATGGTCGAGCTGGCGGACGCCATCGAGCAATATCCGCCGACACCCGCGTCCATTCACCTGTATGTGAAGGATGTGGACCGCATCTATTCGCAGGCGATGGAGGCGGGAGCGAAGTCGCTACACGGCGTGGTGAATCAGCCTTACGGCGACCGCGAGGGCACGGTCGAGGATCCGACGGGCACAATGTGGTGCATCGCCACGCACTTGGGCGTGGTGCACGTGCCGTCTGGGATGCGGACAGTGACGCCTTACCTTATCGTGCGCGGGGCGGACCGCTTGATGGATTTTGTCAAGAATGCGTTCGAGGGCGAGCAGATGGAGCGCCACCTTGGGCCGGAGGGAACAATCGTTCACGGCATGATGAAGATTGGCGACTCGATGATTGAGATGAGCGAGGCGCACGGTCAATGGGGGCCGCGGCCGAGTACGATTCATCTCTACGTGCCGAACACCGATGAGCTGTACGCTCGCGCGCTCGAAGCCGGCGCCACGTCGATTCAGCCGCCGGCGGATCAGCCGTACGGCGACCGCAGCGCCGGCGTAAGCGATGAATTCGGCAACCGGTGGTTCGTTGCCACGCACATTCGGGATGTGCGGCCGTAGGAAGACGAGGCAGGGAAGCAAGGGCACAGGGAAAGAGCCGGGGAAGGGGCGTGGTGGAAGATCTGCACAAGCCCGGGTCGGCGGTGTTATCGCATCGGCTAAAGGGAATCACTGCTTATCGTCGGGACGGTAGTCCTCAAACTCCCAATGCCCGACTCGGGCGATCTTTCCCCCTATCTCAGCCCAAGTGCTCCCCTCGTAAGATTCAATCAGCTTGGTGATGGCTTTCTTGATGAACGGCACGTTGTAACCATCCACCACCAGATAGTGCCGTCCAAGCACAAATCCATCCTTCTGACACCTTTCTTCCAACCACTTGGGCGCGCACACGCCGATGTCGAAGGATTCCTGGCCCGTCTCTCCTCTAACACCAACCATTGCCCTTACCCAGACACAAAAGCAATCGAGCTTCGCTGGTGGGTGGAGTTCGAGGGGCTCCACGTCAACCGTGTGGATTGATTTGACTTCTGCTCGCATGGTTGATCTTACCGAATAAAGATCTCGCTAGAAATTTAACGAGGCGTCGAGGGCGGTGGGGTAGATTTCGATGACGCGATCGACTTGCGTCATTTTCAGCACGCCGTACACCATGGTGCTGACGCCGGCGAGCCGGAGCGCGCCGCCGGAGCGCTTCAGCGTCGAGTGGCATTTCACGATTTGGCCGACGACGGCGCTATCGATGTGGTTGACGCCGGTGAGATCGAAAATCACGCGCTTCTCATCGTGCTCGATGTGGCGCTGCACTCGCTTGTCGATTTCGGCGCAGTCGTTGCCCATGGCAATGCGGCCGGTGACCTCGAGGACCACAACTCCCGGTTTAATCTGGCGCGTTTCGAGTTTCATGGGCATGGTCTCGCTCCGCCACTGCTACGGGTTGAGCCCGCAAACGATGCGTGGAAAGTACCTGTCGCGAGCGCGGGCGTCAAGCGGAAGTGTGAAGGAACGCGGAAGTGGCGAGGAGTGCCACGACATGCCAAGGGCACGGTGCGTTGATGGAAACCGTCGCGACCGGCCGAGGACAGGCCGGGAGGCCTGTCCTACGTGTGGGCGGGCGTCAAGCGGAAGTGTGGGCGAATTGGCTTGCGGGTGAAAGTTGGCGGCGAAGAAGTGTCGCACCTACGGCGCTTGGCCTGCCTGAGAACCAAACACTCAGGCCTTCCGGCCTGGGCTAGATTGTGCCGCGCCTCCGGCGCTGGGTCTGCGGTAACAACATTTCTTGGATTCCAACCGAGCCCAAGCTTCTTCCGGTACAACACGAAAATCCGGCAAGCGCCGGAGGCGCGGAAGTGATTAGCCCAGCGCGGGAGCGCTGGGTCTGTGGAGGAATGGCGCAGGAGCGCCGTAGGCGCGACACAGCAGGGAAGGCAAAGGCAGCCCCTTTAAGCATCGTAGGGGAATTGGCGGATCATGCGGATGCAATCGGCGAGGGCTTTCAAGAGCGAATCGCCCCAGCCATTGGGGAGGACCGGCGCGACATTCTGATTGACCATTTTATCGGCTTGCGCGAAGAACCGCGAGTGCTGCCCGGAGGGCGCGGTGGCATATTCCTTCACGGTGATGCGGAATTCGATTTCGCGGCCCTGGTCGTGCTTCTTCATCGAGTAGTAGGTGATTTGGGCCAGCTCTTCCGAGCGGTCGGATTGCGCATATTGCCAGTCGGCCACGGAACCTCCTCCGAGAGCGGGCATCTTAGGCTGCGGTTCCAATCAAGTCAATCGCATGTGGGAAGCAGGCCGCGGCTTGGCCTGGTATCTGGTTGTGCCAGAGCGGGCACGGCATGGATTCGGCTCCGCTCACCACAAGTGCCGTGCCCCTACAGGAAAAAGCGAAAAAGCCCTAATCGGTGAGCGAGGATGACGCCGAGGAAGACATGCTTGGTTGGGTGTGAATTCGGCTGCATAATGGTGCAAAGGGCCGAAGTCGTTCCAGGAGGCCCTGCCAGCGATGCCGAGGCCGCGACAATCCGGAGTGATTCGCCAATTGCTCGAATCTTCTGTGCGCGCGGGGCTCGAGCGCGCCTACTACCACGTGCGCGTCGACCCCGACAAATATCTCAAGTACATGCGCCGGGTGCACCGCCTGCCCATCACGGCGTGGTCGGATATGCAGCAGCTCGACGAGGAAATGCTCGAGCCGCACGCCGAGCGCGTAATTTTCTCCGCGAAGAAAATGGCCACGCTCGAGGGCATGGGCTTCGGCCTGGGCGGATTCCTCACGCTGCTTCCCGACATGGGCATCCTTTCGGCCATCACCATCCGGATGCTGCAAAAGCTCAGCTTGATTTACGGGTTCGAGTACGCCAGCGATGAAGAAGTGACGGCGCTGTGGATCGCCGCCGGCAGCGCCGCCGGATTGGATCTGGGTAGAGATTTCCTGGAAAAGCAAGCGATGGAGCGGGTGGTGCCCCGAATCATCGATCGCATCGCCGCGCGAGTAGGCGCCGAAGTGGCGGAGAAATGGTCGGGGCGGCTGATTCCTGTCCTGAGCGCAGGCATCGGAGGCGGGCTCAACTACTACTTCGTCCGCGCGTGGGGCCGCCGCGCGCAAAAGCATTTCATCGAGCGCCATCGCGCGGTTCGCGCCGGGAAGTTGTCTCGCACCGGATCGCGCGCCATCATTGTTCCGAGCGCGCCGGGGCTGCTGCCGTCGTAGTTTCCGCTAGACAGCAGCTTTCGAAGCTTCCACTTCCAGAGAAGCGCGATCCCACTTCCCCAGATTAGCGGCGGCTTCGTAGGTGCTCTGGCAGAAATCGAGGAGCATCGCGCGCGGGTCGCTCGCCGCGCGGACATCGTCGTACTTCAGGAAAAACTCCTTGAACTCCGGGCTGTAAAAAGCGGTGGAGGGATGAACGGGGCTCTCGCTGAATCCCGGGGGTTCAGGCGCGGCGTAAGCGTAAAACATCGGGTTGGCCACGTCGCCTCCGCCGGGCCAGAGTCCTACGCTGCTGACCTCGTGCGAATACGCCTCTCGGGTCACTTTATCGGCGCCGGCGCGCTCGGGCGCGCGGCGGCCGGAAAAGCGCGTGAGCGCCAGATCGAAACTTCCCCAAAAGAAATGGACCGGGCTGGATTTTCCGAGGAATCGTCCGCGGAACTCTTTGAAAATGGTGTCGGCGCCCACGAGCATGCGCCAGAAACGCTCCGCGTAAGCCGCATCGTAGGAAGCGTGAGTGGTGTCCTGGTCGAAGGGAATCGGATTCGGGAATTCCACAGGCATGTGCCAGATTTTCGCTTCGATGCCGAGCCCGTGAAGCGTTTCCATGTACTCTTTGTAAAAGCTGGCGACGCTGCGGGGAGCGAGATCGAGAATTTCCGTTTCGCCGCGGCTGGTTTCCAGGCGCAACACATGCTCGATGAAATCGAATTCTGCTTCGAAGATTCCCGCGGGATAGGGAATCGGCGAAGTGGTGAGGCCGCGCGCGCTGATATAGAACGGCACCTCCCACCAGTGATTGAAATAAGGCGCCAGAGCCAGCCGGGTCTTGCCGACCATCTGCATCCACATGTGCAGCGTGTCGCAAGTGTCTTTCCACTCCGAAAGAGGCAGCGCAGGCCAGGCTTGTTCGCGAGTTATCGTTCGATCGGGCATGGGAATTCCTCCGTGGAAAGGCTTGGCTGTCTCTGGCAGCGCATCTTACAGGAAATTGCCTCGCCAGAGGAGCGAATCGCTCCATTTGCTTCGCATAGCGAGCGCCGGGCGGCTATGGTAAAAAATGGCCTGATGACGCCCATCCAACGCCTTCGCCGTCTGCGCCGCCGGGAACTTCCTGTCTCTACTGTCAAGCTCGCGCGGTATCTGATCGGCAAGACGCTCGTGCGCGAGCTTCCCGGGGGCCGGCTCATCGGGCGCATCGTGGAAACGGAAGCCTATCTGACGGGCGATGCGGCGGCGCACACGTTTCGCGGGCCCACGCCGCGCAACCGTTCGCTTTATCTCGAACGCGGGCACGCCTACGTTTATTTCACTTACGGGAATCATTTCATGCTGAATGTTTCGGGCGGGCGCGACGGCGTCGGCGAAGGAATCCTGATCCGCGCGGTCGAGCCGATCGAAGGGATCGAATTGATGGCAGACCACCGGCGAAACAAGAATTTGAAAGATCTGGCGCGAGGCCCGGGGCGCCTGGCTTCCGCATTTCGGATCGACAAACAACAAGACGGGATCGATCTGACGGCGCACGAATCACTCTGGATTGGCACGCCGCTGAAGCCGCCGGGAGAGATCGGCACAAGCGTGCGAATTGGCATCACGAAGGAAGTTCACCGGCCGCTGCGGTTCTTTGAAAAGGGAAGTGAGTTTGTGAGCGGCCCCAGACGCCTCGCAGAAAATATGCCTCGCGTCATTCGAGCGGGCCGTAAACGCTCGTGAACGAAAGAAGCGTCCCGCAGTCCTCGTCCTCCATTCGCCGCGCTTTATCCGAGCCGATGAATCCCGTTGTAGCTGAAGGCCGCCGGTAGATGATGGCGAAGTGAATCAGTCCGTCGCGCTCGGTCCAGGAACTTGCCAGCATGTTCGTTGTTGTGCCCATAAACTTGGTGTGCACCATGCGGTAGTTCGGCGGATACATCCCGCAAGCATCCGGAGTGGGCTGGCTGAACTGCTCCTGCGCGATCACCTTCTTCTCGACCAGGTAAGCCACGGATCGCTGAAACAGTCTGTAAGGCGAGACCGCGCCGCTGCCGGTCTGCGGATAGTAATAAGTGAAGAGAAATGCGCCGCCTCCGCCGAGCGGATCGGTGAATCCTTTCACCAGGCCCGGGTTGGTTCCATCCTTGGGATGCCACTGCACCCAGCCTTTCGGATAGCACATCGACATGTTGGTATCGCGAAAGCCGACCGCGTCGAAAGCGGGATTGCGCGCCAGCGTGGTTTTTGGCGAAGCGACGAGGCGATTGTTCAAGTAAAACTCGGCGCGGTAGTCGCCTCCGGAAAGGCATTCGTGGTGATTGGTGTAATCGAGATAGGAATTGAAAGCGAATTTGCGCCCGGCGCCGTCGTCCCACACTTCCACCGGATAGACTCTTCCGGAAGCGGCCGGCACGACGCGCCAGACGTTCCAGTCGTCGTCATGCGCATACCAGAGCACGATCAAGACATCCTGGTCCAGATTCATATCGGAAAGATTCGCGTGCCAGCCCACGCCGGAAGGAGTGATCTCGAGGGAGATGTTGGAGATTCGCGCGGAGCTTGAGCCGCCCGGCTGGATGTTGCCTCCCGTGGCTCCGGAGGGCCGGTTCCAATAAGCGGCAAAGCGCGATTTCAGCTTCGCAATTTCCGTTTCGACTTGCGCACAATACGCCGCGTCGTTCAGGCCCTTGCAATGTTCCTTCAAAATTTCCAGGTCGGTGATGGAGCCGGCGGCAAGGTTTTCGTCAAATGTAAGCTTTAAGCCGTCTTCGTAGGCTTTGAGCCCATCCTCTTTCTGGTTGGCGGCAAGGTAAGCGAGGCCGAGGTTGAATTGCAGCCAGGGAGCATTGTTGTCCTTACCGATGGCCGTCCTGCTCGATTTGATGGCTTCCTTCAGATGCTTTCGATCGTGCGTCGAGAGCGCCAGCAGGACGTTGTCGAAGCCGTGGTTCCCAAGCATGGTCAAAGGCCGGGAAAAGCCTTCTTTATCGAGCGTCTCGAGCGATTTGCGCTGGTGGCTCAGAATATCCGGCAGCGCCTCTTTCGTGGTGAGGCTGATGTAGCCTTCGCCCTTCTGCGGCGTTCCTTCCATCCAGGCCGTGCGCGCGAGAAAATAATTTGCGAGCGCAAAATTGGAGCGGGCCTCGACAGCGCACTGGAACTTCCTCTTGGCTTTGGCGTATTCCTCGGGGCGCAAGGCAGTGGCGAGAATCTTTTTGCCGGCGGCGAAGTCTTTGGCAGCCTCGTCGGCGGGATCGACCTTGCCCTCTTTCTCTCCGGGAATCTTGCACTCCGCGCTGACCGTCTGCGGACGATTGGGAAGCGGCTCGAGGATCACATACACCGCGCGCACCGCGCCGATAAATACCAGCCAGGCGCTCAGGAAGACAAGAATGAAGGCCGCGTGCGTCTGGCCCATCCCGAGCGATTGCCCGAACAAATAGAGCGCAATGGCGAACAGAGTGATGGTGGCGAGTTCCATCGTGGCTTTTCGATGCCACGCGATGCTCAGCTCGTTCTTGGCGTCCCACTCGCCGTAATCCTCGTCCGCCCTCTGAATCAGGCTCTCCGTCACCCACTTGTTGGGGAAGCGCGGGTCCTTATCCGGCCCCCACGGGCCGAACAGGATGCTCAGGTTCTGCTTCGGCTGCTTCACCAGCAATTCCTTCAGCAGGCTGAGTTGCGCGAGCGACTCTTGTATGTTCACGCCCGGCACAGCCTCTTCGGCGAGCTGGGCGCGCTGGCGCGCCGCTTCATAGCGCGCGTGAATTTCTTGCGTCGTGGCGAGGGTTCCCATCACGTAGAACGTGGCGCTCGCCGGGCGCGTGCTGCTCTTGAAAAGTTGCACCTGAGAGTCCAGAGCTCCGGCGGCGGCCTCACTCGCATTTTTTGCAGACTGGCTGTACCAGTAGGCGCACACGACGCTGAGCAGCGCCGTACACGCGATCAGAGTGATGATGACGCGCGTGAAAACGTGCTTGGCATCCGCCATGTGAATGCGCAGGCCTGCAAACAGCAGCGGATCGAGCTCGCCCGGATGGATCGGCTCTTCGCCGGTCCTGGTCAGATGTTTCTTCGGCGTTTCTTTCTGGTCGTCGTCGGCTCGCAGGAACGGCATTTTGAGGGAGAGCTTCCAGCCCGCGTAGCCGAGAATTGCGAAGGCCAGCCCTGCACGAACGAAATTTGCCCAGCTATTGTGTTCGACAATGAGCGTGAAGATCAGCGCGCCCACTGCGAATGCAAGCCCGAGATATTCGAGATTGCGCTCGGCCGAGGAGCGTGGCGGGACCAATTGCGCGAACGTGAACATCGCCAGCGAACACACGAAAATCACGGCGGCCAGCGCCAGCGCAACCACTTTTGATTCCGCCGACCCGATCGATTCTTTCAGGCCGCGCCACATGGACTGCGGCTCAGCGCGCGGCCCGGTATCTTCCGGAGCTTCCACTTCAAAGCCGAGATCGATCAGGTCGCGCGCCGCTTGCTTCTCCACGGTGCTTTCGAGAGAGGATTTGCCCGTCTCCACGTACACGTAATCGCGGAACGGACGGATCGCCCGCGCGGCGGCAAATTCTTCCTGCGCTTTCAAGTCGAAGTTCGCGGCGCGCGCGGGATCTTTCGGGCGGAGCTCGGCCGCCTGCTGCTGGAAGTAATTGCCTTCGCGCACGTCTTGCTGATACCTGTCGTCGAGCTGGTGAAATGTGGAATCGCGGTCGAGGGCGATCTGGCGGCTGGTGAGCTCGAGCAACTGGCCTTGATTGAGCTTGCGTTCGAGCCGCGAAGTCTCGTGCTCTTTCAGCGCGGCCTGAAACGCGGCGACCGCTCCACACATCGCGACGAAGGCCATCACCATGGCAATGTACGGGCGCATGAATTGCTCTCCTATGAATCGTGCGGCTGGATACAGAACTTTTGGCTCTGTCGAAATCCTATCCGAGCGCTGCCCACCAAGACCTTCGGAGTGCGGGAGCTTGCTCGGCCCGAGCGCAGTCGAGGGGCTCCCGCTTTGTTTTCAAGTCCAGCACAACGCCCGCCAACTTCCGGCTCAGCCATTTCCAGCGGGATCTCAACACAGCCAGAACTTTTCAAGACGAGCCGGGCGCGCTGAAATATAGCAAAATTCCAGTGAGTCCGCGCCGGAGGCATGAATCGCCGCGCGGCCTGCGCAGCACGAGTCCGCCGCGCAAACGTCTTGACGCCGAGTTAATGGAAGCGAAAAATCCCCGCAAGGAGGGCGCGATGCCGGAAGTCGTTTACACCTCAAAGATTCATCTGGAGCGCAAAGCCGGGCCGGTGCGGATTGCGCGGCTGCCGGGCGAGCCGCAGCCTGTCGTGTTCAGCGTCCATGGTGCGATCGCCGAACATTACAAAGTGCCCGCATCAGCGATCAAGGAACCTCATGCGGCGACGATTGACTACATCATTGCCGCTACCGCCGGTTGAATGCTCGGCACATTTGGCGGCGCGCTGTATGCGCGCCAAATCCCCGCGGACGACGGGCGGCTTTCCGCCGAAGTGACGGGCGAGGTCGAGAAGGAAGATAACGTGCTCGTGATCCGGCGGATTCACGTCGACATGCGGCTCGTTGCAACCGAGGACGTGCGGGAAACGGTCGAGCGCATTCACGGAATCTATGCGATGAATTGTCCGCTGTATCGCACCCTGCACAATGCGATTCAGCTCACTTCATCTTATTCGTTGGTGGCTCCGGCCGGCGAGGCTTAGCAGCAGGAAGCCGCAGCAGCTAGCGGTTGGTCCAGAATCGCGGCGACGGGCGCAGAAATTCCAGCCCGACTTTGGCTCGGCCGCGCGCGCGCCTGCCCACGTGAACGACGCGGCATTCCTGCTCTTCCTGATTGCTCATGTTGCTCAGGAAGAGCCGCTGGCCGCGGGCGACTTCGCTTTCCATCGAGAGCAGGCAGCCGTGCTCGTTCACTTCGAGCGTTTCGGCTTCCTCGTGAAACGGCTGCTTATCCGCATCCGAACCGTAAACGAGGACGGGCACAAAGAGCAGTGTGCGCTTGCTTTTCCGGCGCTCTGTTCTGCTCTTCGCGCCATGTATCGAACGTCCGTGCGAACTCGCGCGCGATTTTTCGTGCTCGGCTTCCTTTAGCGCATCCCAGATGCGGCTCACGGTCGTCTCCCAAGGATGGGTCCGCTCAATTGATAATTTCAAGCATAGCGTGGGATTGCGGCGGGCAGAAAACGGCGAGAGAAAACTTTGCCAATCCGTCAATCAGGGTTGCGTGCCGAAGGCCTGCGAAGAACGCGGACATGGTGCCGAGGGGCAGAATCGAACTGCCTACGCCGGCCTTTTCAGGGCCGCGCTCTACCGGTGAGCTACCTCGGCACCGGGACAATCAAAGATTTTACGGAAATCGAGCGGAGGCGCAAAGTGAAAAACGACTGACGAGAAGCTCGCGACGCGTCCATTCGGTCAGTCCTGTGGCAATTTCCCAGGTCAGCAACGCCGCGATTGGATGGAGCTTCAGGGGCTAAAGCCCGTTCTCAATGCGCGTACGGACGTCGCGGTTGCCCTTCGGCATTGCTCAGGGTAAAAAACCGCGACCTGCAAACCGTCTCTCCTACGAGCTGAACTTATTTCATCGACTCGTCGAATTCCTTCATCCAGTCGCGCTTTTTGAGCACTTCGCGCGGCTTCGAGCCATCGGGCGGGCCGACGATTCCGTCTTTCTCCATCAAATCGATCAAGCGGGCGGCGCGGCCATAGCCGACGCGCAAGCGGCGCTGGAGTGTGGAAGTGGAAGCGCGGCCGGCTTCGAGCACCACGCGCACGGCGTCCTGGTAGAGATCGTCGTCCACGTCGTCGGCGTTGTCGCCCGCAGAGCCCGCCACGCCCGCGCTCGCGGATTCTTCTTTCGGCGGCTTGAGCAAGTCTTCGTTGTAGATGGCTTTGGCTTGCTCGCGCCAGAAATCGCACACCGCGCTGATTTCAGATTCCGTCACGAGCGGACCGTGGATGCGATGCAGGCGCGAGGAACCTGCCGGGAGATAGAGCATGTCGCCTTTGCCGAGAAGCGACTCGGAGCCGTTCGTATCCAGAATTGTCCGCGAGTCCACTTTGCTCGCCACGCGGAACGAAATTCGCGCGGGGAAATTAGCCTTGATGAGGCCGGTAATGACGTCCACCGAGGGCCGCTGCGTCGCAAGGATCAGATGAATTCCCACAGCGCGAGCCATTTGCGCCAGCCGAGTGATGGATTCTTCGACGCCGTTGGTATCCACCATCATCAGGTCGGCCAGCTCGTCGATCACGATCACGAGATAGGGAAGCGGGCGATGTTCTTCGGCGTCGGAGCTTTCGAAGAGCGAAAGCGATTGGCCCTTTTCGAACGTGCGGTTGTATTGCTCGATATTGCGCACGCCGCGCTGAGCAAGCGTCTTCAGACGCCGCTCCATTTCGCGCGTGGCGTTGCGCAGCACGTTCGAAGCCACCTTCGGATCGGTCACCACCGGCGTGAACAGATGCGGAATATCAGAATAGAGTCCCAGCTCGAGCCGCTTTGGATCGACGAGCACCAGCTTCAATTCGTCCGGAGTGGCTTTGTAAAGCATGCCCATCAGCAGGGAATTGATGAACACGCTCTTGCCGGTGCCGGTGGCGCCGGCAATCAGCAGGTGCGGCATCTGCGTCAAGTCCGCGGCGCGAATGCGGCCGATCAAGTCTTTGCCGAGCGGGAGGGTGAGCTTCGAGGATGAATGGCCGAATTCGGGAGACTCAATCACGTCGCGCAGCGCGATCGTCTCGCGATGGGGATTCGGCACTTCGATGCCGACCGTCGATTTTCCGGGGATGCGCTCGATCAAAATCGATTCGGCGCGCAGGGCCAGGCACAAATCTTCTGCCAGCGCGGTGATGCGGCTGTACTTGATTCCCGCTTCCGGCTTGAATTCGAACGTAGTGACCACCGGGCCGGGATTGATCTGCGTCACGTGGCCGGCGACATCGAATTCCGAGCATTTCTGCTCGATGGCGCGCGCGTAATCTTTCAGCTCGCCTTCTTCCATTTTTTCGCCGCGCTCGGCCAAACGCAGCAGACCTGGGGAGGGAAGCTTGAAGCTGGGTTTGCCGCGGGCAATTTTCGGATCCGGGCCGGATTTCTTGGGAGCAGCCGAACCGGCGCTCGCCGGGTCATGGAACTTGATCACGGCAGGGTCGTGGGGAGAGTCTTCCTCGGCTTGCTCTTCGAGTTCGACTTCTTCCGCAGTTGCTTCGCGCAGAGAGATTCTCTGCTGCGCTACGGGCGGGCGCCCCGCGATTTTGATTTCTTCGACGCGTTTGCGCAGACGCGCGGCCCGCGCTCTTCGCGCCATTCCTTGATTCGCGCGATCCATCGGCCGAAGTAGCCGTCGCCGGAGATGGGCTGCCGGAGCCACGTGACGGCCGACCGAAACGAAAAACTCGTAGTGAGAAACAGCGCGGCAAGCAGCGTGGCCAGCGCCACCAGATTTGCTCCGACCGGGTTCAGCGCGGCACGCAAGCCGTGCGCGACCAGCGTCCCGAGCATTCCGCCCGCAGGCAGAGCGCCCCGCACCTCGCTCATGTGCACGAGGGTCAACTCCGCTGAAAGAGACGCCAGCAGCATCGCCGAGCCGGCGATTTTTGCAATCGGCGCCTCGACCGGCTGGCTGCGGAACCAGCGCATCGCGATCAGAAACATTCCCACGGGGAAGAGGAACGCCGCAAAGCCGCAGGACTGGAAGCAAAGGTCGGCGAGGTGCGCTCCGACGGGCCCAATCCAATTCCGCGCAGGGCCGCCGCCGGGCGGCGGAGCGGAAACATTGAATGAAGCGTCGTGCGGAGAATACGAAAGCAGGCTGAGGGCGAGCAGCACGGCCAGGCTCAGCCCCACGAAGCCGACGAGTTCGTTCATGCGGCGATTTTCTGTAGGCGTCAGGATGCGCACAATTTCACCTCTTGGGCTGGGCAGATAGGGGAAGGCTCCCGCACGCATGTGGGACGCGCGGGCGCTATCGCGCGTTGCCCACCGGGAGGAACGCGAGCAACCGAGAGACTACACCACCGGGAAACTGAATGTAAATCAGGTAGTTGCCGGGAGTGTGTCCAAGTTTCCAAGGCGTATTCTATGGCCCTTAGTCCGGCTTCCCCCTGCTAAAGCAGGGGGCTCCCACCAGAAATCACAGCGCAGCCGACGGGCTGACATATTCAAACAGTGGCTCTCCGCCACCCTAATCAAAAGCCCAGACGATAGGTGCAGGCGATGGCGGCGGAGGCAGCGAGGCAATAGATGCCGAACCAATACCAGCGGCCGGCTTCGAGCCAGCGCGAAAGCCACCGAAGCGCCAGCAAGCCCGCGACAAACGCGCAGATCATGCCGGCCAAGCCCGGCGCCAGGCTCGCGCCCAACGACGGCCCGGCCGCGGCGTGATGCGTGGCGCGGACCACGCGCCAGAGTTCGCGCGCGATTGCCGGCGGCGTGATGATCACGGCCATCGCAAAGCTGAACGACTCGATTTCGGTGCGCGCGCCACCCGCCAGCAAGCCGCCGGAAATGGTTGAACCCGAGCGGGAGAAGCCGCGAAAGGGAATTGCGAAGCCCTGGAGGATGCCCATCACGATCGCCTCGGTCCATCCGACCAACTGCGCGCCCGGCGGGTTTTCTTTCTCCGGCTGGCGCGCTTCGCGAAGGCCGGCGTAAATGATCAGCACGCCGGCAACAGCCAGCGCGGCGGCGATCCAGTTGAGCTTGTCGAACAGGGCTTCGATTTCTGCTTTACTTTCGCCGTGCCCAAGAATGCGCTCGACGAGGAGGATGGTGGGAAAGCCCACCACAGCGGAGAGCAGCGTGGCGACAATGGCGCGTTTGGCGAATTCAAAGAAGCTCGCCCACGAAGACAGAAATTCGCTCACCCAGCGGCGCCAGAAATAAACAATCACGGCAAACATCGTTCCGGTGTGCAGCAGGACGAGCAAGAGCGCGTTCGCCGGCGTGGACATATTTTCGTGCAGCAGCTTGGCGGTGACGATGACGTGCGCGGAGCTGGAAACGGGGAGCAGCTCGGTGAGTCCCTGCACGATCGCCAGGATGGCGGCCCGCCACAGCGGCATCAGTCACGCTCTCGCTTTCGCGGCGGCATCGGATTGCGCGAGCGTCTTGGTCATGGAAAACGCGTCGCGGCCGCCGGGATAATATCCCTGCCACACGCCGCGGGTACGATAGCCATGCCGGTGCCAGAAGGCAATCGCGGATTCATTCGTTGTTTCCGTTTCGAGACCGACTTCTTTCACGCCATGCGAAGCAAGGCGGCGTTCGGCTTCGGCGAGGAGCGCGGTGCCGACGCGCTGGCGGCGATATTTTTCGAGCACGTCGATGGTGATGATGTAGCCGCGGGCGCGCTGGTGCGCGGTGATGCAGAAGCCCACAATTTTTTTCGGAGGAGCGCCGGCATTGTTGACCTGAGCGGCGCGAGGAACCTCAGGGGTTAAAACCCCTGAGGAGGGTGCGACTGTCGGCACGGCTGAAGCCGTGCCCTGGCGGAAGGCGTCTGGAGCAGGATCTTCCACAACCTCCGCGAGTACGCAATCACCGCCGGGGAAGCGGAGGTAATTTCGCATTTCGCGGCGGGAATAGGCGATCGCGGGCTGGTAGCAGGCGTGGTCGATTTCGTAGATCGCCTCGAAATCATCGGGCGTGTAGGTTCGCAGGATGGGGACGGTCGCCATTATTTGGCGCGGGCGGGCACGGCATGTCGTGCCCCTACGAGAGAACATCGCGCGGATGTACTGGAGTGGGCTGACTTAGCTGCGTTCAGGGATGGGCTCATTCGAGATTCGCTCAGACTTCCAGGATCACGGGGAGGATCAGGGGCCGCTTGGACGTTTGCTTGTTGAGGTAACGCTTGAGGTCGGCGCGGATTTTTTCTTTGATGACGCTCCAGTCCATTTTTTCTTCGGGGGTGGATTGCTCGACGGTGCGCAGAATCACTTCGCGGGCCTTGTTCAGGATTTCCGTGCCGTCTTCGGAAGGCAGAAAACCGCGGGTGACGATTTCCGGCGACGTCTCCATGAGGCCCGTATGCTTGTCGATGGCGATGATGGGGACCACGACGCCGTCTTCGGCCAGGTGGCGGCGGTCGCGGATCACGACCTCTTCGATTTCCTCGAGCGAGCCGGAATCCACCAGCACGCGCCCCGCAGCGACGGGCTCGCGGCGTTGCGCGCCGCCATCGCGCGTGAATTCGATGGGCTGGCCGCTTTCGACGAGCAAAATTTGGCCCGAGACTGCGCCCATTTGTTCGGCCAGCGCGGCGTGGCGGAAAAGCTGGCGGTACTCGCCGTGGAGCGGAATGAAATATTTGGGCTTCACGAGCTGAAGAAGAATTTTCATTTCCTCCTGGCTGGCGTGGCCGGAAACGTGGATGGGAGCGGAGCGGCCGCCTTCGTAATACACAAGCACGCGCCGGCGGAACAGATGATCGATCATGCGGAAAATGGCTTTTTCGTTTCCGGGGATGAGGCGCGCGGACAAAATCACCGTGTCGTTTTCGGCGATCGAGAGCAGGCGGTGATTATCCACGGCGATGCGGGAGAGAGCTGAGAGCGGCTCGGCCTGGGTGCCGCTGGCGAGCACGACGAGGCGCTTCGGGTCGTAGCCGCGAAGGTCCTGCGGGCGCACGACGCTGCCATCGGGAATGTGCAGCTTATCGAGGCCGTGGGCGATTTCGATGTTGTCGACCATGCTGCGGCCGACGATGCCGATTTTTTTGCCCACCTGGCGCGCGATATCGATGACTTGCTGAATGCGATGGATCGAACTGGAAAAGCAGGAGACGACCACTTTCTGCGGCGCCGCGCGGAATAATTCTTCCAGGCGCACGCAGACGGCACGCTCGGAAGCCGTGAAGCCCGGCCGCTCGACGTTGGTGCTGTCGCTGAAAAGCGCGAGCACGCCTTCCTGGCCGTAGCGCGCGAAGGCATGCATGTCGAAGGGCTTGCCGTCCACCGGCGTAGGATCGATTTTGAAATCGCCGGTGTGGATGATGACGCCGGCGGGGGTACGCACGGCGAGAGCCACGCAATCGATGGTGCTGTGGGTGACGTGGAGATATTCGATCTGGAAGGGACCGAGCGTGGTGGTTTCGCCGGGCGCAACTTCGATGAGCTTGGCTTCGTCGAGCAGCGCGTGCTCTTCGAGTTTCTTGCGCAGGATGGCGAGAGTGAACGTGGTTCCGTAAATCGGGACGTTGAGGTCGCGCAGGATGTAGGGAACCGCGCCGATGTGGTCTTCGTGCGCGTGCGTGAGGACGATCGCGCGCACCATGCGTTTGTTCTGCTTCAGGTAAGTGATGTCGGGGATGACGATGTCGACGCCGAGCAGCTCCTGCTCGGGGAACATCAGGCCGGCGTCGATGACGATGATGTCGTCGCCCGAACGCAGCGCGAGCATGTTCATCCCGAACTCGCCCAGCCCGCCGAGCGGGATGGCCCACACGGAGGATGCGTTCAAGATTTTTTCCCGGCTTTCTCTCGCCGCGCGATTGGCGGAGGAGCGTGCAGTTGCACCCGCATCGGAGGTCGGCTCAAATGTGTCGGAGCGTAGTGCTCGAAGGCAATCGTATCACACCTGAAGTTCGAGAATGTGTTGATGGCTGCGAAGCGGCGCGGCGTGTGATCGAGGTCCGGCCTCGGCTTGAACGGAGGAGCGATTCACCTTTGAAAGAGAACAGGCTGAAGGCTGTTCCACTTCAATCGCGGCCACCGGCGATGAGACGAGCGACGGCGACAAGCACCACGGCGCCGACTGTGGCGGCTGCGAGGGTTCCCCAGAAGCCCCACACGACGATGCCGAGGCGCGTGAAAATCCAGCGGCCCACGAAGGCGCCGATGAGGCCCAAGATAATGTCGACGATGCAGCCGTAGCCACGGCCGCGTGAGATGGTCCCCGCAATCCATCCGGCGAGAAGGCCGATAATGATCGTGCCGATGAAACCGGGCGAAGTGACCTGAACGAAAATTTCGCGGCCCTGGTCCCGCTGTGCCAACAAAATTGCAAATGGAATCATTGGGTCCTCATCCCTGGCAGAATATATAGCCGAGGCATTTGTACACGAGTTTCGCCGCCAGAAAACTGGAAGCGTGATCGCCGGGCTGGGGAAGCAATTCTACTACGTCCATGGCCACGATTTTTTTGTGGTCGGCCACCGCGCGAACCAGCGAGGTGACCATGTGCCAATCGAGCCCGCCGGGTTCGGGCGTGCCCGTTGCCGGGACGAGAGAAGGATCGAAGCCGTCGAGGTCGATGGTGAGATAGACGTGCGAACTCAATTCGGAAAGCACCTTGGCGATCCAGGTTTTCAGCGGAGCGCGCAGAATGTCCTTGGCCCAGTAGATTTTCGTGCGCAGATGGGGAATCGCCTGGGCTTCCTCGATCGAGAGCGAGCGGATGCCGACCTGCACCGCGGGGCAAATCTCGACGACGCGCCGCATGGCGCAGGCATGGCTCTTCGGATTTCCCTGGTACTCGTCGCGGAGGTCGGCGTGCGCGTCGATTTGGAGCACGGTGAGGTCCCTGAATTTTTTCGCCGCAGCGGAGACCAGAGGCGGCGTGAGCGAATGCTCGCCGCCGAGGGCCACGGGGAATTTTTCATCCTCGAGCAGGCCCATCTGCGCGGTGAAGAGTTCGGTAAGCACTTCGTCGAACGTGCCGTCCATCGTGTCGATGGCGGGAAGCGTGGCGATGCCGATTTCCTTGTACGGCTCGAGTTCGAGCTCGTCGTCGTAGAGCTCCATATTGCGGCTCGCCTCGAGGATGGCGGCCGGGCCGTTGCGCGTGCCGTGCTCGTAGGTGGTGGTGCGCTCGAGCGGAACGGGAAAAATCACGGCGCGGGCAGTTTCATACAGCGAATGTTCTTCGGGAAGCCCGCCGAAATTCCCCGGCGGCACCGGAGTGTATCGCGTCATCGTGGATTCATACTCGCAAGAAAAATTCGATTTTCCTCTTTCACCCGCCGCCTCATTTGTAATATCAATGGTGCGCGCCGAGTGATTCTTTCGCGCTCCCGGAGCCGGCGGGAGGCAATACATTACCTGCGAGGACGCTGAATGGCAAAGAAAAAGGGCGGCACGGGCCGCATCCTGCACGATCCGATCACGGACCATCTGACGCCGATTTATCCGCTGGATCTCGCCCGCATTCAGTCGATCGATGATCTGGTGCGCGCCATGGGGCAGACCGCATTCACGGCCCGGCAAATCGGAGACGCGGCCGACGTGGTCGAGGCGATGGCGCGCGACAAGGACTGTTTTGTGGTGATGACTCTTTCCGGGGCGATGACCGTCGGCAAGATGGGCCTGATTTTTTGCGACCTGGTCGAGTCTGGCATCGTGAAAGCCATCGTATCCACCGGCGCGCTGATGGCGCATGGGCTCGTGGAAGCCACCGGCCGGTCGCATTTTCGCTACAACGCCAAAATGGACGACCGCGAACTCTTCGCCGCCGGCTACAACCGCGTTTACGATTCGGTCGAGCCGGAAGTAAATCTCGACCACGTGGAAGAAGTGATGCAGCACATCCTCGCGCGCTGGGATGCGGCCGACGTTTTGTGCAGCTACAAAATCAATCGACGCATCGGCGAATACCTGGTGCGCAACACGAAAGGACGCGGCATCCTGAAATCGTGCTACGAGCACGATGTGCCCGTGTTCGTTCCGGCGTTCACCGATTCCGAACTTGGGATCGACGTCGCGCTGCACCAGCGGCTGCGCAAAAAAGCGGGGGAACCTCCGCTGCGTTTCGACCCTTACGAAGATTTCGAGGAATACGCCCGGACGATGCTCGCGACCAAGCGCATGGGAATTTTCACCATCGGCGGCGGAGTGCCGCGGAACTGGGCGCAGCAGTTCGGCGTTTATGCGGAACTCCTGGCGCGACGCGGCTACGAACAGCTTCCGCTGAAGCGTTATAACTATGGCGTGCGGATTTGTCCCGAGCCTGTGAACTGGGGCGGATTATCGGGAAGTACGTACACGGAAGCGGTGTCGTGGGGCAAATTCGTTCCCCCCGAAGAAGGCGGACGCTTCGCCGAGGTGCTCGACGACGCGACAGTGGCGCTGCCGCTTGTCGTCGGCGCGGTGCTTCAGCGGATCGGCTACATCAAGCGCAATCGCGGCAAATCTTGACCAGGTGTTGTCACTTCGAAATTATCCCGAGCGTCTGCAGCCACGTCTCTACCAACTGAGGCCACCACGTTATTGGAAGTTCGGTGCGTCGCAGTCCGAACGCATGGCCGCCTCGCGCATACAAGTGCATCTCGACGGGAACCGCGGCGTTTTTTAGTGCGACGTAATAAGCCAGCGAGTCGTTGACATTGTCCACGTGATCGTCCTCGGCCTGCAGCAAAAACGTCGGCGGCGTGTAGCTCATGACAGGGACATTGGGATTCAACCCTTTTGATGCCTCCAGATGCCCCGGATAAATCGCCACGGCAAAATCCGGGCGACAGCTCTCCTTGTCGGCCGCATCGACGGCCGGGTACAAACGGCGCTCAAAGATCGTACTAATCTCCGCCACCAGATATCCTCCTGCCGAAAACCCGAGCACCCCAATCTTGTGCGGATCGATATGCCACTCCGCGGCATGAAAGCGCACCAGCCCCATCGTCCTCTGGGCATCTTCCAACGCCAATACTGGTTTCGCAAGACCATCGGGGCGACAATTGCATTTCCAGTCGTAGGGTGGACTCGGCACACGGTATTTAAGCAGCACGCATGTGATCCCGGTGGGCGTCAGCCAGTCACAAACCTCCGTGCCCTCAAGATCGATGGCCAGTTCCTCAAAGCCGCCGCCAGGAAACACGATGACGGCAGCGCCCGTATTCTTTCCTTGTGGCGAATAGACCGTCATCGTGGGCTGCGACACGTTGCTCACGCCCATTACCGGCCGGCCGGCAATCAGAAACTCCTTCCCAGTCGACTTAGCGGCCTCCGGCCCCGGGACCGGCTGCGAGTCGGGCGGCGTGCCAGGCCATATCTCGACTTGCGTATGTCCCGGCGATGGTTGCCAAGTGGGCCACTGTTCGCTCATACCGCCAAATGCGGACAAAATAGACACAGCGAGCAGCAATGGTTTCATCGAGGTCCAAACATCTCCTTCCAATACATTTCCAAAACCACTGTGTGCTAGTCGTCTTCGCCGAGGAGGATGGCGGCGGCGAGCACGGTGGTCCACAGGCCGCGCTTATCGCCGACGGCAGACTGGGTGATGTTCATGGTGCGGACGATTTTGTTGGAGATGCGGTAGACCTCTTTTTTCTCGTCCCAGGAAAGGTCCGGATCGAATTCCACATTCAGCGTGGTCGCCAGCATTTCCGCGGCGAGCTCTTCGCAATATTCGCCGGCCACTTCCTCGGTCTCGCCGAAGGAATGGTGCTCGGAAAGATATCCGAACATGGATTTATCGCCGGGAAGAGCGAGCCCGACGCCGGCAGCGATCAGGCGATGCGGTTCCCGCGTCTGATTTTCGCTGATCACGGTGAAAGCCACCTGGCCGGGCTTCAAGTGTTTCAGGCCTTCAGTGCGCGAAATCAACCGGCAATACGGAGGGAAGATCGACGATACGCGGACGATATTGCAGGCAGCAATTCCCGCATTCCGCAGCGCCAGCTCGAAGCTCGAGAGGCGCTCGCGGTGTTTGCCGGTCCCCTTGGTGAGGAAAATTTTCTTCGCGACGAACGCCATGAGTCTTTCCGGGTGGCGGTGCCTCCGTGGGCTGCGGCAAAAATTTTTCGAATCGGAAAATTAGCAAGCACGCCACGCGATGTCAATGGGATTCACGGATTTGCGCCGGACGAAGTTCGCATCGAGCAATGAGAGGCGCTACTGCTTCGTGCTGAGGGCCACACACGCAGCGAGGACGTCGGCCATCGTTTTCAGCTCGCGGAGCTGTGAGTGCGTGAAATCGGCGCCGGCCTCGGCGGCCGTCTTGCCCTTTCGGGAGACCTGCACCACGCCGATGAGTTTCTTGTCCAGCATCATCGGCACACTCATGATCTTCTGGATGGGATCGCCGCGCTGTTCATCGTCGAAGATGGGGACGGCTTCGAACACCGAAGAATGAGGCACCACGGAAAAATGATTGATCACCTCTCCGCGCTTTTCCCGCGCCGTGCGGGCCGAAAGGGCGTGGGTGCTGGTCATGGGAATCTGCCCGACGAGCTGAAGCTTTTCGGGAACGATGAATCGCAGAAAACGTTCGTCGGGCGTGAGCACAAAGATGGCCACTTCGTGCGGCTGGACGGAAAACTGCTTGCTGACGAGGTCCACCGCGCGATTCAGACCCACGAATTCACCCGAGGAGTTCTTTTTCAGAAGCTCCGAGGTCCACTTCCTCAGTTCGTTGATGTATTCGCTGGCCATTTTCCCAAGAATTGGCGACGGCAACTCAATCTAGCATGTTCCTGATGAGCTTCGGGGGACGCCGCGATGAGTGTTTGGCGAATCCGTTATCTGCGGCGGCCGCGTTCCCCGGGTGCCTCGGAGTCACCGCGCGCCTTGCAAACTGCTTTCCGGGTGCCTATACTGAGGCTTCGAATTTCCGCAGTGCGTTTTCTCCGGAGCGTGCATGCCGGCCGCAGCGGCTGATTCCAGAACGAGTTATTTCCTCGATAAATTGCATTCACTGAGCGGCGTGATTCCCATCGGCGCTTATTTGCTCGACCATTTCTGGTCCAATAGCTATGCGCTGGTGAGCGCGGAACGATACGACCAGGTGTCGCGCGACCTGCAAACCGTGCCGTGGCGCATTCTTGTGGAAGCCGCCGTGCTCTGGATTCCGATTTTGTTCCACGGCGTGTACGGCCTTTACATCTGGTGGGCCGGGAAATCGAATGTGATGGGCCATCCGTGGATGTCCAACTGGATGTATGCGCTCCAGCGCTGGACCGGCATCATCGCATTCGCGTTCATCGGCTGGCATCTTTGGACCGAGCGCTTCGTGGGCCACGGCGTGACGCGCTATGCGGATGTGTCGCACGCGATGCGGGATCCGCTGTATCTCACTTTTTATGTCGTCGGCGTGACCGCTTCATCGTTCCATCTCGGCAACGGGCTCTGGAATTTCGCCTGCAAGTGGGGCATCGCGGTCACGGCGAGGGCGCAGCGCGCGGCTGCCTACTTCGGAGCGGCCGTGGGCGTGGCCTGCACCGTGGCGGGGATCGCCGTGGTGATCGGGCTGCATTACGCCTGTTTTCCGCTGGGAGGCTACGTCCAGTGAACCAGCCTCGCATCATTGTCGTCGGCGGAGGCCTCGCGGGCCTGATGGCGGTGATTCGCGTGGCCGAATCGGGCGTCCCCGTGGACCTCTTCTCCATCGTTCCGGTGAAGCGGTCGCATTCGGTGTGCGCGCAAGGTGGCATCAACGCGGCCAAGAATCTGAAGGGCGAAGGCGACTCCACCTGGCAACATTTTGACGACTCGATTTTCGGCGGCGATTTCCTCGCCAATCAGCCGCTGGTAAAAGGAATGTGCGAGGCCGCTCCGGCGATTATCGACCTGCTCGACCGCATGGGAGTGATGTTCAACCGCACGAACGAAGGGTTGCTGGATTTCCGGAGGTTCGGCGGCACGCTTTACCACCGGACCGCTTTCGCGGGCGCGACCACCGGCCAGCAACTGCTCTACGCTCTCGATGAGCAAGTCCGCCGGTTCGAATCCGAGGGCAAAGTAAAGAAATTCGAAGGCTGGACCTTTCTGTCGGCGGTGATCGACGAGGGCGGAGTCGGCCGCGGCATCTGCGCCATGGATTTGAAGACCATGGAAATTCGCACGTTTCCGTGCGACGCCGCGATTTTCTGCACCGGCGGAATCGGCGCCATTTTCGGAAAGTCGACGAATTCCGTCGTATGCACGGGTTCCGCGCAATCGGCGCTTTTCCAGCAGGGCGTGTATTACGCGAACGGCGAATTCATCCAGGTTCATCCGACGGCGATTCCGGGCGAAGACAAGTGCCGGTTGATGAGCGAATCGGCTCGCGGCGAAGGCGGCCGCGTGTGGGTGCCGAAAAAGGCCGGCGACACGCGCGCGGGCAAGGAGATCCCGGAAAACGAGCGGTTCTATTTTCTTGAAGAGTGGTACCCGAAATACGGCAACCTGGTGCCGCGCGATATCGCCACGCGCGCGATTCACAAAGTCGTGTTCGAAATGAAGATGGGGCTGCCGGGGGATCCAGCGGTGTACCTGGACGTGACGCAGATCCCTCGGGAAGTGCTCGACCGCAAGCTCGAAGGGATTCTCGAAATCTACGAGAAATTTATCGGCGTGGACCCGCGCAAAGAGCCGATGAAAGTGTTCCCCGCGATGCACTACACCATGGGCGGGCTGTGGGTGGACAACACGAACCAGGCCACCAACGTGCCGGGAATTTATGCGGCGGGGGAGTGCGACTATCAATACCACGGCGCCAACCGCCTGGGGGCGAATTCGCTGGTGAGTTGCATTTACGCCGGAATGCTTGGAGGGCCCGCCGCCGTGAATTACGCGCGAAACCTTGAAAAAGGATGCGCCGGTGTTCCCTCGAGCGTGTACGAGCACGAGCGCGTCCGCCAGCAGGACATCACCGATGCACTGCTCAATCAGCACCAGGGAACGGAAAATCCGATCGCGATCTGGCGGGAGCTGGGCGAAATCATGACCGAGAACGTCACCGTGATCCGGTACAACGCGGCGCTTCAGAAAACGCTCGCGAAAATCGACGAGTTCGGCGACCGCTTCAAGCGAATCAACCTCCAGGACCGCACGCAGTGGTCGAATCAGACGCTGAATTTCGTTCGCGAGCTGGGGAACATGATCATTCTGGCGAAGGTGATCACGCTCGGCGCCCTCGAACGCAATGAAACGCGCGGCGCGCATTACAAGCCCGAATTTCCCAATCGCGACGACGCCAACTGGCTGAAGACAACGAAGGCGAGCTACAAGTGCGGCAAAATCACGCTCGAATACGAGCCCGTGGACGTCTCGTTGATTCCGCCGCGCGAACGCAAGTACACAGCCGCGAAGTGAAGGAGGAAGGTTTTTTCTCGTAGGGGCACGGCATGCCGTGCCCGGCATCGGCTCAAGAAAACGACATGGCTGAAAACACATTCATCGTCCGCATCAAGCGCCAGCAGCGTCCGGATGAAGCGGTGCGCTGGGAGGAGTACGAGCTCCGCCGCCGCCCGCATATGAACATCATCACATGCCTGCGCGATATCGCCGAGAAGCCCTACACGCGCGACGGCCGCGAATCCACGCCCGTGAGCTACGACGCGAATTGCCTGGAAGAAGTGTGCGGCGCCTGCGCCATGGTGATCAACGGGCAGCCGCGGCAAGCGTGCTCGGCGCTTGTGGACACTCTGGAAAAACCGATCCGCCTGGAGCCGCTGACGAAATTTCCGCTGGTCCGGGATCTCGTGGTGGACCGCACGCACATGTTCGAGTCGCTCAAGCGCACCAAGTGCTGGATTCCGATCGACGGAACCTACGACCTCGGCGCAGGCCCGCGGATGGCGCCCGCGAAGCAAGAGGTGGCTTATCCGCTCTCGCGCTGCATCACCTGCGGAAATTGCCTGGAGATTTGCCCCAAGGTGAACCAGCACACTCAATTCGTCGGCGCGGCGATAATTAGCCAGGTGCGCCTGTTCAACATGCACCCGACCGGGGAAATGCACGCCGCCGCGCGGCTCGAAGCTCTGATGGGCCCGGGCGGAATCGAAGATTGCGACAACGCGCAGAATTGCGTGAAAGTGTGCCCGAAAGGAATTCCGCTGACGGAATCGATCGCCGCCATCAACGGCCAGGTGATCGTACACGCCATCAAGTCTTGGCTTTTCGGCGAAGGTCAGAGGCCTGGCGCTGGCGAAGTCCCTGAGTAGATTCGAAAGCTCCTGTTTGATTTTCCGCTCACCTGTAGGAAAATCTTGCGTTCGTCTGGGGGATGAATGATGCGCATGTTGCTGGGCCCGCTCGGCGCGGCGCTGGCGATTGCTCTGCCGCTCGCAGCTCTGAGCATTTCGGATTTGCCTTCCATTTCGCCCAAGGCGCGCGAGCTGCACTTCCACTCGATCGTCGTGGACACGCACGACGACACCACCCAGCGGCTCCTCGATCCGAAATTCGATCTCGGCGCGCGGCACACCGACGGGGACATCGATATCCCGCGGATGCGCGAAGGCGGACTTGGCGCGATTTTCTTTTCCATTTGGATTCCCGGCACGATTACGGGCCAGCCCGCGGTGGACCGCGCGCTCCAGCAAATCAGCGCCGTGCGCGAACAGGTGCGGCTCCATCCGAAAGATCTCGCGCTGGCTACCACGGCCGACGAAGTGCGGCACGCGCACGCCGCGGGAAAGATTGCGGTACTGATGGGGGTCGAGGGCGGGCACATGATCAATAGCGACCTCGGCGTGCTGCGAAATTTCGCCTCCCTCGGCGTGCGCTATATGACGCTCACGCACACCCTGAACGACGAGTGGGCCGATTCCTCCACCGACAAGCCGGCCCACAACGGCTTGACCGATTTCGGCAAGCATGTGGTGCGCGAAATGAACCGGCTCGGCGTGATGGTGGATATTTCTCACGTGTCGGACAAGACTTTTTACGATGCGCTGGCGGTCACTTCCGCGCCGATGATCGCTTCGCACTCCTCCTGCCGCGCCCTCTGCGACGCGCCGCGCAACATGACGGACCAGATGATCAAAGACCTTGCGGCAAACGGCGGCGTCATCCAGATCAACTACCACGTCGGTTTTCTCAGCCAGGAATTCCGCAACGCGACCAAGGACAATCCGCAATTCGGCGAAAACATGGAAGCAGAGGTCAAAAAGCGCTGCGGCGAAGATCTCGCCTGCCAACTGCTGGAAATCGAGAAAAT